>Ga0184618_10000067_pt1 | contig 23815 bp, 21 predicted proteins | sample PLM0_30_b1_FD_133159 | JGI IMG/M metagenome (GOLD analysis project Ga0184618, IMG submission 133159) | Groundwater sediment microbial communities from an aquifer in East River, Colorado, USA - PLM0_30_b1 | ecosystem: Environmental > Terrestrial > Soil > Riparian zone | place: USA: East River...
CGTCGCGGTCGTTGTTGTTCGCCCACAGTTCGCCCGTGGTCGGGTGGAACGCCATCCCAACGGAGTTGCGGAGCCCGGTGGCAAACGTATGCGGATTCGAGCCGTCGAGGTTGTAGCGAGTGACGGCCGCCCGGGGCGGCGCGTCGTCGCACACGTTGCACGAGGAGCCGATCGCGACGTAGAGCAGGTTATCGGGGCCGAACGCAATCGTTCGCGTGATGTGGCCGCCCGGCGGGAGGTTCGGGATGAGCCTCACGGGCGTCGTCGCGCCCGGATCGAGCCGCCGCACCGCGGTCTGTTCGGCGAAGTACATCGTGTCGCCACGGAACGCGAGACCGAACGGGTAGTCCAAGCCGCTCAGGACGGTGCTCCTCGTGTCCGCAATGCCGTCGCCGTCCGTGTCGACCAGCCGGACGATTTGGCCATCATTCGAGAGTGTGACGAACACCGCGCCACCGGGACCGAGCGCGAGTGATCGCGCGCCCTCTAGCCCCTCGGCAAAGAGATTGACGGTGAAACCGCTTGGAACGTAGAGGGTGTGGCCCGCAACCGGGACGGCGCCGAGAGCGAAGGCCGGGACTGGGTGAGCGGGGGGGTGCTCAGACGTGACGGAGTCGGTACAACCAAGAGCGAGCAGCGCTGCGGCGACAAGCGGCGGAAGGCCAGCGAACGTTGCTCGCGTGCACATCGGGTCGGTCTCCGTGGAGTAGGCGCTGCGTTGTCGCCGCCACGGCGTTTCGCAAAGTTTGGGCCATCGTTGCGGCGCCGCAGCGTGCGTTCAGCACAGCGGCGACCACGGCGCACGCCGCGCGAGTGGTGCGGCGCGCGCGCAGCAGATGCAGCGGGGCATCGGCCTCGGCGAAGTAGCTGCTAGCGCCGACGCGTCGTCCGTCGGGCGGGGGCCCGCGCGGGGGCGGGCGCCGAGGGCGTCGGCAGGGCGACGTCGCTGTTCCAGATATCCTGGGCCATGAGCCACTGGCCGCCCTCGTTGACCCAGCGAACGACGTACTTCCCGGAATCGACCGGGGGTACGCCGGGGGGCCGTGAGGCGCCCGCGGGCCAGGCGAACCGCCAGCGTCCCAGCTCCACGGCTGCCGAGCCGCTTGCCCACACCGAGTCGGCGTGCAGCGTGAGCGTGGGCTTCACGGTGTTCAGCGTCGCGAAGAACGCGCGGATGGCTTCCTTCCCGCGCGTCGGCGCCATGTTGGGCGGCATGATCACCGCGTGTTGTTGGTAGAACTCCGCGAGGGAGTCGGCGTGGCCCGTGCTCGTGAGTCGGGGCCAGGTGGCGTTGGCGGCGTCGATGGCCCGTTTGGCGTCAGCCGCGTTGCCCGGTGGGGGCGGTACGCAGGCGAACGCGAGCGCGAGGAGTGGGACCAGGCCAGACAGAGGGCGCATAGGAGTTCTCCGTGCGGGTAAGGGGGACGACGATAGGGGCACCAGGCGGTGGCTGCAAGGGAGGGGGGTCGATCAGCAAAACACAACGGGCCACTCCGAAGAGTGGCCCGCTGGTTGTGGTGCCTCGAGAGGCACCACACCCGCCCGGTACGCATCCGCAACCTAATGAAACTGTGAATAGGCGCAAGACCGCGCCGTAGAGTATCGGGGGGGTGAGCGACGGGATTTGAACCCGCGTCTCCTGCGTACCGGGCAGTTATCCTGACCGCTAGACGACGCTCACCACCGTGGGCGGCGCTGCTGCACGGAGCTGGTATGGGCTCCTTGTCCGTCCTCCCGATGCACATCGAACGGAGCGCAATCTGTGAGGACAGGCGTGGGAAACCGTACCGAACGCGTGCTGAACGGGGCGGGAAAACGCTGGAGGGTGCGGGGTTTGCGGCCGCGCGTGGTGCGGCTATCTTGGGTGATCCTCACCAATGGGGCAGAGACGTCGAGGTAGACGCCGAGCCGCCGAGACGCTGAGGCAGATGCCTAGACGCTCAGACGCCGAGCGGTTTGTAGGGTCTAGGTGTGAGGTAAACGGGGCAGGGCGGGTGGAGAATGCTTTTCCTTGGCGCCTAGGCCTCTCGGCGTCTAGGCGTCTAGTCTTTCGGGACGTAGCGCAGTCCGGTAGCGCACCTGAATGGGGTTCAGGGGGTCGCGGGTTCAAATCCCGCCGTCCCGACTGAGTGAAGATCAAGCTCTGCAGCCACTTCGGCTGCGGGGCTTTTTCTTTGTTGCGCCCCGTGCTGTGAGTAATGCTGTGAGTTTCTACCGGCTCACGATCCGATGCGTCGGATGCAGCACCACGTTCTTGATCGTTTCGGCGTCGGCCTGCTGGTACGAGGTTGTCAGGACTTCCTCGGTCTTCCAACCGCCAGCTGCGGCGACGTCCTTCACGGGATAGCCTTTCCGTTCCGTCGCCCATTTGCGCCGAATCGAATGCCACATCCCGCGACGCTGCGGCACGATCTTCGCCAACCGATACGCCCGCCGCAGCCAGTCATCGAACAGATGACGATTGCACGGCTTCGTCGGGTCCTTCGGCGACGGGAAGACTGCCGTTTTCCCGATCGCTGCCTGCGCCCTCTGCTGCGATCCCAACGCCTCCCGAACCTCGCCGCTCATCACTACGACTTGCTCGTAACCCTTCTTGTCGTGCTCGGCGCGCCAGTGGATCGTCCCGGCTTCGAAGTCGACATCGTCCCAGACCAGGTTGCGCCACGCCGAGATCCGCCGGCCAGTTCCTTCAGCCACGATGAGCGCCAGCGGGAGCAGTGAGTGCACGCGCGGTGCGACCTCGAGCAACTTGAGATAGACATCGTGCGACATCACCGGCCGCTCCGGGTTTTTCTCCTTCGGTAACCGAATCCCCGTGAGCGGATTCTCTCGCAGCCGCCGCCGGCCCGTGCTGGTCCGCTCGCGCGCGGCCCAATTGAGCGCCGTCATGAGCATCACGAGGTCCAGCTCGATCGTCCGGTCCCGGACTGGTTTGCCCGGTGCCACACCCTTGAGACTCGGGTCGCCCTGGCGTCGCGCCATCGTGTAGCGTAGCACGTCCGACTCGGACAGCGTTGCCACATCGCGACTCGCGCCAAGAAACGCGATCACTCGCTCCAGATCGCGCCGATCGCAGCGCTGCGTGAGCGGCTTCTTGCTCAAGTGCTGAGGGCTTTCCAGGTAGAGCTGGACCGCCATGCCGATAGTGAGCGTCTCCTGGTCCAACGCCTGCTGGTTGGTTCGCAGGGAGTGGAGCAGCTCGTAGGCTTGCGTGATCGCCAGCTCTTGGTCGCGGTGCCCCAGCGACTTCCGTTTCTCCTTTCCGTTGACGTAGACCGACCGATTGAGCGGGCCGCCCGGGCGGTCTTCGTACAACCGCACCCTCGCCCCGCGTTCGCCGATAGACTTCGACCAGCATTTCCGGTGTTTCATACCTTCCTCCGGAGTCTGGCGATGTCCTGGGCATCGGCACCGGGATCATACGGGCCGGTGGGAGGGGCGGCAAGCTTCTGGAGGTCACCGCGGCGCACGCGGTGGCGGCCTTTGGGGTTGGCGCGGCGATCCGGGATGGTCCCGTCGCGGACGGCGCGGCGGATGGTCTCCTCGCACCTGCCCGTTTCCAACGCGGCTTCCGTAGCATCGAGCTCCGCGTCGAAGTAGGTCTGCGCGGCGGCAATCAGTTTGCGCAGCAGGGCGACACGAGCCGCGGCCGCCTGCTCGGCGCCGTTATCTCGGAGCGTGTCGGTCTCGCGCTGCGCTTCGAGGACGAAGGCAGCGAGCCAGGGCGGGGTGCCCTCGGGTAAGTCGAGACCGACCTCGGACATTCTAGATGCCGTGCTGCTTCCTGATCCGGTCGCGGGTCTCAGCCGTCACCGCCCAGCCCTGTTCGGCGATGCCGAAGGAGACCTGCTCGAAATACTCTTCGCGGCGCAGGTCGGGGTCCCAGGCGCCGAGGATCTTGGCGCGGTACCAGCCTCCACCGAAGCGATCACCGATCATCTCGATCTCGCATTCCGCTGGATCGAGACGGCCGAGGTAGGTCCACACGTCATTTTTGCCTTCCGGCTGGCGCCACAGTTGGACGACCCGTGCGCGCGGTCCGTAGCCCGACAGGATCTCGTCGATGGCGTCGGAGGAGCTCCGAAACGGTCGAGAAGGCTTCGTTTTCGCGGTTTTCGTCTTCATTTGCGCTCCATTCTGCTGGTCAAATCCGCTAGAAACGTTGCTAGAACTCCGGTAGAAGGGTGCTAGAACGTCGGTAGAATCCTGCTGGTCACCAGCGAGCTGCTGCTTCTCGGTGCCAGTCGGTCGGTTTTTCCTATGCGCCTTTATCCTCCTGCCCTCCCTAGGTACAAAAGCGAAACGCGCCGCAACCAAGGGCGGGCACACTTCCCGCTCTTTTGTTGCGGCGCGTCTTACGTTGTATTGGCGCGCTATGTCTTCTGGCTGCGGGAAGTGTAGGCCCCCCGCGCGCGGCGAGTCAAGCGATGTTTACACCCTCGGAGGCTAGCCGGGACGGCGCGGAAGGGCCCTGCGCTCCGGCTTTGGCCGTCCGGCTGGCTACCGCAGATAATCGTCCCGTTGGGTTGTAACGGCCGATCCGAGATTGGAAGGCGCCTCCAGCGGGTCCTGCAGGGAGTCCGAAGAGTTTCCGAAACGTATTGACTCACTTCGGAAACGCATTATTGTATCAGTATGCCATTAATAACAGTGAACCTAACCCCGGGCATCTACGAGCGCATTAAAGCTCTCGTCGAGAAGGGCCTCTACACGACGCCGGAGCAGCTCCTCGAGATAGCCGTGTTCAATCAAGTCGCTTTGGAGGATGGCATCCGCCCCGAAGAACTCGTGGCGCGCGGTCATCGCGAAGTGAGCCGGACGGAACGAGCGACATCGAATAGGCGGGCAAACGAAGCGAAGGGTCGGCCAGCCGGTCGCGCCTCTGATCGTCAACCAGTTCGAGTCGGTCGCGATTCCCGTACTCGCAAGGGTATCTCGCCTGTCGACATCGCTGACCTACTCGGGCGCCTGGCCCTGCCGAATGGTCACGACCCATCTCCAACGCCTACTCGAGCCGCTCTGCGGCCACCATCGGAGCGACTGTGGGGACAGGTGAACCGACTCTTTCCACTCAAGTTCGCTTGCCGCTGGCTCGCATTGGCCAACGCCGGCAAAGCGGAATGGGAACGGTACGACCTCGTGAGTGAGCGTCTTTCCAACGATGCTGCGGCCCTGGGTTCGGCGCTGGAGGAGATCGACGACCGAGCGGGGCGAAAGCGTGACGAGTTGCTCTCGACGGGTTTGCCACGACGTGGCAACATCGCGTCGCAGGATCGCTTCCTTAGCCAGTTTCTCGCAAGGACGACCCGGTCTGGGGAAATCTACCCCGGTGCTATTTGCCAGTACGCGCTTGCGGATTTTGACGGAGATCGGCTCGTCCTTACCGATCGAGGTTGCGAACTGGCATCGGTCAGGAATCCCGTCTTGGACGACGACCTGCGCAAGGCAGTCGCGACCTTGTCAGACGAGGAGCGGTCCCTCCTTACGAATCAAGTGCTCAACTACGTGCCGGGGGAGCTCCATGATGTGCGACTCGTACTAGGCGCCGTCGTGGCGGGCAAGGTTACTCCGGACGAATTGCTCAACGCCGTGCGACCAGAGCTGCCGACGCATTGGTCCGACGTGATGACCAAAACCCATGTCAGTGGGATTGTCGCCCGACTCGCTGATATGGGGCTGCTTCGGCGACGTTGGGAGGGTCGCAACGTGAGCTACGAGGCGGCTGCCCTGGCTACCACCGTGCTTCCAAGAGAGAAGGAACATGGCCTCCGTCAAACCGACTGAAATCAAGGATGCGGAGAAGTTCTTCCGCACAGCAAGCTCAGCCACTAGCAGCAAGGCGATACGCGATGTAGTTGCGTCGCTCCCAGTTGTAGCCGAAAACGAATACTCGTTTCATGAGTCGGATCCTGAGCGAGGATGGCGAGAAGGGTCCTTCCACTGGTATCCAGTTGGACGAGACCTCGGCAACGCCGGTCGCATCAAACTCGCGGGCGCTCCGGAGAACCCGATTGCGGAGAGAACCATTAACGCGATGGAAGCGCTGATCGAGATGGAGCGATACCGCGAACTGAAGACAAGGCCCGGCACCCTGGCCCCTCAGAGTCCTCGGGAGGCCGTGAAGAGATACTTCGACCTACCGCCCTTGGACCAGCTGCCGCGGTGGCCACAGCCAATTCGTGGGAAGAAGGCTTTCGACTACGCGAGGGATTTGGCGCGCCGCGTTCGCGTTAGGCTCGTTCGAGAAACCCGCCCGGTCGAGTACGCCGTGCTGGTCGAGGACGACGGCATTGGTCAGCCCCCTGGTCGCATGCATGCGACGCTGCTGTCCCTGGGGCGGAGTGACAAGCCTGACAAACCTTACCTCATCGGAGTGTTCGGCCAAGGTGGCTCGTCTGCTTATGCGGCGAGCGAGTACTCGTGGATCATGTCGAGGCGCGTTCCTGAACTTCTCGACGGGGCGCATGACGGCGTCGGATGGACGGTTATCAAGAGGATAGTGCCGGCCGGTCGGCGGGACGTGTACTGGGCTTATCTCGCCGCCCATCCCGACGGTCGAGTGCCAATGCTTAGCGTCTCCGCTAGCGACGCGTCCGGGTTCGGGCACGGTACGCGGATCGCTCACGTGAAATACAACTTTGGGCCCACGGAACCCGCGAGGACGCTATACCAATCCTTGAATCACCTGATCTTCAACCCTGTCCTGCCGTATGAGCTCTATACTGGCCCGGCGCCACGCAAGCCCGATCCAATGTGGGGTAATGGGTATCGGCTGTCTCGTCTGAAGGCGGAGCAAAAAGATCTTGACAAGATGTTCGAGCCGCAGCCGGTCGAAAGAAAAGGAGAGGCTGAGCTGTGACAACCCTCGAACTCGACAAGACCTATGCTGCCGGTGTGCGGACTTATGGAACCATCCAAATCCGCGTCGTAGTGGTCAAGCCCAAGAAGAAGGATGACGCTGCGATTCCTGTCGATGAACAGGAGCCCATCGAGTACGGGAGCACCCCGCTGAGCGGCTACTTGGAGCGCTCTGCGCACGGCAAACAGTGCGTCGTCTTCGTGATAAATGGTCAACGTCACGACGCGCTGGATAGCAACTTCATTGCCGGCGAACTCGGGTTCAAGTACCTCGCACGGCGCACCATGATCATTGTCGACCTCGATGGCCTGACTCATGAGGCGATTTCGGAAATCGTACAGGGCTCGCGACAAGGGCTCTATGAGGGTGACGTGCTCGGAGCCATTCGGGCTCGAATGGTCGCTACGCTCAAGACCGATCCCGATCTGACTCGCCTTCAGACAGAAGTCGAACAGCAGATGGCTGAGTTGCAAGCGGGCGACGAGGTCGTGCGTCAGAAGCTCGATCAGCTGATCGAGGCTCACCACACCGCTGGTGGGCACCTCGACGCTGGAACTGGCGAGGCCGGTGCGCAGGCCGGTGATGAGCAGGGCTTTGGCCGAGACAAGAAGCAGCGTGTGGTAATGGAGGCGACGCCAGACGTAGGCGCTGCTGGGACTCCACCCATTCTCGTTATGGACCCCGACGTCTCAAGGATTCGCCTGCGCTCTGGTGTCGAGCGTTCAGTGGTCATTGCCGCGTCGCCTGATGGCCAATGGTCACGCCTGGACGGTGTCCAGGTCCGGATCCAACCACAGATCAACGAACTCTCGGTCATTGAGTCCCGTGGACCAGGGAACACTGAGCTCAAGATAGTTTTTACAGAACCCGATGGGTTCGACCAAGACGAGTATCCGCTTGTTACGTCAATGCAAGTGATCGGTCGGTTTAAGGGTTTTGATGACCCACGAGTGATTGAGCGTGAGGTCGTAGTGAGTCGAAAGTTGGGACCGCCCCCGCCGCCCCCGTTGCCTCCGGCGCTCAGGGCGATTCCAACCTTCTTGCGGGTCGTCAGCCGACAGCCTGTCAAGCTCATCCCTGGGGGGGCTTCGTCTCACGTCCGACTCCGCTGGGACGGCGACGATTCCCTGACCACTGGATCGGCGCCGTCATGGTCGTTGCATGCTCGGTGCCTCTCGATGGGCACCTTTCCTTCGATAGGGTTCAGCCAGCCGAAGGATGGGAAATTCGAGTTGTTGCTGGATACGCCTCACGGGCTCATTCCGAACCAGCAACTCGATTTCGAAGTCGAAGCCGCAGGGCCCGCAGGGCAGCGGCTCGTCGCGACGTTCAGCGGCCAAGTGATTGAGACTCCGCCTGCTCCCGAACCCCGGCGAACAGCCGCGACGGTTCCCGAGCCGGCTTCACAGAGGCGGCCCCCATACGAACTCAAGATCGTGCATGAGAGTGAGTGGGACACAGGCACTTGCTGGGGCACGCAGACGTGGACGAAGGATGATGTGGCGTCGTTCACGGAGCCGACCGAGAGCACGCCCTTGACGCTAATCATCAACGCGGATGCCGAGGAGCTCAAGGCCTACCAAGAGAGCCTTATCAAACGGTTGCTGGACGAATCGACGGTAAAGGAACGGATGACGCGTTACACGGCCCACGTCGCCTTCCACCTGTATCAGATGTATCGGTTCAAGCGGGCGCGGGTCGAAGCAAAGCTGGCGGACGACTCACTGCGCGTTCCCGGGGAAGAGGAGATGCGGCTCGAAATCTCGCGGGTTGCCACGACGCTGATCAAACTGATGGAGATCTCCCGCTGAGGATCCGCGACCCTTAGCGCAATCGGTGGAAGAGTAGAACCTCGGAGGACGCGTCCAACTCCCCTTGGAGCCGCGCGTACCATTTCCGATTTGGCACTCTTCGCCCCAGCCGGTCCTTGCCGACGACACTCGGGCGCCACTCCTCGAAGCCGGCGTTTTGCATTGCCTGCAGGTACAGGGGAAGTTGCATGCTTGCATCAGCAAATCCGACGAGCTGAACAACAGTGGCGTCGGGAGCTATCACGCCGCGAATTGAGCCGAAGGCATTTTCGATCATGCGGAAGTAGTTCGCCTGCCCTGTTGGCGTGCGGCTTCCCCCCGTGTAAAAGGACTCAAAGCGCCCATCTCGAACGCTAGCGATCCAGTACGGTGCGGCCGTCTCGCGACGACCACGGTACTGCCACCTATGGTACAAGACGTGGACGCCTGGGTACGGCGGGGATGTGAAGACCAGTTTGGGCTTTCGGTGGAGCCTTGTTAGCTGATCGTCTTCCTCAAGACCAACAGCGCTTCGGCAAAGCAGTCGGCGATTGCGAGGCAGACGCTCCTTGGGAATGCCTGCCCGCCGACACTGCCTAACGAACTCCCGCAGACCAGAGATCATCGCACTCGTCAGATCGGGCAACTTGGTTGCCAGTCGGCGCCGCCTTGGGGCGACGATGTCGCGACAATCCAGAGCCCACTGACCGAGGCGGAGAAGGACACATTTTGCAAAGGCCTTCTGTTTGGGAGTGGATAGGGAAGCGCATTCACGGAGCGCCCCTGCCGCAAATGCCTTCACCGCACCGGGCAAGTTCTTAATCTCTACCGTCGCAATACCGCTGATGTCACCGCTGCCGAACTTGGCAGACGACGCTTTGGCCCACCGATGGAGCTCGTGCTCATCGCTCCTTGAGAGCGGGGATGTTCGCACTTTGGTGACGAAGTGCGCGAGCGTGTTGATATCGATGCCAGCGACTCTCCGTCCTAGCGCGAGGCCTTCAATAACCGACGTGCCGCCACCCATGAAAGGGTCAAGGATCCAGTCGCCGGGCTCGGAGAAGACCTCGATGACAGTGCGGGCAATTGCGGCGGAGAATCGGGCGGGATAGTGATAGAATCCGTGGGTGCTTCCGGCCACGTAGCTATAGCTTGAGAAGAGCAGGGCCTCGCGCAGCCGCTCAACATCGCTATCGGAAAGGCTGCGCCCCTGTCCGCGGCGCGGTTTGGTCGCCGTACGAGGGGCTCTCATCGCTGCACCTTTGTACCCCTCTCGCGTGCCCGCAGGGCCCTGCTCGGCTTTTTCTCTAACTCCTCCATCCCAACCTGTAGCGCCGTCCGTGCAACCGCATTCCGCGTGGCCATCGGAAAGCGCTTCGCGATGGTCTCGAGCCGTGCAAGGTCACGGCTGCTTAGTCGAATCGACAGCTGTTCTTCTAATGTTTCGCGGTCGGTCATCTCCGCCACCATTGGGACGCGATGCATGCAATGTATCACAATGTATTCACTTGTCAATCATATGATTACCGCCTCGGGTGCGAGCGACCGGTCCATGGCTGGTGGTTGACCCCAGTGGCTTCCGAGGACCTAGCTCCGTTGCTTTCGCGGTGCCAAGATTCGGTTGGGGGAGCCTACGCTCGTCTGGAGAAACCGGCCAATGCCAAGAGGTGAAAAGGGACCGCCACTATATGCCAACTGGCAGGCGTCGCCTCACGGCGAGAAAGTGATTGTCGAGTACGAAGTCGCGTCATGCTCTACGTGAATCCGGGGGCGGTCGTGCCTACGCGTCAAGAAACCATCGAGCGCATACGGCGACAGGAATACCTCATCGGCGTGGAACTGCCGCCTGAGGTGGAGGAAGGCGCACGCAATATGCGCCTTAATCTCAATAACGCGTTGAAGACTCTCTCCGAGGACCTCTACTCCAAAGAGACGCACTTCGTGCTGGAACTCGTTCAGAACGCCGACGACAATGACTATGCGCATGGCGTCGATCCGGAGATCTCCTTTCACTTTTCGTCGACACGCCTTCTTGTGCAAAACAACGAAGTCGGATTCACTGAGGCGAACGTCGCCGCACTATGTAAAGTCGGCCAGACCACCAAGGAAAAGCGTACCGGATTCATTGGCGAAAAGGGCATCGGGTTCAAATCCGTTTTCACTGCTACCGATCATCCAGAGATCCATTCGAATGGCTTCCACTTCGGCTTCGATCGCGCGGACCCCACGCACGTCCTTGGCTATGTGGTGCCGCACTGGTGTGATGACCCGGGCTATCAGGAAGGGCAAACGACCATTGTCCTTCCAGCGAAGGAGGGAGCGCCTTTCACGGGTGAGAAGCTGGCGCAACTGACCGACGAACTACTTCTGTTTCTTCGAAAGGTGCGGACGATCGCGATTGCAGACGACACGGCCGGAACCAAGCAGGTCTACAGCCGGAGCGATGACTCCGGCATTGTCACCCTTACTTCAGCGAGATTCGAAGCAGGCTCAGACGCGCCGACCGTTTCGGGTCGTAAGTTCAAATATTTCCGGCATCCATACGGAACAACGAATATCAAGGAAGAGAAGCGCCAAGGAATAGAGGAGGCCGCCGTTGTCCTGTCGTTTCCGATCACTGACGACGGGGTAGCCTCCGCGGGCTCCACGCAAAACCTCTTTGCGTTTCTTCCAGTCAGGGACTACGGGTTCCGATTCCTTATCCAAGGCGATTTCTTGCTGAGTTCAAACCGGGAGGATGTCCACAAGGATCCAGCGTGGAATAAGCGGGTGCGGGACGAAGTGCCCAAGGCATTCGTGAGTGCTCTCTCCGTATTCAAAACGGATCCTGTTCTGTCCCTGACATTCCTTCAGTATGTACCGAGGAAGGGAGATGTCACCGACCTATTCTTCGCGGAAGCGGCGGAGAAAATTGTCGAGGACTTGAAGAGTACTGAGTGCATCCTATCCGCATCTGGAGCTTGGCTTCGGCCCAAGGACGTCCTCATCGCAGATGAGGAGTTCAAAGCCCTCTTTCCCAACGAAGATCTGAAGCGCATCCTCGGTCTCGAATACCTGTCGACCGAGGTTGATGCCCCCCAGGCGACACTGGAGCGCCTTGGCGTCTCGAGTGCCGCCGTTAACAACCATCTCCTGGCGCTCATCGAAAAGGATGATGGGCTGGCGGAGCGACCGATCGACTGGCTCCGGGCTCTTTACCGGTACTGTGACAAGAAGGTAACCGGCGAGCAAGCGATCAAGAAATTCCAAGGTCTAGCGGCCACGAAGTTGGACGGTGGGCCCCTCGCAAAACTGACTGACACCAAGATCTATTTCCCTTTGCAGCTCGGCCGGCGTTTCGGGTTCGAGCACGAGTTGGCGCTCCTGCATCCTGATCTCGTGAGCAAGGGCGATGGGGCCGATGAAATTGCGCGTTTCTTGAGCCGCGTGGGAGTGAAGAGAACCGAGCCGTACTCGCTGATCGTCCACCATATCCTGCCCAAGCACGCAAAGGGTGGGGACTGGACTAAGTCGGACATATCGGCCCTCGTCGGGCACGTCGCCTATATCAAGGAGCACATTTCCGAATACCTCAAAGGCGCTGCCGCCGCGGGCGAGTCAACGGCCATTGCCCTGACACAGCTTCGCGAGGGCCTCTACCTCCAGAGCAAGAAAATAGTGGACGGGACGACCTATTTTGCACGGCCCTTCGAAATGTACCTGGGCACGGAGTACCGGCCGACGGAGCCTCTGGAGCGACTACTCGGCTTAGCCGAAAACGCGAAGAAGTTCGTTGCCGGTGTCTATCTCTCCCCTCCTGCAGGAGGCGCTGGAGATGATGAGGAAACGGACGACGGCAGGGCCTGGAGAGAATTCCTCTATCAGATCGGTGTGTATCCTTACCCGGCCGTCAACGATCAGGGGCTGGGAATGAACTACAGCGCAAGCTCCGAATTGACCGCGCTCGTGAGTTCAGAGGACCCCAAGATACGAAAGAGCATTATCGGGATCATTGATCGCCACTGGACGTACTACTCGCGGTTTCTCGAAGCGCGCAGCACGCCACGACGCGGCTATAGCACGACGTCAACGTCGCAATTCCTGCAATTGTTGCGAGGTATGAAGGCTCCGTCCAGCAAGCGGGGCGACTTCACACTCGGAGAGACTTACCGAGATATCGACTACGTGAGGGCGGTGTTTGGGGCCTCAGCGGCTTACCTCGACGCGGATGTAACCAATACTGACTTCCTCGATGCCGTGGGGGTCACACACCGGGTCGATGCGGCCGCGTGCGTCAAGCGTTTGGATCAGCTACGGAGCGCTGAGAGAACGAACAACAAGGACGTCAAACTCATCTACCGCGAGCTAGAACGCCTCTTCGACAAGGAGGAGACGCTCATTAAGGCCGCGTTCGCCGAGGCTCCACGGATTTATGTCCACGCTCTTGGCAAGTGGTTCAACCTTGACGACGTCGTTTGGGAATCGAGCGGTGCCTTCATCGATAGGCAGTTTCCGCCATTGGAGTTCGCGTACCGCGAACACCAGACTTTCTTCCGCAATAATCTAAAGGTCTCCAGGCAGCCGACGGAGTCCGCACTCATACAAGCGCTGGCGAAGCTGGAGGAGTACGGACAAACCCACGCTGAGCGAAGGGCCGAGGCGCTAAAGATCTATAGGCGACTTGCCCGATCGTTTGGGGATGAGGAAGCACGGAATCCCGGCTCCGAGCCAAGCTGGCTTGGTGATCTTCGAACGAAAGCGGTGTTCCTGGACCAGAGCGGCCGACTAGTCGACGTCTCCAACGACATCTATATCGGCGACGATCTGCGTCTCGCCGATGCTTTCAAAGCGCACGAGCGCATTTCCTTGCTCGACGTGGAGCCCTGGCAGGTGCCGCAGTTGCAGGACCTGCTCGCGAAATGCGGTATGCAGAGACTTTCCGCTGTCGCAAAGCATGAATTGACTACCGTAGAAGGGGCGGTGCTCGATGTGGAACTCACCCGACGAATTCGGCAAAGAAGCAATCACATCATGCGGGTCATCTATGCGCGAGTGCACAGAGCCTTCGAGCGAGCAAACAGGGAAGGTCTTTGGGAGGCTCTCAAGTCATTGGAAGTGACGACCGTAACAGTCCTGGAGGTCGAGGCGGACGTACGCGGCTACCGCGTGCGCGTGCCGACAGACACTTACCTCCAGGAGCACATGATTTATCTGCAGGCTGGCGCGCGCGGCAAGTACGACAAGGTGGCCCAAGAGGTGTGCATCTACCTTGGCACCAAGCCGGACGAGGTCTCCGAGAGCATCTATCGGGTGCTTGCCGCGTCGGGAGAGGATGAGCTGCGGGATTTCTTCGAGGTCAAAGGGATTGCCGAGATTCCGCACGATGAACTCGAGAGTCTTCTCGAGAGTGAGCAACAATCCCGCTCCGCTGAGTTGGAGGCTCCGCAGGTGCACCGTGCGGAAGGTGCTGAAGAGACACAAGAGGATGCGATACCTGCGGAGACGGTGAAGGCGCCAGAGGACCCGCCCGCCCCGCTGCCCCGGGCGGACACCCCAGCACACGGTCCGGCAATGCAGCCAACGAGTCCGGTAGGCCAGTCGCTGACCGGCGGCACGTCGGCCACTGACGCTTCCGAAAGCACACCAAGCACTTCGCTTGTGCCGCGCCGTAAGGAGTCCGACCGCCGATCTTCCGGTCGGCTGTTGAGCTATGCGGAACCTGCATTGCACCCGGAGCGTGACACTGCGAACGACACATCGTATGAGGAAAGGCTCTCCATCGCCAAGGCGGCAGTCGATTTCGTTCTCGAACTCGAGCGCGGAGAAGGACGCGACGTGGTCGAAATGCCGTTCACCAATGAAGGGTTCGACATACTTCGACGTTCAGAAGGCGCTGAAGAGTACATCGAAGTGAAGGGAGTGAGCGGCGCGTGGGGCGCTGAAGGTATCGTAGTGACCCCACCGGAGCTGCGGATGGCTGAGCGACAAAATGAGCGCTTTTGGCTGTACGTCGTTGAGTACGCAATGGAGCCTTTGCGGCGGCGTCTATACAAGATCCAGGATCCATTCGGCAAGACAAACCAATTCCGCTTCGATTCCGGATGGAAAGGTGTTGTCGCGGGGGCAGCCGATGTCATGAGCCCTGCCGAAGGACGACGCGTCTCAATCGAGGGTCTTGGCGCAGGCACAATCCTCAGCGTGACTGAGGCCGGCGTCTTACGGCGGCTGAGCATCCGTCTGGATTCGGGGGAAGAAGTCACGCGGACCTACGATCCGACAAAGATGACCATCTCCGCGCCGGTATAGCGCATGGCAAAGATGCGGCCGGAACTGAAGGAAGCAGATCTGGTTCGGCTCGCCTCCCAAGCTGAAGCTAGGGTCTACCGTGCATTAAGGGATGAACTATCCGATGGCGTCCTCGTGCTCCATTCGCTCGCCTGGACTTACAAGACGCGCGGGGGTGAGCTGGTTGAGGGCGAGGCGGACTTTACCATCTTCCTTAGAGATGCGGGGTTCCTTACGATCGAAGTAAAGGGGGGCGGCGTCGCATATGACGCTACCTCGGGGATGTGGTCTTCGATCGACCGAAAGGGAATTACCCACCCGATCAAGGATCCATTTCGGCAAGCGCGCAAAGAGCGCTTTGCCGTTTTGGATCAAATCAAAGGGCATGCCGATTGGCGCAAATGGCGCGGCCGACGGATTCAAGCCGGACAAGCGGTCTTCTTTCCGGACCTCGACAATGGCGCGTTGTTCGTCGGCCCGGACAGGCCGGCCGACATCATCGGGACAAGGAATGATCTGGAGCACCTAGACAAGTGGGTTGCTCGCGCAATGCAATTCTGGGAAGGGAACGAGTCGTTTGATCCGCTCGGGACGCTCGGCTTATCGCTCGTTGAGTCCATTTTCTGCAAGTCCATCGAGGTCCGCCCACTACTTGCGCAATCGCTCACGGAGGAGGAACAGATCCGGGTCCGGCTGACCGAGCAACAGGCCCGCGTTCTGCGCATCCTCGGAGGGCGAAAGCGCGCTGTCATATCGGGGGGCGCCGGTACAGGCAAAACGCTGCTTGCTGCGGAAAAGGCTCGGACACTCGCCGCTGAGAATCAGAAAGTGCTTTTCCTCTGCTACAACCGCCCGCTTGCCGACGCCATCAAGCGGTCTCTCAGCCAGACATCGAGTGTTCAGGTACTGACCTTTCACCAGCTTTGTGAAGGCCGCGCGGCGCAGGTTCGGCAGGAAAAGGGGCGGGATCTCCTCGCCGAGGCTGCTGCGGCGTTTCCGGGGGCGGATCTCTTCGACGTCCAGATGCCCTTTGCACTCGCGCTTTCCAACGAGGTATTGGCGCAGAAATTCGAGGCAATCGTCGTGGATGAAGCACAGGATTTCAGCGACGAATACTGGTTTGCCATTGAAGAGCTGCTGAGCGATCCGGAGGACGGGGCGCTCTACGTCTTCACCGACCCCAACCAGGCGCTCTATAAGCGACATTCCAACCTGCCAGTGAAAGATGAGCCGTTCCATTTGACGACCAACTGCCGGAACACGGCATACATCCACAAGGCAGCCTATCGCTACTTTCAGGGAGAACCTACCGATCCGCCTGATATCGAGGGGGCGGAGCTGATCCGGATTACGGGTCGTTCAATCGCAGACCAGGCCGCACACATTGCCCGGGAGGTGAGCCGCCTCATCGCGCATGAGGGCGTTCGCGCAGCACAAATCGTCATCCTCGTGCTCGGACGGCCCAAAAGTCAGTTCTACGACGCGCTAGCGAAACATTCCCTCGGCAATGCGACCGGCTGGAGCATTGAGGTCCACGACCCCAGGCGCGTATTGATGGACACTGTGAAGCGATTCAAGGGACTGGAAGCCGCCATCGTCTTTCTCTGGCTGTCCCCTGTCCCGAGCGACGTTGAAGACCGGGAGGCCTTGTACGTCGGCCTATCGAGAGCAAAGTCGATGATCTACATCGTTGGGACAGAGAATGCCTGCGCTGCACTGTCGTGAGAGGAGATCAGGTGCACCTGCGGACCGCCGTTTAGGAGGCGGCGCTACTGAAGGGATTGGTTCCTCGGCTCACATCAACGGGTCGAGCGCGCTCCCCACCGTCGCTCGTACTGCGCCAAGTAATCCGCATCATGACAGAAAGAGCAGTCAGTCTTCGGCGAGCGTCTGGCCGGTGGTGTCCGCGTCAAGAATCTTCCCATCAATGTGTTCCAGTAGTACGAATCAAGAACCGCCTCGGGGAAGGAGTGTTCTTTTATTATCTCCCCGGCCAGTAGCACTCCTGCCATCACCGGCGCGAACGGGATTGGAATCTCGTCATCGCCTTCGGAGAGCTTGAGCCGACCACAGTTCTCGGCTTCCCAGTCGCTGAAACGCTGGGCCGCAAGTGGTACTTTGAGGTCCAGCGCGGATTGTTGGATCCGTTCTGCTAGGCGCGCCGCTTCTTCCTGGCTGAATGCATCGTTGTCACGCACCTTCAGGAACCAGACGTCGGTACCAAGCCCGAGAAGTTCATCGAGTTGATGGGCCTTCGCGAGTTCCGGATCCTCGTTTGTGTCCGGTTGCTTGCAGTGCATGCACTCCGTCACTCCCAACACCATCCGCCAGATACGGAACTCCCCATCCTCGCCGGCCGCCCCGTCCCACAGGACCTTGGGAGTCTCAAACTGCAGTTGTCGACGAGCCGTACGGCTGTGGACAGCGGCTAGGACATACTCGTAGTCACTGCGCGAGAGTTGCGCTCGGGTCTTATCGTAGGCCAATGGCACCGAGTCGACGGTGACTCCGACGAAACGTGCTTCCAAGAGTTCTTTCACTAGGTCGGTCTTCCTTCGCCTAGCCCGAGCGTCATCATCGTCCGCGAACACGTACCTGTTCAAGTTCGGCTCATTGATCTCGTCTGGATCGACCGCTTTGATCGCTGCCGTGAGTTTGTGAAGAGACGCTAGTGTGAATGCCGCCGCGCCTCCGCCAGCCCCCGCGCCGACGATTGTAAGGCTACCAATCGCCACGGTTGGAGGCAGGTCCGGGTTGGGCTCACCCGTTCGGACCCGGTATGAAAAGGTGGAGAACGTCAGCGTCCCCTCGAGCGGTACGACTGGAACGCCCTTGAAGAGGGAAGTATGCGGATGAACGAGCCTCTTCCACACCTCTGCCACCCCAAGACACGCTGCAGCGTATGCGCCGACCGGGTTCACTTTTTCGCCGGTCACCATCCATCTCTCAGACGACAACCGGGCTTCCCAACCGTCGGCACCGAGGAAGACGGTGGGACCCGCGGGATCCGAAGTGCCAATCACCAGATGACATGTTGGCGTCGCCGCGACCAACTCAGTTACTGCCCATTCGACATCGGGTCGCAGAGCCTGAAGAAGAGTGCGGACATGATCCGCAAGGTTCGACCCAGGCCAGCGTGGAAGTGACGCAACGAGCGGCGAGCCTAGCGGAAGAACGACATCTAGGCGCTGTACCACTGGGTACAGACGGGCAAGAAGGTTGACCGCGAATGAGAAGGTAAGTTGTGCCTGCGGCTTTTTGGCCACGTCGGGGCTAAGGGAGACGACCACGTGACCAGGCGAGAGTAATCGTTCGAGCTCATCCTCCCGCACGTCTCCCCGGCGGGTCAACAACTCCCTAGTGCGTTCTGATTGACCAGACATTCACGCTTTCACCGGAATGAAATCTTCCTCAATGATAAACCGTGCGCCGATCTCAGCCGCATCTAGTTGGTGCCACTCGCTATTGCCGAGGTATTCGTAGACGTGGCAATTCCTCAGATCGTAGAAAAGCGGGGAAGCGAAAGCCGGGACGACCACCGACGTGAAACCGCGGTACGTAGCGCCCGGATGGGCCGCGTCCACATCGTTCTGCCCACCAGCGCCGGGCGGATGCGTGTGAAGCTCGACCAATAGCACTTGGTCGATCTCGCGGAGTCGTTCGTGAAGCGCGACCAGCTGCGGCGTCTTCAAGTGGACGCAACCAAAGTCAGTTTCAACGTCAGGCCACAGGGCGGTGACGATCTGGCCTTCGCCGTTGGCGGTGAAATACCCACCCCACCACACGTAACATTCGCGCTTCTCTTGGCCCAGTTGCCGCATTACGCGGTCGGTCGCCCGCAACACCGCCAGCGGCACGTAGTAGCGGTCGATACGATCAGGGATCCCACGTCGTCGGCGGCCGGCTGGCTGTGACGAATGGGGCCTGACGATCGGATAGCGGGTGTCGGTCTTCTTCAGAGACGGCGCCATGACGTTATGCTCCGCGCTCCATCAATTGGTGAATCCGCTGAAGCGTGTCCAGGAAAGGCAATCGGTCCGGATTCCACGGCCACGTGGCATCGTTAAGGTGCCACTTCTCGTGAAATTCTCGCGTCCCGGGCGTGCAGATTCCGGCCAAGGCCTCGTCGCCGTGCTTCACGTTCGGGGGCCACGCACCGGGAGTACTTTCCCTGGCTTGAACGTCCACGAAAACGTAGGAAGGCGCACGCGCCGGAAAGTCGTCGAAAACTGTCCGCAGCACGTACGACCGGTCGGGTCGACGCCGGTCTCGCATGGTTACGAAGACGGTGTGGCGCTCCGCGTCCACCTCGAAGCGCCATCCGTACTCGCCAGCCATCCCACTTTGCCGGGCTGCGTCCACCTGCTTCATCATCTTGGCTAGGACCGTCTCCGCGTCCATAGCCGAGATCAGATCTTGATCAACTCGCGCCGCTCGATCGTCAAGACGGCATTGTCCGGAATGTTCAGCTCACCCAGCGTCTTCGTCTCGTCCAGCGGGTTTCCCTGCAAGACCACCACGAATTCGTCGGCCTTGCTCACATCCAGCTTCAGACGCGCCATCACTTCGCGCTTGAGAGCGTGGAGGGGCTGGTTCGGCGGGAAATCGTCTTCCAAGTCGCCGGCGGTTGTGCTGAACGTGACATGCACCTTCGTAGCTACGCTCATAGTCACTTCTCCTGCGCGGTATGGGTTGTTCATCGCCGAGGTCAACCATGTGGACCGCGGCAGCTCCATCTGCTCAGGAGCCGTCTGAACGCTAAGGGGAGGGCTGGCCCTGGTCAACCTCACCGCACACAAAACTGTACGATAACACAAAGCGCTTTGCACTATTGCACATTCCTAGGCGCCTGGCTAGTATACGTGCGATGCGTGTCCGTGTATCTGCAGACTCGCTTTACCTCCTGCTTGGGAGACGCATTGCCGAAGCGCGATCGAAGCGCAGCGGCGGTGCATGGAGTCAGGGACAACTCGCCAAAGCCTGTCACCTGACGCGTGGCTCCATAGCGAATATCGAACTTGGTCGACAGCGGCCTCCCCTACACACTATCTGGCAGATCGGCGCGGCTCTGGGCATCGAGTCGCGACTGTTGCTGCCCACACTAGATGAACTTCGCGACTCCACCGCAGCGCCTGGGGCACCTCGGCTAGAGGCATGGATCTCCGGCGCAGAGTCGGAACTTGGTGGAGTAGGTCTCCAGACTCTATCACAATCAGGTGATGAACATGAAACCAGAGGCGCGAGCGGAGGCGGTTCTCCGGCAACTAAAACAAAAAAAGGCACCGATCAACGTCGGGCGCGTAGCACGACAGTTAGGAGTGCGCGTTGAGCGGGCCGACCTTGGAGAAGACTGCTCGGGAGTGCTGGTTCGAAATGGCGACGCTGCAGTAATCGGCGTTAACTACTCGCACCATCCGAACCGTCAGCGTTTCACGATTGCGCACGAGCTAGGCCATTTCGTGCTTCACAAGGGCGGCAAGTACATCGACAAAGGCATGAGCACCCTTCAGTTCCGTGATGCAGAGTCGTCCACTGGCACTCAGCTCGAGGAACGGGAGGCGAATCAGTTCGCGGCAGCCTTGTTGATGCCGGCAGATTGGGTGCGGCGTGAATTCGATAAACACCCGTTTGATCTCGGAGACGATGAAGCTCTCAACACGATGTGCGGACTCTTCGGTGTGAGCTCACAAGCCATGTCTTTCCGGCTCGTGAACTTGGGACTCCTACGCGAAGCCTTTGCGTGATTGGAGGTGAGGACATATGACTCAGCTCAGCCGGAACGCGCAGATACTGCGCTACCTAATACAGGTTGCCCCGGGGCTCGGACGCATTAAGCTTGCCAAGTTCGCCTACCTGGCTGACTGCGAAGCGCACCGATACCTGAGCCGACCCATTTCGGAGTTTCGCTACACTTACGATCGCCACGGTCCGTTCGATCGGCGACGGTTTTACCTAGCGAAGGATGAGCTCGTCAAGGGCGAGTACGCGACAGAAACGGTGGTAAAGGCGGGGCCCTACGACGGCTACGAGTTCCAGCCGACGACCAAGCCTGTGGAGTACGACTTTGATCAGGCAGAAGCCGAGATCCTCCAATACGTCGCTGAGACCTACTTGACTCACACCGCGGTTAGACTGTGTGACGAGGTGGTCTATCAAACGCCCCCGATGAAAGGCGCAAAGGTTGGTGAGAAGCTACCGATGGAAAAAATGCACGAAGAAAAAGGCACCGAGCTCGGCTTCAATCTGGAGCGTCTCCTAGCAGGAGAGGCATCCGCGGAGGCCGGGCGCTTCCGGCCGCTGAAGGAGGCGGTGGATGAGCTACGAGCTCGCCATCGCTCCTGAAGCCGAAGAAGATCTTAACCGCCTCATCGACTCCCTCCCTAAACGTCGCCGCGAAACGGCGCTGGACGCTGTCATAACTGAGCTTGAGAAGCTTTCGGCGAACCCGTCACTTGCCGTGCCTTCAACACTTGGTCGTCCCACCTACCGCATCTCGTTCGTCGCGGACAACGTCCACTACCACTGGGCCGCTGCGTTCAAGTATGCCCAGGACGAACGAACGATCGTGATCACACACATCTTTCGAGTGCCACTCTGAGACGATTGCCACGAGCGTGCCTTGGAATCAGTGATCCCCGGATTGGTGCGGACGCAGTCGCCTTGTTGTGAGTTGGTTGTGAGTGGTTTCCCCGACTCAGACGTCCCAAAAAGTCGACCCCCTGATTTGCTCAGGGGGCCGAGTGGTCTTCGCATTGTTTTTGTGCTCAATTCCGTTGTGAGTTTCGTTGTGATTCTGCTACGATTCCCGGTTGATCTTCGGGGTCCGAGTCACAACACCGATGGCCCAGAACATCGCGTAGTTGCTACTCTTTGTCGTGACTCCCCCGACTATTCCAGTGGATGGGGTTCAGGGGGTCGCGGGTTCAAATCCCGCCGTCCCGACTGAGTGAAGATCAAGCGCTGCAGCGACTTTCGCTGTAGGGCTTTTTCTGCGACTGTCAATCGCGTTGTGAGTCTTCGTTGTGATTCTGCTGCAATTCCCGGTCGATCTTCGGGGTCCGAGTCACAACACCGATGCCCAGAACATCGTGTAGTTCATGCTTCAAGGAACTCCAACGCCTTTTTCACGAACGCCTCGTGGTACTGGAAGACGCCCCCATGCCCGGCATCCTCATAGAGGACGAGCTCGGCGTTCGGAAGGCGGCGCGCCAGGTCGACCGAGTTGCTGCTGGGCACCATCCTGTCGTGGTCACCATTGGCAACCAGAACCGGGTGTTGAATGCGCGACAGATCGGCAGGGCGCTGACGTCCCCAGGCGTGTATGGCTTTCAATTGGGCAGTGAACGCCGGGATCGAAACCCGCTTGTCGCGATTCTCGGTGCGCTCATGCAGCCGTGCCAGGAATTCGCGCGCCGCCTTGCGGCCGTTGCGGGTCTCGGTGAAGAAGAGATAGTACTCCGGGTGCCTGAAGGTCAGCGTGCCCTTCAACACGTCGCGGATGGTCACCGCCGTCACCTTGTCGATGCCCGTGCCCCCGGCTGGCCCGGTGCCCGCGAGGATGATCTTCCGGACCAGTTGCGGTTCTTCTTGCGCGATCACTTGCGAGATGAAACCGCCGAGGGAGAAGCCAAGCAGATCGACCTGAGCAAAACCTAGGGCCCGGATGAAGGCGACGGCGTCCCGCGCCATCGCCTCCACTGACGTGGGCGTTTTACCTGCCGACGCGCCGATGCCCTGGTTGTCGAAGACGATGACGCGGCGTCTCGTCGCAATGCCGTCGACGACCCGGGGATCCCACCTGTCGAGCTCCGCACCCAGATGGTTGAGGAAGATGACCGGCACTCCGGTGTCGGGGCCGAGCTGCCGGTAGACCCATTTCTTCCCGCCGACATCCAGGCGTTTCGTCGGCGCGTTCCTCCACGCGATGCGCGATCCAAGCTGCGACTGTTGCTGCGTGCTCATATTGCCCTCCAGGAGTATGGTGACAGAGTTACGCGACTCGAATGACCACTTTGCCGACGGCACGGCCGGATTCCACGTAGGAGATGGCCTCGGCCGCGGCTTCCAACGGAAGGACCTTGTCCACGATCGGCTTGATGACACCCTGATCCACCAGCGCGCCTATGCGCTCGAGCTGCTCGCCGCTCGCGTGCGAGAACAGGTACTCGAAACGCACGCGCTTTTCCCGCGCCAGGCGATCGACCTTGCGATTCAGGAACCTGAGCAGCCAGACCAGCGGCAGGCTGAGGCCCCAGCCCCTAGCGAACTTGCCGTCGGGCCGGCCGCCGATCGTCACCACCACGCCACCCGGCTTGACGACCTCGAACGAGCGGAGCAGCGTGTCGCCCCCCTGTGTATCGAGCACCACGTCCTGATCCTTGACCACCGCTTCGAAGCGGCTCGTCTGGTAATCGATGGCGACATCAGCGCCGAGCGACTTCACCAGCGCGTGGTTCCTAGCGCCGGCCGTGGTCGTGACCGTGGCGCCCAAGTGTTTGGCCAGCTGGATGGCGAAAGTGCCGACGCCGCCCGAGCCGGCGTGGATCAGAACCTTCTGTCCCGCCCTGAGCCGTGCGAGGTCGATCAGCGTCTGCCAGGCGGTAAGCCCCACCAGCGGCAGCGACGCGGCCTGCGTGTAGCCCAAGCCCGCGGGCTTCCGCGCCGCGGCGCTTTCGCGCACCACGGCGTACTCGGCGAAGGCGCCGATGCGGTCGTTGTCGAGGCGCGCATAGACCGCGTCGCCGAGCGTGAATTTCGTGACGCCTGGGCCGATCGCTTCCACGTCGCCGGCGAGATCGGTGCCGAGGATCAGGGGGAAAGAGAAGGGGAGCAGCACCTTCACCGCGCCGTCGCGGATCTTGTAGTCGACCGGGTTGACGCCGGCGGCGCGCACGCGCACCAG
>Ga0184618_10000068_pt1 | contig 23477 bp, 18 predicted proteins | sample PLM0_30_b1_FD_133159 | JGI IMG/M metagenome (GOLD analysis project Ga0184618, IMG submission 133159) | Groundwater sediment microbial communities from an aquifer in East River, Colorado, USA - PLM0_30_b1 | ecosystem: Environmental > Terrestrial > Soil > Riparian zone | place: USA: East River...
ACAAGCACATCGGCGTGATCGTGCGCCAGATGCTGCAGAAGGTGAAAGTCGTCGAGCCGGGCGACACCGAGTTCCTGGAAGGTGAGAACGTGGACAAGCTCGTATTCAGCGAGAAAAACGAGCGCGCGGTGAAGAAAGGCGGCAAGCCTGCGACGCGCGAGCCGCTGCTGCTCGGCATCACGAAGGCGAGCTTGACGACGCAGTCGTTCATCTCGGCGGCGTCGTTCCAGGAAACCACGCGCGTGCTGACCGACGCGGCGATCCGCGGGGCCAAGGACGATCTGCTGGGTCTCAAGGAGAACATCATCATCGGGCATCTGATCCCGGCGGGTACCGGCATTTACCGGTATCACGACATCGAGATCGAGCCGCCGGAGGGCTTCCAGCCTCCGACGCCGCCGGTGGAGGCGGCGCTGCCGGGTGCCACGCCGGCGCCGAGTCCGTTCCCGGAGGAAGTGGAAGCTGATAGGGGCTAGGGGCTCGGGGTTAGGGGCTAGGGACGGCGCCGGGTGATATTCCGGCGCCGTTTTGTTTATCCGTTCTGCATTTGCATGTATGGCATACATTCTATAAATTTAGTCACCTATGTCACGCCACCGCTCCACCGTTCGCGAACCGATCCAGGTGTATGTGGATCGAGAGGACCGTGAGTTGCTCGAGGCGGTGGCGGCCCGAACCGGGCTGGCCCGTGCTGAAGTGCTGCGCCGTGGGTTGCGGGCGTTCGCCGGGCAGGTCTTGACGGAGCGGGGTCCCGGCTCGTCACTGGCGGCGCTGATCGGCGCGCTGGGTGAAGAAGGCACACCAGCCGATCTCGCTGCCCGTCACGACGAGTATTTGGTTGCGTACGCGAGCCCCAAGCGTGGCCGGTCGCGCCGTCGTTGACACCAGCGCGCTGCTCGCGCTCGCCAATCCCCGTGACCAGTACCACGCCAGCGCCGTCGCGACCGCGCGGCGCTTTCTCAGTGCCGGCGGCCGCTGGCTCGGCACTCCCCTCGTGCTCGGTGAGCTGCACACGCACTTGTTGCATCGTCGAGGCGCGGCGGTCGCGCGAGCGGTGCTCGGCGCGCTCCTCGCCGACCCTGCCTACGAATGGGTGGAGGTGAGCGCGCCGTTGCTGCGCGAGGCATCGGCCCACTGGCTGGAGCGCTACCCCGACCAGCGGTTCTCGCTGACCGATGCGGTCAGCTTCGAGGTGCTGCGCCGCCAACGGCTCCAGACCGCGTTCGCCTATGACCGAGATTTTCAAACCGCGGGGTTTGAGCTGCTCGACTGACTTGGGTGTACCGGTACACGCTTCGGCGCGACGTAATTGTTCAACGCCGCGCACCATAGGAGCACAAAACAAACGGCGCCCGAGATTGCTCTCGGGCGCCGTTTGATTTCCTCAGAACCCAAACGCGCTCAGCACGGGACTGTACGGACCAGCCTCGGCCCCACCGACCGTGGTGGGAATCCAGCCGCGGAAATTCTGGGTCGTCCAATAGCACTCCTGTCGTCCGCTGCCGTAATACTCATAATTGGGATCTCGACTCGTCACACAATCGATTCGTGGCGTGCTCCGGCTGCCGAGGTTCCACACCGAACCCACCCCGATCCGGGCGGCCGTATTCACGCTTTCGCACGTATCGCTGCCGAATGTGCCGCCGCTGTTGCACTCACTGGCGCTCGCATAGTTCGCGTGCTTCCCCTGGGAGACGTATGCCCTGGGATACGTGCCGGCGTGGGACGGATAGTACAGGGACTGCGGGTATTCATTCGCACCACGCGCATAGCTCGGATAGTCCCCATGTTGGGAGTAATTGGCGTGGTCGAGGACCCAGTGCTGCGTGGAGGAGTTGTAGTACACGGTCAAAAGAATCGCTTCTGAGTCGCCGTTGTGGCCATGACATGACGACGGGGCGCCTGGCAGACCACAGGCCCACACATTGCTCCCTTCATCCCTGTAGTAGGACAACAGGTACCCGAGCACGACGGACTCACCATCCGGGGCGATGCCGGCCACCCAGTACGGCTCTCTTCCGGTGTTGTCGGCGCTCCAGTAATACAGCTCGGGGGCGAATGCGTTGCCGAGATGGTTTTCGCAAAACTCGCCCAGCCCGTCCTGATCCGAGTCGGTGTACCCACCCCAGATACACACGTCCGGCGTCACCCCACTGCCGAGAAACACGCCGGGCGCCTCCGGATCGGGGTCCTGCTCCACGCATCCCAACTGACACATCGGGGTGACGATTCCAGATCCAGGATCGCGATCGCGACGCGCGACCACGGGTCCGGTTGCTGTCTGATCGGGTGCGCACGCGACCAACGCGAGCGCACCGGCCCAGACGATGAAAAAAGAGTAATGGCTCACATGCCCCTCCTTGTGTTCGAGCCCGCACGATAGCCAGTGGGGCGCTTTCGGTCGCAAGGCCGAGCGCGCGGTACGTCATAATTCTTTGGTTGGAGCAGACAGCCTCGGAACGAAACGGCGCCCGAGATTGCTCTCGGGCGCCGTTTCTTCTTCAGACCGTCTTGCCGTCCGACCGTTGGACATCATCATCGGGCACGGGTCCCGGCGGGTACAGGCATCTACCGGTATCACGACATCGAGATCGAGCCGCCGGAGGGCTTCCAGCTGCCGGGGCCGGTCAACGCAAACGGCGCTCGGGATCAGCCGGTTACCTTCGCTAACTACCAAGGCAGAAGATGACATTCCTGCGCGCCCGGTCGAAGGGCATCACCAGCGAAGATGCGTCTACGCAACCTGCCAGAGAGGGGCTCCCCAAGGGACTCGCTCCTCGTCTTATTTGCACTGGACCGCATAGTTTGACCTTGCGATCGATAAACGCATCCACGTGCGAGTTGGGTCGTACGAAACTGGTAACTAAGAAGAAGTCTTTACACGATAGCGCATCCGTTAGCGAGATGCAGCTTGGTGCCTTTGGGAAGGTACTGAACACAGCGTCGCTACCGCTCTTCGCCGACTCCCATGGCTTCCCAAGATTCCCACACTGTGGATCGCCCCCAATCAAGTGCGCCCAACCGCATGAGGATCCCATCTGTTGTATACATGTTGGCAGCGAATCCAGCGTAGGCGGCCAGGTGCAGGAGCGTCCCAACTGTTCTATACATGTTGGCGGCGAATCCAGCGTCCGTGTAGTGCAAAACTGATCGTTGGGGCACTCCGATGGGATCAGGCCCGAGGGGTCTTTTCCATTCACCGGGTCGTTGTTCATCACCACAAACGGGTTGATTCCGCCGACCAACCCAATCGGATCCTCGGTCAAGAATCGTTTCGTGCGCGGATCGTACCATCGTGCGCGCATATAGTAGAACTGAGTGGCGTCTCCCTCGAACGGGAGTGCCTTCCAACCCAGTCGACTGCCATCGCTCGGTGAGCTGCCCGACTCGAGTTCCCAAGCGGCCATGAGCGCCTGTTGCGTTGCTGAACCGCTCTGGTCGATGAATCCCCACACATTGCCCTGCGCGTCCAACTGATAATAGGATGTCGCAGAGACACTGGTTGTGCCGTGCATGACGGCGAGGGGATTGTCCGCGCCGGGATAATAGGCATACTCCCCGAGCCGTCCGAAGGTACTATCGAGTTCCGCAATCAGCTGCCCGCGGTCCCAGAGCAAGTGATTTGTAGCGCTGCCATTTACGCGTTTTCGAGCAAGCAACCCGGCCAAGTTGTAATCGTACTGAATCCTGCGCGAAACGCTGCCGCCTGAAATGACTTTGACGCTGTCCAAGAGACCACTCGCGCTCCAGAAATAACGGGTCGTGTCGTTTGGAGCGCTGCTGCTGACCTGCCAAATGCGATTCCCTGCGGCGTCATTTCCAAAGGTATAGCCGGGCCAACTCGTCAAGCGATTTCCGGTCGTGTACGTCGGCGCTCCGGTGCCCGTGAAGTCGGACACGGAGTCCATGTTTCCCACCGCATCGTAATGATACGTTTTCCTTGCTTGCAGAGTGGACGGATTCGGGTCGCACCAGTAGTAGCCGTAATCCGTCGAAAAGTTGAGACAGGCATTGGCCAGGATGGAATCCACGACCTGGGTAATCCTTCCCAGCTTATCGTAGCTATAAACGAAGCGTTGCTTATCGGGTGCGACTGCGTTTGCGTATGCTTCGCTCACCCGATTGAGAGAATCATAGCGCCATCCGCGCCACAGAAGCTGGTTAATTGTCGGGTTACTATAAGTCGACTCGTAGAGTTTATACGTTGTCGTCGAGTTGACAGTCCGTGATACTCCGGCCGGCAATCCCATGCCCGTCACGACGAACGCGGCATTGTAAGACTGATTTAAAGGTGTTCCGTCAATTCTGATGGTATCCAGCGTCTGTGTAGTCTGGTTCCACACGTATCTTCGAGCTGCGAAAACCGCAGGAGTTCCCGACCCGCTTATGTTGATCGAGTCCAGAAGCTGTACTGGACCAGGCTTGTAGTAGAGCCGGAAGCGGTTCGAGCCGTTCGTCGCAAACCGCGTGACGATGGAATCCATCCAGCCACTCGAGGCAAGGAACACGGAGTCGCGCTCGTTCGCGTTCCATGAGACCTTCGTTCGACCAGCCGAGTCGTACGCGACGTTACTTGTCACGACCTTCTGACCGCTCACTGTGACGGGCCGTTGGAGAGCATCGTAAGTCGTCTTGACCGTATCCCCTCGGCGGTTGATCCATTTGCTTTGCAACCCCTCGCTGTTGTACAGGAAGGTGTCGTATGCGCCGGTCGGATCCGTGTTCTGGGTTGCAAACCCTAAGGCATTGTACGCCAAGGTGTAGATCTGTCCTTTTGCGTCCCGGACCTGCTTGAGCCGAAGTGAGTCGTGGGTGTATGTGGTTGTATCGCTCAGCGAGTCATGAAAAGTCTTTGTTTGCCGATTGAGCGCGTCGTACAACGTTCTCGACCACGGCTGCATGTTTCGTTGACTCGCAGTGTCGCGTCCGTACCCATCAAACCGATGGCGCACGTATCGGGAACCGGGTGCCAATGTGCTGTCGAGGTTTCCGAACACCGATTCGTAGTGATAGGAGGTTGTCTGGCTCAACGGATCCTTCATTGTGAGCACGCGCTGACGTGTGTCATACGTGTATTTGGTCTTGGACTGACCGGCGCTCACAACGGAGTCAATCCGCCCGCGAGAGCCGAGGTACATTCGCTGTGTGACAAACCCGGTCCCCCACACGCTGTCGGGTTGTCCAAACGCTCCAATACGAAAGTTCTTCTGACTCTGACCGGCCAATTGCTGTGCAGTGAGGTAGGCTCCAGTGTAGGTGTAATGATCGACGCCTCCCTCGTGGTGGCGAATGCTATCTGGCCTGGTATCCGTTCGAAATACGGTTGCAACTCGGGCGATGGAGCTGCCGACTTCTCGGGTGGTTTTGAGGGCTTGGCCCCGCCGGTTAATTGTGAACGCGGTGACGTGCCCACCCGGCGCCGTTACCACACCTCGAAGGGTGTCGGATAGCGCGGGGGTTGCGGCGACGGTGCCCGTGGAAACTCTGGGCATGCCGATGACCTGCCATGGCAGGTAACGAGTAACGAGGCGGAGAGTGTTACCGCTGTCATTGGTGAACCGGGGTGATGCCACGGAGTCCGGTTTCCATGTCGTCGTGTCGTAGTAGAACGATGTGGTGTCACCCCGCCTATTAATCGTCTTGGACAGCCTGCGGCTGGCATCATAAACGAACCGCGTACTCACATTGTCCGGGTCGGCAAACGCCGTCAGAGTGGAATCGCCAGCCACAGTTACGGTGGTACTCCTGCCTCCGGTTTGTGAATTGAAAAGCCCAGGCTCTTGAATTGACGTCAGGCCATAAGTCCCGTAAGCGAGCGACGTGTAGAGATGGGTACTCGCGCCATTGGTGCGTAACGGATCGTAAACCTTCGTTAGCCGCCAATTCGCGTCGTAGTCGAATGAGACAGTATCCTGGAGTCGGCCGATGACCTTCGCTAGCCGGCCCAAGTAATTGAAGATCGCTTGAGACGAGTCTGGAAAGCTTCGAGTGTATGTCAGGCCGGTTCCGCTGCCACTCGCCGAGAGCGTACTGAATTCGCCCTGCGGAGCCATATAGCAGTTTGACCCACACCCCATGAAAAACACGGCGGACCCGTCGCCCATAGTGATCAGCGCGCCATCACTCCGCGAGTAGAGCCTTTGAAGACCTGATACCGTCCAACCGCGAGCGATGGGTGAGGCTCGCTCGTTCAGATTGATGAACTTGGTCGCGAAGCTCTGGATTTCTAGGCTTGATGTGTACTTGGCCGTGACGACGATCGTGATCGGGAAGGCACCGGTCCCATATCCACGCGCCGCAGCATCGAACTGGCCCGCCAGGCGGACGTTCTGACTCGTAGTTGACGGAACGAACCGAAGCGTGTCATCACCATTTAGGAATCTGAATTCGACACCGTTGCTGTCTTTCGCTTGGAGCCAGTATTCAACAAATCCCGTCGCGCCACTCTGGATATGCACGTCCGCAAAGACAAACGGACGCGCGGCAACCTGATCTCCGTTGTAGATGAGCGTCACGCTGCGACCTTGATCGAACGAGAAGTAGGGCACTGTGCCCACGCTTGCTGTGGCGGCGAAGCAGTTCAATTCGCAGAGCATCGGTCCCTGCTGAAACGTATTGAAGGCCGTACTGACGCTCAGGTATTGAGCTGTGGTATTGACCCAACCCGAGTCCTTTTCTGTGCTGCCGCTCACGGTCGCCTTCAGCTTCACGGTGCCCGTTGTTCCTGCCGCACCCGTCGTGAAACTCGCGGCGATCGATGTGTCCTTCCCAGCAACTAGATAAACAGTTCCAGGTGACGAACAACCCGTTACTGAACCTGTGCAGGTTGCTGTGAGACTGAGAGTGGCGGGAATCGTCCCGGTGTTCTTGATCGCGAATGTGTACGACGTCGAGCTCGAGACTGGGACCCCGACCGGCTGATTGTCAGGAGTTACCCACACCGCGTACGTGCCCCGCGTAAACACCGTTTGGTTACTCCCGCAGTTGTCGCTCAAATCGCAGATCGAGGCGACGAGCGTGTTGTCCCCCATGTTCAGGGAGATCGTGCCCGTGGATGTTGCGTATGCGCCGCAGCCGGACTGCGAGCCAGTGACGTAGTTAAAACTGGTGGTTACCGAGGAGCCATTGAGCGTGACGCTCTTCGAAAATCGATTGAGGGCTTGGTCATCGCACCACCCGATCGTTATGCTCACGGAGGCTGAGCCAAAGACGCCGCCATTGGGCGAGAACGTGACCGTCGGTGGAGTAACGTCTTGCGCGGCCAAATGCGCGGTTCTGCCGATCAAAAGAAGGAGGGCAACAGTTGCGAGCGGTGCGACAGTCGAACGCCGGCGACGAAACATCGGTGCAACTCCGTGGCAAGAGTCGCAGCCGTTCCAACGCACGCCCCGTGCCTGCGGTCTTCGACGTCAGATGCTTGACTGATACGAACTTAGGAAACCGCCGCTCCAGGAGGATTACGCAATTACTATGGAATTACATGTAATTGCGTAATCACTCGCCGAGACGCTGCTCTTCCACTGATCGGCCCTGAATCAGTAGATCGGGCCCCAGCCAGGAGGCCACATTCCTGGGACAAAAGTCGGGGGCAGAAAGTTTGGGAACGGAAACGGCGTGGGGAATGCGCCGGGGATGGGGTTCCCCCCGCCCAGGAGGTCTGGCGGTACTTGGCCGGGTGCGCCCAAGTTCGGAACGGAGATGTGGATCGGCCACATTTTCAAGGCATACAAGATGGGAACGAACATGAAGGCGAAGGTGTCGAAAATGCCGGCGCAAGGCCCACCCTTCGCGTCCGTGAAGTCGTGATCCCCCATCGCCCCAAGAAAGAGCCACTTGCCCCCAATCTTCCCCCAAGGCCCCTCATGCATGAGTCCCAGTGCGGCCCCGCCAGCCAACGGGACCCACCGTGGCCAATCATGCCGTTCGGCTAGCTCGACAAGCCCCCATCCCAACCCAACGTGTACCGCCTTATCGATAAACTTCTCCTGACGGATGCTCCAGTCTTTACATTTCGTCCCGCTGGGATCCCACCCGTTAACAGGATCGTTTCCGACGAACGCGTACAGGTTGATCCCACCGTCCAGTCCGATCGGGTCTTCCGACACGAAGCGTCCAAGCGCCGGATCGAGATACCTGGCTCGATCGAAGTACAGCTGCGTCTCCGCGTCGTACTCCCGCCCCGCAAGCTGCAGCGAATTCGGAATCGCGGTGCCGGCGTTCCCCTGCAAATTCCCAAAGGGTTCATACCGGTACTGGTTGTCGATCGTGTTGCCCCCGCCCGTACGTGCCAGCAGGGCGACGACATTTCGAGAATAGTCCTCGACGTAGTAGTAGGTGCTATCCGCGCGATCGTGGCGCAGTTGGGTGGCCACGTTATCGATGCCGGGATAGTACGTGTAGCCGGCCACCAGGCTGCCGAAGGTATCTAGCTGCGCGAGCAGGGAATCGCCTTCCCAGAGGTAGCGGCTCGTGCCGGTTGCGGTCGACTTGCGGACCCGGCGTCCCCAGCCATCATATCCGAAACTTACTCGTCCCGTCAGGCTGCCCGTGCTGTCGCGCGTCCGGACGCTATCCAGGCTCCCCATCGCACTCCAGAAGAGTGAGTCCGTTCGCAGAACTCTGGTGGTGTCCGTCGCGCTCAGCGTCCGCTTCGCCGTCATGTTCCCCGCGGCGTCGTAGTCCATGCGGTACGTCTGCAATCGCCGTAGCCGATTCGCCAGGTCCAGGCCACCGTTTGGCGCAGAGGGATCCTTGCGATTCTCGACGGAGTCGAATGTGTAGCTCGTGGAGCCGAGGAACACCGGTTGATCCCCGCTATAGCAATAGTACCCGCAATCGAACCACGTACAGGTTGTGCCCTGCTGGTGGAGGGTGTCCGTGTACCGAACCAGATTCCCTTGCAATCCATACGTGAACGTGCGTGCGGTGTCCGGACTGGCCAACGATCCGTGATACCGGGTCGACAGCCGCCCGGCGTTGTCGAAATTGTAGGCCACGCCGAGCGCAGCCGTCAGCGCGGCGTCGCTCAGCTGCACCTCGTCGGTCCGGTGTGTCCACGGGTAACTGTGCGTGACCGTGAGATTGTTGAGTCCCGTGAGCGTCCGGACGCTGTCCATCGCCTCGGCGCTGTAGCGAAACGCGATCGGCTGGAGGGACTGGGTGTTCAGATGCCCGGGCGTCAACGTGTCGAGAAGCTGGTGCCCATCGTAGTGATGGCCGACGAGCAATTGCGTGGTCCCCCAAACGCTTGGGGCGGTGACTGCGGCCAACGTGCGAGCGTCTCGAATCTCGTAGACGGAGCTGTCTCGGAAACACTGACGGGGCTGCCCGCTTACAAGGGCGCGGCAACTGATCGCGATCGCGGCACGTCCGACGACATCCAACAACAGTGTATCGACGCTCTCGCTGTCGCTCGTGGCCACATAACGCCCGGCAGGATCGGAGAAAAACGTCGTCGTCTTGCCATCCGCGACGACCGAGCGCGCCTGGTCCAGGGAATCGTAGGTGAACGTCACCGTCCGGCCGTTGCGATTCGTCCAGCTGGTCCGGTTGCCGTTGAGATCGTATTGGTAGCGATCGACCCTTCCTGCGGGATCGGCGGTCGAGTCTGCCCACCCCAGCGCGTTCGGCCACACACGGTAGACCTGGCCCTTCGCATCTTGCACGCGCGTGACATTGAGAGAGTCGTCGTAGAAGAACTTCGTGGTGTCGTGTAGCGGGCCAATGGTCGCCGCGATCCGCCCGATGGAGTCGTAGACGGTCCGCGTCGTGTCCTTCACCTGATCGATCGTCATGACCTGCTGGCCGTGCCCGTCGTAGCGGTAGCCGACGGTTCCCAGCGAGTAGTGAGTCGAGTCGGTATTTCGAAACCCGCTTCCCGAGGTAAAATAGCACGTTTGCGTGTGCCCCCCGGGGTCAACGACCCCACACACCCGCCCATCGGCACCGTAGCTGAACTTGATCCACCCCGCGCCACCCACATGGCTACTGTCAAGCGTGATGCCGGTCCAATGATAGACCGCGGAGTCCACGTCACCCCAAACAGCGGACACCCTGTGCCCGCTGTAGTCATAGTGGATCGTGCGGCCGGTGGCGCTATCCAGGGTCTGCGTCAGGTCCGGCCCGCTCCAGGTGTATTGCATGACGTGTCCGGACGGCGAAACCGCGCGCACCACCGCCGAATTGGAATCGAGCGTGAACGAGGAGGTCCTGCCGAGCGGCTCCTGAATGCTCGTGGGAGCGCCGAACCGATTCAGCCCATAGGTGCTCGCGTATCCGCGGGGATTAGTGACGGTCGCGCGCACCAGGGCCGTGTCCACGCTCAACCCTGGGTTGGACGACGTCCCCTGCCCGGTCGCGGGATCGATCAGCACCATCTGCTCGATTGAGGCATAGCGAACCACGGGTCGCACGAGCTGCCCGTTGGCTGTGATCGGTGGTGCTGTGTCCGCCGCGATTCTCCCGGCGAAGTCGTATGCCACACCCCGCGAGCCGCCGCGCCGATCCGTCCAATGCACGAGCCGATGATTCGCGTCGTACTGGAACTGTACCGGCTGACCGGATTGCCCGGACCACGTGATCGCCCAATCCTTGATTCTCGTGAGATTGCCGGATGCGTCGACCGTGATGGAGTCCACGCGGCCGCCCGGATCCTTGATCCATCGCAAATGGCTGCTCGCGTCATACCCAAGTGTGTACGCCTTGCCGGCCGAGTCTGTGATGGACACGAGTTGATGAGACCCGTTGTACGCGAAAGTCATCCGTGTGACGACAAGACCGTTCCCTACGATCCTCGCCCCTCCCACATCTCTGATGGTGAGGTCCGTATTCCACTCAACGGTGGGTCCGGCCGGATACCCGCGTGCGTATAGCGGGCATGGGCCGCCGAGGCACGGTCCCGGCCCCGAATCCCTCCAGACTGTAGTGAAGTCGCCCTTTGGCGAGAGGTACCGGATCACGCAGTTTCCGCTTTGGAAGCACGAGGTCGTCCCCCGCGCGAACGAGGCGATGGACCCGTCGCCGTCGGTGATCACCACCGAGCCATCCGTCTGCGGGTAAACACGCTGTAGCCCGGCGATCGACCACCCGGCTCCGAAGGGACTACTCGCCTCATTGAGAATCAGGACCCGTACGCTCGCGTTGTTCTCTCGAAACGTCCCATCCCCCCGCCAACTGCGGCCGACCACCGTGTAGGTGTAGGCGCCAGTCGCGACACCGCCGCCGTCGAATTGCGCGGCGAGTCGATTGACGCCGGTGTGGTAAGTGTAGAAGAGCTCGGTGGAGCCATTCGTGAACGTCACAAACGTCCCGTCCGATCGTTTCAGGAGAATCGACAGTTTCACGGGCACCACGGAGCTCGTGTCCGTCGCGTCAACCTGCACCATTCCCATCGGGCGGGCCTGGCTGCTGCGATAGACGAGTCGTACAGAACGCTGGACGCCCCCGCTCACGTAAGGCACTGTGCTGTACGTCGCGACGGCGTCAAAGCAGCCGCTCACACACTGTGTTGCGTCGCGGTGCTCGCCGTTGTGCCGCAGGAGGGAGATAACCGGACCGTTCAACACGGCCGTCACTGCGTACGATCCGAGATCGGTCGCCGGCGACGTTGTCGAGGTCGCTCTCAGCCAGAGGTTGCCGCCTGTAGAGCCGACGGTGTAAGTCACGTTCACGGTGATCGTGCAGGCCATCGTCGTGGATTCTCGAAGCAACGCTGGATCCATCGGACCCGAGCCTGGTGGTGCCGGTTCAAGCTCTCCCCCCCCGCATCCCCCATCGATCCAGGCCGAACCGGGGTTCACTGATACGCACTGGATTGTCCCCCCCACGGGGCACGTGAAATTGAAGTGGTCGATGCAGGAGCCCGTGTTGGTCACGTTGAACGACGCCGTCTGGGTGCTGTTCACGGACTGAGAAACAGACGCCCCTTTTGGACTGACTTGGACCGAGAAGATGCAGGCCTGATTGGGCGTAACAGACTGTGCGGCGAGTTCCGGTGCGCCAAGATGGGCGATCACCGCCAACGCCACGACGGTGGGCAGCAGCGCAACACGAGAATACACGGCGACCTCTGGGAAGAGATGGCATTTCCAGGAGGCACGCTCCGTACCGTCTGCCTTCGATGTGAAATGCTTGACTGATAAGCTGTTAGGAAACGCGGCGGCGGCGGCAATTATGCAATTACAGTGGAATTACATGTAATTGCGCAATCGGGACCCACGCTACGACGGAAGCCCCGACAGTCGGAGGGCGCGCATGGAGATGCCGGCACGTCTCAGCCGCGAGTATACCGTCGAACGCGAGATGCCGAGGATGGTCGCGACGCGATCCGTGTCCCACCCGTGCCCATCACATAGCGTCAAGACCTCCTCGGCATCGGCTGAACCTCTCGCGTCTTGGCGCCGCTCCGCCATCAGACTGCGGCGGTCGCCGCGGCGACGGTCACTGCGCGGGCTACGGAGCACGCCGAGGGCAATAGCATCCCGGATTGCCATGGGCGGTATTGTCCCGTTCTCCACGAGACAGCCCGCGCGCTCGATTGCCAGTTGCAGCTCGCGCACATTGCCCGGCCACGCGTGACTCTCCAGCACCTCCGTCGTCCCCGGCTCGAGGCGCTGACCCCTGCCCGCGGCAAAATGCTCGGCCAGCGGCGCGATGTCCTCCGGACGATCCGCCAGCAGCGGTAAGTCAATCACGACTCCAGCGAGGCGTTGAAACAGATCGTGCCGGAATGCGCCGCTCTCCACCCGCTGGACCGCGTCGTCCTGAGCGGCGGCAACGATGCGAAAATCGACGATCCGTTTGTGCCTCTCCCCCAGGGGCAGTACCTCGCCCGTTTCAATCGCCCTCAGCAACTTTACCTGACTCGCTGGCGTGAGGTGCAAGACCTCGTCCAGAAACAGCGTACCCCGATCAGCGCGCTCGAGATGACCGGTGACGGACTCGACCGCTCCAGTGAACGCGCCCTTTCTGTGGCCGAACAACAGGCTCTCCGCGATGTCATGTGGCAGCGCGCCACAATTGACATCCACAAGTTCGCCACGGCGACGGCTCGCATAGTGGATGTGCCGAGCGAACAATTCTTTTCCGGTCCCCGTCGCGCCAATCAACAGGATCGGCAAGGATGTCGGCGCGAATCGCTGAATCAGTGCCGTCGCCCGCTTGACCGCCGGTGACACACCGATGATCGGCGCTAACCCGTTCATTGTAGGCCGCTCCGCAGTAGCCGTGGGACGGTGATGCTGTCGGCATCGACGTCCGTTTTGAGAATCCGCGGCGTGAGAAACAGATAGAGCTCGGTTCGGGTTGTCTTGCGCTCCGCGTGACCGAATAGGCCGCCGATCAACGGCAGCCCTGAGAGAATCGGCACGCCGCCCTGCGTCGCGTCCTTCTGTTGATCGCGCAACCCGCCGATGACGATCGTCTGTCCGTTCTTCACGAGCACCTGCGTCACCGCCTCGCGCGTGGAAATCACCGGAGCATCGAACTGCACTTCGCTGGTCGCCTGGTTGATCTCCTGCTGGATGAGCAGCGAGACGTAGCCATCCTGGTTGATCGTGGGCCGAACCGTGAGCTTGGTGCCGACATCGCGGTACTGAATTACCTGATCGCGCGTCGGCGTGTCAGTCGGTAAACTGCGACTGACCTGCACGAACGGCCGCTGGGATCCGACCATGAACCGCGCCTCCTGATTGTTGGATGCGAGGAGCACCGGCCGCGAGATGATCTCCACATCGCCGCGACTCGCCGCGGCGGACAACGTGGCATCGATGTTCGCCCGGCCCAGTTTCATGATCTGGATGACGAGATCGCCGAGCCCGGCCCCGATCCAACTCCCTCCCGCGGTGGCGTTGCCCTTGTCGAGCGGCTGTTGTGGCACGAAGAACGACGTGCCAAACGAAAAGCTGCGATCCTGCCGCGCCTCGACGATCAACACCTCGATCAATACCTGAAGCGGCCGGATATCGAGCTGGTCCACCGCTTCCTTTATGACGTCGTAGTCACGCTGGGATGCCCGAACCAGCAATGAGTTCGTGAGCTCATCAGGGACGATCGTGACCGATCCAGAAAGTGATGATTGGCGAACGTTCGCCTGGTTCGCCGGTGCTTGAGCCCCCGCCCCCGCAGGAGGCACAGCGTTGCGGCGCAACTCGTCCGATAGCGTCCCCGCCGACAATCCACTCTGGCCAGAGAACGCCCCACTGCCGCCAAAGAGTTGGTTTACGGTGGCGGCAACATCTGATGCTCGGGCGTGGCGCAACCGGATCACGAACAGTTGCACTGGACCGGAGTCGGAGGCCGCCTGACGTGTGGGTCGCGGTTCCTGTTGGGTTCGTGGCCCGACACGATAAAAGGAAGAGTCCTCCACGAACTCAAGATTCTGCGATTGGACGAGACCCCTGAGTAGCGCCAGCAATGTTACACGATCCACCGGACCGGGCGTCTGGAGCGTCACGCGCACCGGCTGGATGGGACCGACCAGAACCGGCTTCGGCAAATACTGACCGATCGCCTGAATCACCGCACGTATGTCGGTTTCGACAAACCGGACCACGATGCTGTCGTGGGTGAAACGCACGGCGGAAGTGTCTTGCGACCGAAGAGGGGACGACCACGCGACCAGCGCGAAAAGCGCCCACGCAGTAACACGCCCCTTCACGCCTTCACACGCCGTTACGGTTTCCATGGCTCCCGCACCTCCAGCACCCAGGTGGTATCCATTCCGGCGATGACGACCCGTCCATTCGTGATGCTCTTGATTTGCAGGCCAGCGACGACGTCTTCCACGCGCATGACCCGCGACCCTTCGACTCCCGGAAGCCCTTCGATCACCGCCGACGGTTGATGGCCATTCACCACACCGACCAGAATCAGTATTGGTTTCGGCGCCGGTGGAGCTAGCTGCTCGGTGAGCCGCATCGGATCGTAGGCTGGTAGGAGCGGTCGCCGTCCGATACGAAACGGGTCGCGCGACACGATCGTCGAGACCGACTCAGCTGCGATCCGAGTTCGCGCACCAGTCGGCTGCGCGCCGGAATCGGCGATCGGTGAGCGCGGCAGCTGAACACTGGCGATCGGGCCAGCCGCGATGCGAACCGACGCCGTGACGCCAAGTACGGCCACCAACAGCAGCGGCAATCGGAGATCGGTCGTCATGTTTCGCGTTTCTCCATCGGGCGCGGCCTGATGTACCAGCCGCTGACTGTTATTTCGACCTTCAGGATCTCTGGCCCACGCTGCACGGTGCCCGGCTCGGGCGACTCGACGTGGAGTTCGTCCAGCTTCAGCACCTCGTCACCGCCGTCGATTGCGCGGATCAGGGCGATCAACCCGCGAACGTCAGTCTCGAGCGCCGCATGCACGCGCACGCGACCCAGTCGACCTTCGCCGCTCGAATCCGGGAGCGGGTCGAGCCGTTCGACTTTGGCCGGCGCTCGCGACGCGGCGAGGTTCATCCTTCCCGACAGATCTGCGCCGGCTTCCGCGGCGGTCGAGCCGGACAGCACCTGCGGGGCCAGTGCGACCAGCGCCTGCGATAGGACGTTCGCCGAATCGCGGAGCTGGGGCAGGGAAGCCAGTTCTTCTTGCGTGCGTGCCAACGACGTGGCCCGTTCCCGAAGCAGCGCGCGTGCCCCAGTTGCGTGCCGAACCGTCCACGGCAAGACGCGCAGTCCCAGAACCGCGCCTGCGACCGCGATTCCCCCCACGAGCAAGGCCCGGCGGTCTCGCGGTGTCATGGGTTTCTCGGTCCGAAAATGATCGTGAAGCGCTCCCAGTCGTGCCCGCCCAGCGCCTCGCGCACGATCGCGCCCTCGATGCGGGGATCGGTAAGAGCGTGGCTTCGCTCGACAGGAGCCAGAACGTCCGCGGCTCGTCGACCTGCGCCGGCGACGATGCCCGACCCGTCTGATCGCCACGTGTAGGAGGTGAGCACCGCCGAATCGGGAATCGCGCCGTTCACGCGCGCGAGCGTAGCGAGCGCCTGTCCGCGAGAGCGTCGTGCTTCGGCGAGGCTCAACACCATCGTTTCGGCCGTCCGCATTTCCCGGCGGACGTCGCGCAACGCGGCAAGCGGCGCGTCGGCGGACGCCAATTGCGCTTCCACATTACGCCGCTCGATCACCAAGCGGACACCAAAGAGCACGCCCGCAAGGAGCCACGCTGCACAGGCGGCAATGCCAAGTCGAACGATCGTGCGGCGATGGGCCCGTCCGCGGACGGCGCGCTCGGCCGACGGAAGCAGCTGCAGCTGCGGCGACATCCCAGCCGCGGTGATGGATTCAACAAACAGCCCCGCCTCGACCGCTCCGGCGAGAATGGCGAGGACGAGCGGTTCCTCCACCGCCGCCGCCTGGGTGACGCGCGCGACGCCGTTCGTGACCCAAGTGGCATCGGTGACGAGCGCCGCCCCATTGCGGCGAAAGAACCGTCCGGCCTGGTTCGCAACGAGCGCTGCCAGCTCGCGGTCGCGAACCGGAGGCAGGTCTGTCAGCGTGCGGGTCTGAGCGGGAGGTCGCTCCAACGTTACATGCACCCGCCGGCAGCGTTCGGTCGGCGCCGCCGCTAACCGCGCAACGACCTCCGCCAGGTCGTCAGGTGAGTCGTACGTGGCCTCTCCCGCCCACACCGCGACACTCGCTCGCCGCGCCTCTGCCCGGACGATGGAATCGCCCACGGTCAAGTGAAGCACGGGCGCCCGCGCGACGATGCGTTTCACTCAGTCTCTCGGCGAATGACAGCGAGGCGACCCGGCACGGGGACCGCCGTGAGCGTTGCGCGCGCCACGATCGGCGGTCCACGGATGCCGCCTTCGAGAGTCACAATGAGCTGTGGCGGATCAAACACAGCTCCGCGCAGAAACTCGGCGTAGCTGCCGAGGAATACGGTTCGCGACGACGGAGAGAGCAGGCCCGCCAACTCATCTGCGTTGTGGAGCCGTCGCAGGGCGCGACGAGACGCGAGGAGGAAGACGCTCTCTTCAGTCATCCCCGGAAGTGTCCGGAGCACCTCGGGCGGCGCAGCGTTGACGTTGACGACCCCGGTTCCGCGCAAGGTGACGAACGGCGTCAGATGAGCTGCGATTGTGGAATCGAGACCAGGCACCTGCCTCAGGTCATAGAGCGTGCCGCCGGCCCGCCGAACCATGACCGATTCCGCAAGCGCCTGCGGAACGCCCACCGCCTTGAACAGCTGCACGAGAGCCTGGCGGTCGGCGGTGTTGAGATTGAGTCCTCCCGCCGGGTCCTCCAGCGAGGCGCGACACCACGTCCCACGTCCCAGGTCGATGGGACCCAGACTCCGGATGGTGGGATCGATGGCGAAGCGCGCCAACAGGAATTCACCGCACCCCTCGCGCGCCCACTCCGCGCGCGCGAACAGGATCCGATTCCGCGTGGTTTCGCTGCCGAGTCGCGCGACGAGCAGGCCGGCGCCCGTGAGTGCCGTCAGAGCAGTGAGCACCCACAACACGGCGAGAAGTGCGAAACCGCGTCGGTTCATCCCCGCTCCTTCACCAAGAACAGCAGCGTGTCCGCACATCCGGCATCGCGTCTGCCGCATCCGGTAATGCGCAGTCGTATGGCGAGTGGGGCGCTGACCGGCGAAATCCACTCGCGCACCCACTTCGTGTCCGCACCTGGATCGAGTAGGTAGTCGAACGCCACATCGGTCACGCCGTCAGCGAGCTGGAGTGGCTCGGCTCCGGTGGCGCCGAGGAAACGGCTGTCGTCCTGCATGAGTTGGGTCGGTCTCTGTTCGAACCACCCGCCGGGCACAAGCTGCCACGAGGTGAACGTCGCGCGATTCGCGCGTCCCTCAAACGGCGGCTCGAGTGAGAGAAACGTGGCCTTGAGCCAGCGGCGGGCGTTGGCGCTGCGGTCCAGGCTCTCGCGCGCGGCGGCGACCGCTCGTGCTCCGTCCGCGACGCCGGTGAAGATCCGGTGCGCCGCGACGACGACTATGCCGGCGATGGCCATGGCGACCATCACCTCGATGAGCGTGAAGCCCCGACAGCGCCTCAGGGTTTGTTCTCCGCCCGGTACACGACGGTCACGAGATCTTCCACCTGCGGCGACTGCTCTTGCAGCAGTGCGATGCGGTACAGCGTCCGTTCAGGTCGCTGGATGTCCACGATGAACTCGCCGATCTGGCGGCGACCGATGCGTTGATCGAGCTCGTTGTGATTGAGCAGCGTCAGCGCGGCGAGCAGGCGTTCTTCCGTGGCTAGCGTGTTTTCACGCAGGCGCGCCTCGCGCTCCGCACGCAAGCCGGAACCCACCAGCTCGGTGAGCCCAATCCCGGCCGTCGCAAGAACGACGACCGCGACCAGCACTTCGAGCAGTACGACCCCGCGCTCATTTCGCAAGCGGCTCCCCCGTCAGAGCATTCACTCCAAGACCGATCGCTCGCCCGTCAGGCAGAAAGCGTACGCCGTGCGCCGTGCGCGGTGCGCCGGACTGAATCGCCTCCGCTCTTGCACGTCGCAGGTCGAGCGCTTCCTGAGATTCGCGTGGCACGCGGAGCGATTCGATCGCGAGGCCACTCACTCCCAGCACGATGCCGAGCACCGTCAGCACCACGAGCATTTCCAGGAGCGTGACCCCCGACGCACGACGCACGACGCACCACGCACGCATCACATGCCCGGCCGGAGCGAGTAGACAGCCTGGAGCAGCGCCGCCGCGGTGAACGCGACGATGCCACCGAAGGCGACGATGAGCGCCGGCTCCAGGGCCGTGACGAGCGTGCGCAGCCCACGCTCCGCTTCCTGCGCCGCGAGATTGCCGGCATTCCACGCCATATCCGCCACTCGACCGCTCGACTCTCCCACCTTGATCAGCTGCAACGCGCTCGCGCTGAGCGCGTCTTCCCGCTCGAGGGCGCCGGCGAGCGGTGCGCCCTGCACCACTCGCTCGCGGCTCCGCTCGAGCCGCTCGGCGATGGCGAGATCACCGGCCGCGTCCCGCGCCGCGTCCAACGCGGGCAGCAGCGGCATGCCGGCACGCAGCATGCCGCCGAGGGCGCGCATCACACGCGCGGTGGCGAGCGCCCGACGCACTGAACCGATGAAGGGCAGGTTGAGGAGCACTTCCTCGACCTGTTTTCTTCCCGCCGGGCGGCGAATCCATTCGATCGCGCTCCAGGCGCTTGCCACGACGATCACGAGTAGCGGAATCCAGAAGCGCGTAAGCAACTGTGACATTCCGAGCAAGAGTCGGGTGGCTGGCGGGAGCTGTTGACCGAGGTCACCGAGAATGGCGGCGAAGCGCGGCACGACGACGGTCGTGATCACGAGCACGGAAGCGGTGCCCGCACCGGCGAGAAGCAGCGGATAGGTGAGCGCCTGGCGTACGCGCGCGACGAGGTCGGCTTCCTGCTCGAGGTGCGTCGCGCTTTGTTCCAGCGCCGCTCCGAGCTGGCTGCCGCGCTCACCGGCGCGGATCATGCCGATAACGAGCGCGGGAATAACGCCGCGTCCCACCGTAAGCGCGTTGGCGAAGCTCGCTCCTTCGCGCAGGCGTTCGCGGGCTGCGATCAGCGTTTGGCGGAGCGGTCCCGTGGCGAGGGGTTCGCTGGCGGCGATGGCGCGCTCGAGTGGCACACCGGAGGAGACGAGCGCCGCAACGCCGCGAAAGACGATCGCCAAGTCCCGGCGGCTCGCTGCCGGACGATGGTGCTCAGCCGCCGGCGCGACCGCGATCGTGAAGAGCCCACGGCTGGCAAGCGTGGCCGATGCCTGCCCATGACTCTCGGCCTCGATGGCGCCGGTGACGATCGCCCCATCCTGGCGTGCGGCTCGGTAGGCGTACGCGCTCATGGCTGCCGCGCGCTGCCTTCCCACGATGTGACGTCGGCATCTTCGCCGGTGCCGCCCGGTTGCCCGTCGCGGCCCAGCGACAGCAGGTCATAACTCTCGGCGTTCACGTCGCCGGGTGATTTGTACGCGTATGGCCTACCCCACGGATCTGGCGGGATCGCTTTTCTGAGGTAAGGGCCGCGCCAGTTGCGCGCCTGCGGCTCGCCAGTCGGCCGCTCGCGCAAGGCGGCGAGCCCCTGTGTCGTTCTGGGATAGAAATCGTTATCGAGTCGATACTGATCGAGCGCCAGAGCGAACAGCTCGATCTGCGCGCGGGCCGCGGAGACCTTCGCGTCGCCGACGTTCCGAAACACCATGGGCCCGACCAGACTGGCGAGAATCGCGATCACGGTGATCACGACGAGCAGCTCGATGAGCGTAAAGCCGCGGTCAGTGTGCCGTGACACGGAGTACCTCCTCGACCGTTGTGATCCCAGCCTGGACCTTCGTCCAACCGTCCTGACGCAACGTGGCCATCCCGCCCGCTCGGGCGAGATCGCGTATAGCGGCGAGGGTGGCTTGGCGCGTGATGGCGTGCTTGATGTCATCGGTCACGCGGAGCAACTCGAACAGTCCCGTGCGGCCGCGGTAACCCGTCTCGCGGCACTCTCGACATCCCCTCCCGCGATCGAGGGTGATTTCGCCCGTCGGCCGCTCGGCGAGGAGCGCGACTGTCTGAGGATCTGGCTTGTACCGAGTACGACAGTCGGGACAGATGCGTCGCACGAGGCGTTGCGCCAGGATGCACTCAACCGTGGCGGCGATCATGTACGGCTCAACCTTGAGATCCAGCAGGCGCATGACGGCGCTGGCGGCATCGTTAGTGTGGAGCGTGGAGAAAACGAGGTGACCCGTCATCGCCGCCTGTACGGCGATCTGCGCCGTTTCCGCGTCCCGCATCTCGCCCACCATCATCACGTCGGGGTCCTGGCGGAGCAGGCTGCGGAGCGCAGCGGCAAACGTCATTCCCGCTTTCAGGTTCACTGGGACCTGGGTCACTTCGGGGAGATGGTATTCGATCGGGTCTTCTACGGTGATGATCTTCTCGCTGGCACCGCGCCGTAAGCCGAGGGCGGCATAGAGCGTCGTGGTCTTGCCGCTCCCGGTGGGGCCGGTAGCGAGGACAATTCCATGGGGCCTCTGCGCCAGCTCTTCGAACTGGTCCAGGGTTGGGGGCGCCATCCCCAGCTCATCCAAGGATACGGCCCGGCCTCCGCGATCGAGCAGCCGAAGAACGACAGATTCCCCGTGCATCGTGGGGACCGTCGAGACGCGGAGGTCCAGCTCGCGCTCTTCTAGACGCACGCGGATGCGCCCATCCTGCGCGGCCCGTCGCTCAGCGATGTCCAGCTCCGCCAGCAGTTTCACCCGGGACACGACTGCCGCTTGAAGTCCCTTGGGCGGGCTCGGCACGTCCGTGAGGACGCCGTCGATCCGAAACCGCGCCCGCAGGCCGTCGCGCGTCGATTCCAGGTGAATATCCGACGCCCGTGCGTCGTGGGCTTCGCGGATCAGCAGGTTCACGAAGCGGATCACCGGCGGTTGGTTCGCCAGGTCGCGCGCGTCTGCGAGCGGCGCCTCGCCGCTTTCACCCACAGCCCCAACCACGCCATCCAGGTCGCGCACCAACTCCACGACCGATTCCGCGGCAGCGAACGCGCGCCGGATCCCGTCGTTCAGGTCGTCGCGCGAGACTGGCAAGAGGTCCACCTTCAGACCAAAGGAGGTTTCTAGATCATCCAGCACTTCGGCGGCGGGCTCGCCCGACACCGCCACCTTGAGCTGATCCTCCGCGATCTCCAGCGGAAGGATGCCGTTGTACTCGAGGTACTGAGCCTCGAACGACTCGGAGAGCGGCAATTTGGAAATGAGGCTCGTCGGCATGAGTCGGCACGGCTCGCGGAACGGGTCGTCCATCCGTCACGCAGATCATGTGCCGAAGTGCTGAGCACGAAACCGTCAAGCAGAACCGTCGGATGCACAAGGAAAACGGGTTTCACCGGATTCGCTTGTGCAGCGATGATGCAGTGTTCATGCGGGTAGTCTCGTGACTGCCATGACGTAACACCGCGACTGCCTTGATGTGTCCAAAACATTCGACGGAATCAACCTTCTACATGCACAAGCCATTGACGAAGAAGCGGGATCGTTTGTGCAGGGCCTGTCCTTGCAAGAACCTCACGGAGCATGCTTTCCCCCGAGCGCGATTGCTGAATCGAACGCTTGCCCTCAAGCAGACTGAGCGGATTCCTTGTTGCGAACTGCATGCGCTGCCACCGGCCTCAAGGCCGTAATCGTGTTCCGATGCACCCCCAACAGCCGCGCCGCCGCCTCCACATGTCCGCCGCTCCGTCGCAGGGCCCACGCAACCACTCGATGTTTGTACTCCGTCGTAGCGTGGGATTCGAATCTGGGGACGTGCCTCATCCCTTCGGGCAGATGCTCCAGGCGGATCTCCTGCTCTCCTAGAGCGCTGGTGAATGCCATGCGCACCACTTGCTGCAGCTGCCGCACGTTCCCCGGCCAATCGGCGAATTCGAGGGCCGTGAGCGCCTCGAGTGTGAACTCGGCTGGAATAATCTCGCCGGCTGGGCCGACGCACTGATGGAGGAAGCACCCGACCAGAAGGGGAATGTCTTCCGGTCGCTCGGCAAGCCTTGGCAGATGGAGTTCGTGGTAGCCGAGGCGATAACGGAGGTCCGGGAGGAGCGCGCCGCTCGCAACCAGCTCGTCGAGGCAGCGGTTCACGCCGATCACGAGCCGGGCCTGAACGCCGACGCGGCGGTCGGCGCCGAGGGGGCGGTATTCCTGGGCGTCGAGCACGCGGAGCAGCAGCAGTTGCTCGTGCCGACCGAGGTACTGAAAGTCGTCGAGCAGGACGGTGCCACCGCCGGCTTCGGCGAAGAGCCCGCGACGGCGCGAGACGGCGCCGGTGAATGCACCACGCTCGTGACCGAACAGCTGATCCTGGCCCAAGCTCCCGTCCAGCTCACCCGCGCTCAACTCCGCCAGAACTCCGGGACGTTCACTCAACCGGTGGAGTAGACGAGCGAGCATTGACTTCCCTGTGCCGGTCTCGCCTACGATGACGAGAGGATCCGGGAGCTTCGCGACGCGATGCAGCTGCCTGAGGGCCTGGAGCATGAGGTCGGAGGAGGCGATGATGGCCAGCACGTCGGCGGCGATACCAGGGTGCATGCGAACCCTCACACTGGTGGTACGATCAGCCAACAACTTCTGAAAGGCGGCGCGAGGGCGCGCGCGTCGGCAGGCGTTGCGTTGACAGAACAATCAACTAGAGGCTTAACCCCTGCGCTAGGGGTCACCCGCTCTAAGCGTCGCTAGGGATTTACCCAGGATAAGGTAGAGCGTCGAGAAACAGAATTTCCGAACCGGGGTACAAGCCCACCCGGAAACCTGAGCCCAAAGAGAACGGCGCCCGAGATTGCTCTCGGGCGCCGCTTTTTGTTCAGACCGTCAGGCCCCTTCGCTGCGCTCAGGGCAGACCGTCAGGCCGTCCGACCGGCCGCTACGGAACGGCTGCGCCGCCTGGACAGCTCATCGGTGCCGGAGCGCCAGCGCGCGCCCGCGCATCGCACTCCTGACTCGGCAACACGCTGGCCGC
>Ga0184618_10000071_pt1 | contig 22847 bp, 21 predicted proteins | sample PLM0_30_b1_FD_133159 | JGI IMG/M metagenome (GOLD analysis project Ga0184618, IMG submission 133159) | Groundwater sediment microbial communities from an aquifer in East River, Colorado, USA - PLM0_30_b1 | ecosystem: Environmental > Terrestrial > Soil > Riparian zone | place: USA: East River...
ACGGGGTTTACAACGCTTCCTCGGATTTAACTACTTACGGCAAGGATGTAATCGAAAGTGGAGTTTACGGAATCAAAACTTTCGCTGTGCCAGCAACTATTTTCCCATGAACCTCTTTAGCTGCCTATTGGGCCATCACACCTAGCGGCTACAACTGGCCGAGACCACTTAGCCGCTTGCGTGCGCCCGGAGGTACGGTCTGCAGCAGCTGACTGATAAATTCGTTGTGCATCTGGTAGGCGCGCGCCTGGTCGACATCGATCGAAGACACACGAAATAGCATCCCATCGGGAATACGGCCGGTAAACCCAAAACTCAACTCCACAAGTCGTTTTTGCAGAATCCCTTCTATTGCCCTGTCCCCAACCGTGAACCAATAGGTGACCGGCTCCTGACGTGCTCCCATGCTGGTAAAGAGACGTCGCACGGAAATGTCACCGAAAGGGGTCGCGAGCGCGCCAACTTCATTCCTGTGAACGACGAAACCCTGGGCGGGATAGCAAACTTCCGGCTTATGGGCCTGCAAAGAACCGCGCTGATCACTCCCGTAAGCGAGGGACAGCATGATTCGATAACCGCTCGCGTTTATATAGGTGCGAGTCAGTACTTCACTGTAGAGCTTGTCCAGCAGTTCCTGCGTTTGAGGATTGACGACCTGTATAAATCCTAGAGGCTGCTCCCGCCAGTCGCCAAATTGCTTGGGGATCATGCTCTCCAGTGAGATCACCTGCACTAAGGCCGATGCTTTCGAGGTGGGCCGCGCAACAATGGCGCCAACGCTCGCCGCGAACATAAGGGCACCGATAACGAAAGTGACTCGATTGGAGCGCATGCGAACTAGTTCTCGCAGACGTAATGGGGTATCCAACGAAGATGTCACCCTACTGCTGCACGCAGACGCGCAGCGACCGGCGAGTCCGGATGCAGCCAAGCTACGTCACAATCGTCGGCGGCGAGATAGTCGTCAGTAAGACGCAAACGGAAGTGCATTCCCGTTCGCATTACCGACAGCCGAAAACCGTTGTAGCCAAGTTTACCCATTAAGCCAGACAGTTCCTCCAAGGAGAAACCGCAATGGCAAAGATGCTGTCTGACCACTTCAGTGACAATCACTGGGCGCGCCTTCGTGATTGTCTCTTTTAGGCCCTTCAGGACTCGCGGTTCATAACCCTCGACATCAATCTTAATGACTGTCGGCGTTACGTCGTGGAGCATATCGTCACCAACTCTCACAGGAACGGCGATTTTGTCTACATTGAGGTATGTTGAAAACCCAAAGGTTGCTTCTCCCTGGTTAATATGTGGAATGGAGAGTGTAAGCTCGGCGTTCTCGTCCGACAGTCCCACATTGTAGACAGTAACGTTATCTATTGAATTTAAGTGTAGATCTCGTTCCAGAATATCGACACACTTAGGATTCGGCTCGAAGCATATGATCCGGCCCGCTGACCCGACTTGACGTACTGCAGTCAGCGCGAACATTCCGCGATTGGCGCCGACATCAACAACGGTATCGCCCTGTCGAACCGCTGTTGCAATGAGCATTTGGCTAGCTAGGTCATACCATCGGCCGAGAAAGAATGTCGACCGATCTGCCCAATTTGAAAGGTCAAGCGGCATTTCGTAGTTATGAATTTTCCCTCGGATTACGCGGGGTCGAGATCCCGTCCACAGCCAGTTGCGCGAGTAGTCACCAACAAACGCGTTGTAGACACGCCCCCATCCGGGAAACTCGTAGTAGACATACGGGCGAATGATCGCAATGATTACCTGCTGAACGGCTCGTTTGAGCATGCTTGTTTTGCCTCCTCAGCCTATCGCGCTTGCAGGCTGCCCAAACACCGTCTCCAACGCGGCAGCAAGGCCTTTCCGGGGATCGTAGAACTGCTCCTGGTAGAGGATGCAAGCGGCGCAAAGCTGATCATAATAGGCCGCATCTTGTACAAGGCGTCGGATCGCATCAGCATAACTCGCAGGATCGTCAGGTTTGGCGTTTGCAACCGCACCAGACAATAGCTCCACTGCGGGAACCAAAGGAGATGCGACCACAGGACGACCGCACAGGATCGCCTCGACAGCGACCATCGCCATCCCTTCGTGGAATTCGCTCCTCGTAGGTACTATCACTGCGTGGCATGCAGCATACTTTTGCAAGAGATCTGGACGAACCAACTTTCCATGTGTCCTGATAGTCCTGCCTAGTCGGGCTCGTTGGATGAAATCATTCAACTCCTCTAATGCAGTACCGCTTCCGCAAATGTCGAACATGACCTTCCCAGGTTCGCTGCTCTCCAACAACCGGGCGATCTCCACAATATCGAAGACGCCTTTGTTCCGCTCTATTCGCCCAGCGAACATCACGCGGAATGGTCGTTGGCTAAGCGTCTGCGAGGCTGGTATGAACGCAAAGTGATTCCGATCGAACTGCACGCGGTGTTGCACAGCTAGTGCAGTAAGGGTGCCCGCCAGCTCACGAACCTGCCTCTCACATTCCGGAGAAACCGAGATCACAGCACTGGCGATATGGCGCCAGAACCATCCCTCGGTTGCCAAAAGGATTCGCCTAAGTCGCCCCCTTGGCTTATAGCCGCTCGGCCAGGGAACATTGTGCAGGCTGCCTACGACCCGTATCTTTACCATCTTCAAGGCGCCTAACAGCGCCCAATGCGTCGTGCCTGAGTCAACAATCACCGCGTCGGCACGCCACCGGACCGCCGTCAGCATGATCGATATACCGTATAGCGCCTGAGAGATGTGATAGCGAATCCCACCACCAACAAAGCGCTTAGGACGATTCTCAACGACCATCGAGCCATCGGCAACCTTTCCAGCGCCGCTGAAAGACGAAATGGCGAAGCCAGTGTGACCATTGCGGCGGCAAAAGTCGAAGAACTGGCCGGAGAACGTACGCGACGTTTCCGAGAGCAAGTCTTTACCGGCCTTCCAATGCTGATAACTCTCTACAGCATCACCTGGACCAAGAGCATAGAGCACTCGTAGAGGCTTGGCCGCCAGTTAACCCCCTCCTCGCTTGGATCTAACCCAGTCGACTTGTCTTCGAACTAGAAACTTCCAGTAAACCGGTAATTTCCCGAGCATGTAAAACGGCGCGCACGCCAGGCTGCCGAAGGAAATTACATCCCGGCCATACCGGTACCAAGACAATAGAACGGCTGAACAAAGCATCGCTAACGCGATCGCCGCGAGCCCGACCGGAAGTACCGCCCCGGTAGCCGCAAAAAAGGCGGCGCCTGCTCCGAACATAGCGATGACTAGCGACATCAATAACGCCAGAGGCGGGACGCAAAGGTCTGCCAGTAGAGCCATCAGCTTCACATTTGCGTGAGCAAGTGCGTGTACAAAGAGGCTGGGTACCTCACCAATTACCTTGAGGTGACAGGCGACTGCGCGCCAGTCGAATCGTCGCGAGGAGCTGCTCCGCAATCACCCGCTCCGTGATCTTTGTAAAGTGCCCGTCGCCGACGAAATTGGCGGGGTCCGTCACAGGCGCCATCTCATGCGTGCTGACGTAGGCGATGCCCGCGGCATCGAGTGCCGGCGCCAACGCGCGGAAGAGGTGATCGCCATAGCCCAGATCGTTGATGAGAAGAATGACCGGCGTGGAGCCGTCCTCATTCACAGCCCGGGCGAAGTCGACCGCAAGGGCCCCGGCGAGCTCCACGATCCCGCTCTTTGCCCGGAAGCCGTGCTCATCGTGAAACCGGTCGATCACCGCTCGCTTCGAGCGGTGTGCGAGAGAGCGACGGAGGATGCGAACGATCGCCGAGCGATCGAGTACCGTGGCATCGAAGAGGCTCGGGGAGAAGAAAGCATCCTGCTGGCGAAGATCATTGCGAAACGCGCGCCATCGCGCGGGGTCAAGCAATGCAGCCCGCAGGTCCTTGAGCGACGAGACGGGCGAAGAGGCCTGCTCGAGGCGCCCGCCCGCCAGCCAATAGCGAGGATAGGTGTACGCGCTCGGAGCCTCAAAGTTCCAAGTCATGTGCGCCGCCGAATGCAACGCCGGTACGCTCGAGGCGAGGACACCGAGCACAACAACGTCGGCACCACGCCCACCGCGATCGCGCATATACAGGGCGTGCGAGTGACTGAGCGGCGCGTTCGGCCCGCCCAGCAAGCGCAGCACGACTGTATTGTCGAGTGATGCTACCTCGCGACAGATGTTCAACACGAAGGACATGCCATAGACGGCGATACGCAGGCCCTGACCGTTGCGTGCGAGGTCCCAGCCCTCTTCGCCCGCCGATCCAGCGGTCTGGTCAATCCACGCGGCCCGCAGCAAGGGATGGCTCGACGCGTCCTCCGGCCCGATCATCAACCGCAGCTTGCCTTCGATCGAGCGTCCATAGTCGAAGAAACGCTGCAGCGGGCGCGGTTCCTGGGTCGGATCGGAGGGCATGGCGAAGAGCGCGTTAATGGCAATATCGGCAAACGCGAGAAACACAAGGGTCCAAAATAGCGCGGCTACGCAGCCGCGTGCTGTTGGACTGCTGCGATGCCGCGCGGACATTCCCTCAGAACTGGAAGTAGATGAACTGGGCGGGCTCATTTACGGTTCCCATCATGATTACCAGAAGCAGTGCCGCGTAGAACGCTCCGCGCAGCGGAGCGGGCCAGCGTTGATAAATGCGCGGGTCGCCCGTCGCATATTGCGTCACTTCGAACGCTCCCAGCAGCAGAAGTCCCGCCGCCGCTACGAGGGGAGGTCGCCGCATGGTCATGCCGCCATCGCCGCCGCCAAGCACCAGCGCGCCAGTTAAGTCGACGATCTGATCAAGCGAGACGGCCCGGAAGAGCAGCCAACCGTAGCAGGTGATGGCGAAGAAGAACCCAATGCGCAGTAGCGTGCCAAGAAGCACCGCGGCGGGTATGCGAGGCACGTCACCAAGCGCGGCAGCGGCGCGCCCGCCGGTCAAGACGCGGTGAATGCACAATATGCCTCCCTGGTAGGCGCCCCAGAGGACGAAGTTCCACGCCGCGCCATGCCATAAGCCGCCCAGCAACATAGTGAGCATGAGATTGCGGTATGGTGCCCGCCGGTTGCCGCCGAGGGGAATGTACAGATAGTCGCGCAGCCAGGAGGACAGGCTGATGTGCCAGCGCCGCCAAAACTCGCTGGGATTTTTAGAGAAGTAGGGCAGCAGGAAGTTAACCCTCAGGTCGATGCCCATGAGCTTCGATGTGCCGCGCGCGATGTTGGAGTATCCCGCGAAGTCGCAGTAGATCTGGACGGCGAATAGAACGGTCGCGGCGATGACGTCGATGCGGCCCGGGGTAGACGCGCTTCCGTACACCGAGTTCACCGACGCCGCCACCCCGTCGGCGATGGCCACCTTCTGGAACATCCCCAGCATGATGAGAAAGCAACCGCGCGAGATGTGCTCGAGCGTCACGCGCCGCGGCGTGAGGATCTGCGGCAACAACGCTCGGCCGCGCTCGATCGGCCCGGCGACAAGCTGCGGAAAGTACGCGACGTAGACGGCGAAGTCGAACAGCCGATCGGTCGCGGCAAGCTCGCGCCGGTACACGTCGATCGTGTAGCTCATGGTCTGGAACGTGTAGAACGAAATCCCCACGGGCAGGACAATGCGGAGTCGAGCGCTCGAGAGATCGATGCCCAAGCTTGCTAGTGCCGTTTCAGCGCTGTCGACGAAGAAGTTGAAGTACTTGAAAACCCCCAGCATCGCAAGATTGGCGATGATGCTGCAAGCCAGGACTAGCTTGCGCCGGCGCGCTTCAGGCAGCCTCACCACCCAGACGCTGAATAGGTTCGCGAGCGCTACGCCAACGACTGTGCCACCCAGGGTCCACCAGCCCAGCACAGGAACGACAAACCGCTCCCAGTCCACGCGCAGCGAAACCGGCCACAGCGTCACATGCACTGCCTGCCAGGGGATAACTACGAACGCCAGAGCCGCACTGACCGCAATCGCGCCGCAGCGCCAGCGCTGCCCTGCCGTGAGTCGCCCGCGCTCGATCAGCAGCGCGACGGAATAGTCAACAACGGTCGAAATGACGATGAGCAGCAGAAACCGCAAGTCCCACCAGCCGTAAAAGAGGTAGCTGGCCGCGAGCAGCAATCGGTTCTGTCCCCGCAGACCCAGTGCGTAGTACAGCGCCAACACGGTTGGCAGGAAGATCAGGAACGCGACGGAGTTGAACAGCATGGAGCAGGTTTGGCGAGCGCGGCTTTTGCGGTTGCCGGTTACGGCGACGTCACGCTGGAGTCGTTCCAGACATTAACGTCGAAATCCGACAGGTCTCCTCGAGCGCAGCCCCTCAAGTCAACTTCAGTCAAGCTCGAAAGCCGACTCGTAGTTCTGCTTGAGCGACGGATCCTATGCTTTCTTTCGCATGTAATAATTGCCCACCGCAAGGACGTCGAGATCAGTCCCCAAGAATGAACCCTCTTAGCCCCTCCATCGCAGGGGCATTTCCGCAGATGTCGAATATACCCCCGGGTTCTTTGCTCTCCAATAGCCGCGCAGGTTAACGCCCTTCTCGCCTGGATCTAACCCAGTCGACCTGTCTTTGAACTAGAAACTTCCAGTACACCGGCAATTTCCCGAGCACATAAAGCGGCGCACACGCCAGGCTGCCGAAGGAAATTACATGCCGGCCATACTGGTCCCAAGCCAATAGAACGGCTGAGCAAAGCATCCCTAACGCGATCGCCGCGAGCCCCACCGGAAGCACAGCCCCCGTAACCGCAAAAAAGGCGGCGCCTGCTGCGAAGATGGTAAGCACAAGCAACATCATTAACGCCAGGGGCGGGACGCAAAGATCTACTAGAAGGGCCATTAGCTTCACATTTGCGTGAGCAAGTGCGTGCACAAAAAGCCCGGGTACCTCACTAATTACCTTGAGGTGACCATGCTCCCAGCGAGTGCGCTGCGACCTGATGCCTTTTGCCGTCGCGGGAAAGTCGCTCGTCACCATCGCCTCAGGGCAGAACAACGGAGGCGCGCCGTTGCGCGTGAGCTCGATGCCAAGCCGTATGTCCTCCACCAAATGGCCGCTAGAGAGCGTCATGTTTCCGATGACCGGCCAAGGGAAGGCCATTCCGGTCCCCATCAGCGCGCAGGGAAATCCCAGGCGGTGATATCCCAAAGGCCGAATATAGTTCTTGATCACCCATGCGAACTCGGCGATATGGGTCATCACCCTCGCGCCCTCTGGGGAATGCATGAGGTCTAGCGCCTGGACTGGACGTCCCGTGTGGTTGCACATACGTGCCAAGCGATCGATCGTGCCAGCGCTGACTTTGCAGTCGGCGTCGATGATAATGACTACCTCCGGTGGTTTGCGCTCGAACCAGCGGATTCCGAAGTCGAGCGCGTATCCCTTCCCGCGTCGTTCTTGATCCTTTCGTTCGGTTACTTCGGCCCCCGCAGCGGATGCGATGGCTGCCGTCTTGTCCGTGCAGTTGTCAGCAACAACCAACAGTTGATCACCTGCGGCAAGCTGCGGGACGATCGACGCGAGGGTATCGGCGATCATCAGCGCTTCATTGTGCGCAGGAATCAAGATTGCAACCGCGGGACGGCGCACGTCGGGCATCTCGCGCGGGCGATATGCCGGCAGCGCCATCAATACCTGCGCGCAAAGGACCGAAACCGGGATCAGCAGCGCCAGCGCAATCACGCACAACAGTATCTCGATCACCATCACTGGGCGGAGCCCTCTATCAACGCCTGCAGCTTGCGCGCTTCCCGGGTTTGATCGTGGTACTCGCGCACACGGGCGGCCCCCGCGCGTCCCATGCTCGCGAGACGGGACACGTCGGCGGAAAGAACCTCGCGGATCGCCTCGGAAAGCGCGTCGATGGCGCTGGCGGGAATGAGCCAGCCGGAAACGCCGGTCTCGACCAATTCGGGGATTCCGGCGATCGCGGTCGCGATCACAGGACGCTCCAGCGCGAAGGCCTCCATGAGGACCACCGGAAGCCCTTCGGCAAAGCTCGACTGGACCACGGCGCGGGAACGCAGAATCTCCTCGCGCACTTTGTCTGCCGGCAACCAGCCAGTAATCCTTATGCGCTCGCGCACGCCCAGCGCTTCCGCGCGCGCTTCGATCGAGCCGCGAAGCGGTCCGTCACCCACCAACACGACCTCGAATGCCGGCTCCGCCTTGAGGCGGGCGATGGCCTCGACGAGCGCGAGATGTCCCTTCTGTTCGCGCAGACCGCCGATACAAACCAAACGCCGATCGGCTCCTGGTGGACGCACCGGCGTCTCTCCAAAACGGACGCCGCAGCGCACGACGTGAATTTTTGCCCAATCCTGCGGGGCGGTCCAACGAAACAGCTGGCTGCGTCCGTACTGGCTTACAACGACGGTGAATCGGCTATGGCGCACCTTTTCGGCGAGCGCCAGGATCTCCGGCCGATCGAACTCCGTGGGTCCATGGACCGTAAAGCTGTAAGGCGTCCCGCTCAACGACGAGGCCAGCATGGCCACGCAGGCCGCGCCTTCGCCGATGTGCTCATGGAGATGGCCGACGTGCTTGGCGCGCAACTTCCGCGACAAATAGCACGCCTCGAGGAAATACGCGAACGGCCACAGTCTTCCCTTCACGCCGGGCCACCCGCATTTCACCGCCAACGCCAGCGTTGCCAGCCACCTTGCGGGGTTCCTAAGGAACTCGAGAACGGTGCAAGACAGGAGGCGCAGAAAGCCGCGCTTCAGAATGTAGTCGGTGCGCGCGTGTTCGCTGCGGATTTCGTCGCTCACGAGCTCCGCGACGCTCGGTTCGCGCACGGAAAACGTGTGCACCGTATGTCCGAAGCTGCGCAGCTGCAGTACTTCGGCGCGGATGAACGAGTCAGTGGCGTGCGCATAAAGGCTGGTCAGATAGGCGACGGTTCTCAATTCACAGCGTCCCCCTCCGCCGCGAAAAGTGCCTTGCACGACCAGCCCAGTGCTTCTTTCGCCCGCAGGTTGTCGAAGCGCAGAGGCTTGAACCGGGCGCGGTAATGTCGGGGTATGAGGATGCTCGGCAGTTTTCCTCCGCTCGGCGGAAACAGCAGGCGGCTGGTAACCTTGGCAGCGTGGGCGGCGGCAAGACCCAGCGCATACGGAACCGGGACGCGGAGCGCTGTACGTGAATTGCCGATAAACCTGCCTGCACAGCGCCAGGCTGATATGCGCTCGTCGTCAATGATGTTGAAAGTGCCCGCCGCTCCTCTTTCTGCTGCGTCGGCGAATGCAGCAGCGCAATTTTCCACGTGCGTCAGCGGCAGCCGGGAAAGTGGCGCGATGACCAAGAACACAGGGCCCAGCCTCAGGCCGGCCCCGCCGACCTCTGCCCGGCCCGGGCCGTAGATGAAACCGGGACGCAGCACCGTGAGCGTCCAGCGGTTTTCCTCCGTCAGGCGCCGCACCACGCGTTCCTGCCAGATCTTGGCGATGGCATAGGCGTCGCGCTCATAAGGCATCGGCTCAACGGGAGTGTCTTCCGTGAGGCGGTCTTTCGCGGCGCTCCAGTCATACACGGAAAAACTGCTGGCAAGCACCAGCCGGCTGGTGGAACCGGCGCGGCGCATGCCCTCGAGTAGCCTTTCGGTGCCGACCACCCCGCTCGTGAACTGCGCCTCTGCGCTACCGCGGGTAGCTGCGGCGAGATGAACCAGCACGTCCACGCCATCAAACAGCTCATCCGCCGGCTCGGGCGCGCGCAGATCCGCGCGCACGATCTCTGCGCGGCCCTGCCATCTGGCAGGCGGTTCGCCTGAAGACGGACGCAGCAGCGCTCGCACCGCATGCCCACGCTCCAGAAGCGCGGTCACTACGCATGAACCCAAAAAGCCACCTGCTCCGGTCACGAGCGCCTTCAAACTCTGTTTGCGTCCTTTCTCAGTTCGTCCACCAGGCGATTCACTTCGAAAGTATCCTCGAGCGAAAAAGGCGGCGGCGAGCCGGACCCGACTGCTTCGTACACGCGGGCGATCAATGTCCACATTCCCTGATAAGTGCCGGGCCCGCTGCCAAGCTTCTGCCAAAGAAGCTTCCAGGCGGAATGCCGTATCACTTTCGCTTCTTCGAGCGCGTTATAAAAGGGGATCAGCGGTTTAGGCACCGGTCTCATTGACGCGCACGTCAGACGGTTTTCATAGATATCTGCGGTGGCGCGGGCGCGCGACCCAAATACGGTGAGCCTAAAAAGGTCCGGTTGGGAATGCGCGCTGAAAAGAAGCGTAGCAGTGGCGCGCTCGCCGCGTAAGACCGCGCGGAACTCATCGTAAGGAAGCGGCGAAGACCGGGCTCGTCTGTCCCAGACGGTGCGCACGGAACGCACGGGCCCGCACAAAAAGTACGCGAGTGAGGCGAGGTGCGGCAGAAAATCGGCGATGACTCCGCCTTCAAGCTCCAGTGCTGAGTGACGCAGGTTGAGGTCCGCGAAGGGATTGTTCTTTTCGAGAACGTTGAGGCAGAGCGTCGCTTCGACGTGCACCGTATCCCCCAAGACACCTTTCTGCACCCATTCCAGCAAGCGGCGCACAGGCGCGTAATAAAGACTGTTGTAGTCTTCGACCAACCATTTGCGCTTGGCTTCGGCAAGGCTCCTCAATACCCGGAATTCCTCGAAGCGGGCGGTGGCCGGCTTCTCGACGAACACATGAGCGCCTGCGTTCAGGCAATCCTGGGCAAGGCGGAAATGGGAAGCGGGAGGGGTGGTGATATGGACGATGTCCGGCCGCACCTCGGTGAGCATGCGCTGATGATCGGTGAACCATGCCGCGGCGCCGTAGCGCTCGGCGGCGGACTCCGCCAACGCCCGCGAAAGGTCGCAGATACCGGCCAGCCGTACGCCCGGCAACTTCGAAACGCAAGCCAGGTGCTGCTGCGCGATCAGGCCTGCGCCGATCAAAGCCGATTGAATCACTCCGCTGCCTTTCTGCATTGCCGGCGAATCACCGCGGCAAGTGTGACGTCGTCCAGACTTAACCGCCGCTACCAGGTATAGGCGCCGGCGACTTTGTCATACGATTACTTGTATTCGATCAGCTTCGAGCGACTGCCAAAGGCCCGATTCGATATGAACTTCGCCTGCCCGAGCATCTCCGGAAACTTGCCGATGACTAGGAAAACAGCACGCCACCAATTCGCGCGCGTGGACCGATTACCGCGCAGCGCCAAGCGTATCACCTGCAGAGGATAAACCGCGAACGCCGCCAGAGCGAAGGGCCCGACCAACGCTGCGCAAAAGAATATCGACAGCGGCAACCCTAACCCCCAAACCCAGGCACTGAACGTCTCCTGCACCCAATGTCGCTCCGCTGACGCTCCCAATAGGAACGTGCCTTCGGCAAACGCGTGCCCGTTGCGCAGGGACCGCTTCCACCATTGACCGAAGCGCACCATCGCCGCATCGTGTAGCGCCATTTCAACGTCGAGTCGCCAAATACGCCAACCGGTGGCACGGAGCCGCAAGCAAAGCTCCGGTTCCTCGCCAGCGATGAGATGTGGCCGATAGCCACGTAATTGAACGAAGGGGACTACACGCATCAGAACATTCCCACCACAGAAGCTCGTCTCTCCAACGGGGGTGTCCCACTCTATGTCGCACAACATGTTGTAAACGGATCGCTCGGGATGCCGCTCACGTAACCGACCGCAGACCCCGGCTCCATCCGGGTGCGCATCGAGAAATCGTATTGCGCTTTCGAGCCATCCATCCACAAGCTCACAATCGCCATCGACGAATTGCACGTACTGCAACTCCGGCAGCAAGGCCGTTAAGCGTTGAAAGCCTTCATTCCTGGCACGCGCCGCCGTAAATGGACGCTGGATGTCCAGTGGCACCACATTAACCCCCATGGCAAGAGCCATCTGAACAGACCCATCGGTAGAGCCGGAATCTACATAGACGATGGGGTAACCGAGGTAAACCACGGATTTCAAGCACTCCGCCAGCCGGTCCCCCTCGTTCCGCCCAATGACCACAATGCCGACACTCATGGACGTGACTCTCGTCCTATTTTCCGTACTGCGCCAGTCAGCAATGACCGCAGGTCGCCCCAGACAAGATCAAGCGCAAACCACTTCGGATCTTGCGTCGCCCCACCTGACCCGAGCCGTAGCGCACGACGCAATCCCAAAGAGGACCTGCCCAAGAGCCAGAGCATGTCGGCAAGCAGCAATCCTAGTACGCCGAAATGCTTCACGAAGTATCGCCTCCGGGAGTCGAACCAGTACTGAGGTCTGCGCCGTGTGGATTCGCGAATACCCGTCGACGCACCCTCGAGGTGAATAACGCGTGAATCCGGCACAAACCAGATCTTCCATCCGGCGTTCCGCGCACGCATACAAAAATCCACTTCCTCGAAATAGAGGAAATACCCTTCATCAAACAGCCCAATCTGCTCGAACACCGCCCGCCTTATCATGAGACTGGCGCCGGAAACCCAGTCGCATTCGTGAGCCGTGTCCCGCACCGGTGGCGACACCCTATAGCGATGCAGCACGCGGCTGACCGGGCCCAGACGCGCGCCGGACTCCAGTTCCCCGAGTGGCGAAGGCGAGTTATGCGCGGACGCTTCTGCTTCGCCTTGCGCATTCTCCAAGCGGCTGCCTACGATGCCCGCACCAGGGTGCGAGTCCATGAAATCCATAAGTGCGCGAATGGCGCCTTGCCCAACGAACGTGTCCGGATTAAGCAGCATCACGTAGTCCACACGCGGAGCGGATTTCAGCGCATTAGTAATGCCAGCGTTATTGCCAAAGGCAAATCCACCGTTCCTTTGAAGCGCCAACACAGAGGCCCAGTCTTCCCATCCTTGACGCTTGATAATTTCTACTATTTTCTCTACCGACCCGTCGCCGGAGGCATTGTCTATCACAACCGTCCTGAGCGTCGGAACCAGAGCAATCTGCGTTGCAATGGAACGAAGACACTCGCCCGCCAGGTCGGCGGTGCGGTAGTTGACGATGACTATCCGGACGTTCTTAGCCACTGGCCAATGCTTTTGGCAGCCTATTGAAATATATTTCCCGTATATTCGATACTGCTACCGTGAACTCGTTGCCGACCAACTCGCTGTCCATCGGGTCATTCCTGCCCTTATCCAGGATGACCGAAATCTCAAAAGGGGCGAACGCATCCTATGCGATCGCGAAGCCGTTTCCGCACGTCGTGTTCGACAATTTCTTCGACCCAAGCCTGCTCGAGCTGGTGCTTTCCGAATTCCCGAAGCCGAACGAAATCAAGTGGCAGCGATTCGACAATGAACAGGAAATCAAACTCGCTTCGGCTTCTGAAGCCTCCTTCGGACCCACGACACGACTCCTCCTGTATCACCTGAACTCCATCACGTTCCTTGAATTCCTCAGCGCCGTAACGGGTATCCCTAATCTAATACCCGATCCTTGCTTCGACGGGGGCGGGCTTCATCAAATTGTGCGAGGGGGCAAACTTGCAGTCCATGCGGACTTTAACAGGCACCCGCGCTACGGCCTCGACCGACGCCTGAATTTGTTGCTCTACCTGAACAAAGATTGGCGAGAGGAGTACGGCGGCTCTCTAGAGCTGTGGAACCGCGATATGACAGCGTGCGAGGCGAAGATCGTTCCGGTGTTCAATCGGCTGATGATTTTTGGAACCACGGACTTCACTTATCACGGCCACCCGGACCCTTTGCAGTGCCCCGAGGGGAAGACCCGCAAGTCCCTGGCACTTTACTATTTCAGCAATGGCCGCCCTCCAGAGGAGATCTCCGGCGAGCACTCAACGCTATTTCAAGCACGTGCGAAGGACGAGTTCAGGCCAAGCTTTGGACGACGAATGCGGAAAATCGCAAACGACCTCATTCCGCCCATCGTCGCACGAAGACTTCGAAAATTTCTATGATTCCATCTAGGTATGCTGCACCGACACGCCTAAAGCGTTATAGGTCCTCTCGCTGCATTGGCCAGCAATCTCGCCGCGCGCCGATCGCCTGCAGGCGTGCTTCAAAGCTAACTCAAACTTCTCCGCACTTTGTTGCCACGAGCCAGATGCAACCGTTTCGAGGGCGTTTGACGACATATTGCGCCACTCCCGATCAGAGAGTGAGAGTACCGACTCCATTCCTCGAGCAAGTGCGTCTATGTCATCGACGTCGACAAGAAATCCATTTTTGCCAGCCTGCACGGCCTCCTCTGGCCATCCTGTGCGCGTCGCCACGACCGGGGTCCGGCACGCCATGGCTTCCATCGCCGGAAGGTTGAATCCTTCACTTCGGCTAGTTGAAATCCAAACATCACATTGTGAATACAAGTTCCTTATTTCATGCTGGGCCGGCCGGAAGAAAAAGCATGCATGCTTTGGAAGAGGTAAAGCGACGCTTGGATGCTCACTGCCAAAGGACATCACGCGCAGACTGGGGGTCCGCCTACGCACCAGTTCGATTACTGCAAGGGAAATGTCTAGACCCTTAACCGGGACTGTTGAATACAAGAAACCAACAGTCGGGACTGCATGCTTTCCGCGGGTCTCGGCAAAAAACTGGCTGCGGTCGACGCTATTTGGCACAACGTCCACGACGTGGTCGCCATATTGAGTGCTCATAACCTCCCTTAGCCACTCCGCTATGACTATCTTGTGCATTTGGAACCTATAGGTGGCTTGAGAGCGAGCTACCGGCAGATGTGAAAAAACTTCGTGACCCTGGATGAAATAGACTTTAGCTCCCTTTTCCGGGCTCAGTGCGTTCACCCATTCAGCCGTCTCCCACCACGTAGCGACAACGACGTCGGCATCAGGCACGTCACCGTCAAGAACCGATCGCCATCGATTCAATACCCGGTGATCAATTGCGCTTCCATCGAGGTGTGACGGCGGCCGTGCCTGATTGCTTGGCCACCCGTTTCCCATAAGAACCGATTTCAACCTTCGTCGGAACGAAATCGGCTGAGGCGGCGGTGACACGAGGCAGACAATATGGCCCATCCTCATCAATGCCTTAGCATAGATTGCTATAACCTTCGTACCGCCACCGAGATTGACTGTCGGCGAGATAAACGTAATACGCATTCCGCATCACCTCGCTGCATTGCTGCCTTGAATCATATACAAGCGGCACACGGCCCAAATCCGCTTCGTCAGCTTGCTCCAATGTCCTTCAAATGCGCCCACCGGAGCGCCTGCTCGAGAACTGTCGCTGCGGCCCAGTCCCGTGATGCAAACAAAGCCGCATGGCAGGCATCGTGAGACCGGCGACGGCCGTCATCGTTACCTACCAGTCAACCCCCGCCTCGCCTCGCAAGGCGCGATACTCCGGCCCTCCTCACCTATATATGTACGTTGCAAACTACCGCTTGGTGAATCTATAGATTTCTTGACACTCCCATACTTCCCTGTAGTTGCATGAAAAGCCGAAGGCATCAAAGATTTGAAGAATATTTTCCGAACTGAAATCGTTAACCCATCCGGAACCGCGACGATTGATCTTGCTGAAATCCGTAACTGCGTATGAAGCGATGATTACACCAACGCAGTTCGACAAATGTGATATCAACCTTGGCACGTCATGGACATATTCAAGGACACCGCTGAACACGGCTACGTCATGCGGTGGAAATGGTGCTAGTTCGTAAGCGTTTAAGTCGCAAATGAGAGTTTTGCCATCCCTGTCAACAAGGTCGGAAGGAGTGTAGGAACAACTCGCGGGCAGGAATTTCTTCAAAACCAATCTTCCCGCTCCAAATTCAATGACCGATGCTCCCGGTTCAACGAGAGCCGCTATTTTCTGAGTTCTCGAATCCCAAGCGACCAATAACTCCGTTTCATCGCTCCATCTGTGGTGGTCGCTTGCCCCCGTGAATTTCTTCATCGAGGTCCTGAGTGTATTTACGGCGTTACGAACTAAGCTCCTAAGGATTCTGAGACCGGTTTTCAGCGGTCGCGCTTTCTTTCTTGTTTTTTTTAGGAGCGTGCTCAACATGGAATTCTTAGCAAGAAACATGGGCCAATTAGCCTACCCATCGCGCGAATCCTGATGATGGCGAATAGCTGCCGAGCCACTCGGCGCGGCCGCCTCTGCAAGAAAGTCTCTGAAAACTTCCGCAGACCGCTGCTTTAGCTGGGATAGCCTGGAAAAATCGCTGCGAGACAGACAAGCCGATGCTCGGCTTATCAATTGCCCATTCGAAATTTGCAGGTCGGAAAACCGGTAACCATATGTCTGACTACTTTGTCTTTCCGGAATAGCTTCCGGCAACAACGCGTGGCCCCAGCCCACGGTTTTGGAAAAACCGTAGACCTTTGGATGATAGGCGAGTCCAATGAATGCGGTTTGTTGGGCGTAGGCCATCACGCAGCCATGAAGGCGCATCGACACGACAAGGTTTGACTTGCCCAGTAGGTATGCTACCGCTCGCGGCGACAAACGAGATTCGATCGAAAGAACGTCGACCTCGGGTTTGAGCAGAGCGAGTTTAGCGGCAACGGCGCGATGCTCTTCTCTGTCATCGTCATGTAAGCTAGACATGGGGACGAATACGATTGATGCGTGAAGTTCTCGGCAAAGCGCATGCAGTTCGGTCGATATCCAGGCACGCCACTTCTCATCCTGACTCCACCTTCGCGACAATACGACAGCAATGAAGCGTTCAGGGATCTTGAGGCCGGTGGGCAATTCACCTGCATCGGGGTGCAGCCAGAGCACTAGATCACCGATCGTTTCGGCACCCACGTTGGGGAAATTTCTGCTTAGCGTCGCTGCGGACAGTACATCGCGCGTGTACACTCTCTCAAAGCGCCGTAGGCAACGTCGAAGGCGCCATTTGCAAGCCCATCCATAGCTGACCCCGGGCTCTACCGAGATTCCGAACAGGCAGGCCTGCGAAGCGAACGTCCTTTGTAGCAGGGATTCGCAGCGAAGAAGCGTGGCAGAAGGCTTGTTCTCGATGATGCCCCCCCCACTCATCACGAGCGGGTGGCCGCGAAGCATTTCGCGCCGCTGCGCATCTGCGGCTCCGAGCCCAATTACCTCGGGCATTGCTGGTTCGTCAAAGCGACCCACCACATGGGGTGCGATCTCGATTCCCAGATGTACCGCTATATCCGCTATTGCAGCAGGAACCGCTTCATCGCCAGCATTTCCAAAGCCAAACGATCCACAGATAGTCAGGTCGATAGCATCGGCACGGTTCACTGACGGGTGGAAGTTCTATTCCATCCACGGCGCGTCATCGGTCTTGCTGTCGCGCGAGCGGCGTTGCTTGCTCTCGGAGCATTTGGGGGGTGCGCAATCGGCATTGTGAGGCATGCTGCCCGCATTTATCCCGTTCAGGCAAGCGCTTCGTGCACAGAACGCTACGCGAGCTTGAATTCGTTGGCGGGCGGTGCCATCCTTGGAGCTGGAGCGGTCGTGCTATACAACAAGATCGATCTGCCATAGCTTGAACCCGCATGACTAAGGTCTGGCGAATCGACGCGCAGGAGTACAAGGGCCTGAAAATAGCCTGTGCTCCAGGCACGCACGAAACCGCCATGGGACTCCTGGTCCAGCACGCGAAACCCTCCGCTCCCAATCACGCGAATACTCTAGCTACAGTCATACCGAGCAGCACCATGGGAAGTAGAAGCAATTCCTTGCGCAAATTAAATAGCCCGTACTTGACCTTGTAGAAAATAATCGGTGGCAAGCATGAGAAATGACTCAGCACGATCGCCCACAATGCTCCCAGCAAGCCGAAAAAATGGAACGCGATCGGAGTGATTAGAAACAGGGTAAATAAACGGATGGCGATTATCTTGGAGAGAAGTTGCGGCATACCAAGTACCATAAAGCACTGGGTCGCGATCCGAAACGGAACGGTTATTAGGGCAGCAGCCAGAATCTCTAGCATCCATCCGGCTTCGCTATAGCGCTGATCATAGAGCAGTCGTACCAATTGATCTCCAGCGATCATCAAGACGCCAGAGGAAAAGTAAGCGATCGAAGCTATAACCATGTGGAACCGGTAATAACTGAACTTGAGGTCTGCTGGTCGCTCCCGTGCAACTTCGCTGAGGGCAGGAAACGACACATCACCGATGATCTTCGTCAGAATCTGCTCGACCGTGTTAAAGATGAAGAATGCGATTACGTACAAGCTCAGCAACGTCGTATTGATCAGCCCTCCCAGAAGTAGCCGATCGCCATTGTTGACAAGGAAACCAAGTATTGACGAGACAAATATCCACTTTCCAAAGCCGATAATCTCTCGAAAGGCTGCGTTATCCCACTGCCAACTGTTGGCGGAACCTGGCAGCCAGACATGACTCAGAAAGGCCCTCATTACAGCTGACGAGATACTTCCTGCTACTAGGGCCCAGATGGAGCGGTCGATAATGACCCAGGCAATCATGCAAACCACACCGGTTAGTTGAGCGCCTATCTCGATTCGGGTAATGCGCCCAAGCGATAGAGTTCGACTAGCCTCAAGCAACTTGCTCGATTCAAGGCTGGAAATAATTGCGGTGGCTGACAATACCCCGATCACGTACGGCAAGCTGGGTTCCGCGTAAACACTATCCATCGGAACCATGCCAATATGATTTGCAAAGACGACAAGAACACTGGTCGCTAGCGCCAGCAAGCAGATCAAAGCACCGCGCATAATTTGAATCAGCCAGGCGGTATTTAGAAATGCGGGATCGTTACCTCGAGTGCTCTGGACGATTACCTGGCGCAAGCCAACGTCCGAAAACATTGCTAGTCCAACCATGACCATTGTCGCAATCGCCATCACGCCGAACATCTCGGGAATTAGCAACCGCGTCATCAAGAGGTTGCTCCCAAAGCGGATCGCTTGGCTCACAACGAACCCGACGAGAGTCCAGCCGCTAGCCCTCAGAACACGCGTTTTTAGCGTAGGAGGCGAGGATTCAGGCCGGACATGGCTTGCGGATGTATTCAGACCGGTTTTCGCTTTAGGGTGGTATCGCCAGGCGCGCGGGTAGCGTCCTTCAACTTGAGGAACGGTGCTTCGATCCAAGAAAAGCTTCCCTCAGAGACCAAGATGACTACGGCAACCCAAGCTGCAAAGAACGCTGGCCTCGCCAGTCCTTCGCCACCGATACCCGATTTGTGAATTAGCAATTCACCCGCTATTAGTAGGGGAAGGTGGTATACGTACATTCCGTAGGATATCTGCCCAATACGGACAAGCGTCCGATCCTCCAAAGTTCGCGCTATCCCAATTCCTTGCAGGGCGCAGATGATAGCGAGCATTGCAAGAACATTTATCAGCGAATAGCCCCAGATGTATCCGTAGGCTCGCACCAAATACATTTGATAGCCAAGGCTCCCGAAAAAGGCGCCACCATCCAAAAAATGCGCCTTCGCCAGCACAGCAACGCCTGACGCGATGGTCACAGCAGCTACCGCAGCAAAAATTCGCCCGATGTTCTTTATCCGGTGTAATCCCCATATGGGAATAGCTGCCCCAGCAGCGAAAGCATCGAGTTGCCCGAATGGCAAAACGTATACTCCTTTCCCTGCGTACTCAGTGTCGTATCCTGCCCCCAACAGTGCCTGAAACATCGCCGAACGAATAATAGGTGTGAGGAGAAGTAGAGCTGCCACCACCCAACGAAGCCATCGCGCCGGAACTAGAAATAGCAGAACTGGCCAGATCAAATAGAACTGCATCTCGACAGCTAGTGACCAGATGTGAACAAACCACGGACCGAGATCGCCATCGCGCATACGCGCAAAATTGGCTGAGTAGGTCAATAACCAGATCCAATCCAACCGGAATCTATCCGGCAACCCGTACAAAGCGTACGTGACCGCTACGATAGCGAGGAAACCATAGAACAGTGGAAAAATCCGCAGGGCGCGTCGCCAATAAAAACGGCCCACGTAGACGTGGAAAGGTAGCCCGCGGTTCTCTATAAGGATCGTAGTGATGAGATAGCCTGAAAGCGTGAAGAAGATCTGCACGCCAATCCAGCCAGCGCCGAAATACCCGTAGTGGAACAACATAACAAGCAGCACAGCGATGCCACGAATCCCATTAAGAGACTTTACGTAGCGCATTCCGTTTTACGGAAAACTATTGCGGCCGAGAGCTAAGAGAGTCGACTGCGGCGACGGTGCAACTTGCATACGTACGAGTGACGTGTATGAGACGCCGAAGTTACACATGTGCAGTGTTCCAGACGATGCGCAAAGAATTCCGTATATGTTCAGACTGCCATCTCCGCGGGCGATCGCCCTAGATTCTCGCGTGGCGCTTCAGAAACCTTCTTCCCTTCTACGGTTCTTTGCACAACTCGAGCGTATGCTATGCAGAGGCCCGCCACGGACCAGTAGACAACGGGAATAACTAGGGTGCTGCTGGCTGTGGCGATGACTACCAATATGCCAAGCAGCGTAGACAGGAGCGCTTGTCCAAGAAGATAGCTCTCGCGATCCTTATCAATCAACTTTCTCACGGCTTTGAAGACGCCAACAGCAACCGAGATAAAAAAGCCCAAAAAAATGGACAATCCCACCAGACCACTGGTTAAGCCGACGCCTAAGTAGGAATTGACAATATCGATGATTCCCTGTCCTTGCCTTAGCTCCTGCATTGCCGGTGAATAGATGTAATCAAAAGCGCCGAACAAGGGATTCTGCATGATCACCTGAATGGATATCTCCAGTAGCCGGCGCCTGTAAGTAATGTTTTCGGCCTCAACTGTCCCGAGAAATGGTAGAAGGTCGATAATCTTCTCGCCGGTAGAAGAGGCTAGCAGAAAGGGCGTCATAATTACGGCGATCACCCCGACTACTGCAAAGCGCAAACCGGCAGCCGGGCCAAGCGCAATAAATAACAACAACATCACAGCAGCCCCCATCCAAGGCCCGCGTGACAAGGAAGCAACCAGTCCCATTAACAGGACTGCCATCGCAATAGACCAGGCCATCTTGTTGGGCACCGCTTTTCTTAGAAAGCCGAGGAAGCCGATGGCGACTGCCATGACGTAGCCCAAGACAATAGGATGACCGGTGGATCCCTGTGCGCGAAGGGTATCCGCCCGATCTAGGTAGTTTCCAACCTCCCATCGAATACCTAACGCGTTGCCCACGGGCGCATAAAGCAACCAGTGCCGCGCAAACTCGAAGGCGCCAATCGCGCTGAGCACCAAGGCGGCCACTGCGAAGGCCATAAGCGTGTCCCGGAAGTCCTGGAGATTCTTCACCGAGCGGCTAGCAATGTAGTAAGGCAAGAAAATATCGACGAAGGCATAGAAGACGCCATGCCGTAACGTATTGGTAAAGGTGCTCGCCGTGAACATCAGCAGGAAGTTAAGGACGATGTAGCTAGAAATGAGCTTGTCCGGTATAGAACGGCCGAACCGCTCTGTGTCCAGGCGTGTCCGAATGGATAAAAATGCCGGGAGCAGAACTGCCAGAGTTAAGAGCCGAATGTAATCTATGGTGAAAAAGTGCTTGATCAAGCCGAGACCGGTGATCTGCTCACCTAACGGTGGTACCGCGAACAAAAGAAAGAAGAACATGGCAAGCTTGTTGTGCTCGTTGCGGACAGCAACAAGTAGCAAACCTGCCGCTACAACGATGTAGAGCCAGAAATTGTGGGCAAGAAAGGCTGTCAAAGTGATCGCGAACCAGAGATTTCTCCTACGTTCGAAATCTTTGGGCGCCATCGCCAGTGCAGTCGCTGGCGCCTTTGCGAACAGAAATACGCCAGCCGAGAGAGCGAGAATGACGACCAGCGCTCTAAGATGCTCCGGCATTTCGTACCTACACCGCGGTTCGCGGCTTTATGACGCGCACCAAAATCGCGTCGAGAACGAAAACCATGGTGAGCGCGACCAGCAGCAATACGATGCCGGCGGCGCCATGTAAGAAACCTTGGCCGGCTGCGTCACCGAAGTGGTAGGTAACGAGCACGAGCGTCAGAACACGAATGATGTTTGCAGCGAACGCGATCGGCAAAACGCTTATGAGGATGAGCGCGTTGTGCAGCCAGCTCTTGTAGCGCATCAGGTAGAGATAGAGCAGCCCGAGGGCAGAAAGGCTGAACATCGAGTTCAGTCCAGAGCAAGCGTCAGCGACCAGTAGCTGGTACTGCCCGACGGTCAGCATGACCCCGCTGCGCCCCACCGGGTAGCCGGCGACGTATAAGAGCTGCTCGGCAATGGTGGAGACATGTTGCTTCAGCGTGCCGGTGACGGCGTCGACGAAGGGGCCGGGAAGCGGCACCATGAAGATGACGAAGAAGATCGGGAACCAGAAGGCGCGCAGGCCGGCCCAGCCGCGCATGGCGAGCAAGGTGCCCATGAGGATCGGGATGAGCGCGCCGATCTGGAAGATGGTGATGTCGTGCGCGCGGCCGAGGACGTAGATGAGCAGGCCGAGGACCAGCAGGATGAATCCGGGAACCGGCGCGGTGCGCTCGGGGCTGCGCAGCAGCTCGTCGCGCTTGCGCCAGGTGAGCCAGGCGATGACGGCGAGGATGATGGGGCCGTGGGCATGGTCGTCTTCGCGCCACAGGGTCCTGGCGAACTCGTAGAAGACGGGGACGTAGAGGACGAGAAGGCCCGCCGCCACCGGCGCCCATTGCAGCCACGGGCCGCCGAAGCGCGGCTTGGCGTCGAACGTGGCCGCCATGGGATCCGGCTAGAAGTCGTTGAGCACGGCGCCGACGATGGTGGCCCTGGCCTCGGCCACGCTCCCGGCGACGCCGCGAACGCGCCAGGCGCGGCTGGCGTTCTTTTTCACCACCATCAGCGTTGCGCCGGCGCTCACCGCGATGGTCTGGGCGTCCGCCGAGTCGCTGGCGGGCGGCGAGTCGAGGAGGATCACGTCGAAGTACGCCGCGAGCTGCTGGAGCATTTTCGCGAACTGC
>Ga0184618_10000073_pt1 | contig 22725 bp, 21 predicted proteins | sample PLM0_30_b1_FD_133159 | JGI IMG/M metagenome (GOLD analysis project Ga0184618, IMG submission 133159) | Groundwater sediment microbial communities from an aquifer in East River, Colorado, USA - PLM0_30_b1 | ecosystem: Environmental > Terrestrial > Soil > Riparian zone | place: USA: East River...
GCACTTAAAGGAGTTTCTCAAGGCCATCGAGGACGCCGATGTGGTGCTGGGATCTCGCTATCTCGAAGGGAAGGTAACCGTAGTAAATTGGCCGATGGGGCGCTTGATGCTTTCGTACTGCGCCAACATCTACGCCCGCTGGATCACCGGGCTCCGGATCTGGGACCTGACTGGGGGGTTCAAGTGTTTTCGCAGGCGAGTACTCGAGACGATCGATCTGTCTCAAGTGCGGTCCAATGGATATGCCTTTCAGATCGAGATGAGCGTGCGCGCATGGCGAAAAGGGTTCAAGCTCCGGGAAACCCCCATCGTGTTCGTCGACCGGACCGAGGGACAGAGCAAGATGAATCGGTCCATCGTCCGCGAGGCGGTGTGGATGGTGCCGAGGCTGCGGCTCCAGAGGTTGTTGGGCCGCATCTAGTCGGCCTCCCGATCTACAAGATGACGGGGTCGGGGAACGACTTCGTCATGGTCGGCGGGCGGGTCTCGACACCGGACGACTGGACGCGGGCCGACATGCGGGCGGCCTGTGCCCGCGGGACGGGCGTGGGCGCCGACGGACTCGTTTTTGTGGCCCCCGGGTCCCACCCAGGGGCCGTCCGCATGATCTACTTCAACTCCGATGGCTCCCGCGCCGCCATGTGTGGCAACGCGGCCCTGTGTAGCACCACGCTCGCCGCCCATTTGAGCCTCGGCCCCGCGGACGGCATGGACCTCGAGACCGACGCCGGCACCTATCGCAGCCGGACGGCGGGCCCTGGCCGTGCCGAGTTGAACCTCGCCCCCGTAGAGGCGCCGGCGGCCGTACCGGGCCTGGGGCTCGCCGCCGGGGAGCATCGCGCCGCGCTGGGGCTCGTAGGCGTGCCGCACCTCGTGGTGCTCCTCGACGACGTGGACCAGCTCGACCTCATGGGGCGGGGCCGGGCCCTCCGGCTCGATCCCACGCTCGCCCCCGACGGCGCCAACGTGAACTTCATCTCGCCGGGGCGCACCGATCGGGAGTGGCGAATGCGGACCTACGAGCGGGGCGTGGAGGCCGAAACCCTGGCGTGCGGGACCGGCTCAGTAGCCGCGGGTTGCGCCATTCAGGATTGGGGATTAGGACGTCTGCCCATCAACATTGTGACGCGCGGCGGCCGTCTCCTGGAGATCAAAGCGACTAAGGCTGCGGGCGGCGGCTATGAAGACGTATGGCTTGCCGGGGAGGGGCGGATGGTGTTCAGGGGCGTGCTCACATGAGCGGCTTGTCCACATTCACACATGCATCAACTTAACATAACATCTATTATACGAAGTTGACTGCTGTCACGGTGTCCCCTTGGTGAGTTCACCCAGACGCACCTTCGCTTCCATAACTGCACTCTCTTTCGGCAGCTCGTCCACGATCCGGCGATAGACCACGATGGCCTTGGCGGTGTCTCCAGCCGCCGCCCACGCCCGTCCCGCGTCAGAGAGCATCTGCGCCTTCAGGAAGTCCATTCGCGCGCGCTCAGACCCCGTCTGGTACGCCTCCGCGGCCTCGCGCGGCCGCCCCAGGTTCTCGTAGGCGGCTCCCAGGAGCCCATAGGCCTGCGCTCGGAACGTGGCGCTGGCGCTGGGTGCGAAGTCTCGCAGCAGGTCGACCGCCTGCTGAGGTTGCCCCTGCTGCAGCCGCACCTGAGCGAGCACCAGCCGCGCCTCGGCGGCGGCGTTTGTCCCCGAGTAGTTCTCGACGATGCGCGCCAATTCGCTGGCGGCCAGCGGCAGATTCTGGTTGTCGAAAGCATACCGCGCGCCTTGCAGCTGGCGGCCCGCGATCGCTTCGCTTCGCCTGGTGGACGATGCGGTCCAAACGAACAGGATGGCACCGATGAGGATCGCGGCCCCGATCCAACTCGTGAGCCTCTGATGGGCCTTGGTCCACGCGATCACTCGCTCGAGGAACGGTTCGACCTCGGTCGGGCCAGCATGCGTCACCTGCGTTGCCATTTCGTGCCTTCCTTGGCGTCTTGGGCGTCTTGGCGTCTTGGCGTCTTGGCGTCTTACCGTCTTGGCGTCTTGGTCCCCCAGTGCCCCTGGGGTGACTCGAACACCCGGCCAACGGTTTAGGAAACCGCTGCTCTATCCACCTGAGCTACAGGGGCGTAAGCGCCGAAATGTAGGTGAGTTACGTGTAGTGCAGCAAGGCCTCGACACGCCGTCCCTGCAGGCGCTGGCGTCCCTTCAGGAAGTCGAGCTCGATGAGAAAGCTGAACCCTACCACCGCTCCTCCCGTCCCGCCGACGAGCTGCGCGGCCGCGGCCGCCGTTCCCCCCGTGGCCAGGACGTCATCCACCACCAGGACTCGGTCGCTGGGGCCCACCGCGTCGTGGTGCATCTCCACGGCGTCGGTGCCGTACTCCAGCGCGTACTCGACGCGGCGCGTCGCCCCCGGCAGCTTCCCCGGCTTGCGGATCGGGACCAGGCCGGCGCCGAGGCGCAGGGCGATTGGGGCGCCGAAGATGAACCCCCGCGATTCGATACTCACGACCCGGGAGATCCGGGCCTCCGCGTACGGGGCCGCCATCAGGTCCACGGCGCGCTCGAACAGCTTGGCGTCGAGCAGGACAGGCGTGATGTCCTTAAAGCCGATTCCCGGCTTCGGGAAGTTCGGCACTTCGCGGATGGCGCGCCTCAGCTCGTCGAGTGAAGTCACTTGATACCGAAAGAGTTGGGCACTTCAAGCTCCGCTGGAACTTCACGTGGTTCGACCGCGTCGACCTGCGCCCCTGACGGACCACGCCGCAGCACTTGCTCGAGCTGGTCCAATACGGCGTCTGGACCTTGAGAAACCACTTCAACTGTCCCGTCACGCAGATTGCGTACGAAGCCCCCCAGACCGAGCCGCTCCGCCTCCCGCCACACAAACCACCGGAACCCGACGCCCTGCACGCGCCCCTGGACGATCCAGCGCCGGCGGCTCACTGGCCGGGAGCGGCTCGCTGCCGGCGGCGTTGCCGCCGGACGTAGAGGACGGCGGCCACCGCGACAATGGGGATGAGCCCCACGATCACCCAGGTGACGTAGCGCTGCACCTCATCGGTTCGCAACACCGCCTCGTTGCGGCCCAGGGCGAAGCCAATCCCCGTCAAGATCGCGCACCACACAAACGAGCCGAGGGCGGTATAGCCGATGAACTTGGGGAGCGGCATGCGGTGCAGACCGGCGGGGATCGAGATCAGGTGCCGCACCACCGGAAACAGCCGCCCCACGAACGTGCTGAACTCGCCGTGCTGTGCAAAAAACCGCTCGGAGCGCGCGAGGGCCGATTCGCTGAGAAAGACGTACTTGCCATAGCGGCGCAGGAACGGGCCCCCGATCCAGTGGGCACCGTAGTAGTTCGCGAGCGCCCCGATGACGCTTCCCAACACCCCGCACGCCACGGCGACGATGAAGTTCATCTCGCCCTTCGCCGCCCAATAGCCCGCCGGCGGCATCACCAGCTCGCTCGGCACCGGGAGAATCGACGACTCCATGGCCATCAGGGCGACGATGCCCGGGTAGCCAAGCTGCAACAGACCGGCCAGCAGCCAGTCGACAAACCGTTCAAGCATCGAAGCCGTGCTCTCCGACCAGAGGAACAAAGCGAGCATCACCAAGCGCGGTCACTTCGATCCCGCTGGCCGTGCGCCGCACCAGGGTGAGCGTCTGGGCACCCTTCGCACCCAGCGGGATGATCATCCGCCCTCTGGGCGTCAGCTGGTCCACGAGGGGCTGGGGGACTTCCGGCCCGCCGGCGGCGACGAGGATGGCGTGGTATGGGGCGTACGCGCTCCAGCCCAAGGTGCCGTCACCCACCAGCAAAGACACGTTGCCCGCTGCCGCCGCCTTGAGGGCGACCTGGGCGGTTTCGGCGAGCCCCCGCACCCGCTCGATCGTGAAGACCTGGTCGGCGAGCGCCGCCAGCAGCGCCGTCTGATAGCCCGAGCCGGTGCCGATCTCCAGAACTCGCTCCTTGCCCGTCAGCGCCAGCGCCTCGAGGTAGCGGGCCTGCGTGAACGGCTGGGAGATCGTCTGGCCGTTCCCGATCGGCAGGGCGGCATCCTCGTAGGCCCGGTGGCGCAGCGCCTGGGGCACGAACAGATGTCGTGGCGTCTCGGCGAAGGCTCGTAGGACGGCCAAGTCGCGTATTCCCTTGGCTCGCAGCGTTTCTACGAGTCGGTCGCGGTATCCGCCGAATCCGTCCCGGCTCATTCCCCGAGCTTCCACTGCCGCACGACCTCGAGGAGCTCGTAGTTGGTCAAGTCGACGTGCAGGGGCGTGACCGAGATGTACCCGTCCTTCACGGCTTGGAAATCTGAATCGGCCCCCCCCGACCAGGTGACGTGGCCGCCACCGATCCAGTAGATGTCGCGCCCCCACGGGTCTTTCATGCGGGCGATCTCTTCGTGGAAGACACGGCTACCGAGGTTCGTAGCTTTGACGCCTTTGACCTCGACCGCGGGGATCGGCGGCAGATTGATGTTGAGCAGCGTCTCCTCGGGAAAGTTCTCGACCTTGACGATCCGCTCGATGAGCCGCTGCAGCCCGGCGCGATGGCTCTCCAGATGCTCGAGATCGAAGCTGCCGTAGGAGACGGCGATGCTGGGGATCCCAGCGGCGAGGCCTTCCATGGCGGCGGCCACGGTGCCCGAATACAGGACGTCCTCGCCCATGTTGGGGCCATGGTTGATCCCGGAGATCACCCAATCGGGCTCTTGCGGCATCAAGGCGCCGAGGGCGAGGAGCACGCAGTCGGTCGGGGTCCCGTCAACCTGGAAGGCGCCGTCGGCGCGGCGATTGGCACGCACGGGGCGATGCAGCGTGAGTGAGTGCGACGTCCCGCTCTGCTCGCGGTCGGGGGCGACGACGGTCACCTGACCCACGGTCGAGCACACTTCGGCGAGCATGGCGATGCCGCGCGCCAGGATGCCGTCGTCGTTCGAGACGAGAATCTTCATGCGGTGCCGGCCCCGAGGATGATCCGGCGAGCGTAGCGGCCGAACACCCGGACCACGCGCCACGTGTCGGCCCAGGGCCGGAAGTGGCTCTCAGCGCCGGCATAGATCGTGGGAACGGCGACGCAGGCCACGCGAAAGCCCGCATCGCATGCGCCCAGGAGAAAGGCCGTCTCGTATTCGTAGCGGTCTTCCGCCGGGCGCACGCGCTCCGCAACGGCCCGCGTGAACGCGCGAAACCCCGTTTGGGCATCGGCCACCCCCTGCCCTGCGATGCGCGTCGCCAACCGGGCAGATATCCAGTTCGTGAACCGGCGGCCCAGAGGCATCGCGCCGCTGCGCTCCCGTGCGCCGAGGACGAGGTCCGCGCGCCCATCCGCGATCGGCGTGAGGAGCCGCGTGGTCTCTGTAGGGGGATGCTGGCCATCGGCGTCGAGGGTGACGATGATCTGGGCATCCGCCGCGAGGGCAGCCGCAATCCCGGTCGCGAGGGCCGCACCCTTCCCGCGATTCGTCTCATGGCTCAGCACCGTCGCACCCGCCGCCCGTCCCACGTCCCCCGTGCCATCGGTCGAGCCATCGTCCACCACGTATACCGGCGCGACGGTCCGCGCGCCCGCGACGACGGCGGCCAGGGTCGGAGCCGCCTGATAGGCGGGAATCACGATCGCGACCCGGAGGTCAGCGCGAGCCGGCATTCGGCGAGGTGTTCCCCTCGAGGATCCCCAGCACCGACTTCAACTCCGCCCGCAGCTCTTTCACCGTTTCCGTGGCGAGGGCGCGGCGCGCCTCGGGTTTCAGCTCGCCCGAGCGACGGTACTGCTCGATCTTCTGGCGCGCCCCCTCGATCGTGTACTTCTCCGTATAGAGCAGGTGCTTCACCAGCATGATCAGCTCGATTTCGCGCCGCTGATACACGCGGTTCCCCGAGCGATTCTTGGCGGGGTTCAGGAAGCGGAACTGGCTCTCCCAGTACCGCAGGACGTGCGGCTTCAAATCGGTGAGCTGACACACCTCACCGATCGAGAAGAACTCCTGCACGGGCTGGCTCGGAAGAATCGCGCTCATCGCCACTGCTCCGCCTTGAGGTCTCGCTCCATGAGGTCGGCGACGGCCTGCCGTGGCGCCTTGCCCCGGAAGAGCACGTCCGCCACTTCGCGCGCGATGGGGAGCTCCACGCCGTGCCGCTCCCCCAACTGCACCGCCGTGCGCGCGGTGTTCACTCCCTCCGCTACCGTCGGCTTCCCCGCCTGTGCCTGCTCGAACGTCTGTCCCTGCCCCAGGGCCACCCCCAGGCTGCGGTTGCGCGACAGCGCGCCGGTCGCTGTGAGTATCAGATCGCCCATCCCGGCGAGTCCCGCGAACGTCATCGCCTCCGCCCCGAGCGCGACGCCGAGCCGCGTGATCTCGGCGAGGCCGCGCGTGATCACCGCGGCGCGCGTGTTGTACCCGAGCCCCAGCCCCTCGAGAATCCCCGCCGCCAGGGCGATCACATTCTTCAGGGCGCCGCCCAGCTCGACACCGATGACGTCGGTGTGCGAGTAGACGCGAAAGTACGCCGTCGAGAACACCTGCTGCGCGCGCTGCGCGACCGCATGATCGACGGCGGCCGCCACGACCGCGGTCGGCTGCCGCTCATAGACTTCCTGGGCAAACGATGGCCCCGACAGCACGGCCACGGGCGTGCCCTTGGGTAGCACTTCCTCGAGGACAGTCGAGGGCCGCTCCAGCTGCTCGGGGTCGAGCCCCTTCGACACGCTCACGACCAACGGTTGCTCCCCTCGCTTGGGGAACGCGGCGGCGGCCTCGGTCATCACCGGACGCACCGCGTGCGCCGGCGCGGCCGAGACCACCACCTCAGCACCACGCACCGCGGCGCCGAGGTCGCCCTCCGCGCGCAAGGCGGGCGCCAGCGACGCCCCGGGGAGGAACACCGGGTTCGCGTGCTGGCGGTTCACCGCCTCGACGACCTCCGGCTCGCGAGCCCACAGGGTGACCGTGTCTCCCTTGCGGGCAAGAAGGTCGGCGAGGGCCGTCCCCCAGGCGCCGCCGCCCACGACGGCGATTCGGGTCATCGATCGCCCCGTATTCCCACTCTGAAGCGTGGGAACGGATCGGTGCTCATGTGGGGACCTGCTTGCGGGTCCTGAATCGGTTCTCCGTCCCCCCTAGAAGTCTCTTGATGTTCACGCGGTGCGCGAGCACGATGAGCAGCGCCAGCACCACGCTCGCCCAGAATGTGGGGGCGGCGTCGGTCGTCAGTCGTACCCACAGCGGGAAGGTCAGGGCCGCCACGATCGAGCTGAGCGAGACGTACCCCGTGATCCAGAGACAGAGCGCCCACACGGGAAGCGCGATCGCGAACGCCAGGGGCGCCAGGGCCAGGAACACCCCCGCGGCCGTCGCGACCCCCTTGCCGCCCCGAAAGCGCACATAGGGCGAGAACATGTGCCCCAGCACGGCCGCACCCCCGAGGATCACCGGGAGCCACGCCGGTCCACCCGCCCAGCGGCCGAACAACGCGACCGGCACCGCCCCCTTCGCCACGTCGATGATGCCCACCGGAAACGCGTACGCCCAGCCCAGCAGCCGGTAGACATTCGTGGCGCCAAGGTTCTTCGAGCCGTGCTCGCGCAAGTCGATTCCCCGCCCCAAGCGACCGGCGATGTAGCTCGTCGGCGTGGCGCCGAGCACGTAGGACGCGACGATCCAGAGCGTGATGCTCACCGCCGGCCCTTCTTGCGGCGGAACTTGATCGTGAGCGGCGCCCCGGTGAAATCCCACGCCTCACGGAAGCCGTTGTGCAGGTACCGCGTATACGATTCGGTGACCGCCTCGGGGCGATTGGCGATCACGGCGAAGCGTGGCGGCGCCGTGCCCACCTGGGTCGCATAGAACAAGCGCAGCGACTCGCCGACCGGCTGCGGCGGCTGCTGACGCGCGACCAAAGATTCGAGCACGCGATTTACCTCGGCGGTCGGCACGCGCTTCTCGCGCTCCGCGGCAACCTCGAGGATCGCATCGAGCAACTTCACGACGCGCTGCCCGGTCTTCGCCGAGACGTAATAGAAGGGGATGAACGCGAGGAACGGGGCGCGCGCCTTGAGCTCCTTCTCGCCGCGCACGGCCGTGTTGGTCTCCTTCTCCTCGATCAGGTCCCACTTGTTCACGGCGATGAGCACGCCCACGCCCTTCTCCCAGGCGTCGTTCGCGATTCTCATGTCCTGCTCGTGCAGCCCGTCCTTCGCGTCCACCACCAGCACGCAGACCTGGGCCTGCTCGATGGCACGCGAAGTGCGCAGCGTCGAGTAAAACTCGATGTCCTCGTTGACCTTGCTACGCTTGCGCAGACCGGCCGTATCGATGAAGACAAGCCGGTTTCCCTCGTGCACGAGCGGTGTGTCGATGGCATCGCGCGTGGTCCCCGGCTCTGCCGCCACGACGAGCCGGTCCTGACCGAGCAACCGGTTCACGAGGCTCGACTTGCCGACGTTGGGACGGCCCACGACCGCCACGCGGATCGCGTCTTCTTCGGGGGCCGCACCCTCGGCGGGTAGCAGCGTCACGAGCTTGTCCAACAGGTCGCCGCTGTTCTTGCCGACCGACGCCGAGACCGGGAAGGGCTCGCCCAGGCCCAGCTCGTAGAACGAGAGTTGGCGCGTTTCGTTCGGGAGGTCGTCGCACTTGTTCACTACCAGGAGCACCGGCCGTTCGACCTTCCGCAGGTACTGCGCGATCTCCTGATCCTGCGGGTGCACGCCGGACTGCACGTCCACGAGGAACACGAGGACGTCGCTCTCGGCTACCGCCTGCTCCACCTGCGAACGGATCGCGCGGTTCATCGGGTCGGTCGAACCCGGGACCAAGCCCCCGGTGTCCACCAGCCAGAACCGGCGGCCGTTCCATTCTGCCGGGGCGAAGTGGCGATCGCGGGTCACCCCCGGCTGCGCGTCTACGATTGCCTGCCGCCGCCCGATGATGCGGTTGAACAGCGTGGACTTGCCGACGTTGGGCCGGCCGATGATGGCGATCGTTGGGGCGCTCATGCCGCCACCTCCTCATCCACCAACGCGTCGGCGAAGTCGTAAGACAGCTTGATCGGCATCGGCAGCTGGGCCGCGAGGGCGTGCGCGTTCAAGTCGTCCATGAAGACCAGGTCGTCGTTCACGGCTTCGGCCGGGAGCAAGACGAGGTCCAAGTCGCGGCGCTCGCGCAGCGCCGCGAGCAACGTCGCCCCCGGGAGGAGGCCGGCCGTCGTGACCGACGGCCCGAAGAGGGTGTTTTCGAGCGCCAGGATCTCGAACCGCGCCCCCGTCGCCGCGGCGAGCCCGGTCACGACCTGGGGCATGAGCGCGCCCATCGCCGTCCCCGTAACGACGCCGATCCGCTTCCCCTGCCAGTCCCCTGCCCCGAGCCGCTCGCGGGCCGCCGCGATGCGAGTCTGGAGGTAACGCACGGCGCCCACGCCGTTCTCCCGCTGCTCGAAATCGCCATACCACTCGGCCGGCGGCAGCGCCTGCTCGGCCTGCAGGTACAGGTCGTCGGCGCCGTAGCACCAGGGCGATCCGCGCTCGGCGAGCGCCCGCTGCGCAAACTCGTTCACCGTCGCGATCGCGGCGCGGCACTCCCCACGGGACGGTTGACGCACAAGATTGTGCTTGCTGAACTCGGTCAGCGCCACCGGCACCACCGAAACCGACAAGACGCCCGCCCCAATGCCGTACAGGTCGGCGAGGGTGCGCACCAGCTGCGGCCCGTCGTTCACGCCGGGAACGAGCACCACCTGGGTGTGAAAGTTGATTCCCCGCTCGGCAAACCAGCTCAACTGCGGGACGATGGCCTCGGCCTCCGGGTTCCGCAGCAGCCAACGGCGCACGACCGGATCGGTGGCGTGCACGGAGACGTACAAGGGCGAGAGGCGGTATTCCACGATGCGCGCCAAGTCCCACGCCTTGAGGTTCGTCAGGGTGGCGAAATTGCCGTAGCGGAAGGAGAGCCGGTAATCGTCGTCCCGGATGTACAGGGCCTGGCGCAGCCCCAGCGGGTTGCCGTCCACAAAGCAGAAGTCGCAGTGGTTGGCGCAACGCCGGATGCGCGGCGCCTCGAGCGTCACCCCCATCGGGAGCCCCTCGGGCCGCTCCACGTCATACTCGACGTCCTGCCCTGACGGCAGCCGGGCCCGCAGGACGAACTGGTCGTCGGCGGTAAGGAACTCCCAATCGAGAAAATCCTCGAGGTCTCGTTCGTTGACCGCGAGGAGCTCCGTTCCGGGGATGAGACCGATGGCGGCACCCAACGTATCGGGCGCCACCGCCTGCACGCGAATCACTGCTGGCCCGCCTAGAGGTTCAAGGAGTTTGTGAAGCTTCGTGGTGCAACTTCAACGGCTAATATCGCTTAGGAGGGGCGGTAACGCCAGGCGACGAGGTCGCCCCCGGGGACGTGGACTTCCAGCGTCTGCGTCCCCTGGGGCGGAAGCGGCGCGATTTCGACGGTTTGCGTCCCTCGGACCGCCCCTTGGGCGTCCAGGAACTCGAATGTGATCCGCTGGGCGGCGGATGGGGTCCCGCCCCCATTGCTCACGACCCCGCTCAGCGTGAAGCCGTTCGAGTCGGGAAGGAACGTGGTCACACCGACCTCGACCTTGAGCCCACCGTCGGCGAGGTCCTTGTACTTCTGGGCCGAGTCCCGGTGGGCGCGGAGATCCCACCCTGCCGAGAGCATGCGCAATGTGGCGCGGTTCAACGGATCCACGGCGGCGAGGCGCTGCGCCGTGGGGAGCAGCCGGGCGCTGTCACGCAGCGCCAGATAGCCGGTGGCGAGATCGAGGAGCCCGTCCCGGTCGTAACCGCGCCGCTCGAGCGCGCGGGTGAGGAGGTTCGTGCCGACCACGAAGAGATTCGCTCGCAGCACAGCCCGGCCCGCCTCGATGAGCACGTCGGGACTGCTCGGCCCGCCGGCCGGGTAGATCGCGTCGAACGCCGTTTCGGCCTCGCGGGTCCGGCCGCTCTGATAGTACAGGCTGGCCAGGCCCGACACGGCGTCGGTGGCGTCGGGGTACGCGGCGAGGTAGGCGCGGAAGGCCCGTATCGTGGGGTCGAACGCCGGTTGAGCGGCCGCGCTGTCGGTGGCCACCTGGCCCGCGCGTGCCGCCAGGGCGGCGCGGCGCTCCGTCACGCCCTGGGCGCGGACGCTCGAATCTCGGGCAAACGCCTGCTGGTCGGCGGGGGCGAGTCGCGCTCCGCGCGCCCGGCGCGACGCCGCTGAGGCCTCGACCCGGCTCAACACGGTCGAGTCGACCGCGAGGAGCCGCTGGATAGAGTCGCGGGAGAAACGCGTACGTTGCCAGCGCTGCGCCGCCGGATCGCTCTGCACCCGACGCAGGGACAGTCGCGCCACGCTGCCAAGCGCTTCTTTCTTGCTCTCCGCGAACTCAGCGTCGCGGCCGGCGAGCTCCGCTCCTTTCGTCAGGTAGAAGGCGGCCGAATCGAGCTGATCCTGGGCGGCATAAAGCTGGCCCAAGCTGAAGAATGGCTTCGGCTGGTCGGGGCGCAGGGCGCCGGCCTGGCGCAGCAGCAACGCGGCGGAATCGGGACGGTTCTCCTGCCAGTTGCGGAGGCCCGCCGCCACGACGTCGCTCCAGAGGGTCTGCCGGTAGCCGGCGATGTCCTGCCGGCACTGGGGGGCGAGCGATTCGACGCGATCAAAGGCGCTATCGGCACCGCCGGCGTCGCCCATTTCCACGTAGTAGCGGCCCAAGTAGTACCAGGCGGCGGGGTTCTTGTCCTGTGCATCTCCCGTGATGGCGCGCGTCAGAACGTCCAGCGTTTGGCGCAACATGCGGTCCTTCGTGTTCGGCTTCTCGGCAGCCATCTTGAGGTTGACGACCGCGGAATTGACGCGGAAGTGGCCGGCCTTGAGATCGCAGGGCGGTTGGGGCGGCGTCCAGGCCTGGCCCGCCAGAGGCTCGGCGAGGAGGCAGCAGACGGCGATTGTGGCTAGGCGCACCCGAACAATCAACGCGGCCCCCTGCCCCGGCGCAACACGCGCCCCGGCCGGGCGTTCACGTACCGGCCGCCATCCACGGCCGGCACGCCGTTGACCAACACGTAGTCGATCCCTGCAGGGTATTGGTGCGGACTTTCGAAGGTGGCGCGATCGCGCACCGTGGCCGGATCGAACACGACGAGATCGGCATAGTTCCCCTCCGCCACACCGCCCCGACCGCGCAGGCCGAGGCGCGCCGCGGGCATGCCCGTCATCTTGTGGATCGCCTGCTCGAGGGTGAGGACCTTGCGCTCCCGGACGTACACCGCGAGGACGCGGGGGAACGTGCCGTACCACCGGGGGTGCGGGTGCCCCTCACCCAGCCGCGCCAGCCTGCCGTCGGAGGCGATCATGGTCTGGGGATGGCGCATGATCCGCTCGACGTCGCCGTCGTCGAGCACGTGGTAGATCGCCGAGGCGCCCCCGTGCCGCTCCGCTTCGAGCACCAGCTGGGCGCCGTTTTCCGGAGTGGGCGCTAGGCCGCGGCGCTGGGCCCAGTCGGCCAACGTGCGCCCCTCGAGCGTCGTGTCCCACGTGACCCGGGCGAGCTGCACCCGGCGCAGGTCGCCTCCGCCCCGGTCGTTGTTGATGTTGAAGACGATGCCGCGAACAATGCTGTCCCGCAGCGCGGGCGCGGCGAGGCGCCGCCGGAAGGCGCTGTCGCCCCCAGCCATCGCCCAGGCGGGGACGAGCACGCCGATGCCGGTGTACGTGGCCGTGTAGGGGTATTGGTCAAGCATCACGTCGGTCCCGGCGGCGCGCGCGGAGTCCACCATGGCGAGCGTGCGCAGGCTCGCGCCCCACATCGCTTTCCCGATCACCTTGTGGTGCGTGAGGATCACCGGGATGCGGGCGCGCCGCCCGATCTCGAGCGCCTCGGCGACTCCCTCGAGCAGGCCCAGTCCCTCGGCGCGGAGGTGGGAGGTGTAGATCCCGCCCGAGTCCGCCGCGGCCTGCGCCAGCACGACCACCTCGTCCGTGCTGGCGTAGGCGCCCGGCAGGTAGAGCAGCCCCGTCGACAGCCCCCACGCCCCCTCCCCCATGGCGCGGGTGACCATCTGACGCATCCGGTCCAACTCTCCCGGGGTGGGAGCACGATCGGCCATGCCCATCACGCTGCGCCTGATCGTGTTGTGCCCTACCAGGAAAGCGACGTTGATCCCGACGCCGCCCGCGGCCGCGGAGTCCAGGTAGCGCCCCATCGGCCAGGGGCCGCCGCCATCGGGGCCGCCGAGGGCGGTCGTCACGCCTTGGCGCACAGCACTCTCCGCCCCGGGGAGGCTGAGCAGTGGCTCGAGATGAGCGTGGAGATCTATGAACCCCGGCGCCACGACGCGCCCGCGCGCATCAATGACGCGGCGCGCCGATGCTGGGTCGAGCGGCGTGCGGGAGACGCCCACGATCCGGTCGCCGCGGACGGCGACGTCGGCAACGTACCCGGGGCCGCCTGTCCCGTCGACGACCGTCCCCCCGGCGATGAGCACGTCGTAGGGCGGCCCGACGGCCTGCTGGGCCGCCAAAGCGACAAGGAGGAGCCAGACGGGGGTCATGGGAGACGCAAGAAGAGCGGGCGACGGGATTCGAACCCGTGACGTCCAGCTTGGGAAGCTGGCATTCTACCCCTGAATTACGCCCGCGAGGTGGTGCCCTGTACCGCTGCAAGAATACCCTCAGCCCTAGAGGCGCGTCAACCAGTCTCAAGAAAAAGGGCCCCGGCGAGTTGCCCGGGGCCCTTTCTGTTAGCTGTGCAAGCCTATTGCAGCACGTTGCGGAAGTTCACGAACGAGGCGCTCCAACCCGAGAGGGGGAACGACCACCCGAGACCCATCGGGCACGGCATGCCACCGAAGGCAACGGTCGGGAACGTCTGGCGCCATGTGATCGGTAGCTCTTCGCAGACCGAGTACTCGCCGTCGGGCAGACCCCTGAACGAGTAGTTCCCGTTGGCATCGGTCATCGCGGTGGCGTTGATCGTGCCCGTGAGCTGGATGCACCAGTTCGCGAGGCCGCCGGCCGTCGCCGCATCGGACACCTTGCCATCGATCGTCAGTGTTCCGGCGGTCGAGGGCGGCGTCACGGCGCACGCAGGCGCAGGCGCCGGCGGTGGCGGAAGCGGAGGCGGCACTTCCGGTGACGCGCACGGGCGATCCATCACGCCGTGCTTCCCACCGTGCGGAAGCGCCGCGTCGGCGCGGTGCGCTGCAGCCTGGTCCGAGAAGCTCAGGTGCGTACCGCAGTTCTTCGGGTCACTGAACGGATTCGTCCCTTGAGCAACACCTGCCGCGAACGGCACGGCGGCCAAGGCGACAAGGGCTATTAGGACGCGCATCGCTCTTCTCCGGTAACTAGGGAAACGGCAGCTGCAGCAGGACTATCCTGCCTCAGCACCGTCTTGCCCCCCGGTAAAGGCAAACCCGATGCCATATCGTAAGGTGGCCACTTGCTGCTCCACTGGCCGCCCTTGGTACTGTATAACTCTTGCATTATGCAATGAATACCGCATTATACGGTACATAATGCCGCAAAAACGTGCGGCCGGCGTCTGATGCCCGCCGACCGCAAGAAACGAAACCGCCCGTCTGTCGCGCGGTCTACTCCTTACGGTACCGCCACGCCTGGATCCCTGCCCCGATTACCTTCAACTCGAACGCCTGCGTTCCCTGGGGTGGGAGGGCCGTTACGTCCGTGGACTGCGTCGCGACCACGTCGCCCTTCGCATTCAAAAACTCGAACACCAGCTTGAACGGCTGTCCGGGCGCGCTGCGCAGATTCGTCACGAGCCCCTTCACTTCCCCGCTCTGATCCTGCGGATCGAATTGGCTGACCGTCACGTCGGCGGCCAGAGTCGAGTCGGCCATGCGCAGATAATGCAGCGTCGAGTCTACACGCCCGACCCGTTGATGCGCGAACGCGAGCAGCCGGAGTGACATGCGGTTCATCGGATCCACACTCACCAGCCGCTGCGCCACCGGCAGCATCGCTGTCGAGTCGTTCAGCTGCAGGTAGGTGTTCACCAGGTTGTACAGCCCGTCACGATAGAACGGGTTTGCCTTCAGACCCGCCGTGAACGCCTGCGAGGCCAACCGGTAGGTCACGATGGCCGCGGCCTCGTACTCCCGCATCACGCTCGCCAGCGAGTCGCGGCACGCCCGGATGCGCGCGGCCGCGGCGCGCGCCCCGCGGCAGGTCCTCCCCGCTGCGGCGGTGTCGGGCTCCTCCGGCACGCCCTGGAAGATCTCGACGCCGACGCGGAACAGCGACATCGCGGCGACCGTGTCCCCCTGCGCGATGATGCGGCGGTACAGGGCGTAGGCACTGTCGCGCTGGCCCATCTGGCTCCACACGCTTCCCAGGCTCGCCATCACCTCAGGGTCGTTCGGCACAACACCCAGATACTCCCGGTACAACGCTTCCGCATCCGCCCAGCGCTTTTGACTGTGCCGAATCCGCGCCAGGTTGTACAGCGCGTCCCGCCGATCCTGTCGGAACGCGGTGTCCTTGGCCGAAATGTCGGCCGTACGACGGAAATAGACCGCCGCCGAATCCAGCTGCCCGGTGTTGTAGAGCAACGACGCCAGGTACTTGAAGCCCACCGGCTCGGCCTGAAAGATCGCGTTGGCCCGGCGGAACGACGCGATTGCCGAGTCCGTGTTGTTCGCTTGCCAGCCGGCGATGCCGGCGTTGAGCAGAGGCACCCACACATTACGCCGCCACCCGCGAATGTCGTCCGCGCAGTCGGCCTTGAGGGTCTCGGCGCGTTGGAACGCCGAATCGGCGCCGGTCAAGTCCTGCGCCATGACGTAGTACCGCGCCAAGTAGTACCACGCAGCCGGATTCTTCTCCTGACTCCCGGTCGTGAGCGCTTGCGTCAGCGCGCCACGAGCGGCAGTCAGATCCTTCTGCCTCTGGTCCTCGAACTTCGTTTCCGTTGCGTTCTTCAAGTACAGCAACCCGCTATTCACGAGGAAGTGGCCCGGCTTGATGTCGCACTTGGGCACGGCCCAGCGGTTGGACTGCTGTGCTCCCGCCGGTTGGGCGAGCGCCACCACGGCGACGAGAACTCCGACGACTTCACTGCGGATCATGCGCACGATTCACTCCTTGGTTTTCGCCACGAGGGCTGCGGCGTCGCGCTCGACGGCGCGCGCCACGTCGATCGGCGGCTTGCCGAGGGCCCGGGCCGCCGCGAGGACATCCTCGTACTCCGGCTTCACCCGTACCCCGCCTCCGCCCGCCTGCTCCAATACCTTCACCCGGACGGCTACACCGTCCAGCCGCACCGTCACCTGGTGCCGCGCCAACGTCGCCCGCTCCGCCACCCAGCGGCGGACGCCGGCGGTCGTGCTGTGACGGAACAGCTCCGCCGTCACCGCGTCGGCGAGCGGCTCCGGCGCCATCGCCTCCACGCGGAAGCCCTGGCGCCCCTTCTTCATCTGCACCGCCCACGTCTGTACGTCGAGCGCGCCGGCGGACAGCAGCGCCTGGCGCAGCGGCTCCACGTACTCGGGACTCATATCGTCGACGTCGGTCGCGAGCAAAACGACTCTCCCCGCTTCCGCCGCTTCGTCGGCGACCAGGATTCGCAGCGCGTTGGGATAGTGCTTGGGATCCCGCTGCCCCGCCCCCCACCCGCTCCCCACCATTCTCCACTGCGCCGGCGGCGCGCCGCCCGAGAGTACACGCAGCAGGACAGCCCCAGTGGGCGTCGTCGCCTCTCCCTGCACTGGTCCGCCCGTCGCAATCTCCAGTCCCTCGAGCAGCAGTGCGGTCGCGGGCGCCGGCACCGGCAACCGTCCGTGCGCCGCCTCCACCCACCCCGTCCCCACCGCGACGGGCCAGTGATACACCGCGTCCACGCCGAGCCGCTCGAATCCCTCGATCGCGCCAACGATGTCGAGCACGGCGTCCACTGCCCCTACCTCGTGCAGGTGCACCTTCTCGGGCGCCACGCCGTGGACTTTCCCTTCCGCTTCCCCCACCAGGCGGAACGCTTGGACGGCGCGCTCCTTCACCCAGTCTGAGACGGGGGCCCCCTGCACCAATCGGACTAACTCGCCCACGTGGCGACCGTGCGGCTGATCGGGAATCGCGAACTCGATCTGCTTGCAGGCGACGCCGGAGCGTTGGACGTCTCGAATCGCGACGCTCACTCCTGCCAGCCCCAACCGACCCGGAAGCTCCTCGAGCCACGAGGCTGGCACCCCCAGCGACAGCAACGCCCCCAGCGTCATGTCGCCGCTGATGCCGGCGGCCGGGTCGATAATGGCGATGCGCATGGGAGAAGTGCCGAAATATAAATGGGTTAGGCTCGGTAGAGCCACCCGGCGCCGGTATTGAAAACCACCACACGCTCGCCCCGCCGGATGAGGCCACGACGCAACAACTCGACGGCGCCCGCCATGGCCGCCCCTCCCTCCGGCGCGGCGTCGACTCCTTCCACGGTCTGCATCTCGCGCGCCGCGGCCGTCAGCGCCTCGTCGCTCACCGCCACCGCGCCGCCGCCGCTCTCGCGTAGCGCCTGCAGCATCAAGCGGTCGCCAAGGGGCCCCGGCACGCGCAGCCCGGCAGCCACTGTCCGCGGGTTGGGCCAGGGCGTGCAGCGATCGACGCCGGATTCGAAGGCGGCGATGACCGGAGCGCAACCGGTCGCCTGCACGCTGTACATGCGCGGCAACCCGCCATCGACCCAGCCACTAGCGCGTAACTCTTGAAATGCCTTCCACATACCGATCAGGCCCGTACCTCCCCCCGTCGGATACACAATCGCGTCGGGGAGGGTCCAATCGAGCTGCTCCGCCAGCTCGAGTCCGAGCGTTTTCTTGCCCTCGATGCGATACGGCTCCCGCAACGTCGACACGTCGACCGCGCCCGTCTCCGCAGCGAAGGCGCGCGCTGCTTTGCCGCAGTCCCCGATGTGCCCGTCCAGCAGCACCAGATCGCCGCCGAACCCGCGAATCTGGGCCAGAATGGTCTGAGGCGTCGTCGCCGGCGCGTACACGCGCGCCGGTACGCCGGCGCGAGTCGCGTAGGCGGCCAACGCGACGCCGGCGTTGCCGGCGGTCGGCACGACGAACTGCCGCGCGCCCCCGAGCACGGCCCGCGTCACAGCTGCGGCCAGGCCGCGCGCCTTGAAGGAGCCCGTCGGATTGATCCCCTCTTCCTTGATCCAGATCTCCTCGAATCCGTACCGGGCGCCGAGGCGCGGGGCGGCTAGGAGCGGTGTCCCACCCTCGCCCAGCGTGACGGGATTCTCACCCGCGGCCAGCGGCAGCCACTCGAGGTAGCGCCATATGGTCCAGGGTCGCTCGCCCAGCAACGCTTTCGCGGCAGGCTTGGGCGGGGCGGCGTACCGGACGAGATAGGGCGCACCGCACGATTCGCACACGCCGGGGAGCCCGTCGGCCGCACGTGTTCGGATGGGCACGCAGGCCGAACACTCGAGGGTCCAGGGAAACGTCATACTTTCTGAGTCAGCCGATCTAGGATGCGCTCGGCGAGGCGCGTGGAGAACCCGGGCAGCGCCGCGATTTCCTTCGGGGTGGCCGTCTTCACGCCGGCAAGTGAGCCGAACCGCTCGAGCAACGCCCGGCGCCGTGATGGCCCGACGCCGGGGATGCGCAGCAGCTCGGAGGTGATCGTGCGCGCTGACCGCCGCTTGCGGCTGTACCCCACGGCAAAGCGATGGGCCTCGTCGCGAACGCGCTGCAGCAGTTTGAGCGACGGGCTGCGCCGTGACAGACGCAATGGGTCGGGCTGGTTGGGGAGGAATACCTCCTCCTCTCGTTTCGCGAGGCTCACGATTGGCACACGCTCGACCTGCACCGCGCGGGCTGCCTCGATCGCGGCACCAAGCTGTCCCTTGCCGCCGTCGATCACCATGAGGTCGGGCAGCGGCTTCTCCTCCTCGATGCGGCGCCGCAGGAACCGCGTGACCACCTCATGCACGGCCGCGTAGTCGTCCTGCTGCCCCACACCCTTGATCTTGTAGCGCCGGTATTCCGCCTTACGCGGCCGCCCACCCTCGAACCAGACGAGGGAACCCACGGTGTCGCGTCCCTGATTGGTCGAGATATCGATGCAGACCATCGCCCTCGGGACGACGGCGAGCCCCAGGTCGCGCCCCAGGGCGAACACCGGGTCGGCGGCGCGCTCGTCGATGTCGAACGACTCGATCTTGAAGCTGTCGAGCAAGTGGCGGGCATTCTGGTCGGCGAGCTCGGCGAGCTTCGCGTTGGCGCCGCGTTGCGGCACCAGAAAGTCCGACCCGGCGGCGAGCTCCCGCAACGCATCCAGGTCTGCCGGCGCGTAGGGGAGCACCACCCGCGCCGCGCGCTGCTCGAGCGGCAGGTAGTAGCCCACCAGGAAGGCGCTCAGCGCCTGGTCCTCCGGGGCGTGTTCCACGTGCTCCAGAAAGCGGTGCTCCCGGGCGATCAGGCGCCCGTCCCGGATCCTCAGGATCACACCACAGGCGTCGTCGCCGTCGCGCGCCAGCCCAATGGCGTCCGCGTCGCCTCCCCCCACGACCTCCACGGTCTGCGGCTCCTCCACTTGGTCCAGCCACTTCAGGCCGTCGCGCAGCTGCGCGGCACGCTCGAAGTCCGTCGCCCTGCTGGCGTCCTGCATGCGCTCGCGCAGCCGAGTGCGTACGTCGAGCGTCTTTCCCTCGAGAAACAGCACGACATCGTCGACCATGCGCCGGTACTCGTCACGGCTCTGGTAGCCGACGCAGGGCGCCTTGCATCGATCGATATGATAGTCGAGACAGGGGCGATCGGGCGCTTCGTCAGGGAGGTTCCAGTGACACGATCGCACGGTAAAGATGCGGCGGATGATCTTGAGCGTCTGCCGCAGCGTCGCGACATCGGTGTACGGTCCGAAATAGCGCGCACCCGGGATCGTCACGCGGCGCACCACCAGCACGCGCGGAAACGGCTCACCCAAGGTGACGGCAATCTGGGGATAGCTCTTGTCGTCGCGCAGCCGGATGTTGAACCGCGGCTGGTGTTCCTTGATGAGGTTGTTCTCCAGCAGCAGCGCCTGCGCCTCGTTGGGTACGACGATCGTCTCGAGATCCGCGATCTGGCGCGCGAGGGCCTCCCGCTCCGGCGTGGTCGCCTCGGCATCCGAGAGATACCCGGGGACGCGGGACCGGAGGCTCTTGGCCTTGCCCACATACAGGATCTCGCCCTCGGCGTCCTTCCAGAGGTATACGCCGGGTTGGTCGGGGAGCGCCGCTAGCTGGCGCGCGAGCCGGTCAGCGATTGCCATGAGCGCAGGGCGTCGGGGTGGCGGAGCGCCAGGGTGAGCGCGCCGTAGGTCACCCCAAAGATACCGAGCGCGGCAAGGCCCCGCGGAACGGGGCGCCACTCGGCCGCCAGGCCGGCCGCGGCCATGGCGAGGGCGGCGGCCGCCAGTCCGGCGACCACGACTACCCCGAGCACGCGCCAATCGGCGCGGCCCAACACCGTCCCGATGCGGCGGTCAAGATCGCGCAGGTGCAGGATCACGTTCAGGGTCCCACCGAGCGAGGATCCGAGGGCGATCCCCGCAGGACCGAGGCGCCGCATCAGCAGCCACGACAACACCGCCGACACGACCAGGGAGAACACGGCGATCCGGACGGGCGTGCGGGTGTCGCGCAAGGCGTAGAACCCGGAGGCAAAGAGCTTCACGGTCGCTTGGCCCAGGAGGCCCACGCCGTACGCGGCGAGTACGCCACCCACCAAGACCGTGTCGTCGGCGTCGAACCGGCCCGTCTGGAAGAGGGCGCCCACGATCGCGGGTCCCAGAGCGACGAAAGCGAACGCGGAGGGCACGACGAAAAAGGCGATGCGCCGGAAGCCGACGGCGATCCGGTCCCGCAGTTGGTCGTTGGGCGCCCCGCCCGCGGCGTCGCGGGACAGGTCGGGAAGCGAGACCGCTGTCACCGATGCGCCGAACAGACTGATGGGCAACACTTGGATGAGCTGCGCGTACCCGAGGCTCGCGAGGCCCCCCACGCCCGTAAACGAGCCCAGGAACGTGTCGACGAGTCCCGAGAGCTGCGCCACCCCTGCCCCAACCACGAGGGGAGCCCAGGCCAGGAGTACGTGCCGCACTCCCTCAGGCGCCGTCGTGAACCGTAGGGCGATCCCGCCGAGCAGGCGCCAACACGCCGGGAGCTGCACAGCGATCTGGAGTACGCTCCCGGCCACGGTGCCCCACGCCAGGGCGAGCGAAAGGCGGTACAGCTGGTCCGGGAGCGGCAACTCCCGGCCGCTGAGCCAGGCGCCCGCGGCGACCATCGCCACGATGCCGGCGACGTTCCAGAGTGCCGGCGCGGCATATGGCAGGAAGAACCGGCGATGCGTGTTCAGGATCCCCAGACACCAGGCCGAGACGACCATCAGCCCGGTCATCGGGAACAGGATCCGCACGAGGATCGTCGTGAGCTCGCGACGCGGCGCGTCGAAGCCCTGGGCGACGATGGCCGTGATAGCGGGCGCGAACGCGATCCCCAGCAACGCCAGCACGCCGCTGGCCAAGAGCAGCAGCCCCAGCACCGCCCCTGCGAGAGCACGGGCCGCCGTCTTGTCCTCCCGTTCGTTCATCTCCGCATACACGGGAATGAACGATCCGGAGAGCGTGCCCTCACCCAGCAAGTTACGGATGGCGTTCGGGATGCGGAGCGCGGCGCGAAACGCGTCGGCGGCAGGACTGCTGCCGAAGTAGTACGCGAACACCCGCTCGCGCACGTACCCCAGGACGCGCGTGACGAGGATGCCCGCGGCCACTCGTGCGGCAGCCACAGTCAGCTGGTCGGTTTCTTCCGGTGGGGATCTTCCAGCAGGCGCTGCACGAACTGCACTTCGTCGCGCATCCCGGCGATGGAGCGAGTCAGATCTTCGATCTCGGTTTCCAGCACTTCGACCTTGCGCTGCAGGTCGCGGAGCTCAGGGGTCGGGCCGGACGCCCCCCCCCCCCCTGCCCCCCCTTCCAACCGGCGGGCGACGGAGCGTCCCAACGGCGAGTCCACCAGGATGGCCGCGACCGGGATCAGCAGGGCGACGATGAGAATGACGGCGAGGACCCACATATGAGACGGATTCTATGGAGCGCCCGCCCACCGCGCCACCTCCGCCTCGATCGCATCGAGCAAGCCGGGCCCGTAGCGCGCCAGGAACGTCGCCACCGTCAGCACGCGCTCCTGCGACTTCCCCTCGGGCGCGAGCGCGGCACGGGCGCGCGCCAGCTGCCCCGCCAGCGTCTCGTCGGCGCGCTTCAAGCTGGCGATGAGCTTCTTCTCGATTTCGTGCGTGCCGGCGAGCGCCGCGTTCCGCGCCGACTGGACGGTGCGCTCGAGCGTCGGATCGAGACGCGCGATTTCCCTCGCCAACCGCTCGTACTGCAGATCGATCTCCGCGCGCAAGCGCACGAGTGTGTCCGTGATCTCGGCGGGAACGGCAGCGCGGGCGAGGCGTGCCTCGAGAACCCCCGGCGGACCCTGAAAATCCACCGGGGTCAGCCCATAGCGGTCCAGCACCTTTTCGACGCGCGACTCGAGCATGAACCCCGACCAGCGCGGTACGGGCGTTTGCGGCGTCACGCCGAGGTGCGCATACAGCGGAGCGGCGTCGGGAAGGTAGTCGAGTTCACCCGGCCCCGCGGCGTAGGCCACGGTCGGGAACAGCGCAGCTTCGATCACCGGTCGCAGCAGCACGTTGGGGGACAACTGCTCCGGGGA
>Ga0184618_10000076_pt1 | contig 22332 bp, 17 predicted proteins | sample PLM0_30_b1_FD_133159 | JGI IMG/M metagenome (GOLD analysis project Ga0184618, IMG submission 133159) | Groundwater sediment microbial communities from an aquifer in East River, Colorado, USA - PLM0_30_b1 | ecosystem: Environmental > Terrestrial > Soil > Riparian zone | place: USA: East River...
GGAGCTTCCCTCGACGCTGCCCTGCGGCGCGTCCACGTGCAGAACCGTCGCATCCGAGGCCGGCAAGGCTGCGGCAAGATGCTTCCGGGTCAGCGTCACGACCGCCTTCGTATCTTCCAGCATGAAGCGAATGCGTTCGGCGGGATACTCCGGATCGATGGGCACATAAGCCCCGCCCGCTTTCCACACGCCCAGAATGGCGACGAGCATCTCGATCGAGCGCTCGAGATAGACGGCGACCAGGGAATTCGACTGCACACCCTGCGTACGCAGTTGCCTGGCCAATGCTTCCGCGCGCTCGTCGAGCTCCCGGTAGGTCACCCTTCGCCCGCCGCCTTCTGCCGCGAGCGCCTCCGGGCGAATGCGAGCCTGCTCCTCGACCAGCTCGTGCACGCAGCGCGCCGGCGGATAGGCGACCGAGGTCCGATTCCAGAGCTCGACTAACTGACGGCGCTCGGCTTCGGTCAAAAGCGGCAGGTCCTTCAGCCTGGCCTCAGGACGAGCGGCCATCGCCTCGAGCAGCGTGTGCAGATGGCCCAGCATGCGCGCGACGACCGCGTCATCGAAGCGCTTGCGCGAGTACTCGATCTGCAGCAGAAGCTCGCGGTCACCATAGGCAACGACCGTCAGCGGATAGTTGGTATGGCCCAGACCTAGAAAGCGGCGCTCGCTCCAGGCCCCACCCAAAGCCCGCAGCTGCGCATCGAGCGTATGGCTATCGAACACCAGGATGCTTTCGAACAGCGGCATGCCCCGGGGCAGCTCGCTCCAGCCCTGGACCCTGACCAGCGGCGTGTGCTCGTAGTCGCGCAGCGCCACCTGCTGAGCGCGCAGTTGCCGCAGCCAGCTCACGAGCTCGGCTTCAGGATCAATGCGCATCCGTACCGGCAGCGTATTGATGAACAGGCCGACCATGTCCCCGGCACCGTCAAGGGACGACCCGCGACAGGCGCGGGTAACGCCGAAGACGATGTCCGATTCGCCGCAGTAGCGGTGCAGAAGCAGAGCCCAGGCGCCCTGCAACAGCATGTTGAGCGTTACCGACGCCTCGCGCGCCCGCTTTCTCAGAGCGGAGGTGAGTGCGGCCGACAGACGGACCTCATGAGTTCCACAGGCGTCCCCTTTGACGTGCTCGGCTTCGCGATCACGCGCCACCACGAGAGGGGTAGGCGCGCGATAACCTGAAAGAACGCCCTGCCAGTAGGTTTTGGCGGAGTCGTAATCGAGTTTTCGCAGCCACTCGATGTAGTCGCGATACGGGCGAGGCAGCGGCAGCTCGGCGTCTCCGCCGCGCAAGAAGGCCTCATAGAAAGCAAACACCTCCTGCCAAAGCAGAAACCTTGAGCGCCCGTCGAGAAAGCCGTGATGAGTCGTCCACAGCACCCAATGCTCGCGCTCGGCGGCGCGCACGAGCACCAGGCGCATGAGGGGCGCCTGATCGAGCTCGAAGCCACGCATGCGTTCGCGGTCCTGGAGCGCCTGAAACCGTTGCTGGCGCTCAGCCTCCGCGACGGCGCGCCAATCGAGCCGCTCGACGGGAATCTGGACTCGCTCGACCACCTCCTGCACGGGTTGCGCGACGCCTTCCCAGCGAAAACGGCTGCGCAGAACCGGATGCCGCTCGGCGACCCGCTGCCAGGCGCGAAGGAACTGCGCTTCGTCCAGCGGCTCGTGCAGCGTTGCGACCACCTGCTCGATGTAAGCGTTGGCATCTGCTCCGCTCAGGCCGTGGAACAGCATTCCCGCCTGCATCGGGGACAGTTCGTACGTATCGACTACAGAAGTCATGGCGCCTCTCCAGAACCGGCGGATCAGCGCATATCCGTAGCCGTTTCTGCCACGGACGCGACCCTGCGCGCGAAAACACGATGCATGTCCCCTGTGTTCAGATAGAGCCTGCCGCGATGGATCAGGCCCAATGCGTCGCTCGCGGCGCCGTTAACCATTCACGATGGCCGACTTGATCATGTCGCAAGCCAGGCGACCCTTCTGCAGAAGCTCCCGGCTGGGCGGACGCCGCGTGGATTGCTCGAGATAGCGGAGCGCCTCGGCCGCGGTCAGGCGCGGCCGGTGGAGAAACGCGTCACGTGCCATCAGATAGCGGTCCACGTCAAGCAGCTTCTCCTGGTAGACCGAAATCGTCGGAATGCCGAGTACCGCCATTTCGCGCGTCATCGTTCCGCCCGCACCGATGAAAAGGTCGCAGTCCGGGGCGATCTCCGCGATGTCGAGCGCGCCGGCGACGACGCGGATTCCCTCGAAGCGGGGCTCGCCGTAGTGTTGCGCCTGCTCGCGGTCACGGGGCAGGAGCGTCACGCTGGCTTCGTTCTTCAAGCCAAGCAGCAAATCGTCGAGAAAATTGACGGCTCCGTTGTAGTACTGCGCCGTCCAAGGTTCCGGGCGCACGTAAATGGAGCGCCGGAGCTTGCCGTTGCGCAGTTTGTGCGATTGACCTAAGACCTGCTCCATGCGGTGAAGGTAGATGCCCTCCTTTACCCCGGGGTAGCGACGCAGCTTTCGCGGAGAGGCGTATTGTCTTCGCAAGCTCTCCGCCGACAGGCACTCCGGAACCAGAATCGTGGACGCGGCGAGAAAGGCCGGAATATTGCCGAGAGCGTGTTCGTTGTCGTTCATATAGATGGAGCGCACGCCGAGGAGCCGCGCGACGACTGGAGAATGAAAGGAACTCTGCGAAACTGCTACATCTATCTTTTTGTCCTTCAAGAAATTCCACAGCTGACCTACGCGCATCGGATAGCCGCAGGCCTTGGCGAGACGTCCGGCGCCGTAGTGCTTCCCGACCACCGTGTGCTTGATCCCGTGGAGCTTGAGCAGTTGAACCGTGTTCGCCAGCGGTCGCGCGGTGACGATGAATTCATGCGCACGGGCGAGATCCTCGAGCATCTCGGAGAACATGTTGATGTGCGGGGAGTTGGAGATTTCAAGCCAGATATTCATGCCTCACCACCGGCTTCGGGATGGCCCTTGGCCCCCCTTCTTGTCCCAGCCTGATAGGTCCTTTGCCATGCCAATTCCATGAGCGTGGGAACAAGCCTACGTTAGACATGTGTTACAAGAGTGAGCTAAACAATAGCTCGGGTGGGCCAGATCTCTTGAGGCTGCGGTCGCCGAATTTATCGGCGCGTCCGCAATTTGTAGCTCGACCGCTACACCTTCACGGCGAGGCATACTGTCTGCTTCCGGCGACAGGTGCTCCGGTTCATATAGATGGAGACTCGATGCACGCATCCAGGCCTAGAAAGGGTTCAGTGTGAAAGTAGTGGCCATCTATCCGGCCTTCGCTCCCGAGATCAACGAGATGGCGGTGACGTGGCAACGCCTCACCGCTGCGGGGCTCGTCGAGTGTCGTGTGGTTGCGGGGGAGAACGACATCCTGAGGGCCACTCGGTCGGCAGTAGGCATCCAGCGCTTGCCCAATCTCGAGATTTTCCGTGTACCCGGATTGCTGGCGCCTGGACAGGTCGACGATGCCGCCGTCGAGTGGGCGGCGGACTTCAAGCCGGATGTCATTTTCTGCGCTCTGCAGCTAAATGTCCGCCACGCGCGGCGCATCGCACGGCGCTGCGGCGCGCCGATCCTTTTGCACGCCGAGGCCTGGCTCGATTCAACCAGCATGCAACGGCGCCTGTACCTTGGCATCGAGCCCCTGCGTCCGATCGTCGCGAGCGCGCGTCGGGCCTGGTATCGACGTCAAGTAAAAGCGGTCGCCTTCTCGAATCCGCAGGAAATCCCGGACCTGCAGGCAAGCGCAGGTATGCACTACCTGGCGTGGCCGCATCCCTGGTCCGCATCCCCGAGACAAAAAAGAGAGGCGCGTGCTCTCGACACGGTGGTGCATGTTGGCTCTCTGTATCGATGGAAGGGCGCCGAGCGCCTGGGTGAGTACTGCGAGCGCTTGCTGCGCGACGATCCAGAGAGCAAGCTGCTGATCGTCGGGCCGGTTGGCGACAAGGTGGCGAGGCGCGCCATCGACAGACTGCAGGGCTGGTTGGCCGATGGGCGCTTTCGCCACATCGAGCGATTGCCGAGAACCGAGGCCATGGAACACATCGGGCATGCGCTCGCCGTGATCTCGCCGTACCACTTCGGGGGCTGGGGCTTGATCGGCGACGCATGGCAATGCGGCACGCCGGTGATCGGCGTGGACAGCCACTACGACCTACGAGAGGGATTGAACGCGCTGGTGGCTCCATCGGCCGCAGACTTTGTCTCAGCGGTGCGACGACTGCGCAGCGACGCTCAGCTTTGGCAGGCCTTATCTTCCGCAGGGAAGCACACGGCCGAGTCCAAGCACGGCGTTGACGTCGTTGCCGGTCAGCTGCTCGAATTCCTGCGGGGAGGCAGTTCAGTTTCACCGCACGCCCGTTTGGCTTGACCAGAGACAAAACGAGGTGAGCGCAAACAACTGCCGGCCCCTGTCCCGCTTGCCGCTCACGTGCTCCCGCCAGAGACCCTGAATCGCCTGCCTGTTGAGCCATGCCCAGTGCGACGCCGAGGGATTCAACAGGACATCAGCTATCCGGTCCTTCCAAACGGTACCGGCCCACGTGCCAAACGGCACCAGGAACCCCTTCTTGGGACGGTTGACGATCGAGCGCGCGAGATGCCGGGCTGCGGCGAGCTTGTGGGCAATCTTGCCGCCGCGCAGGGATACGCGGTGCTCGCTGGGCAGGGACTCGACAAATCTCACCAGTTCGATATCCAGCATCGGCACGCGCGCTTCGAGGGAATGGGCCATCGAGATCTTGTCTCCATAGAGGAGGAGGTCATCGGCGAGCCCCATGCGGGTATCGATCGCCATCATGGCTTCCACGCCGGAAACGTCGGTTGAGCCGAGCCAGTCCAGCCAATAGCGAATCGCGCCGGCGGCACAGCCCGGCTCGGGCGATCCCGCAAGCTGACTGCGCATGTCGGGCGAAAACAGCGCGTAGGCCTGCTGGAAGCGTTGCGCGCGATCGGCGATCGGGATGGAGGCCGCAGCGCGCTCGATGAATTCCGGCACCTTGGGCAGACGCTGCAGGAGGGGTCGAAACAACGCGAGCAACGACGGAAAGGGAAGACGGTCGTGCCAGATCTCCCCCTGGTAGCGGCGGTAGCCTCCCCAAGGTTCATCGGCGCCTTGCCCGGTGAGAACCACGGTCACGTCCCGGCGGGCGCGCTGCGCCAGGTACCACATCGGCAGCACCGACACAGTCCCCAAGGGCTCCTCCACGGCCGCAACGCAGTTTTCGAGCGCATTCCACAGCTCGCTCGGCGTGACGGTGAGGGGGTGATGCTCAAGCCCCAGCACAGCAGCGGTTTCGGCCGCGTCTGCCAGTTCACACGCAGCGTGGTCCGCCCCGAAACCGACCGTGTAGCTCGGCAGCTTTCCAACCTGTTGCACCGCGAGCGCAGCCACCAGCCCGGAATCGACTCCACCTGAGAGAAAGATTCCAAGGGGCACGTCCGAAAGCAGCTGCCTCTTGACTGCCCGCGATAGCAGCGCGTAATAGGTCTCTACGGCGTCGTCGAGCGTTCCGCGGTACCGTTCCGATGGATATCGCGTATAGCAGCGCAGATCTTGCTGCCCCGTTCCCAGTTCCCTCACGAGGGCGTGCCCCGGTGGCAGCCGCTTGATTCCCTCGAGCAGGGTGTTCGGCGAGGGAACGAACCTGAGGGTCAGAAATGCCCGCAAGGCCTGGAGATGCAGGTGCGGCGCCTGGTTCGCGAGAGGCAGCAGCGCCTTTATTTCGGAAGAAAACGCCAAACCGCCGTCATTCGCCAACGCGTAGTACAGCGGCTTCACGCCGAACGGGTCGCGCACCAGGTAAAGCCTCGCGGCGACCACGTCGAGCGCCCCGAAGGCAAACATTCCGTTCAGCCGCGGTAGCGTGCGCTCGAGACCCCAGGCAGACAGGCATTCGACCAGCGTTTCCGTGTCGGAATGCCCTCGCCAAGCGACGTGAAGCTCCTTTCTGAGCTCCAGGTGATTGTAGATTTCTCCGTTAAAGGTCACCCACCAGCGCCCATCCTGGCTGCGCATGGGCTGGCGGCCAGCCGGAGAGAGATCGAGGATCGACAGTCGCGTATGCCCGAGCCATACGTGAGCCGGACCGACGCGCAACGATTCCGACGCGGATCCGTCCGGGCCTCGGTGGCGCAATGCGTCCAGCGCCGACTGCGGGACGGGAGCGATGGGAGAGCTAGAAATCAGTCCTATTACGCCGCACAAGCTTTACTGTCCTCGCTGATTGAATGGACCTGAATGCCAAGCTCGCGATACAGCGTTTCGAGATCCTTGATTACCGATTCAGAGGAAAACCGCTTGCGGATGTCGCAGCGGGCCGCCTCCCGCAGTCGGGATCGCAGGGCGTCGTCGGTGAGAATTGCCACGATCGCCCGGGCGAGCGCGTCGGGCTGCCCGGGCTCTACCAGCAGACCATTGACGCGATCCTCTATCACGTCAGGAATTCCCCCCACAGAGGTGGCGACCACAGGGACCCCGCAGGCCATGGCTTCCAGCACGCCGACGGGCAACGCCTCGTAGTAAGAGGGCAACACGAAGACATCGGATTGCCGCAGCAGATCGCCCTTGCCTTTGCCGTTGACCCATCCCGGCAAACGCAGCGCGTGCTCCACGCGCAACGATCGCGCGAGACTCGCGATTGAATCGGCGTCGCCGCTGCCGGCAAGGACGAACGTCGCGTCCGGCACGGAGCCCAGAACGATGGGCATCGCCTTCACGAGGTCGAGAACGCCCTTGTCCTTGTGCAGCCACGCGAGAAATAGCACCCTGCGTGCCGGGCGCTGCAGCGGCGCGACGCAGACCGGTACGGGTACGGGGTTGCCGATGATTGTGGTGCGTGCCGCCGGTTCGATCTTGTGCACCTCGTCGCGCCAACGCCGGCTTAGCACGACAACGCAGGCGGCCCTGCGCAGCACGACTCTCACCCAGGACTTGGCGAGAGCGTTGCAGCCGCGCTGGTAGAAATCCGGCAAGCGGCCGTCGTGGAGGTGAATGACATAGGGCACCCGGAACGCATAAGCCATCGCGCAGAGCACCGACTTGCGCCAGAAGCTGCCGTACGCGGCGCTATGCACGTGGACCAGCGCGACACGCCTTCGCGCCAGCCCGATGAGCACGCTGCATACCGCGGACAGCCACGGCCGCAGCTTGGCCGCGAAGTCCCGCCCGGCGTACGTCGAGATGTAGCGCAGCGGCCAGGCCTCGAAAACGCCCGCTGCGGAATACGCCCTGATCACCTCGGTCATGCCGCCCGGATAATCCATGCTCGGGCCGAGCATGAGGATGAGTCGCGCGTCACTGCGCATGCAGCAGCTCGGCATACTTGTCCGCGACAAGTTTGGCCAGGGTCTGGTAGCCGCGGGATGCGCGCACGTAGCTCTGGCCCGAGGAGGCCATGGCGCGACGCAGGGGCTCGTCAACGAGCAGACGGCTTACGGCCTGCGCGAAGTCGCGTGCTGTATGCGGCACGCACAGTCCACCCCCTCCCTCGCGAAGCACGCGCTCCTGGTCGGGGTTGTCGTTGGCGACGACCGGGATACCCAGGGCCAGGTACTCCAGGACTTTGGTCGGCGAGCCGGAGTCCAAAAGCGGGCCCCGTGGATAGGGAGCCAGCCCGACTTCCGCGGCGCGCACGTATCTCCACGCTTCCTGGTTCGGTAGCCACCCGGTCCAAAGCGTTGCATCAGCGACTCCCGCCTCGTCGGCGCGCTTTCGCAACCATTTCTCCTGCAGCTCATCTTCGGCCTCACCGACCATCAGGAGCAGCACGTCGGGAAACTGCTGCCGCACTAACCTCAGCATATCGAACAGAATCTCGATGCGGCGACCGCGAGCCATGGTGCCGAGGTAGACCAGTACGCGCTTTCCGCGGAGACGCGCGTCGTCGGCGGGGGCAATGCGCTCCGGCACCGAAACCTCGAGGTCAACACCCATGACGACAGGAGTCAGTTTCTGCCTCGCGATTCCTTTGCGCTCAAGATCCTCCCGCATCCTGTCCGACTGCACGAAGACATGGTCGGCTCGTGGAAGCACGATGCGATAGAGCAAGAACAGATGTATCCACCCTCGCCAGATCAATGGCAGCAGGTACCTCATCAAACCAGCCGACAGCCCTCTCTTCCGGGCGAGCATGATCTGGCCCTCGGGCGTCGGGAATGACATCCAGTAAAAAAAGGGCAGCTTCTTCAGCCGCGCTGCAAGCAGCCCTAGCAGCGCCACCAACGGCATGTCGCGCACCTGAATCGCTTGATACTTCGCTCGATCCGCTCGCAACAGCGTGAGAGCGTAGTGCAGCAAATTCGCGGCGTATCTCCCGGATCTGCCGCCACGGCTCGAGATCAACAAGGCCTCGCCACCTCCCCAGCTCACTTCGCCGGCAACGCCGGGCGCACGCTCGGCGACTAGATCGCTAGTTACTCCGAATCGCGGCAAGAACTTGCCGAACAGCGCAGCGACGTCGGGCCGGAACGTCGGGCAGGGCTCGATCGTCGCAAACAGCAATCGCATCGCGGGCGCTCGAGGCTTCAAGGTATCAATTGCCGGCCCAGAAACGCCGGCATATGTGCCGCCAGGAACAGCCGCAGCCAGAACCGCGGCAGGCGCAGGCAGCCAGGATCGTAGAGCAGCTTGATCGCGCGGCGGCGCTGACCCCTGAGCAGCAAATGGCGCGCGATGACTAGCCGGCCTGCGCCCAGCGTGCGCGACACGCCCTTGCGGTGATGTGTTGGAATGGCGTTGGCGCGAAATCGCGTCGCCAGGCGTTCGTAGGCGGGCAGGAAGTCGTCGGCGAACGAGCTCGCCAGACTGCCCGATACGCCGAGTCGGTAGCCGACCAGGGGTCGTCCTAGATACCCGATGGGCCAGCGCTCTGCAACCCGAAACCAGACATCTTGATCTTCCCCGTGCTGCTCGCCCTCGGGAAAGCGGATGCCGCAACCGCGCAGGATGTGCACCGGCAGGACCGCCGAACAGGTGCAAAAGAAAACCCCGTGGGACCACATCTCGAAAAACCGTTCAATCTGCTGGGGGGTGGTATTGGCCTTGATTCCCCATAGCCGCGGCACTTCTCGAAAGCCATCGTCGCGAAAGTAATAGAAGTGCGTCGCATACAATCCGCATTGCGGAAAGCGCTCGATCAGATCCGCGATGGCGGGCAGATACTCCGGGGTCCAGTAGTCGTCCGCATCGAGAAAGGCGACATAGTCGCCGGTCGCCTCGCTGATGCCGCGGTTGCGCGCCGCCGAAACCCCGCCATTGGGCTGCCTGATCAGGCGCACACGCGGATCACCCATGGCGGCCACGCGCTGCGGCCCATCGTCAGTCGAGCCGTCGTCGACCACGATCACTTCATGAGCCGGGTACTCCGATTGCAGAACCGACGCCACGGCCCCTTCAACATAGGCTTGCTTGTTGTAGAGGGGAATGACTGTCGAGATCCTGGGCTGCCGCTGGTTCAAGGTGCTCCCTACGCCGTAACGAGCGATGTCGCAGGGCGCGCGACGCGGACCACGCGAGGGGCATGAGCGAGGGCGATGTGAAAGAGCAAGAGGTGCGCCGCGAAAGGGCCGTTCAAGAAGGAGCCGTCGAACGCGAGAGGCGTTTCGGTGAGGCAGCGCACGAGCAGGACGATAAACAGCACGACGGACAAGCCCCGCGAACCACGCCGAGCGTTGATGGCGTAGAGCAAAAGGCCGCCGAGATAGACGAGCAGGCCTATCAAGCCCATCACCCCGGCCACGCTCAGAGACTGAAGGAACTGATTGTGAGCCGAGACCGCATGGTCCAGGCCGATTCTCATGCGGTATGCGTCGTCCCACATCGTCACGCCGTAGCCGAACAAGGGATTGTTCATCCACTCCTGGAGCGCGAGGCCCCAGATGAGATCCCGGCCGTCTAATGTAGCCGCCTCGTGACCCTGCTTCGTTGCCAAGACGTCCTCGACGGAGACTCCCAGGGGAGGGAGCAGCAAGAAGGCGAGCGCGACTAGAACGCCCAGCGCCAGCAGCGAAAATGCCGCCGGCCCCCATGCGCGAGAGCGCAGCACAAGCAGCAAGGGGACCGTAATTGCCGCGGCAATCCAGGTCGTCTTCGACTGCGCCAGCACCAACACGGCAACGCCGAGGACCCATCCCAGCCGCTGCAGCCAGCGGCGTTCGAAGGGCTGGTGGATCGCGAGCAGCAGATACACCAAAGCCACAGGTGCCATGCTGTTGGCGTGGCTCTCCAGCCCCCAGAAGCGTATCGTGACGCCCGGCAACAAACTGGGGTAGTTCCGCTCTATCGTGAGATCCGGCGCCACGATCGAGGCCACGCAGCTAGCGGCCAGGAAGATCAAAAGCGCCGATTTCGCAAAACGCATCGCCGTCTCGGGGTCTTGCGTCCGGCTCGCGTACACGGCCAAGAAAGGAAACAGTGCGTAATATTGGTCGTGCTTGAATAGCGGGTGAGTCCCCAAAGTACTGCTCAGAACGGTATTGGTCAGGAAAAACAAGCCGAAGGCGACAAGCAGACCGCCCCCGCCGGCACCACGATTTTCCCTGGAGAGCGTCGCCGCCAATAACCGGGCCACGCAAGCCGTGAGCGCTGTGAGGACAACCAGGCGCATGAACCATTTGCCCACGCCGCTGGGAGCCGCCAACAAGACAGGGGCGTACAGGTCACGGCCGCTGAGGATCGGGGCTATGCAATTGTAGAGGAGGATAAGCGCGTACAGCGCCGGGATCATCAGCCGGCGCAAGCGTCCTTCCACTTCCATCGTTGCGCCCAGCGCCAACACTGCCGCCGTGGAGAAGATGAGCGCCGCGCCCACGTAGATCGAAAAGCCGATGATTTGCCCGGTCGTCATGTTCGCTTCCGGGCGAGCAGGATGGACTCGCCAAAGGGCGCAAGGCTGCGCGGCAGCCTTGCCAGAAGCATTTCGAACAGGCTCAGCACTTCAAGCGAGAACCACGGTCTGAACAAACGCAGCGCCATCACTTGAGTGACCGCCCCCGTTGCGACGTCCAGGGCCAATACGACTGGGCGCTGGCCTGTCATTCGCAATGCTAGCCCGTCCACGAGCGCTATCGCGCCCGCAACGAGCATCGTCACGGCGACCCCCGCGCGAAACGCAGTGGCGATATCGCGAACGCGCACGTCGAGTGCAATGCAGGCCGCCGTCGTGATGACGATAGAGCGCAGCACGAAGATACCTAGTACGGCCCAAGCCACCGCTGCCAGGGAATGTTGCGCAGCCATGTAAGCCGCCACCGCGAGCGCAAAGGCGATGGGGAGCTGAAACTTGAATTCCTGGGTGGTCCGCCCCGATGTCCACAGCATCGGTGTTCCGATTGCAGTCGCGAGAAAGAACGGCATGGCGAGCGTAAAGGGACGCAGCAAGGGCGCGCTTTCCCCCCACTCTTGTCCGTAAAGGGCCAGCATGATGGTTTCGGGCACGACCGCCATGCCGACAAAGATCGGTGCGGCGAGGAGGGTAGTCGCGGCGAGCATCTTGAGAAACACCGTTCGCAGGCGTGCTACGTCGTCTTGAACGCGTGAGCTGGCTGAAAAAAGCGGGGGTTGCACTGTGCCCATCACGGCCCCCGCGAGCTGCAGCACGAGGTTGTAGGAAAGCGCGTAGAGTCCCATCGCAGCGCTGGGAAACATTCGGCCTACCACGAGCCGGCTCAGATGCACCAGTACCCAATTATTGATGTTGGTGGCGAACACGGTGAACCCATAGCTCCAAAGCGCGTGAGCATCGCGGTGCCAGATGACGAATCCCAGCACGTGCCGCTTGCAGCCGTAGAGCAGCGCGAGGTTGAGCAGGGTCTGCGTGATGAAGGCCATCACGAGAGCGTTCACGCCGTAGCCGCTGATGGCAAGAGGAATGCCGACAAGGCCGTAACCGACCGCATAGCTTGCAATGCCGGCCAGGTAAATGGACTTGAAATCGAGATCTCGATTCAGGAGGTTGGCAGATGGGCCGGCGGCAGCCTGGAGCAGGCATACGATCGACATCGCCCGAATCAAGGGAGCGACCCGCGGCTCGTTAAAAAATCCGGCCGCGGGGTCGGCAAGCAGGAACGCCGCTATCGCAACAGCCGCTCCCACGGACAATTGCCAGAAATTGACGAAGCGCACGTCTTCGTCGGTGACGGTACGCTTCTGGATCAGCCCGTACGCGAGGCTGATGGTAAAGAAGCTGCTCAACAGGATGACCACGGCGGCCATTGCAAACAGACCGTACTGCTCGGGCCCCAGCAGCCGCGCAAGGATGACCTGGATACCGAGCTGCAGGGTCAGCAGAACCGTTGAGCCCGATGCCCCCCACAAAGCGGCAGAGATGCTGCGTTGCGAGAGGTCGGCTGCTTCCGACATCGCTACTCAAGCAGCAGCGCCGGCTTGCGGCGGACCAGGGAAAGCCTGCCCGGCCGCTGGCCTCGCGGAATCACGCCCAGCATGGGCAGCTGGAGCATCTCGGCGACATCCCAGGCCGAGCGCACGCGCCGGTCGAAGATCTCGAGTCCGAACACCGCGCCGATGGCGCAGAAGGTGCCCAGGAAAATGGCCGCGACGGTGTTCAGCAGCAGGTTCGGAAAAGACGGCGCGGCCGGCTCGGACGCCAGCGTCAGCACTGAAACATTGGATTGGGTGAACTGGCTCTCGAGCCTGCTCTGCGTGAGGCGTTGCGAAACGCCGTCGTAGGCTTTCTGCACGTTGTCCACGTCGCGCTGCAGCGTGGCGAGCTCGTCTCGCGCCTGCCTCATCCCGAGCAGTTTCTGTTTCTGCGCAGCGATGGCGGCCGCCAGCTCGGCTTCCTTGTCCTTGCTCACCGCGGTGGCGGTGCCAAAGCCGCTGGTAATGAGGCGCGTCTCGGTGTGCAGCCGCTGCTTGAGCGAAGCAAGCTCGGATTCCATGCGCTGGTACTGCGGATGGTTCTTGCCCAGGTTGCCCGCGAGGTCCTGCAGCTTGGCCTCCTGACGGGCAAGATCGCCCTTGAGAGCGTTGATCAGCGGGTTCTGCACCACCTCGGGCAGGCTGCTGGAGGCGCTGCCCGAGCGCAGTTTGCCTCTCGAGTCGGCGGCCTGCCCCTGGACGACGGTGAGCTGCGCCGAAAGATCGTTGAGCTTGGCCGCTTCGCTGTCGAGGCGCTCGTCGCTTGCGACGATGCCGTATTTCTGCTGTTGCTCGGACAAGCGCGCCTGCGCCTTCTCCAGGTTCTCGCGCAGCCCTTTGTCCTGCTCGCCGAACCAGCGCGCATACTGCCGCGCCGGCTCGGTCCTCAGCTCGATGCTGGCGTCGATATAGGCCTGCGCGAAGGCGTTGGCGACGGCCGCGGCGAAGGCCGGGTCGCCCGCGCTGTACGAGATGTCGATGACGTTGCTCTCGCGCGAGGGCTTGACGTCCAGCTTTTTCTGCAACCCGTCCGCCAGCCAGGCCACGAAGCTGCCCTTGCCCTGGGTGCTTTCCAGCCACTGTTGTTTCGTGCCCGGCCTCTCGTCGAGCTTGAGCAGCCGCACTGCCATCTGCGCCACGCGATCGCTGCTGATGATGTCGCGCTGCGTTGCCATGTAACCGGGCATCACCATCGCGTGAAGAATCGTTCCGGAGACCGGATCCGGGGATCTCACGTCGAGCACCACGGCGGCGGTAGCGGTGTATTTCTTGGGCAGCACCAGGCTCGCCGCCACGATCGCCGCTACGGTCGCGAACAGGATCAGCACGATGATCTTGAACCGTGCGCGCAGAAGCGCCAGGAACTGATGCAGGTTCATTGTGTCCCCGGCTTCAGAACTCGTTGAGCACGGCGCCGACGATGGTGCACTTCGCCTGCACCACGCTGTCGGAGATGCCCTGAACCCGCCACAGGCGGGAGGAATGTTTTTGCACCACGATCAGTGCGGTGCCGGCGCGCACGGCGATGGTCTGCGCGTCTGCGCTCTGGGCGACGGCCGGGCAGTCGAGCAGGATGAGGTCCACATGCGCGGCGAGCTGGTGGAGCAGCTGCGCGAACATCGGCCGCGCCAGCAGATCCTGCGGACTGGGCGGCGCCGCCCCGGCAGGCAGCACCGAGAGGTTCGGCAGCGACGCGACGCGCTCGAGCGCCTCGAAGGCGGCAGCGCGGCCGGACAGCACCGCCGAGAGGCCTGCGCGGTTGTCCAGGCCGAATAGGCGGTGCTGGCAGGGCTGGCGCAGGTCGGCGTCGATCAGCAGCGTGCGTGCGCCGAGCTGCGCGAACACCACGGCGAGATTGGCGGCGATGAAGCTGCGGCCCTCCTTGCGAGCCGCGCTCAGGATGGCGAGCGCCTTGCTCGCGGGCTCGGCGTCGAGCCAGCGCAGCATGAGCTGGCCGCGCACGGCGCGCAGCGCTTCCACCTGCGGGCTGAAGGGCTCGTAGGCGGCGACCACCTCCTCGCTCACCTTGCTCTCGCCGCGCCGCAGGTAAGGGTGGTCGAACTGGCGCGCAAGCGCGAACTCGATGTCGGCCTGCGTGAGCAGGCCGACCTCTTTGCCGGCGTCGCCGAAGCGCAAGCCCTTTTGCCGTTGCAGCTGGAGGATGTGCTCGACGTCCTGCGGCCGCAGCCTGCCGGCATGGATCAGGACGGCGCCGAGCCTGCGCTCGGCGGCCTTGAGTGCTACGGACTGGCTCGGCATGGACTCGCTCACGAGCGCTACGGTGTGAGGTTCCATGGCCTAGAACAGGCTGTCGCCGACGTAGAACACGTCGCCGGGCTGGACCAGGTCATCGAGCCTGGGGCTGGTGGCTTCAAGCTGGTTGCTCGGGCCGCGCCGGTGCATCCGCAAGCCGCGCTCGGTGCCGCGCTGCGTCGGCCCTCCGCCCTGCGCCAGGGCTTGCCTCACGCTCATGCCGCGCTCGACGCGGTACGAGCCGGGACGCTGCACTTCGCCGTAAATGTAGAACAGCGGCGCGCGATTGACGTAGATCACATCGCCGGGGGCCACCGGCACGTCGTCGTCGTGCTTGTTGTAGAGGAACAGCGCCGGGATATCGATTTCCTTGCGGTACGGCTTGCCTGCACGCTCGCCGCTGATGATGGCGACGTCGGCGCCGGCCGGCGTGATTCCGCCCGCGAGGGCGATCATCTCGGAGACGCGGACGTTGGAGGTGTCCAGCGGGAAGCGCCCGGCGCGGTTGACGAGCCCGAGGACCGAGACCTGGTTGCTGCGCATTTGCAAAGACAGGATGCTGACCTGCGGTTGCTTGATGAAATTGCCGTCGGCGAGCGCCTTGGCGATGGCTTGCTCGGCGAGCGGGATCGTCATGCCGCCTATCCTCACTCTGCCGATCAGCGGATACGTGATGATGCCGTTTTCGCCCACCCGGGTCTCGAGCGTGAGATTCGGATTTTCGAACACCGAGATGCGGATGCCGTCGCCCGGTCCAAGCCGGTACTCCGGCAGCTTGTCCTGCGCCCGCGCGCCCACGGCGAACGTTGCGGCGAGAATGAGCAGCGCGGCGCCGGGCAGGCTACGAAGTCTCATTGGATGAATATCCACAGTTCTTTACAGACACTCGCGATGTCGAGCGGCAAATCCGCCGCGGAAACGGGGTATTCGCCGCGACCGCCGCGGCGTGGCTAGTCGGTCGCGTTGAGCACCCTATGGCGGCGACGCGCGATGAATCCCAACAGGGCAAGGCCCGCTAGCGCCATGCCGTAGGTTCCAGCGCCCCGCTTTGCCGTCGCCGCGGTGTTCGGGGTTTCGGGGCGAGGGTTCGGCGTCGCCGCGGCGTTCGCGGTTTGAGGGCCCGTGCTGGGATGTGACGCGAAGTGAAAATGAGCGGTGTCGACGCAAGACACGCTGCGCGTATCATCCACGCCGAGGACGAGCGAGTTGTGGATCGCGTCCGGAGCCGAAGAAATCGAATGCTCCAAAAGTAACGCGCTCGCAAGCGCCTCCCCCGGGACGAGCAGTGCCATCACAGATAAGATCGCGGCTTTCGCAGTTCGCATCAGAGACACAGTCGCTAAGGGGGAGAGGAAGATATTTGGCCGATCCCATCATAGTGGCTCGGGTCTCGATTCGCTATCGAGAAAGCCTGATTTTGGTGTAGCCACTCGACGATCTGAAGTCGTTGCCCGACTACACAACATGCTCCGAGCGGAGCGCCGGTCAACAGCTATCCTGGACGGATAGTTCTTATGGACTAAATGGGCAGCCTAAATCAGAACATGAGCGACGCATCGAGCGTCGCGACAGTGGCACTGAATGGGACTGTAGGATCAGTGGACGTCTGCAGGCTGCGCTGCAGGCTGGCCTTGATCGTGACATTGCGCAAGATTTGCCAGTCCAGCGCAAGCTGCGCGCTGCGGAAAGCATAGCGGCGCTCCGGCCCGGCGAACGGCACCACGGGATTGCGAAAATCGCTTTGCACGTGATCGAGAGTCATCGCCAACGCGGTCCTGGCGCCGAGCTGCCATCTCGGTCCGAACGACAGTCGCTTGTCCACCCTATAGCTCGTGAAGTCGTCCTGCCACGGCTGGAGATCACGGCTCACCGCGAGATCGAGCGACAGCCTCGCCGTGGGCACCCATCGATATCCGAGCCGGGCTGCGGAACCGGCGAAGTCCCGCGCGGCGAAATGACTCGAGCGGTAATCGACGCGGGCGAGCCGTGCATCGAGCGTGGATTTGCCGGTGACGATCCAGGTTGCCAGCAGCTCGCTTTCCGAGCGCCTGAATCCGTCGTCGAGCAAGGTCACGGGGTCCGCCGCGCGGTCGGTGAAGCGGCCGGTTACCGAGCGCAGGTTGAAAGTAGCGGAGCTGCCGGATCCCGCCACGTACTTGACGCCGCCTTCACCGCCGGTCACCCGATAGCTTCCCAACTGGATGAACGGCGCCGTATTCTTCGCCACCTGCTGCCTCGCGGCCCCCAGCAGATGCCAGCCGCCGAACAGCCATGCGTCCACTGAGAACAAGCGGTTTTGGACGGTGCGCACGTTGCGCGTTGAAGGATCCCGGAAGTCGGTGTAGTTGACAAGCGCTTCAGTGCGGTCGGCGGCGAGGGTGCCGCTCACGCGAGGGGTGAAGTGCCACTGCCACGCCCCCTGATACTGCAGCGCGTCGAAGTCCAGAAAGGAGAAATTGTCGTAGCGGTAGGCCGTTCCCGTGAGGTCAAGGAGAAAGCGTTGCTGCGCGTACGGCTTGTCGACGCGCAGCCCCGCATACGTGGCGCTGATGCGATCGGACTTGGTGGGCTTCCCCAGCAGCGCCTGCGGGTCGGCGGAGCTAGGAAGGTGAAACACGTTGTTGTCCCAGGTGACGGAACTGCCGATCAGCGCCATGACGGGATGCTCCTGCCCGACAACCGGCGGGGGCTGCTGGACCTCCGCAGGCGGCTCCTCGTCGCCCGCAGGCGGCTGCTGGGCCGCCGCAGGCAACGCCAGAAACACGCCGGTCAACGCCAAGGTCAAGATCGGCGCCACCAAGTCTAGCTTGTTCATTGTTGTTTCAGTGTAACGATACACGCCGCTATTTACTCGACCGTGACCGACTTCGCCAGGTTGCGGGGCTTGTCGACATCGGTGCCCCTGTCGAGCGCGGCATGATAGGCGAGAAGCTGCAGCGGGATCGTGTGCAGGATAGGCGACAGGATACCGGCGTGGTTGGGTACGCGGATCACATGCAAGCCGTCACCGTCGGTGAGCCTGGTGTCCTGATCCGCCATCACGTGCAGCTCCCCGCCGCGCGCTCGCACTTCCTGCAGATTGGAGCGGAGCTTCTCGAGCAGCGCGTCCTTGGGCGCGATCGCGACGACCGGCATGCTTTTGTCGACCAGCGCGAGCGGCCCGTGCTTGAGTTCGCCCGCCGCATAGGCCTCGGCATGGATGTAGGAGATCTCCTTCAGCTTGAGCGCTCCCTCCATCGCGATCGGATAATGGATGCCGCGGCCCAGGAACAGCGCGTGCTGATGCTGCGCGAATTTCCTGCCCCAGGCGCTGACCAGAGGCTCGGCCTGCAGGACCTCCGAGAGCTGCGCTGGCAGGCGCCGCAGCGCCTGCAGCAATGCCGATTCCCGCTCGCGCGACAGCCGGCCGCGCGCCTTGGCGAGCGCCATCGAGAGCAGCACGAGTGCGGCGAGCTGGGTGGTGAAGGCCTTGGTCGAGGCGACGCCGATTTCGGGCCCAGCGCGCGTCAGGAACCTAAGCTCCGCGGCGCGCAGCAAGGCCGATTCTGCAACGTTGCAGATCGCCAGGCAGTGGCGATGGCCGAGCGACCTGGCGTGATGCAGCGCCGCGAGCGTGTCGGCGGTCTCGCCTGACTGCGAAATGCCGACGACGAGGGCGCGGGAATTCGGCACCGACTCGCGATAGCGATACTCGCTCGCGATCTCGACGTTGCACGGGATGCCGGCGAGGCCCTCGAGCCAGTAACGGGCGACGAGGCCGGCGTGGTAGCTGGTGCCGCAGGCCACGATCAGCGCCGCATCGACATCCTTGAAGATGCGCTCGGTCTCGGCGCCGAACAAGCAGGGTGAGACGGCGTGCGCGTTGATCACCATCTCCAGAGTGTCGGAGATCGCTTTCGGCTGCTCGAAGATCTCCTTCTGCATGTAATGCCGGTAGTGGCCAAGCTCCACCGCCTGCGGCGACAGCTGGCTGAGGTGCAGCGCGCGCTCGACGGCGTTGCCTTTGGCGTCGACAATCCGCGCGCCCGCGAGGCTCACATCGGCGCAATCGCCTTCCTCCAGGTAAATCATGCGCTGCGTCACCTGCAGCAGCGCGGAGGCGTCGGAGGCGGCGAAGCTCTCGCCTTCGCGCAATCCCAGCAGCAGCGGGGCACCCATGCGCGCCACCACCATGCGGGCGGGTTCGGCCTCGGCGATCACGGCGATGGCGTAAGCGCCGACCAGTGCGGCGACGCTGCGCCGTACCGCATCGAACAGGCTGCTGCCGGCGGCGTAATGCGAGTGCACGAGGTGCGCGATGACTTCCGTGTCGGTCTCGGTGACGAACTCATAGCCTTTCGCCTGCAGCTTGCCGCGTATCTCGTCGTGATTTTCGATGATGCCGTTGTGCACCACCGAAACGCCCCGGCTCACGTGCGGGTGGGCGTTGTTTTCCGAGGGAACGCCGTGGGTCGCCCAGCGCGTGTGCGCGATGCCGAGGTTCCCCGACAAGCCGTGCTCGTGCGCCAGCCTCGCGAGCTCGGCCACCCTGCCGGTGCTGCGCAGCCGCCTCAGCGTTCCGTTCACCACCGCGACGCCCGCGGAGTCGTAGCCGCGGTATTCAAGCCGCTTCAGGCCTTCGAGCAGGATGGGAACGACGTTACGCCGGGCGACCGCAGCGACGATTCCGCACATACTTCAAGAAAATAAGGCTGATGATGCTCGCCGCTGACGTACTGGCGACTAGCTCCATCAGACTACTTCCGGATTCACCCTTCCAACGCGGCTTGTAGTTGAGCCGCCACGCCGAATCGCTCGATCGCTACAGGAAAATCCAGCTATGGCGACAGCAGGCGGGAGCACCATGCACTATGATCAAGTCGAGAGTTTAATTCTGCTGAACTGATGTGAACTTTTCCTCATGCGAGTAGACGGCGCGCAGCAAGCAGACGGCGAGTTCCAGACCTGGCAGCGCGAACACCAGGACCCGGTGTCGCCCGAGTACCCTGCTGTCGGCAGTCCTGCGCGCTTCGATCCCTTCGAGCTGGAATCGGTCATGCTGAACCTGGATGCTTCGCTCAGGATACGCGCGCGCCATCAGTTCTTCGGCTGGACGCAGGGCACGCTGCAGAGCCTGGTCGAGCATCAGCTGCTGATCTGTGCCTTGCAAAATGAGGCGCCGGCAAGGTTTCATGTCGACAGCTTTTCGACCGTTCCCGTGGAGCCCACGCATTTCAGCGAGCTGTTCCGCCAGGATGTGTTCCTTGTCCCGCACCTCATCAAGAGCTGGGAGGAGAACCACAACCAGGTGATCACTTTCGAAGCGGGAAACGGCGACCAGTTTGCAGCCAGCGCCCTGGCGCGCGAATTGACCCGCTTGGGCGCCAGTCACATCGTCGCGCACGGGACCCACGATGCCACCGGGCAGCTGACGAGCTTCTTCACTTTTGCGTGCCGGCCAGGCTCGATCAGTCCGAGGCAGGCGTATTACGTCGAACTGCTGGTGCCTTTCCTGCACTCGGCCTGGATCCGCACCCAGGTCAACTGGCAGGCGAAAAGCGCTGGAGCGAGGCCGGCGGTGACGGGCTTTCTCACCCCGCGGGAGCGCGAGATCCTCGAGTGGATCTACCGCGGCAAGAGCAATATCGAGGTCGGGATGATCCTCAAGATCAGCCCTCTGACGGCGAAGAATCACGTGCAGAAGATCCTGCGCAAGCTGGGTGTGCTGAACCGCACGCAGGCTGTCGGCAAGGCGCTCGCGCTGCGCATTCTGACCACTTAAAGCCGCAACCCAATATCGTCAGCGTGACTGCTTGGATCGGATTCCAGGAGCTCGCCCGACAAAAAAAAGCCCGGGCGTACTGCCGGGCATGGTAGATGCCTGCTTAGGGAGGAAGGAGGGGAAGACATCTACCCGATCCAATAATAGTGGCTCAAGTCTCGATCCGCTATCGCGAAAACCTGATTTCGTTGTAGCTACTCGGCGATCTGAAGTCGTTGCCCGACTACAAGCGTGAAGCCTGGCCCGATGAGAAAGGCGGTCCTGCTTGCGGTCCTTGCCGGGACGCTGGGGTTTGTCGTCTTTGATTCCGCGAGGGTGGAGCGCTCGACCCCTCCTTCGAGCACATCTTCTTCCGATCCCCATAGGGGTGGCGCCTCGGTCCCTCTCGCATTGCCTGAGCGTTCTCAGCTTGGAAAGCTGCGCGCACCGCTCTTCACTTCGCGCTCGTGGCAGCCGCCGGCGCCCAAGATCTCGTCGGCGCCCCGTGTGCCTCCTGCGCCGACCGCACCGCCGATGCCATACCGGTACGCCGGGAAGCTGGTACAGGGGGGACAGCAGTCGGTGCTTCTGGCCAAGGGCGACATGCTGTTCCCGGTCAACGAGGGTGAAACGCTGGATGGCGCATACCGCGTGGAGTCCATCGGCGAGACCCAGGTTATCCTGACGTATCTGCCGCTGGCGCGCGAGGAACGCATCGCCGTGGACTCTTCGCTCCCGGTTGCCGGTTCCGCAACGCGGCCGGATCCCGCCGCCGCAGCCGGTGGTGGGCAGGCCGCATCGGTCACGGCCGCCGCGGCGCGGCCAGCGCAGCTGCTTTGGGAAGGACCGCAGCAGGTCAGGCTCGGCACGCGCTTTGAAGTCGTTCTGAGAGTGACCTCGGGTCAGCCGCTCCAGGCTTCGCCTGTGCAATTGCGCTTCGACCCGGCGTATCTTGAATTCGTGGCGGCGAAGCCCGGAAAGTTCCTGGGCGGCATGGGCCGCGATTTCACTTACCGCGCCAACCCGGACGGCTCGATCTTTGTCGGGGCATCGATCCAGGACCCGGCACCGGCTGCGGGCGCCGAGCTGCTGGTCCTCAGCTTCAGAACGGTGAAGACTGCGGCCGCTACGGAGCTCAGCGTTGCCTCGCTGAACCTGCGGGGAGCGGGGGGACAGCCGGTCGCGTTCAGCCAGCCCGCAGCGTACAAGATCGCCATTTCGCCATAAAGGCGCGTGGCGGCGCCACCTCTTCAGCGTTTCCGGCGCTGTCCGGCGCGTCGTTGCTGTCCGGCGCGTCGTTGTTGCTGACGGCGCTCCTGACGTGGTTCTTCGAACCACTGGTACGCCGCCGCTTCGTCGAGAAAGCTCCGCACATTCAACCCGTGCTGTCGCGCGATCAATTCGACGTACTCGTGCGAAAGTCGCAGCTCCGCGGAATCACCCAGCAGCGCGATGCGCCGCGACGATGTCGCTGCGAGCTTGCGGAGGTACTCGATCAGACCGTGCCGCTCGAACTGAAAAATCGGCTTCGACGAACGAACCGAGATCAGGATGCTCGGGGACCGGCTCTCTTTGCTTGCGCTGACGATCGCCTGGAAAAAAGCTTTCGTTTCCTCAACCGTCTCGCGGCCGAGCAATTCAGCCCGGAGGACGCCTTGCTCAAGAGTGATCTTGTACCCCATGGTCTTCCATCCCGCGGTTAGGGCGACGGGGAAGCACCGAACTGCTTCAACAGATTCGCCGTGATGCGCTGGATGCGCGGGTCCATGTAGCCATCGCCATCGTCACTCAATCCCCAGCTCCAGCTGGTGGTGCCCGCGCCGAACACCCACGCCCCGCTCGGTGCCTGGTAGATCGACGAGTTCGCGGTCATCGCTGCACCGCCGGCATCGGTGAACGGAGACTGCGACAACACCTGGTAGGTGCCGGCGACGGA
>Ga0184618_10000086_pt1 | contig 21566 bp, 17 predicted proteins | sample PLM0_30_b1_FD_133159 | JGI IMG/M metagenome (GOLD analysis project Ga0184618, IMG submission 133159) | Groundwater sediment microbial communities from an aquifer in East River, Colorado, USA - PLM0_30_b1 | ecosystem: Environmental > Terrestrial > Soil > Riparian zone | place: USA: East River...
AACGGCCGATGGCCAGAACACGACACGAAGTTTCTTCTTCGTCCAAGCTTCCCAGACGCTATGGATTGTCTGGGAGACCTGCTCCGTCGAGCAAACAGCGGACCTTTATCGATATCGAGTGACCTGGAAACTCGAGCGGGTTTCATCGCCTGCCACGGCATCGCCTGGAGTGCGCGCGAGGCCATAAGCATCCCCTCGATGTGCGTGGAGCGACCAACGGGGTATTTCACTGCGGAGCAGGACCTCGCCATCTGGCAGCGAACACGGGAGCTAATGACTCATGGACACGTTGAAGTTATCGGACAGAACTACCTCTACGACGCGCAGTATTTCGCGCGCAGGTGGGGTTATGTGCCCAGGTTGCAGCACGACACTATGTTCATGCAGCACGTTGCGTTCGCTGGACTGCCAAAGGGTCTTGATTTTCTGTCCTCGATGTATCGCACTCATCACCGTTACTGGAAGGACGAAGGGAAGAATTGGAATCCTAAGGTTCCAGAAGATAAACTCTGGGCTTACAATTGCGAGGACGCAATTGCTACTTGGGAAGTTCGATACGCGCTAGAGAAGATCATTCGAGACCTCGGCCTGTGGGACGTCTATAGATTTCAAATGCACCTGTGGCGACCGGTGCTGCGGATGATGCTGCGAGGGATTCGTATTGACCAGCTATTGAAAGGCAAAATCGCTGGTGACCTCCTCCAGGCAATCGACTCACGCCAGAGGAACCTCGACTACATCGTCGGGTATCCGCTGAACGTCCAGTCGCCTAAGCAGATGGCGAACCTGTTCTATGAACAGCTCGGATGCAAGCTTGTTCGAAACCGCAAGACCAAGCAGCCCACCTGCGACGAGGATGCGCTGCTGCTGTTTGCCGAGCGCGAGCCATTGTTCAGACCGGTGGTAGAGCTCTGCATAGACCTCCGCAGCCTCGGCGTGATGATGAGCAACGTGATCCAGGCACCGCTCGACGCTGACGGCCGGCTGCGCTGTTCGTTCAATCCAGCCGCGACTGAGGTATATCGCTTCAACTCCTCCAAGAACGCCTTTGGTGGAGGGACGAACATGCAGAACTGGACCAAAGGCGACGAGGAGAACGTCCCGAGCGAGATCAAGGGGTATCCGATACCTAACGTGCGGAAGCTCGTCGTGCCGGACCTGGGCTTTGAGATTGCCAGCATGGACCTCGCCGGAGCCGATGCGCAGACCGTCGCCTGGGAGTCCGGCGATGAGGATCTCAAGGCGGCCTTCCGCGCCGGCGTCAAGATCCACGCGCACAATGCCAAGATGATGTATCCAGGTAAGGCCATCACAGGGCTCGAGCAGCCCTACTATGGTCTCGCGCGGAACGGAGTTCACGCCGTGGACAACGGCTGCGGCCCGGACATGCTGGCCATCGTCCTCGGCTCCTCGCGCGAAATCGCTGTGGCGTTTATTAAGCAATGGTTCACGTTGCATCCTAAAATACTCGAGTGGCATGAGCATATCCAGGACATCCTCGCTCGAACTCGAACCATTTCAAACAAGTTCGGCCACCGCAGGTTTTACTTCGACCGCATCGACGGCTTGCTACCGGAAGCTATCGCATGGTATGGTCAGTCAACCACCGCCTGCGTGGCCAATGTGGCCCTGGCCAACATGGAAGAGGATGCCGAGCTGCAGTCCCTGCAATGCGAGCCGTTGATCCAGGTCCACGACGAAATCGTCTTTCAATATCCCATTTCCCTCCGCGACCGCGTACTGAAACGTCTATTTCCGCTCGTCCATATAACAGTTCCCTACGATGACCCGCTGGTGATCCCTTGGAGGTTAAAAACCTCCCAGGTTTCATGGGGCCAGTGCGAGGCGTGCGACTGGCCAAGGTGATGATAATGGCGAATTATCGCCAACAATCCAAGGAGCTGCATTGGCCAAACGCTATTACGACGATTGGCTTAAAACCTTCGTCGAGTTCTCGTCTTACGGCGAGGCACCACGTAAGATGCTATTTTGGACTGGTATCAGCACCATCGCCGGGGCGCTCCGCCGACGTGTCTGGATTGAACAGAAATACTGGCAATGGATACCGAACTTTTACGTTATCCTCGTGGCCCCACCAGGCATTGTCTCCAAGTCCACAACCGCGAACATAGGAATGAATTTGCTCCGGGCGCTTAAGGAGATAAAATTCGGCCCAGACGTAATTACCTGGCAGGCGTTGATAGCTTCGCTCGAGAAGGCCACCCAGGCCGATCCGAACCCGCTCACTGGCGAGTTCTACCCAATGAGCGCGGTTACGTTTTGCAGCGACGAGTTGGGGAACCTTTTGAATCCGACTGACCGCGACCTAGTCGACGCGCTAGTGACGCTTTGGGATGGGAAGCAGGGGGCGTTTACAAAGGAGACCAAGACCTCCGGCAGCAACAAGATCGAAAACCCCTTCGTGAACATCATCGGCTGCACGACGCCAGCGTGGATCAGCGGGAACTTCCCGGAGTACATGATAGGCGGCGGATTCACGTCGCGCTGCGTTTTTATCTATGCTGATAAAAAGCGCCAGCTCGTGCCATACGTAGACGAGGTCGTGCCGGCGAACTTCGACGAAATGAAGCAAAAACTCGTGCATGACCTAGAGATCATCTCGATGATGTTCGGGGAGTTCAAGCTGTCAGAAACCGCTCGCGTCTGGGGTCGGGCGTGGTACGCTGAGCACTGGAAGAATCCGCCGCCGAATTTGACTGGCGATCAGTTCGGAGGATACTTGTCACGCAAGCAGACGCATTTGCACAAGCTCGCCATGGTACTGTCAGCGGCTCAAAGCGACGACCTTGTCATCACAGAACAACACCTCGCCGCGGCGGCAGACATTGTTACTAACACCGAGGCGGACATGCCGAAGGTCTTTTCGCGAATTGGCCAGACCGAAATTACACGCGGCTCGTTTGAGATTGTCTACCTGGTCGAGACATACCCAGGGATAACCCAAACGGCGCTGTTTAAGCTGCTGTTCAGGACGCTTTCGTTCCGGGACTTCATCGAAGCCTTGAACGGCGCGATCAACTCAAACCAAGTACGCAGCCACCAGGAAGGGAATGACCTGAAATACTATTCCACTCGGAAGGCACCTGACGATGAACGAAAAGATAATCAAGTTCATTAGAAGCGACGGATACTGCTGCCTGTGGTCGTTCTTCGAGGCCCACCGGGAGACGTATACCTCGATTCTATTCCACCAGATGTACAACGACGGGTGCAACTGCACGCTGCGCGCCCTGCAATACCAACGCGCTGCCTATCGCCATGGCGAGTCGAAATGCGAAAACCGCAAGAATTGTCTCAAGGCTCGGATTCGGGAGGCTCGAAAGAGCCCTTAACGTCGCGATACAGCGACTTATATCTCCGCTGAGGTGCAACTTGTTTCTCATCGAATCGACGTACGCGCTCACGGGCTTTAACACTCCTAGCGATATCAGCGCCCGTGACGCGAAGATCCTTATACTGAACAGGCACGGCCGAGTTGAATTCTGTAATCGCTTTTTTCGCATCGGCCTGCGCCTCACGGTCCTTCTGCCAATGGGCCGTCCAGACGTCCTCGAGAAGTCCCTGCCGACGCGTTTGCCAGTATATCTTCCGATCATACTGAGCAAACCGCACCTCGCGGTTCTGCGAGACTATCGTCGGATTAAAGCCCAACGCCTTCCCAAGGATTTCATCCGCTGTAAGCTCGCGCAACTTGCCGGTCTCGAGATCGTGCGTGATAAGCGCACCGGATGGAGCGCGTACCCCATATTGGCTCCAGCGGTAGGCTGTGTAGATATTGCCGAGTCCTCCAGGGAGCTTCTCGAAGGCTTCAGCTTTCGACTTCTTACCGAAAAGTGCTTCGAGTCCGAACTTGATGAACCCGCCAGTCGCGCCCGCCATATCAAGAACGAGTGTCCCAACGGTCTCAGCTATGTTATCCCTCGGGTGCGCCAGTACGTCCGTGCCGGGTACGAAGCGGCCGAAGCCGATACTGCGGCTGACGTCAAAGCCGGCGATGTTATGGCCAAGCCCGCGGCTCCAAAATGCTGGATCTCCATTGACACTCTGGACGAGCTCACGCAGTTCCTGGCGAAATGGCTTCTGTCCGCCGAATTTTCTCCATGCGATTTCAAGCAGGTCAAGAATGTTCTCAATGCCTGGCAGCCCTTCGTAACCAGCCAGCAACATCGTTACCAGCCAGAGCTTCATAGTATAGCCGCCAAGGATTCGTCTTGGGGGCTCTCCAAGTTCTTTCGCGATCCGACGCTCACCGAGCTCGTAGCCGCCGTACGTATGGAAGGCCATGTGCTGCATGAAGCTCATGAAGATAGTGGCAAGGGGCACGGCCGCCTCGACCAGTACGTTGCCGCTTTCCGTCTTTATACCGCGCATGAAGGGTACTCGGTTCCCGAGGCTGTAGTCATTCTGCAGCTTGTTGGTCCTAGCCACAGCAGTTTGATACGCCTCTTCGACACCGAGATTCGAGTCCTTCTTCGCCGCTTCGAACTCGACCAGGAATGAAATCCGACGAGTCGCAAGTTCCATCAGCCGAAAAGGCCACATGGCCAGATCCAGGGCTTTCTGGCCTATTCGCCCTGCCGCTTGACGTGCTGGGAGGCGGTACAGATTCGACGCACTGGCCATACCTGCGAGGTGGTAGGCGTAGCTCTGAGATAGCACTCCTTCCTCTATGGCTCTATCCAGGGCTTGTTGAGTCTCGAGGGGCATATATTGCCCAGCTCTACGGTCATTCAGATCGGTTAGCTTCAGGCTATACATCCCCTGAGTCATCGCGCGCATGAACCTGGCGTTGCCATCAAGTTGGCCGACCCGCGAGGTAATGTCAGACCAGGTCGTGACAAGACCATAGAAGTTAATCAGCGCGGTCTTGATATTCAAGCCCAGGTAGCCAATGGAAACCACTGCGCGAACCGCCTGCAGTTCATTCGGCGGAGACATGATGTAATCGCGAGTGCGTTCCATGTACGCCTTGATCCGGCCGAGCCGTTCGACCTGGGCTATCGACGCGGGGTCAGGCGAATACTGCGCCGCTCGAAGTTTGGTACCTACGTTGCGAATGGCCAGGTTGAAGTCGGCGCGGTAGGTGAGCTTCGCGAGCAGGTTCGCATTGTGCCAGGTGAAGTTCGCAAAGGACCGCATGGCGTCGCTAGTGTACCCCTTGATGCCGAGGCGATTTTGCTCATAGACGTTCAGGGTCTTCTCCTGCTTCACCGGCTGGAGAATCTGCATCATCTGCTCGACCTGCTCCTCGGAGAGGCCCAGCTCGCTCGCTGCCAAGTCGACGAAGTCCGTAGGCAGCGCCATCAGGACATATTGCTGGTCAGTCAGCTCGTGCTTACGGACCTGCTGGTCAGGCCGCTTTTTCGCCTCAGCGAACGTCCATGCCTTCTCCCACTCCGCGCGGCTCTCGAATGCCTCGCGATAGACGACGGCGTAGCCTGGCGCGCCTTCGCGCTTCTCCTCGACCGTCAGCATGAGGTTGCCAAAGCGCCCCTGTGGAAAAAAGGGATATTTACGGAGATCCTGTATCTGCCGCTTGACTGGCAGAATGGCCGACTTCAGCACGTCCATAGTCGCGCCGGAGTAGCGCTTCTCTAGGACTGAAATCAGCGCGATTTCCGCCTCGTCGAGCTGGTAGAGCAAGACGTTCTTCACGTCCAGCGCGATCTGAGCCAGCTCCTGGCCCTCGGCAGTATCGGTGTTAATGCCATGCTCGGCTAGTTTCTCCAGCGTTTTAGCATTGACCTGATATTGGTAATAGGTGCCATAGCGATGTGGCTGGCCCTTGACCAGGTCATACCAGAGCTCCTTGCCCTCCGACTCGGTCTGCAGGTACTTGTTGACTCGGGCGAAGTTTTCCTTGCCGAGGTCACTCCACCGCTGGAGCACCTCGTCGGCCTTCGCCTGGAGCGCGCTCTTATAGCGGTTGTATTCGCCGTTCTTTTCAGTCATGAACGAGAGGTCGCTGACGTCAGGGTTTAGATGCGCCAGCTGTTGCAGCTCAAGGACGTGATATGACAGGTGCTGCATACGGCGAAGCATCCGCCGGATCGGCCCAGGATTATCCGTGAAGTTCTTCAAGCCCTTGTAGAAGTTTGAACCACCAACGCCCTCGGGCGTGGCAGCGTCGAGGTCGAGCTCCATGTGCATGTTGTCGCTGCGCGAAAACGTCCGAGAACCCAGGACCGATTTGACCTGATTCGCCTTAAACGCTACGAATGACGTATCCCCCTCGGCGAGGTTTTCATAGACGATTCCGTCGTAGCCCTTCCTCGCCAGCATCTGCCGTACCGGCTCGAAGCGCTGACGCAATGTCGACTGAGGAAAGCCACGCGTCTTGTCGAGCGCTTCGATAGTCGCAATAATCGGCGCGGCCTCGCCGGCTTTGAGCAGTCCTTTGCCAGTCAGGAGGTTCAGGAACGAAACAGGCTCGTCCCACATCTCAAAGGTCTCAGCGCCCACATGCAGAGGATTCCGTACATTCAGCACCGCCGGGATAATGTAAAGGCCATCCGCACGGTCTCCGAAGCGAATGGGGTCTTTCGCGAGTATCTCGTTGATATCATTGAGCTCCATCGGCCCGAGCTGATTCTTGTTCTCGCTAGATGGCAGGTACGCCCCATAGCCACGCACATGCGCTGCCCGCACGGTGCCAAAGTGGAAGCCGATATCCCCCTTTTCGAATCTGAAAAAGGCCGAGGTACTCTGCCCAGGCGCCGGCACGACCATCCGCTGGGCGTTCTTCGTAGTGGCATGATACACCACCAGTGGCAACCCATCCGCTCGCATGATTTTGCTCGCCGTCGCCGGCTCGTTCTCCCAGTCGCCGAACCACGCCTTGAAAAACCTCGAGCGGAACTGCTTCTCCTTCCACTCCTGCTGAGCCTGGGCGATTATCGCCGGCTTTTTCGCCTGATCCTCGGTTATTGCTCCTGCTGCGGTGACGGCGTCTGCGCCTTCGCCGGAGTCGAGCTCGTAGTTGACATTTCTGAAAGGATCTTGCCGGATAGTTTCTCCGCCGGCTGGTTGCCCTCCTGTTTGAATAGCTCGAGCTGCGTCTGCAGTGCTGCTTGCATTGCCGACGGCTTCGAGTACGTTCCCCTTAAGAGTTTCAGATACGTTGACGGTGTCCGCTGCATTGTATGCTCCTTTAATCGCAACGAAGGTCGGCCAGGAGCCGGCAAACTCGGCCTCGAGCTGATCCTTCAGCGCGCTCAGTTGTTTCCCTGCATCGAGCTTGCCGTACATCTCAGCGAGTTCCCAAACATAGCCATCGCCGTGGGTGGCCTTGTTGATATGCGCCGCCTCGTGCATCATAACGTGCAGCGTGCTCGCAGCCGCGCGCTCGGGCGTGTCGTCTATTGGGATCCGAGCAGGATTGATAAACAAAGCATGATATGGGCGCGAAAACTGCACGCCAGACCAGCCTTGCGTTGATTGCTCAGTCTTCATGCGGCCCCTGTCGAAGCCGATTCCGACTCGATATAGTGTCCCCTGCGGCGAGTACCGGAAGGTATATAACGACATAAATCTTCGAAAGACATTCGAGAGCGTTACAAGAAACTTCGGCGCGCCTTCAATTTGGAGGAAGTCCTTATTGGTCGGATTGAAGTAAACTGGCTTCTTCACCAGAGTTTCGCCTTGAAACGTCACCACAGGAATGTCATTCGCATCCGCTGTGACGTCAAATATGGGCTTTTTGAAATCCGCTGCCGTCGCCGTGATAGCGTCAGGGATTACCTGCACATTCGTGAAGGTCTCCACGTGCTTCCGCAGCATTTCCTTCGCGTACTCCTGGATGATTTCGTCCACGCTCTTCAACAGTTCCTTCTTGGCATGTTCTTTCAGGTTCTGCCGATCAGTCGTGAATGGATACGCGCTGTCTTGGCCAATCACTTTCGAGTGCACATCGAAGATCAAATCCATTGGCAAGCGCTCGAGCGGGGTCAGCGGGATTTGAATATCAAACTGCCAAATGCCACTGCTAAGCACCCGTTGGGTCGTCCTCCAGGCTTCATCAGGATCATGGGTCAGCCCTCTGTAGACATCCACGTAGCCGAAGTTGTATTGCTTAGTGAACATCTTCTGATGGTCCTTCAATATCGAAGGTATAAGCTCAGTCTGCCACGACTCAGGCCCGTATTTGTAGACAATCCTTACGTTCGGAAACAGCGGGGGATTCCTCAAGACTGAGTAGTTATCAACATAGCGCGCGAGCTTCACCTCCTCTGACTTCCCTGCTCGGGTAACTCGCTCAGGCAGCGTCACGACCACCTTGGTACCGGCCGGCTCAGCCGTGGACATTTCCTCCAGCGTGGCCGTTCCGTCCAGCAACGTCTTCGGCGTTCCTGTGAGAAATAGCGCCCTGCCATTGCCAGTGGTAGTATACGCCGTGATCTTCGCTGGCGTGAACAGCAGCAGCTGCTTCGCCTGGCCCAATCCGCCGCTGCGATGCTCAATCGGCAGATCCGGCTTGCTGGTTCCTGGATACGTCAACAGGGCCTTCATCAGCGTATCCCTGTCCATGCCTATGCCGTTGTCGGAGACCGTAAGCTGACGGCTGTTCGAGTCCACCTCGACCGTGATAACGCCCTCGGTGATTTTGCCCTTCAGCAAGCTCGCCTTCACCGCGTCGAAGGAGTTCTGCACGAGCTCCTTCATTACCACGTCTGGAACCTGCCCCGAGTACATGTTTAGACCAAAAAGCTCTACCAGCGACGCAAGGTCGGTTTTGACGCCGACCTTTTCCGTCGGCGTCGGCTCGTCCAGCTGGAACTTGACCGTCTTCCCAGCGTGACGCTGAAACAGGTCAATGAACTCGTCCCAGTCCTGTTGCTTGATCAGCTTCAGCATCTCCTTGAATTCGGGGTCTTTGACTGTAATAACGCCCGAGCGGACCAGGTTCGTCACGAGTTGCCGCGCCTGCGTTGCCTTGGCCGCGGTAGTATCCGTCTCGACGTTGTGCTGAACGGTCTCGACGAGCTTTTTCGGCTTGACCTTTTTCTTCGGCAGGATAACCTCGGTTTTCGCTGGCTGGCTAGCACCCTTGACCTTCGCCTGCGAAACCCTGGCACCTTCGTTGATCGCTCGATCGCCTCGAGATAATCCGTCCATCCACTCGCCAAAGGCGGTCCCAGGCGCGATGGTGCCTTCCTTTTTCAGTCCGACGAAGAACTTCCGCAGCGACTCGAGCGCGTCCTTGAAGAACCGCCCAAGCGGCGACGTCTGATCCCACTTGCGCTGATACGCGTGCCTGGCCGTTTGCTCCGCGAGGTATTCGTCAACCGACAGGAAATCTCGCATTAGCTCCTGCTGGAGCTGGGCCTTGTCCGCTGTGGTCGCATTGCTAGCGGCTCGGCGGACCAGTGCCTTAACCAGAGCCATAGCGTTGTCTGTCGGCGCTACCCCGAGCTTCTCCAGGAATGTCGTGCGGCCAAGCTTGCCAGGGCTAAACCACTGATCGATGAACTCCTGGGCTGACATCGTATTGCCGAGGATTTTCTTCTTGACCTGATTATACTCCTCCAGCACCGCCCGTTGCGCCTCAGGCATCGCCGCGATCGTCGCTGGCGAGAGCGCCCCGACCTGGGACTCCGCCCGGACTTGGCCGACAAGCTCAGGCGCCATACCTTCAAAGAACCTGTCCGTGATCAGCGCGTGGCCAAACTCATGCGTTGCATTGTAGAACGCACTCGCCTGGGTATTGACATTAAAGGCCCCCAACCCTCGAGTCGGGTTCCGCAACACCGCAGGGACGATGATATGAAATCCCTGCCCGTCCGAGTAGTGCCACCCCAGCGCGCTGTTCGTCGGCAGTTGCTCATTCGACAGCACCAGCGTGGCCTTCGGCAGGAACTCCTGTCGCCATCCCTCGACCGTATCGTGCAGCGCCCTGAGATACGTCGCTGGCCTGTCATCGCTCGGCTGACCAATCGTATACGTCCCGGCGACCATTGGCGTCTGCTGTGGCGCCAGGCCTTCTGAACCCGGAGGTCCATATACGATCTGCCGCTCCATCCGCGGGCCTACGTTTGGATTGACATAGTTCGGCGCATTCGCCGCCTGCTTGTCACTCGCGCCGAGCTCGCCCGCGTCGATGAGTTGCGACTGCGGCACTGTCGACAACGGAGCCCAGGACGAAACCGCCTCCGACGTCGGCGGGGACTTGCGCGCTTCCTCATAGGCGGCCACCGTCACCTTGGCCTTCTCCACCTCTTCTGGCGTGGCCAGGTCGGCGTCAATACTCGCTATCATCGCCTTCGCCTCATCGCTCGCCGGAGCTACCGGGGCGAAGGTAGGCTGATCGAACGGTGGGGATAATGGCGCATTATCCACCACGTTAGCCCCTGGCGCTGCCGCAGGAGTCGGCGGAGCAGGAGCGCGAGGGGGAATAGGTGCGCCCGGCCCAGCCTGTGCCCGCGGCATGCCAGGGACTCGAGAAATCGCTGCGGCAGCCCCGCCGAGCAATGGTGCCGAGACTATAGTTGCGCCAGCCGTGTCGAGCAAATCCTGGGCGTAATCTTCCCAGCTCCAGGGCTGGTCTTTCAGTTCCATATCTCGCAGGCGCGCGTTGGCGCTCTGCACCATGGTAGTCCCGACTTCGGTAGGAACCTCCCTCATGAGCGTGCCGATGATTGTCTTCAACACTGGTCCACCTGCATGATCCATCAGGAATTTCATCGGAAGATACTCGAACACCGCCTCCGCAGCGGCGTCGATGCTGGCATGGACTAGTTTCTGTTCCGGTGTCGCTCCGGCGCTTTCAGCATACGTCTGCCCAGCCTGCACAGCCGCCGCTGATGCTATTGGCATAGCTGGACTTCTCGCGGCAAGGCCATAAGCTAGACTGGGCAATTGCTGTGTAACGCTGCTCACGCCACTCAGCACCGCGCGCTTCCAGAAGGACAAATTAGCCGGCCTGGTTTCCTTCTCGAGTATGTCCGCGCTTTCAGCGATGCCCACGCCGGCCTTGAACATCGGCGTTTCCTGGGCGGCCTTCGAGAGGGCCTGTTGAGTCGGACTTACCGGCTCACCAGCCATCTCCTCCAGCACCCTCGCTGGTAATCCTCCAATCGACGCGGCCTGCTCAGGTATCGCCTGCAGCGTTCCCCCGACGAATTTCTGCAATCCCGCTACGGCAGTCCCCGGAATCGCAGCCATGGTGTTCCACCAGCTTCCAGGCACCGGTACGCTGTCCAAAGCCGACGAGACATCCTCCGGAGTGAAATCGTCCGGAAACTCGTGGGTTTTACCCTCGTAGAGGACTTCCATCAGGGCATGTTCGAGCTACCGGCTCCCATGGGACTCACCGGAGCCGCTGGCGTTCGCCTCCACTCGATCTTACCGTTAGGCAACGTGCGGAATTCCTTACCACCTGGCGCCTTTTGCCATTCGATGCTAGCGTTCTCCGCCGCCGGGGGCTTTCTGGCTGACAGGTTATATTTGATAATATCAGAGATCCCCTGAATGATGTCTGGGTCATCACCGCCGGCTGCCATGTACCTGGTCAGGAAATCCCCCACGTCCTTGGCTTTCGACGATTGCAGCTGTTCCATCTGGAACTGCTCGCGGGTCTTGCCGGTCTTGTGAATGTCCTTGTCTGGGAGCTTGTCGTAGATCTCTCCCCACATTTGCGCTTGCTGGCTAATGCCAGACGTATGCGTCGCGTAGCGGCCAGTTTTGGTCAGGTAGTCCTTCTGCTCCTGCGGCGACATGTCCTTGATGATCTTGGCGGTGAGTTCTTCAACACTCGCCTTGGCTGCCTTCTCGCGGCCTGTGGCGGCATGCTGCTTGGCCTCCGCGCGAAGCGCCTCAACTCGCGCGATAGGCGTGTCGTACTCCGCCTCAATCGAAGCCTTCAGCTTGGCGTCGGTAACGTCCTTGGTCGCATCGGCCTTCCGCTTGCGCAGCTCCCGCTCGACCTTTACCACGTCCTCCTCGCTCTTTGCCTTGTCGAGGTTGAACTGCGACAGATCAGCGTCGGTTTTCGCCTTAGCAACCGTAGACGCCTGCGTTTGCCGTTCCGTCTCTGTGCGCTGCACCACCTCGGCTGTCCTAGCCTGTTCGCCGGCGACCTTCGCCCCGGACTCAGCTTCGGTCTTCGCTCGCTCGAACGCTGCCTGCTCGCCCATGCCATATGCGCTCGTGCCAGTCATCATAGCGGCGGCCAAGTGCCCCGCCGTGCTCTGCCCCATCGGCCTGGGCTGCGCCATATAGGCGCCGGCGATGCTAATGGCTCGCCTTACGTTAGGCTCCTGCAGCTTAGCCATAAACGACGTCCAGGCGGATTTCCGCCGATCGAGGTCCTCAGGACTCTCAGGCGGCTTCACCATCTCCTGCATGTCCGGCACCGGCTGTTGCATCTGCGCGTAGGCCGGCTGACCAGCCAAGGCTGGATCTGGCGCGTTAGGGTCCAAAATAGTCGAAAGATCAGGTTCCATCAGCCCCTCCCATGCAGCAGTGCCGCCAGCGACAGCGGCAACTGCGCCTGCGACACGCCGAGGTTCGGCGGTGCCAGGTTAATCGGTCCGCCCCGAGCTGGCAGATGAGCCGCTGCGATCGGCGCAGACGGCTTGGGCATCATGGACTGAATCAGCCGCATCTGCTCCGAGGTCAGAGGCGTTGCCGCCTTGTCGCCTTGCGGATATTCCTCTCGCGGCTGAGCCCAGCCATAGTCGTTCAGCGCCTTGTCGCTCAGCTGCTCCGACGGAATCTTCTCGTTCAGGTGCTGAAGCATCGCCGTGGGGTCAGCGTGTATCGCCAAATTAGTCAAATCCTTCTCCGACAGCGCGGTCGGACCAAGGCCTGTCTCCGAAACCGGAGCGGGTAATTGAGCTTGTCCTGGGATTGCCGCTTCGCTACCGCTCATTGAGGTCTCCTCATGGTATCATCGCTGCCATTGCAGCCAGGCCCGCCACGCTCATGAACTGGCTGAATTGCGACTGTGTTGACGTAGTCGACGTGCCCGGCTGCGAGAAGCCGCTAACCAGGTTCGCATACGGCTGCAGCGCGCCCCATTCGCCGGTCTGCGCATACTGCCGTAGCGCCGCCGCATAGTTCTCCTTACCCGCCGCGACGGACTCGTTTTGCGCACCGACAGCGCCCATTGTCGCTCCCGGCTGTAGCATCAGTCCGTACGCACTCGGAGCGAACGCCATAGTTTTGCTGAACGTGTCGAGTCCCTTGCTATACGCATCGGAGGTCATTTTGCCAGTGACGTCTCCGACCGTGTTCAGGTACGACCGGCCGATGAGCCCGCTGGCGATGCCCTCCCGCGTGCCAGTCCCGCCGCTGCTGCCGCCTGTGAACATCCCACGCGCCTGCGCGAGCGGCCCTGTCGGCGACGTGTACTCCTCGCCGATCCGCCGAGTAGCAGAGTCTAACGTCTGCTGGAACCCGGGCGATGTCTCGGGATGCAACACGTCGCTCAGGCCAAATTGTAGAGCGCCAGGAATCATATTAGCCACGTCCTGCCCTGGCCCTGTGGCGACTCCAGTCAGCATCTGCTGAGCCCGCAGGCTCTCCGGCGAGAGGTCAATCGGTTTCGCTCCGGGATAACCCTGGGCCGCAGCCGTGGCGCTTCGCCCGTAGATGCTTGAGGCGTAATCCAGGATCTTCGCCCTAGCCGCTGCGGTTGCAGGATCATAGGTGGGAGTGCTCGTGCCTGTGCTTTGTCCAGCATCGCCGCTCATTGCAGTTTCCTTCTCAAATCCAGCGTGACCATTTCAACCTTCGTTCGCCAGCCAAGTCGACGAACGAGGCGAGCTACCGCAGGGCGGCACCAGCCTTCGAGCTCCACCGCGCCTTGAGTCAACGCCCAGGCTTCGAGCGCAGAGATGAACTGGGTTGCCTCCTTGAGTTCCTTGCCGGCGCAGGCAATAATACGCGCAGCGCCGAACGTCGCATATTCTATCAACCGCACAACCAGCACCATGACGAGCCGATTGTCTCGCATCGTGCAGAAAGCATGGGCGTGACCTTTCAGCAGCAAATCATGCACCTGGTTTACCGTCTGCATGCCGAAGCTCTTCTCCACCGAAGCCAGAATAAACGGCTCCAGCTCTGGCCATATCGCCTCGATCTGCGATGGCTCGAATACGTGCGGAAACAGCGGGCTTTTAGCCGAGCTTATTCCACACGCCGGAGTAGTACGTGTAGACACCTTTTCCAGCTCCAGGGTTCCAATTCGTCCCATTAGCGCCAACGGTCAACCCCTCGAATAGCTTGTTCGGAGGAGCAGTGAGAAACTGGATTCTTCGCGGGACCTTTGCATCGAGCGACAGCGCGATCCGCTCATGCTCCGTCCGCAGATAGGCAATAACCTCCGCGAGCGAAGCTACGTCCGAGACCGGATCGGGCCGATATCTCTCGGGATTGTCGCGGTCGCTAGCCATAGTATATCCCTCGATCCACCACGTCAGCGTCATACGCGCCGAGTTTCCACTCGACGTTCGAGGTAGATTCAAACTTCAGCGCGTGCATACGCGATGCCTCGACGTCCGAGGTGTCAATAAACTCCGTAGTGCCGATCGTATACGGCCTGGCGGCGCTATACACGACTGGTCCATCGATCCGCTTTTGCGTGCCCAGATATATGTTTACTACCCCGCCGACTGTCCCCTTGATCTGTGGCCAGATCGTATTGATCTGTTTCATCCTGGTGAAATCCGGCGGCTGGTCGCTCTTAAGCGGAAAGCCCAACGACTGGCGTTCCACAAACGAGACCATATTGACGCCATCGGCTTGCTGCGTTTGATCCATCTGATGTAACTTAGTCGTCACCGGCGCAGCCATTAACATCTGCCGCTTTGTCGGGTCATATGACCTGTCGCCCCACACGTCAGGATCATCCGCCCAGGTGCCAACCGCGCCGGCCCAGGTTTCGCTTGTCACAATAGGACTTACAATACCAGCCGCTATAAATCCCGTGTTAGGCAAATCGCGGAATCCCCAGGTATCGTTAATCCAGTTCCACACGAGCGCCTTGGTGCAGCTGGATTGACCAGTCTCGGGGAAGCAAACCCAGACCTCGAATTTCGCGTAGTTAATAACAACAAACGACCTGGCAAAATAGGTCGTATCTATTGTTCCTACGAGGGCAGTTTTCAACCGCTCGTTGATTAGTGACTTCGCTTGCTGCGAATCATGCAGCACTATGTCATCACCAGTGAAAACCAGCTGCCGTCCTGTGAAGAACTCCACAGCGCATCGCCGCGATACAGCGCCGAAGCTATCGAAGGCCTTCGTAAACCTGAATATATCAACCCCAGCCGCGTACTGCATCTTCCAGGTTTGGTATTCCTTGTAGATGATCAGGTCATCCCGCAGCGGCGCGCCGTCCACTATGAACCCACCATCAGTCGGTAGCGTCCATTCGCCTGCATCTATCGTCGGGTCCGTTTCGTCCCAAGACGCAGGAACGCCATTAGTCGGAGCCTGATGGCTCCATTTGATCATATAGGGATTTTGTACTCCGGCCTTTATGACAAACAGCGCCACGAGGTATCGCTTCAGCGACTTCATCGCCCTGCACGTGTATGTCCCAGGCCATGCAGTCAGCGCTATCAGCTTCGTCGCCAGCGCCGGCGGGCTCCACATCTGTGGGACCTCAGTGCCGTTCGTAATCACAGGAATCCCCTCGATCGAGGTTCCTGTCCAGCCGACGTTCAAGTCAGTGGTGTAATTCCCAGCGACACGCGTAATGTCAGCATGTGTCGCTCCATCAGTCGCACCGACCTTTGTATCTCCGGCGTAGAGCCAGAAATAATTCCCCGCGCGCGCTATTGGGAACAGCCACCAGGGCGGATTCAGCGGCGTAGCGTAGACTTCGATGTGCCCTTGCATCTTCTCGACGGCTCCGTCGTGAAAGCGAACATTCCGCCCGGCCGTCCAAGCGTTCAGCGGGAACTTCTCCTTAGGCCCATCAGTCAGTATGCCGACCTGACCAAGACCGGAGACCGGGATAATCACTTGGGATCGTACTCCACGTGCAAGTGTTCCTCGTCTTTTCCGATATACTCCATCACGACGTCGAAGTCCTTTCCGAGCGAGTCCGCTACTCGGCCTTGCAGCTCCAACTCCCGATCGTCGAGGCCGAGGTATTTCGTGCGATAGTCACACGCTCGGCCGCTATAATGAAGCGAGTCCACCTTGTGCTTACCGTCGTTTGCGCTCGTAATAACGCACAGCGCGATACCAAAGGTCAGGAGCACTCCGTCTACCACTAACGACGCGAGCACCATCTGAGGAACGAGGCCGGTGAGTTTCACGCCTTCCTTGAGTTGGATCATTTTATAGCTTAACCATCACGTTCATGAAGCTGGAAGGCTGCATTACGTTGTGAGCGCCGCCGCCGCCGGTTGCACCAGAGGTATAGTTAGCTCCCGCTCCACCATTTGTGTCCAGGTTAGGCGTCTGCCCACCTGAGAAACCAGGGAGGTTCAAGGGGTGCGTGTGTGAGGGCATCTCCGCAATCGTCAGTAAATGCGTTTCCTCACCAAGCTTTTCACCCAGCGCGCGACTCGTCAACCCACTCCCAGCCCCAGCCACGCAGATCGCCCTGCCAAGCTCCTTCGGCAGCGTGAGCGTTTTATTCGCGGCATAGTCCGCCGCGGCATTCGCTCCTCGACCTCCAGACACCGGAGCCCACGTGTCTATGATGTTATTCCACAGCAGTGTGAACAGCGCTACCGTGTCAGCATTCGCCCTGGTCGTCGCCCCGGAGGCAGCGTTGCCGATACTTCCATCGTTCATCATCACCCAGCCGGCGTCCGCGGCGGCCTTGAACGTGAGCTTGACGTCTCCGGTTGACCAATTACCGAGTGTTATATCGGCATCTGGAACAGTCATGGTCCTGGTTTGCCCAGTGGCGATCCCGGAAAGTTGAAACTGGGCCTGCTTGGTAATATCGGCATTGTCCTGAAGAACGAAAAGCGAGTCTTTGATGGCGACTATGCCGATATCTGTCAGATAAAAGGTAAACGCCAGAAAGGTCGTTCCATTGCACAAGATGAGCGCTACTGCGCCGCCTGGCAGCGTGATAGTCGCCGCGGAGTTTATCTGCTCCGCTCCGCTCGGATCAATCACGACTGCTCCGCCATTAGCGAAGGCCATGAACAGGTGCCCGTTGCCCAGCGTCGCCGCCGCCGTAAGCGCAAGCGTCAACGGAGCTGTGCAATTCAGCAGGGTCATATTGTCGTTCGCTACGACCGTGTACCCGCTCCCTTTGGTCTGAGACCTCCACGACCGGCCCGCCATGCCAGGGAACGTATTCTGCAGGACTGTCTTGATCAGCCGAATATGATCATCCCCCTCACTTCGAACGTCTGTGCCAGGTGGATTAGTAACGACCAAATCGTTCAGGTACGTCCCAGATTCGAGGCCCATTTTGCGCTCCTTAGCCCATGTTCCTGTCTCGGTTCGCTTCTGCCCTTGCGGTGTTTTCGAAGTTGATTCGCATCCAGGCCTTCGTCTGTAAAGCAGCGAAAATCCCGGCCAACTCGGTGTCTTTCAGGTACTGACTGGCAATCACCACTCCGGTTTCTCCAATAAGCAAATCCGGCGCGTTCACCAGCCAGGCGTCGGTAGCCGCTGCATCGTCAGTCGGCGCGGGCTGTTTCTTATAGAATGACATACTGCCAGACAGATCCGCTGTCGGAATAGGAAAGACATAGAACAGCCCACCGAGCAACGCGTAATTCTGAGGCAACGATGCAGTCGCTGCGCTCCCCCAGAGGGTATTGAGCTCTTTGTAGTCTTTCTTGACAAGCTCATGTTCCACCCCACTGTCAAATAACCGCCAGGCCTGCTCGTCTATTTCCCTGATGAACCCAGTCGGCGTCGCCACAGTCCGTGCATTTGCTACAACGCCGAGGGCCTGATCATTCGCAATCAGCCACCATGGCAATAGCTGCCCCAGCTCGAGGTTTTCTTGAATCATCGCCATCTCCGCGAGCGCGTTAGCGCGGAGCACCTGTGAGGTGCGGTTTCCACACCTTGCCATGATCCTGTCAAGAGCCTGTTGGCCAGTCATATCGATCTCACTCGTTGACGATGAAGATATTAGCCCCGCCACCCTCGCCCGCAGGGAAGGTGTCGAACTCGAGCCGGCCTCGGGCGGCAAAGCCAGTGATGACATACGCCCCGGCTTCAGCCACGATAAGCCTCGCCGAAGCAAGCTGAGCTGTCACCCCGGTCAGCACATACGCTCCCGGCGCTACGTTCAACATCCTGTCGGCAATCACGCCTGCGTCAACGCCCAGGAGCACGTAGCTCCCAGACGCAGCATTCAAGCTGAAAGCCCCCACACCTCCAGTAAACACAAGCGTTGCGTCTACACCTGACAGCAGGTAGACTCCAGGGTTCCCAGACAAAACCCTGTCAGCCAAAAGCCCGGCCAGGGTACCAGTCAGGACATACGACCCAATGCCTGCCGAGATAACGCGGCCTGCGACGATGCTAGCGACGGTACCCGTAAGCACGTAGCTTCCAGGCGCTGCATTTATCGCCCTATCCGCGAGTATGCCAGCGACCGTGCCAGTCAGGACATACGAACCCGGCGCTGCATTTATAGCCCTGCCGGCGACTACTCCAGCGGCGAGCCCGGCGAGGTTATACGTCCCAAAGGCCGCATTGAGATTAAAGCCGCGGTTGATATCCGCTGCCAGGCCGGTCAGCAAATACGAGCCCAGCGCCGCGTTTATCATCCTGTCAGCGAGAGTCCCTGCGGCGACCCCGGCAACTGCGTAGGAACCTGGCTGGGCGTTCAGCGCAAACGCCGCCGCGCCAGTTACTGCCGGTACGAAGTCCTTGGCAAAGATCCCCGCCTTGTCGAGCGAGGAATCGAAGATGCCCTTCTTCGTCAAGCTCGGGTCGAAGATCCCGGCGCGCGATGCCACCTAACCCATCCTCTGCGTGGGGGCCAAACGCTGACGCTGTTTGACTGGGGGCGGCACTGAACCTGCGATTGGCACCTCCAGCTCGGCCCACGTGAAGACGAAAATGCTTGAGCTGCCGATACCAATTACATTTAAGCGCAGATCGTTGTAGTCGGTGATCGAGTCGGCCTCAGCCCCGGACAGCGTATAGGTATACAGCGTGATGGAAGGGCCTAGCGGACCGGGATCGTAGGCAGCTATCTGCGACAAGCCTTGCTTCAAGGCCACAGATACATCGCCGAAGCCGCCTTGGGTATCGGCCGCCCTGAACCTAATTATGTGCCCGCTCGACGACAGCGGGTCGATCAAGTTGCTAAGACCCAACTCCATCATATCGCCATCAGCGAAACCGCTGGAGTCATAATCGTTGTCGTCTGGGGAAACCTCGTCGACAGTTTCCCAAAGAGTCGCGCCGCCGCCGGGGTTCCACGTCCCAGCAGTGACTGTCGAATCGGGGCGGGCGAACTGCGGCATCTAGGAAACCGTGGCGATGAAAGCGTCCAGATCGGCGCGCAGGCTCGCTGTCTGCGCTGGCGTGAACAAGTCAGCGATCAAAGTACCGGTCGCGTCGATGCTGTAAACCGCGATGCGGCCTGCCACCCCCGGCGGTGCTGAAGCGGTCGGGAGGTCATTGATGATCCTGTCTCGCACCGCGACTAAAGCAGTGCGCATAGCCGTGAACTCGGCGACCACGTCGTAAGTCGCATCGTTCTCCTGGTCCTGTGCGTACGCCGCCAGCCCTGGGGTCGCAGCCAACGCGACCCAGCGGTCGATCAACGTCTTAACCTGCAGTAGCAGGTTCAAAATGGTCTGCGCTGACGTGTCCCCCGCTGCCATCGCGTTGCTCAGCTGCACCGCCAGCGCCCTAGCGCGGATCGCGCTGGATTTAACCTCGACTAGCGCGTTGACCTTGATCTGCGAAGAAGCACGAAACATGTCGATCCTCTCTCTTTAGCACTCCCAGCTGCCGGTCATGCCGCTCTGGACTCGCAGCGCGCCATTGTCGCCGAACCAAGTCGTCGTGCCCAATGCCGTGCTGATCTCCAGCCAAGCGTAGAAGTGCCTGCCAATCGTTGGCTGGTGCTTGATATGTGCTACTGCCAACTGCTGGCTCGCCACCGCAGCCTCATTCGTGCTTGATCCGGCAAGGCCAGTGAACGCCGTGGTCGAGTCGAACCCGATCCCGACCTCGCGCGGGACGGTAGTCGTGGCGTTCGTGCTCGTCGCAGTTAGCTGCGCGGTCATCGTTTCTTCTTGCAGCCCCACCATCACGTCGACCTGATAGTTCACGCTCGCCTGCGCCTGCCGCCACGTCGCAACAGTGTACGCCCACGTGTTCGTCAATGCCCGCAGCGTGAAGCTGGCCTCGACGCGATTATCCACGTTCCACAGGTCGAGCTTAACCGGCAGGTCGTCGCCGCTGCGTACCCAATGGAACGTCGTCGCCGAGCGCGCCCGGCACGAGCCGAGGTAGCGCCGCGTCGCGTCGCCGGTCTTGGTCCACACTCCATCCTGCCGAGTCAGCGTGGTCGCCCGCGCAGTGGCACTGGTCCAGTTGAGGAACTCCAGCGTCACCACCCCGGCAGAGAGAAACGCGAAGATATCGAACGGCAGGTCGGTGGTGCGACCTGTCACCGCCAGCGACACCTCCGACGAGGGCTGGCAGAGCTGCCAGTTCGCGCCATCCCACAGCGCGAGGCGGTTACCCTTCCACTGCGCGAGGAAGATCGTGCTGAGGGTGGTGCTGTCCGCAATCATGACCGGCGTCGCTGACACCCCGGACAGCCGGAAGTCGTTGGTCCTCGGATCGACGCCCGCGCTCGACCCGGCCGCCTTCACCTCGCCGTTCGCCGTGTAGACGAACGGGGTGCCTGCCTCGTTGATGACTAGCGCTTCCTTCGGCAGCAGAGTCCACGGCCCCATATCCTCCGTGGTCACCGGCCCTGCCGTGACGCGCTGGAGCGTGACCGAGTTGGACACTGTAGCGTGCTTGTTCTTAGCAGCGAGCCGCTTCACCCTGCGCGCGAGGTTGGCCCCTGCCACCGCCAGGATATCGGTCGTCGCCGCCGTGGTGATGTTTGTGACCTGATCCCCGACCGAATCGACCGGAGGCAAACCAGTCGTCAAGTCCCAAATGGCGAAGTCAACGCTAACGTCGAGGTTCCCAGCCGCCGAACTGACGAGTTGCAGCTTCTCGGTTGCGCCCTTGATCTGGAGCATCTAGCTCACCCTACCTCTGCCCCTCGCAGACCCAACCTACCGGGGTCCGCAGTTAATTCGAAGTGCCGGCAGCCGCAGACCTTGCACTTGTTAATGAGCAGATCCGGCCGTTCCTGATGTGGCACCAGGTTCTCCGGCTGCTTGCAGCACTCTTTCCTGTGATCGCCTTTCTGTAACACAATGCCTCCTTACGCTAGCGTAAAGATCGTCCCGGTGGTGTCTGAGTTGTTGAACTTAACGCTGAACGTCTCGCCGATCTGCAGCGTCAGCGCCGAGGCATAGTCCCACCATGCAACCAGCGGCTTCAGCGGGCTCGCCTGCGTGACGTTCATCAGCACGACATACTGAAAAGGCCCAATCGTGCCGCCGGAGGCAGTCCATACGGCCTTC
>Ga0184618_10000087_pt1 | contig 21538 bp, 20 predicted proteins | sample PLM0_30_b1_FD_133159 | JGI IMG/M metagenome (GOLD analysis project Ga0184618, IMG submission 133159) | Groundwater sediment microbial communities from an aquifer in East River, Colorado, USA - PLM0_30_b1 | ecosystem: Environmental > Terrestrial > Soil > Riparian zone | place: USA: East River...
CTACCGCGGCAAGCTCGCGCTCGCGCCGGCAGCGTCGGCTGCGCCGTTCGCGCCGGTGGAATGGAAAGGCGAGCGGCGCATTCCGATCCCGGCGCTCGGCGGCAAGCTGCTGTTCAGACGGGCACGCGGTGAAGGCATCGACCTCCACAAGCTCGAGCAGCGCCGCGTCGCAGTGCGATTGCGCGCGGGAGGCGAGCGGCTCCAGCCCGATCCGCGTCGGCCGCGCCGTACGTTGAAGAACCTGTTCCAGGAAGCGGGCGTGCCGCCCTGGCAGCGCGACCGGCTGCCGCTGCTGTTTTGCGGCGACGATCTGGTGTGGGCGCCGGGACTGGGCATCGATGCGCACTATCAGGCAACGGCCGATACGATCGGAGTGGTCCCGGAATGGCGCTAAGCCGTTGTTTTTACGAAATCGAACGCATCGACCGTGATAAAATTTCGGGTTGATTTTTCGGCAAATGCGTGGAGACAGCGGGAATGGCGGTCGAGCGGACCCTTTCCATCATCAAGCCCGACGCCGTGAAGAAGAACGCGATCGGCCGCATCCTGGCGCGGTTCGAAGCCGCCGGGCTCAAGATCATCGCGGCGCGCATGATGCTCTTGTCGCGCGCCGAGGCCGAAGGGTTCTATGCTGTTCACCGTGAGCGGCCCTTTTTTCGCGACCTGGTCGAGTTCATGACCTCCGGACCGGTCCTCGTGCAGGTGCTCGAGGGCGACGACGCGATCGCGAAGAATCGCGAGCTGATGGGCGCCACCGACCCCAGGAAGGCCGCCAAGGGAACGATCCGCGCCGATTTCGCGGCGTCGATCGACGCCAACGCCGTCCACGGCTCCGACGCGCCTGACACCGCGCGCACCGAGATCGCCTACTTTTTCCCCGCCTGCGAGGTGTTTTCCCGTTGAAGCAGAATCTCCTCGACCTCGACGCCGCGGGCCTGGGCCGCTTCTTCGAGGCGCAGGAGGAAAAGCCGTTCCGCGCTCGCCAGCTGCTGCACTGGATCCACCAGAGCGGCGAGACCGACTTCGCCCGCATGAGCGACCTCGCCAGGCCGCTGCGCGAGAAGCTGGCGCTCGTTGCCTGCATCGAAGCTCCTCGCATCGTCGGCGACACCGCGGCGGAGGACGGGACGCGCAAGTGGCTGCTCAAGGTGGACGGCAGCAACGCGGTGGAGGCGGTTTTCATCCCCGAGTCGAGGCGCGGCACGCTCTGCGTATCGAGCCAGGCGGGCTGCGTGCTGGACTGCGCCTTCTGCTCGACCGGCAAGCAGGGCTTCAACCGCAACCTCGGCACGGCGGAAATCATCGGCCAGCTGTGGCTCGCCAACCGGCTGCTCGAAGGCGAAAGGCCGGTGACGAACGTCGTCATGATGGGAATGGGGGAACCCCTTCTCAATCTGGACAACGTGATTCCCGCGCTGCGGCTGATGCTCGACGATAACGCGTACGGGCTTTCGCGCCGGCGCGTCACGGTGTCGACCGCGGGAGTGATTCCCGGCATGGACCGGCTGCGCGACGAATGCCCGGTCGCGCTGGCGCTCTCGCTGCATGCGCCGAACGACGCGCTGCGCGATCAGCTGGTCCCGGTGAACCGCAAATACCCGCTGCGCGAGCTGCTTGCGGCGTGCAACCGCTACCTCGAGAAAGCGCCGCGCGACTTCATCACTCTCGAGTACGTCATGCTCGAGGGAGTGAACGACGCAGACGCGCACGCGCGCGAGCTGGCAGGGGTCGCGCGCCAGGTGCGCTGCAAGTTCAACCTGATTCCGTTCAATCCCTTCCCGCATTCCGGGTTTCGCCGTTCGAGCCCGGAGCGGATCCGGCGCTTCGCCGAGATCCTGCAGCGCGCCGGCCTGACGGTGACGACCCGCAAAACCCGCGGCGACGGCATCGCGGCCGCCTGCGGCCAGCTTGCCGGCGATGTGTCCGACCGCACGCGGCGCAGCGCACGGCGCATTCCCCTGAAAGAGGTGCGCGCGTGAAACGGCTGCTTTACCTTGTGTTCCTGGCGCTCGCCGGCTGCGCCGGCCGCCCGAGCGAGCCGAGCGTCGACACCGGCACCATCGTCGGCGAGGTCGGCGAGCCGCGCAACCGCGCCAAGGTCCATACCGAGCTCGCGGCCCATTATTACAACCGCGGCAACATGGGCGTCGCGCTCGAGGAGCTGCGCATCGCCGCCGCCGCCGACCCGAGCTATGCGCCGACGCAGAGCATGTTCGGCCTGGTGTACATGGACCTGCGCGAGAACCAGCTCGCCGAGTCGAGCTTCGAGCGCGCGCTGCGCCTGTCGCCGAACGACCCTGACATCAATCACAACTACGGCGTGTTCCTGTGCCAGACGCAGCGCGAAGGCCAGGCGATCGCCTATTTCCTGCAGGCGATCCGCAACCCGCTGTACGCGGCACCGTGGAAATCCTACTCGGCGGCCGGCGTCTGCACGCTGCGCACCAACAATCTCAAGGACGCCGAGGAGTTCTTCAAGCGCGCGCTGCGCCTGGAGCCCGACGAGCCGACCTCGCTGCTGAGCCTCGGCCAGATCCGCTACCGGCAGGGCAGCCTCGACGAGGCGCGCAAGCTCGTGTCGCAGCACAACAAGCTGGTCGCGCCCAGCGCGGAGTCGCTATGGCTCGCGCTGCGCATCGAGCGCAAGCTCGGCGAGCGCGTTGCCGAGCAGTCGTACGCCAACCAGCTGCGCCGGCGCTTCCCCGGCTCCGCCGAGTACCAGGCGCTGCAGCGGGGCAGCTTTGACTGAGTCGGCCGTCACCGGGGTCGGCGAAGAGCTGCTGCGTGCCCGGCAGGCGTGCGGGCTGGAAATCACCGACGTCGCGCAGCAGCTGAAGTTCGCCCCGCGTCAGCTCGAGGCGCTCGAGCAGGAACGCTTCGACCTGCTTCCGGGAGCGACGATCACGCGCGGCATGCTGCGCAACTATGCGCGCCTGCTGAAGCTGGATCCGGAGCCGCTGATCCAGCGCATGGCCGACCGGCTGGACGCCCCCGACTCGGACCGCCTCGCGGAGCGCTACAGCCAGCCGGTGCCGTTCTCCGACGGCGCCCGGCGCGCCACCTTCATCTACATTGGCCTGTCGCTCGGCATCCTGGCTCTGGTCGGCGGGGTCGTGTACGAATGGCGCCAAGAGCGTACCCCGCCGCAGGAAGCCGCCGCGAGTCCAGCGCCGCCGCTCGAGCCGCGCACGCCGCCGATTGCCGCGCAGCCGGCGGTCGCGGCGCCCGCTCCGCTGCCGCCGATCGCGATGGCCCAGCCCCCGGCCTCGCTCGACCCGCAGAAGCATCCTGCGGCGGCGCCGGCCAGGCCGGCAGCCACGGGTCCGAACCGGCTGGTCGTGAGGTGCGAGGAGGAAGCCTGGCTCGAGGTGCGCGACAGCGCCGGCCGCGTGCTGGTGTCCTCGCTGCAGCCGGCGGGCGCAGAGCGCGTGCTCAGGACGAGGCCCCCGCTCACGCTGGTGATCGGCAATGCTTCGCACGTGCGGGTGACGTTCAACGACCGGCCGATCGACCTCAAGCCGCACACCAGGGTCGAAGTCGCCCGACTGACGGTGCCATGAGCGAGCTGCGGCGCAGGATTTCCCGCCAGGTCGCGGTGGGCGAGGTCCGCGTTGGCGGCGGCGCGCCGATCGTCGTGCAGTCGATGACCAACACCGACACTGCGGACGCCGCGGCGACCGCGCGGCAGGTCGATGCCCTGTGGCGCGCGGGATCCGAGCTGGTGCGCATTGCGGTGAATACGCCCGAGGCGGCGGCGCAGGTGGCGCCGATCTGCGAGCGGCTCGACGCGCTGGGCTGCAGCGTGCCGCTGGTGGGCGATTTCCATTACAACGGCCACAAGCTGCTCGCGCAATTTCCCGATTGCGCCCGCGCGCTCGCCAAGTACCGCATCAATCCAGGCAACGTCGGCAAGGGAGCGAAGCGCGACGAGCAGTTCGCCACCATGATCGAGTGCGCGCTGCGCTACGGCAAGCCGGTACGCATCGGCGTCAACTGGGGCAGCCTGGATCCCGAGCTGCTCGCGCGTCTGATGGATGAAAACGGGCGACGCGCTGAGCCGCTGGAAGCCGGCGAGGTGATGCGCGAGGCGGTGATCCGCTCGGCACTCGAGTCGGCGCGCCAGGCCGAGGCGTGGGGCTTGCCGGCCGAGCGCATCGTGATCTCCTGCAAGATGAGCCAGGTGCAGGACCTGATCGCGGTGTATCGCAGCCTCGCCGAGCGTTGCGAGTACGCGCTCCACCTCGGGCTCACCGAGGCGGGCATGGGGTCGAAGGGCATCGTCGCTTCCACCGCCGCGCTGTCGGTGCTGCTGCAGGAGGGCATCGGCGACACGATCCGCATTTCGCTCACCCCGGAGCCGGGCGGCGATCGCACGCGCGAAGTGCAGGTGGCGCAGGAAATCCTGCAGACCATGGGGCTGCGCGCCTTCACGCCCATGGTCAGCGCCTGCCCCGGGTGTGGACGCACCACCAGCACGGTGTTCCAGGAGCTCGCCGATCGGATCCAGACGTACCTGAGAACCCAAATGCCGCTCTGGCGCGAGTCCTATCCCGGCGCGGAGGAGATGCGCGTCGCCGTCATGGGCTGCGTGGTGAACGGGCCGGGCGAATCGAAGCACGCCGATATCGGCATCAGCTTGCCCGGGACCAACGAGGTGCCGGTGGCCCCGGTGTACGTCGATGGCAAGAAGACCGTGACCCTCAAGGGCGGGCGCATCGCCGAGGAGTTCCAGGCGATCGTCGAAAACTACGTGAAACAGAAATTCGGGCCAGATGCTCCGGCGCGACGCCCCGGCAAAGAAATCAAAATCAAGTCGATCTGATGTCCAAGGTACAGCCAGCGCTATTGAGGGGCTTCGATCAGGAATATCTCCCTCGGGAGCAGCTTCAATTCAATCGGCTGGTCGAGATCATTCGAAGAAACTTCGAACTCTTCGGTTTTGTGCCGATTGAAACGCCAGCCGCAGAGCGCAAAGAGGTCCTGACCTCCAAGGGCGGTGTGGAAAAGGAGATCTACGCTCTTACACGATTGGCTGCCGACAAGGATGATGACGAAGCTTCCATAAAGGGAGCGTTGCACTTCGATCTGACAGTACCGCTTGCGCGTTACGTGGCGATGAGAGAACGTGAACTTCCGTTTCCATTCCGCCGCTACCAAATTCAAAAGGTTTGGCGCGGCGAAACGCCTCAGGCGCGAAAGGGAAGGTTTCGGGAATTTTATCAATGCGATATCGACATAATCAATCGCGACAAATTGAGCTATCTCGCGGAGGCGGAGATACCCAGTGTCATCCATAGCGTCTTCGGAGAGATGGGCATCGGCGAATTTCGTATTCGAATCAACAGCAGAAAGGTCCTGAAAGGCGTCCTGCAAAGGTTCAATGTGGCGGACGAAAACTCTGCCGTCGTTCTTCGATCTCTTGACAAGATAGAGCGGGAAAAAAGCTCGGTGGTTCTTGAGGAGCTATCCCGGGCGGGCCTGCCTGACGCTCAGGCGTCCCAGCTTCTCAGTTTCATATCTGCCAAGAGAGACACGAATGAAACTCTTAGCGCTCTGTCCGAATTTGCCGTGCAAAACGAAATGTGCAAAACAGGCACGCTGGAACTAAGAGAACTGGTGGCCGCCATTCGGAAGTTTGGCGTTCCAGAGTCCGCATTCTGCATAGATTTGGCAGTGGTGCGAGGCCTGGACTATTACACCGGTACGATCTACGAGACGACGTTAAACAGCTACCCGGAGCTTGGCAGCATTTGCTCTGGCGGTCGATATGATGATCTGGCGAGCTACTTTACTGATACCAAACTTCCCGGCGTTGGCATATCCATAGGATTGACCCGTCTTTTTTCGAAGCTAAGGGAAGTCGGGCTCTTGCACCCCGTTGCGAAAACACCAACTGAGGCACTCATTGTCACCATGGATCATCAGTATCTTGACTGGTACTTGGATATCGCGCGCTTGCTTCGGAAGGCTGGTGTTAACACGGAGGTTTATCTTGAGAACGCCAAGCTGAAAAATCAGCTTGCGTATGCCGACAAAAAGGGGTTTCGTCTTGCGCTGATCGCCGGGCAGAGCGAGGTTGAGCGAAACGTCGTACAAATTAAGGATCTATCTGCGCAGACAGCATCAGAGTTTCCCCTTGCCGAAGTTGTCTCCGCCGTAAAAAGCGCTTTAGAAGACTCCATCAAACGAGAGGCAGCTGATGGCACTTGATTTGGAAGAGCAGGAACAGGTCGCCGAGCTGAAGGCGTGGTGGACCCAGCACGGCAACCTGGTGCTCGCGGTGGTGATCGCCGCGGCGGTGGCGGTCGTGGGATGGCAGGGCTGGCGCTGGTACGAGCACGGCCAGGCGGCGCAGGCGAGCGTGCTCTACGACACGCTCACCAAGGCCGCGCAGGCGGGCGACGCAAAGGCGCTGCGCGACGCCGCGGGCACGCTGGTCGAGAGCTATCCGCGCACGCTGTACGCGTCGATGGGCGCGCTCCTCGCGGCGAAATTCTATTTCGAGCGCAACGACCTGAAGAACGCCAAGGCGCAGCTGCAATGGGTGATCGATCATTCGCCGGCGGAGGATTTCCGCGACCTGGCGCGGCTGCGCCTCGCCGCGGTGCTGCTCGATGAGAAGGCGTACGACGAGGCGCTCAAGCTGCTCGACGCGCCGCATGCCCCGGCCTACGACGCTCAATACGCGGCGCTCAAGGGCGACGTGCTGGTGGCGAAAAACCAGCTTGCCGAGGCCCGGGCGGCTTACCAGCTCGCGCTCGAGAAGGCCGAGCGGCGCGACAGCCCGTTCCGCGAGAGCGTGCGCATGCGGCTCGAGGCGCTCGGGGGTTGACCGTGTTGCTGCGGACCTTCGCGGCCAGCGTGGCGTTGCTGGCCGCCTGCAGCTCGCCAAGCGGGCCAAAGCCGGCCGCGCTGGAAACGCTTTCCGATCCCCGGTCGGTGCGGGTGCTGTGGTCGGCGAACGTGGGTCGCGCCGACCGCTTCACCTTCTTTCCGGCACTGGTCGGCGACTCCGTCTACGCGGCGGCGCGCGATGGCACGCTGGCACGCTTCGACGCGGCCAACGGCGAGGAGCGCTGGCGCACGTCCGTTGAAACCCGGCTTTCCAGCGGCGTCGGCGCCGACCTGCGCACCGCCGCGGTGGCCACCGAGGCGGGCGAAGTCATCGCCGTCGACACCGCGAAGGGCGCGGTGCGCTGGCGGGCGCGCGTCTCCAGCGAGGTGCTCGCGCCGCCGCAGGTGGGCAACGGGCTGGTGGTGGTGCGCAGCGCCGACAACCGCGTCTTTGCCTTCGGCGAGGACGACGGCAAGCGCCGCTGGGTCTATCAGCGGGCGCCTTCCGCGCTGATCGTGCGCAGCCCGGCGGGAGTCACGCTGCTCGGCGACATGGCTTTCGTCGGGTTCTCGGGCGGCAAGCTGACCGCGATCGCGCTTGGCAACGGCGGCGTGCGCTGGGAGGCGACGGTCGCCTTGCCGAAGGGCGCTACCGAGCTCGAGCGGGTCACCGACGTGGTCGGCGACCCGGCGATCCAGGGGCAGGAAGTGTGCGCCGCCGCGTACCAGGGGCGCGTCGCCTGCTATGAGATGGCGAACGGCAAGCCGCTCTGGGCGCGCGACGTGTCTTCGCTCACCGGCGTCAGCCTCGACGCGCGCTACGCTTTCGTCAGCGACGATCGCGGCGCCGTGCATGCGCTCGACCGCAGCAACGGCCGCTCGGTGTGGAAGCAGGACAAGCTGGCGAACCGGCAGCTCTCGGTCCCGCTCGCCGCCGGCAGCGCCATCGCGGTAGGCGACCTCGAGGGCTACGTGCATTTCCTCGCCCGCGATTCGGGCGCCTTCGTCGCGCGCTTCGCCACGGGCGGCGGCGCGATCCGCAACGCGCCGGTGGCGCTGCCCTCGGGGCTGCTGGTGCAGACGCAGAACGGCGGGCTGTTTGCGCTCGCGCTGTGAAGCCCGTCATCGCGCTGGTCGGCCGCCCCAACGTCGGCAAGTCGACCCTCTTTAACCGGCTGACGCGCAGCCGCGACGCCATCGTGCACGACGTGCCGGGCGTGACGCGGGACCGGCACTACGGCGAGGGCCGCGCGGGCGAGCGCTCGTTCATCGCCATCGACACCGGCGGGCTGGAGCCCGGCGCCGCCGAGGGCATCTTCTTCGAGATGGCGCGCCAGGCGGAGCAGGCGATCGCCGAGGCCGACGCGGTCATTTTCGTCGTCGACGGGCGCAGCGGCGTCGCGAGCGCCGACCGCGAGATCGCGGCGCGGCTGCGCAAGCTCAAATCTCGCCTCTGGCTGGCGGTCAACAAGACCGAGGGAATGCAGGCCGACAGCGCGACCGCCGAGTTCCACGAGCTGGGCCTCGGCGCGCCGGCGGCAATCTCTTCGGCGCACGGCGAAGGCGTCCGCGAGCTGATGGAAGCGGTGCTCGCGGACTTTCCAGAGGAGCGCCAAGAAGAGGAAAAGGACGCAGGTCATCCCCGGGTCGCCATCGTCGGCCGGCCCAATGTCGGCAAATCCACCCTGGTCAACGCGCTGGTCGGCGAGGAGCGGGTGATTGCCTTCGACAAGCCGGGCACCACGCGCGACCCGATCGAGGTGCCGTTCGAGCGCGGCGGCAGGCGCTACACGCTGATCGACACCGCGGGGCTGCGCCGCCGCGGCAAGACCGGCGAGGGGGCCGAGTTCTTCTCCATCGTCAAGGCGCTGCAGGCGATCGAGGCGGCGAACGTCGCCGTCCTCATGCTCGACGCGCCCGAAGGCGTCACCGAGCAGGATGCGCACGTCGCCGGCTACGTGCTCGAGCGCGGGCGCGCCGTGGTGATCGCGGTGAACAAATGGGACGCCGCCGGCAAGGAAGCCCGGGAGCGCATGAAAGCCGAGCTGGCGTGGAAACTCGGCTTCCTCGGCTTCGCCGAGAACCACATGATCTCGGCGAAGGAAGGCAAGGGGCTCGCCGGACTGATGCGCTCGGTGGACGCGGCCTACGCGGCGGCGATGGCGCGGCTATCCACGCCGAAGGTGACGCGCGCCCTGATCGCGGCGGTCGAGCGTCAGGCGCCGCCGAAGACCGGCCTGGTGCGCCCCAAGCTGCGCTACGCGCACCAGGGGGGCATCAATCCGCCGCGCATCATCATCCACGGCAACGCGCTCGATCGCGTGCCCGCTTCCTACAAGCGCTACCTCGAAGGATTTTTCCGCGATGCGTTCAAGCTTGCCGGAACGCCGATGCGCATCGAGTTCCGCACCGGGCGCAATCCTTACGCGAAGAAAAGGCGGTAGAGCGCGCGGCCCGGCGCAAGCGCCCCGGCGCCCGCTCCTAGCAGGCCCATGAATGTGCCGATCATGAACCCCTTGTGTGCGCGCACGTTACCCCGCCGGATGAAGTAAATCGCGCAGGCGAGGGAAATCAGCGTCCAGACGGAGAGCAGGTGGACGAACGAAGGGCCGGCCCCGTGGCGGATCTCGAAGATCCAAAAGGACGACAGCGCGACGGCCGCCATTAGCGACGCCCAAATGCGGCCCAGCATTTTGTGGGACGGGGTGCCTTTCCGGCGCACCAGCACGGCGCTGCCGAGCGCCAGCGCGGCCAGGGCAAGCGCTATGTGCAGGACGGTCAGCGGTTGCATGGGAGGGCGCGCGGTGTTATGTTGACAAAGACAACATACGCTAGCCTCTGATGTAGACGATGTCAACATACCACCACCGCGACCTGCGCACGGCGCTTCTGCGAGCAGCAGGGAAACGCTTGGAGAAACAAGGGATTACAGCGCTAAGTATGCGCGAGGCGGCGCGCCGGGTCGGGGTCTCGCACAACGCGCCTTACCGTCACTTTGCCGACCGCGAGGCGCTGCTCGCGGCGCTTGCCGCGCAAGGCTTCGAAATGCTGGGCCAGGCAATGCGCGGCCAGACCGGCCGCGGCATGGGCGAAGCGTACGTGCGCTTCGCGCTGCAGTATCCGCAGCGCTTTCGGCTCATGTTCGGCGGCCAGGTCGCGCTCGAGAAGTACCCGCGGCTGCGCGCCGCGGCATCGAGCGCCTTCGATCAGCTCCAGGCTGCGTTTTCCGGGTACGCAGTCGAACCACGGGTCGCGGCCGCGGCGGCCTGGTCGTTAGTGCACGGCTTGTCCCACCTGATCCTCGACGGGCACTTTGCGCAGCGCCAAGCCGATGACGAATTCGTGAAACAGGTGCTGGGGGCGGTTCGGTTCGCTGTCGGCCCTCAACGTTTGGCCTAGATTTGGAACGCTGCTAATTTAAGCGCGATGGCGGTGCCATTTCGCCTCGGGTGCTTTTACTTCGCGCATTTCGCGTACGGCGGCGCGTTCGTCGCGTACCTTCCGCTGTACCTGGCATGGCGCGGCCTGCAGCCGGGCGAGATCGCCTGGGTCCTCGCGCTGCCGCAGCTGGCGCGCAGCTTCGCGCCGGCGGCCTGGGGCTGGCTCGCGGATCGCAGCGGCGCGCAGCGCGGCATCGCACAGCGTGGACCTCTTGCCGCTGGCCATGACCCTGTGCGCCTTGGCGGCGCTCGCCGCGGCGCTCGGGCTGCCCTCGCGCAGCGCCCATGCCGCGCCGCCGGCGACGAGGTTGCGATTCAGTCCTGCGGCGAAGGCGCTCCTCGCCGCCGGATTTTGCATGGCGGCCGCGCACGGGGCGCTGTACACCTTTCTGACCCTGCACCTGGAGCGCGCCGGCTATGGCGGCACGATGATCGGGCTGCTCTGGACGCTCGGCGTGCTCGCCGAGATCGCGGTGTTTCTCTATCTGCCGGCGCTGTTTCGGCGCTATTCGCTTTCCGGCATCCTGGTGTTCAGCTTCGCCTGCGCCGTGCTGCGCTTCGCCGCCATCGGCTGGGGCGCCGAATTTCTCTGGGTCCTCGTCCCCGCGCAGCTGCTGCACGCCGCGACTTTCGGCTCATTCCACGCCGCGTCGGTTGCCGCGGTGCATCGCGTTTTTCCGGCCGAGGCGCACGGCCGCGGGCAGGCGCTTTTTTCCAGCATCTGCTACGGCGGCGGCGGAGGTGCCGGTGCGTTGATGGCGGGTTGGACCTGGGAAGCGGCCGGGCCTAGAGTGGCGTTCTCGCTGTCCGCGCTGGCTGCGGCGGCAGGCGCCTTTCTTGCTCTGAGGTTGAAAGGCTTGTGAGACAATTTCCAACATGGGATTAACGCTTTACGACAGGCTTTGGGACAGCCACGTGGTGCACGTCGAGGAAGACGGCACGGCGCTGCTGTACATCGACCGGCACCTCGTGCATGAGGTCACCAGCCCGCAGGCCTACGAAGGGCTGAAAGTCGCGGGGCGCAAGCCCTGGCGCGTGGACTCGGTGGTCGCCACCGCCGACCACAACACGCCGACGACCGGGTGGGATGAGGGCGTGGAAGGCATCCGCGACCCGTTCGCCAAGCTGCAGATCCAGACGCTCGACGCGAACATCCGCCACTTCGGCGCGAAGGTCTACTTCCCGTTCCTCGATCAGCGCCAGGGCATCGTGCATGTCATCGGCCCGGAGCAGGGCGCAACCTTGCCGGGCATGACCGTCGTGTGCGGCGATTCGCACACCAGCACGCATGGCGCTTTCGCCTGCCTCGCGCACGGCATCGGCACCTCGGAAGTCGAGCACGTTCTCGCCACGCAGTGCCTCGTAACGCGCAAGATGAAGAACATGCGCGTGAGCGTCGAGGGTCCGCTCGCGCGCGGGGTAACCGCGAAGGACGTGGTTCTCGCCATCATCGGCCGCATCGGCACTGCGGGCGGGACCGGCCATGCCATCGAGTTCGCCGGCAGCACGATCCGCGCGCTTTCGATGGAAGGGCGCATGACGGTCTGCAACATGTCGATCGAGGCCGGCGCTCGCGCCGGCATGGTGGCGGCGGACGAGACGACCATCGAGTACGTGAAGGGCCGGCCGCTTGCGCCGAAGGCCGCCGAACAGGAGCGCGCCGCGGCGTATTGGCGCACGCTGAAGAGCGACCCGGACGCCAAGTTCGACCGCGAGGTCACGCTCGACGCGCGCGAGATCAAGCCGCACGTCACCTGGGGCACCTCGCCCGAGATGGTGATCACCGTCGACGACGCGGTGCCCGACCCCGATCGCGAAAGAGACGGCGCGAAGCGCGAAGGCATGGAACGCGCGCTCGCCTACATGGGGCTCAAGCCGCGTACGCGCATCACCGATGTCAAGCTCGACAAGGTATTCATCGGCTCGTGCACCAACTCGCGCATCGAGGACCTGCGCGCCGCCGCCGCGGTCGTGCAGGGCAGGCGCGTCGCGTCGAACGTGCGTCTTGCGATGGTGGTCCCCGGCTCCGGGCTGGTGAAGGCCCAGGCCGAGCGCGAGGGGCTGGACCGAGTCTTTCGCGACGCCGGCTTCGAGTGGCGCGAGCCCGGCTGCTCGATGTGCCTCGGCATGAATCCCGACCGGCTCGATCCGGGCGAGCGTTGCGCCTCGACCTCCAATCGCAATTTCGAAGGACGCCAGGGCGAGGGCGGTCGCACCCATCTGGTCAGCCCGGCGATGGCCGCGGCGGCCGCGATCGCCGGCCATTTCGTCGACGTGCGGCAGTGGCGCTGAGCTGAAAAATGGAAAAGTTCATCGTCCTCAACGGCCTGGTGGCGCCGCTGGACCGGGCGAACGTCGACACCGACCAGATCATCCCCAAGGAGCACCTGAAGTCGATCAAGCGCACCGGCTTCGCGTCGGCGCTGTTCGCGGCGTGGCGCCACGATCCGGAATTCGTCCTCAACCAGCCGCGCTATCGCGGCGCGACGATCCTGCTGGCGCGCAAGAACTTCGGCTGCGGCTCCTCGCGCGAGCATGCGCCGTGGGCGCTGATGGACTACGGCTTTCGCTGCGTGATCGCATCCTCGTTCGCCGACATCTTCTTCAACAACTGCTTCAAGAACGGCCTGCTTCCGGTGGTGCTGAGCGAGACCGAGGTCGATCGCCTGTTCTACGAGTGCGCCTCCTTTCCGGGATTCAAGCTGGTGGTGAATCTGGAGAACCAATCGGTCTCCGCCGCCGATGGCTCGCAGACCACGCGCTTCGAGGTCGATGCGTTCCGCAAGCATTGCTTGCTGAACGGCCTCGACGAGATCGGCCTGACGCTGCGCCACGCCGACAAGATCCGCGCCTTCGAAGCGCGCCGCAAAGCCCAGTTTCCCTGGTATTTCTGATGAAAGTTGCGCTCCTGCCCGGTGACGGCATCGGGCCGGAAATCGTTGCCCAGGCGCGCAAGGTCTTGCAGCGCCTCGGCCTGAAACTGGAGATGCGCGAGGCCGCGGTCGGCGGCGCCGGCTACGATGCCGCCGAAGATCCGCTGCCCCCGGCCACCCTTTCGCTCGCCAAGGAAGCCGACGCGATTCTCTTCGGCGCGGTAGGCGGCCCGCGCTACGACGCGCTGCCGCGAGCCAAGCGCCCTGAGCAGGCGCTGCTGCGGCTGCGCAAGGAGCTCGGGCTGTTTGCCAACCTGCGCCCGGCGCAGGTGTACCCGCAGCTCGCCGCCGCCTCGGCGCTGAAAGCCGAGCTCGTCGCGGGGCTCGACATCCTGATCGTGCGCGAGCTCACCGGCGACATCTACTTCGGAGAGCCGCGCGGCATCCGCGCCACCGCCGAGCGCGGCCGCGAGGGCTTCGATACCATGCGCTACAGCGAGGCTGAGGTGCGGCGTATCGCAGCCGTCGCGTTCGAGGCTGCGCGTAAGCGCAGCAGGCGCGTCTGCTCGGTGGACAAGGCCAACGTGCTCGAGACCTCGCAGCTGTGGCGGGAAGTAGTCATTGAAGAATCAAAAAAACACGCCGACATCGAGCTGTCCCACATGTACGTCGACAACTGCGCCATGCAGCTGGTGCGCAATCCCAGGCAGTTCGACGTCATCGTCACGGGGAATCTGTTCGGCGACATCCTCTCCGACGAGGCGTCGATGCTCACCGGGTCGATCGGCATGCTGCCCTCGGCCGCGCTCGACGCCAGCGGCAAGGGGCTGTACGAGCCGATCCACGGCTCGGCGCCCGACATCGCCGGCAAGGGCGTGGCCAATCCGCTTGCCACGATTCTTTCGGCGGCCATGATGCTGCGCTATTCGCTCGGGCAGGAAACAGCCGCCGAGCGCATCGAGGCTGCGGTGAAGAAGGTCTTGAGCGAAGGCCTGCGCACCGCCGACATTCACACGCCCGGAACCCGCAAGGTCGGCACCGGTGAAATGGGCGACGCGGTCGCGGCAGCCCTATAGACTACCGCGCATGTTGAGAGTAGGCATCGTCGGCTGGCGCGGTATGGTCGGATCGGTCCTCGTGCAGCGCATGCGCGAGGAGCGCGACTTCGACCACTTCGAGCCGCTGTTCTTCTCGACCTCGCAGGCCGGCGGCACGGGCCCGTCGATCGGCAAGGACACGGCACCGGTCAAGGATGCGAAGGAACTCGCCGCGCTGAAGGCGCTCCCGGTGATCATTTCATGCCAGGGCGGCGAGTACACGAACGAGATGCATCCGCAGCTGCGCAAGGCCGGCTGGAAAGGCTATTGGATCGACGCCGCGGGCGCGCTGCGCATGAAGGATGACGCCGTGATCATTCTCGATCCGGTCAACATGCCCGTCATCAAGAAGGCGCACGCGGCCGGCATCAAGGACTACATCGGCGGCAATTGCACGGTGAGCCTGATGCTGATGGGCATGGCCGGCCTGTTCCAGCGCGACGCGATCGAGTGGATGACCACCATGACTTACCAGGCGGCGTCCGGCGCCGGTGCCGCGCACCTGCGCGAGCTGGCGGAGCAGATGGCGCGCATCGGGCAAGGCGCGAGGCGCTTGCTGGAAGACCCTGCCGCCAGCGCCCTGGACATCGACCGCGCCGTGACCGAAGCGATACGCGCGCCTGGATTGCCGAAGGCGAACTTCGAGTACCCTCTTGCCGGGAGCCTGCTGCCATGGATCGACAGGGACCTGGGCAACGGGCAGAGCCGCGAGGAATGGAAGGGCCAGGCGGAAACCAACAAGATTCTCGACCGGAATGGCCGTGTGGTGCCAGTGGACGGCATCTGCGTGCGGGTCGGCGCCATGCGCTGCCACAGCCAGGCGCTGACCATCAAGCTGCGGCGAGCGCTGCCGCTGGACGAAATCGAAGGCATGATCGCGGAAGCCAACGACTGGGTGAAGCTGGTGCCGAACCGGCGCGAGGAGTCGCTCGCCGAACTGACCCCGGCGGCGGTTTCCGGGAAGCTCTCAGTCCCGGTGGGTCGGCTACGCAAGCTGCCGATGGGGGAGGAATACCTGGCCGCCTTTACGGTCGGCGACCAGCTGCTTTGGGGAGCCGCCGAGCCCCTGCGCCGGATGCTATGGATCCTTTTGGAGGCAGGCCTCAAGGCTTGAAAAGCGAGAAAACTTGTGAATTTGCAGAGCTAAGACCATGATGTTATTTTACTAAGTTAATTGGTCGCTTAGAACAACGATTCAAGGGCGGGGGCACATTGGGCAGATCGATAACCATTGCGATGATTGCGGCCGCGTTTTGGCTGGCCAGTCCGATGGTCCATGCGGCCGGGCTGGGCCAGCTGAGCGTGATTTCGCCGCTTGGCCAGCCCCTCAACGCCGAGATCGAGATCGTCTCCTTGCAGCCGGGTGAGGAAGAAGGTCTCGTGGCGCGCCTCGCTCCCCCCGACGCGTTCCGGGCGGCGGGGATCGACTTCAATCCGGCGCTCGTCACGGTGCGGTTCACCATCGAGCGTCGCGGCGGCCGTCCGCTGTTGCGCGTAAGAACCACTCAGCCGGTCAACGATCCGTTCCTAGAGATGCTGGTCGAGCTGCAGTGGACCACCGGCAGGCTGGTGCGCGAGTACACGGTTCTTCTCGACCCGCCGGAATACAGGGGGCCGCAGGCCATCGCGGCGGCGCCAGCGCCGCGCGCCACGCCGGCCGCCGTCCCCGAGCCGAAGCTCGCCGAAGCGCCGGCAGCGCAGCCGGCGCCCGAACCTGCACGCGCGCCTGCACCCGCACCGGTCGAAGCCAAGCCGCTGCCGTCCGTCCCGGCTCCCGCGGCTGAGCCGGCACCGGCGCCCACGCCAGCCGCCGAGGCGCAGGTCGAAGAGCCGGCTGCGGCGGAAGCGGAGAAGCCCGCGGCGGAGCCAGTCGGCGAGCCGGCTGCCGCGGAAGAGAGAAAGGTCGCGGTCAAGAAGGGCGACACGCTGAGCGAAATCGCGCGCCAGAACCTGCCGCCCGGCGCGAACCTCAACCAGATGCTGATTGCGATCTACCGCGCCAACGAGGATGCGTTCATCCGCAAGAACGTCAACCTGCTGCGCGCGGGGCGGATCCTCAACATCCCTGGCGCGGAAACCCTCAGCACGATCGACCCGGAAGAAGCGAAGCGCCTGGTGCAAGCGCACATGGACGACTTCGCCGCGTACCGCAGCCGCCTCGCGACGGCGTCGACGTCCGTCGAAGCGCCGGGCGGCCGGCGCGAAGCCGAAGGCAAGATCGAGCCGAAACCGGAAGCGCCGGCTGCCGCGCCACAGGATCAGGTCCGGCTTTCGAAGGCCGACCCGAGCAAGCCGGCCGCGCCGGCCAGCCGGGCGGCGCGCGACGACGACGCGGTTGCCCGCGAACGCGCGGTGAAAGAAGCGCAGTCGCGCGTCACCGATCTGGAAAAGAACGTCACCGACCTGCAGAAGCTGCTGGAGATGAGGAACCAGCAGCTGGCCGAGCTGGAGAAAAAAGCGCAGGCGAAGCCCGCTCCTGCGCCGGAAGCGCCAAAGCCGGTCGCCGAAGCACCGAAACCCGTAGCTGAGACACCAAAGGCCGTAGCTGAGGCACCAAAGCCCGCTGCGGAGGCGCCCAAACCGGTGCCGCAGGCGCCAAAGCCCCCGGTTCAAGCAGCCAAGCCGCAGCCCAAGGCAGCGCCACCTCCGCCCGAGCCGAGCATCGTCGACGAGTTTCTCGACAACCCGATTGCGCTCGCCGGGTTGGGCGGCGTGATCGTGCTGCTCGCCGGCTACGGCGTATGGACATGGAGAAAAAAAAAGACTACGCAGGCCAGATTTCAAGATAGCGTCCTAGGCGCCGCCTCTACCACCGGCTCGTCGACTGGAACCGGCGCTGGACTAGCGGCGCAGAGCGTCTCGCAGGGCTCGCTCAGCCAGCCGTTGGCCGGGATGGAGGCCGACGAAGTCGATCCGATCGCCGAAGCAGACGTTTACATGGCCTACGGCCGCGACACGCAGGCCGAGGAAATCCTCCGGGAAGCGCTGCAAAAGGACGCAAAGCGCACCGCGGTGCATTCCAAGCTGCTCGAGATCTACGCCAACCGGCGTGACGTCACGTCCTTCGAGCAGACGGCGCTCAAGCTCAAGTCGCTCACCAACGGTTTCGGTCCGGAATGGGACAAGGCTGTCGCCCTCGGCCGTTCGATCGATCCGCAGAATGGGCTGTATGGCGGTAGCGGTGTCCCCGCAGCCGCCGCACCAGCTGCTGCTGCGGCTGCCGCCGCACCGAACCTCGATTTCGATCTGAGCGCCGCTACATCGTCTTATCAGAGCGTGAGCCTGCCCGAGTTCTCGATCGACGAACCGAAGGCGCCACCGCCCAGCGGACTGGACTTCGACTTCGATGCCGCGCCGGCGGCGGCAGCTGGTGCGAGCGCAAAGAGCGATTTCAGCCCCGGGGGCACGCTGATCATGGGTGAACGGCCGGGCGAGAGAACCGTCACCAGCGTGGATTTCAATCTGGACACCACGGGCAGCAGCGAAGCGAAGAGTGCCGGAGCGGCGCCGTCCGCAAACGGCGGTCTCGATTTCGACATCAGCCTGGACCTCGGCGGGGAGGAGAAAAAGCCCGAACCCGACAAGACCGCGGCGCCGCTGGACCTGTCTTCCATCAGCCTGGACCTGGGCATTGCGGGCGAGCCGAGCGGTTCGCCCGCCGGCACCGATCCGAAATGGCAGGAAGTCGCCACCAAGCTCGATCTCGCCAAGGCGTACGAGGAGATGGGAGACAAGGACGGCGCGCGGGAGCTGCTAAACGAGGTGATGAAGGACGGCGACAGCGTGCAGAAGGGCCAGGCGCAGCAGCTGCTGGCCAAGCTGGGTTAGCATCCGCCGTACACCGCCCTACTGAACTGAAGGAAGCCGCGGCGCCAGCGACCGCGGCTTTTTGCTTTATGCGCATAGCTCTAGGACTCGAATACGACGGCAGCCGCTTTCTTGGATGGCAGACGCAGCCCGGCGGAGGCGCAGTGCAGGACGCCCTCGAGCCGGCTCTCGGCGCGATTGCCGGCGGGCCGGTCGGGGTGACCTGCGCCGGCAGGACCGATCGCGGCGTGCACGCGCGCGGGCAGGTGGTGCACTTCGATGAGCTCGCGTCCCGACCCCTGTCTGCCTGGGTTCGCGGGGTGAACGCGCTGCTGCCCGACGGCGTCGCGGTGTTATGGTCGCAGCAGGTCGACCCGTCCTTCCATGCACGCTACAGCGCCGTGAGCCGTACCTACCGCTACGCGCTTCTCAATCGTCCGGTGCGGCCGGCGCTCGCCGCGAGCCACGTCGGCTGGATTCACCTGCCGCTCGATGTCGATGCGATGCGCGAGGCCGCCGCGCTGCTCGTCGGCGAGCACGATTTCTCGGCGTTCCGCTCGGCGCAGTGCCAGGCCAAGTCGCCGCTGCGCACGCTGCATTCGCTCGACATCGAGCGCCGCGGCGAGCGCATCGACTTCGTGCTGCGGGCGAACGCGTTCCTGCACCACATGGTGCGCAACATCGTTGGCACGCTCGTTTATGTCGGCAAGGGCAAGCATCCGGCGCCCTGGGTGAGGGAGGTGCTCGAGTCGCGCGATCGTGCGCGCGCGGCGCCCACCTTCGCGCCGGAAGGACTTTGCCTGGAGGCCGTGGAGTACGACGCGAAATGGGGACTGCCCCGATGAGAACCCGCGTCAAGATCTGCGGCATCACGCGGCGGCAGGACGCGCGCGCGGCGGCCGAAGCGGGCGCCGATGCCATCGGGCTGGTGTTCTATCCGCCGAGCCCGCGCTTTGTGAGCGTCGAGCGCGCGCTCGAGGTACGCGATGCGCTGCCCCCCTTCGTGCAGAGCGTTGCGCTGTTCGTCAACCCGGACGCGGCGCAGGTGGCGCAGGTCATCGGCCGGGTACGGCCCGCGATGCTGCAATTCCACGGCGAGGAGGAGCCGCAGTTCTGCGCGCAGTTCGGCGTGCCCTGGGTCAAGGCCTGCCGCGTGAGGCGGGGAATCGATTTGCTAAAATACCTGCGCCCGTTTTCCGCCGCCGCGGCCTGGCTGCTCGACAGCCACGTCGAGGAGTACGGCGGAGCGGGCGAGAGCTTCGACTGGTCGCTGGTGCCCGCCGCACGCGACCGGCCGCTCATCCTTTCGGGCGGGCTGGCGCGGGACAATGTCGCCGAGGCGATCCGCCGGGTGCGGCCGTGGGGGGTCGATGTCTCGAGCGGAGTCGAGTCGGCGAAGGGAATCAAGGACGCCGCGAAAATCGCCGCTTTCATAGCAGAGGTCAGGAATGCGGATGTATGACTTGCCCGACGCGCGCGGGCATTTCGGTCCCTACGGCGGCGTATTCGTCGCAGAGACGCTGATGCACGCGCTCGACGAGCTGCGCGATGCTTACGAGCGCGCGCGCGCGGATGCCGCGTTCCAGGCCGAGTTTCACTACGAGCTCAAGCACTACGTGGGACGACCAAGCCCGGTCTACCACGCTCGGCGGCTCTCGGAGCGCTGCGGCGGCGCGCAGATCTACATCAAGCGCGAGGACTTGAACCACACCGGCGCGCACAAGATCAACAACACCATCGGCCAGGCGCTGCTCGCGCGGCGCATGGGCAAGCCGCGCGTGATCGCCGAGACCGGCGCCGGCATGCACGGTGTCGCGGCCGCCACCGTGGCGGCGCGCTACGGCATGGAATGCGTGGTGTACATGGGCACCGAGGACGTCAAGCGCCAGGTGCAGAACGTCTATCGCATGAAGCTCCTCGGCGCCACGGTGGTGCCGGTCGAATCGGGATCGCGCACGCTGAAGGACGCGCTGAACGAGGCGATGCGCGACTGGGTCACGAATGTCGAGCGCACCTTCTACATCATCGGCACGGTCGCCGGTCCTCATCCCTATCCGATGATGGTCAGGGACTTCCAGTCGGTGATCGGCGACGAATGCATCGTGCAGATGCAGGAGCTCGCCGGGCGGCAACCCGACGCGGTGATCGCCTGCGTCGGCGGCGGCTCGAACGCGATGGGGATTTTTTACCCGTACATCAAGAATCTGAAGGTAAGGCTGATTGGCGTCGAGGCAGCGGGCGAAGGCCTGGCGAGCGGCAAGCACGCGGCGTCGCTGTGCGCGGGCAAACCCGGGGTGCTGCACGGCAATCGCACTTACCTGCTTCAGGACGCGAACGGGCAGATCACGGAAACGCATTCGATCTCGGCCGGGCTCGACTACCCCGGCGTCGGCCCGGAGCACGCCTGGCTCAAGGACAGCCGGCGCGCCGAATATGTCGCGGTGACCGACGACGAAGCGCTCGGCGCATTTCACGAGCTGTGCCGTTGCGAAGGCATCATCCCGGCGCTCGAATCCGCGCATGCGCTCGCTCATGCCGCCGCGCTGGCGCGCACCCTGCCGAAGGAGGCGATCCTGCTGGTGAACCTCTCGGGCCGCGGCGACAAGGACATGCATACCGTTGCCCAGCGCTCGGGCCTGCAGCTCTGAGATGTCGCGCATCCAAGCGCGTTTCGCCTCCCTGGCGAGCGCCAGGCGCAAGGCGCTGATCCCCTATATCACCGCGGGTGATCCGCATCCGGCGCTTACCGTGCCGCTGCTGCGCGCGCTGGTCGAGGCGGGAGCCGACATCCTCGAGCTGGGCGTGCCGTTCTCGGACCCGATGGCCGACGGCCCGGTGATCCAGCGCTCGGCCGAGCGGGCGCTGAAGCACGGCACCGGTCTTTCGGATGTATTGAAGTTCGTCGTTGAATTTCGAAAACAGGACGCCGCGACGCCGATCGTGCTCATGGGTTATGCCAATCCGATTGAAGCGATGGGCAGCGCAAGCTTTCTTGAAAAGGCGAAGGCCGCCGACATCGATGGCGTCATCGTCGTCGACTACCCGCCGGAGGAGTGCGTGGAATTCTCCGCTCTGGCGAAGAAGAACGGCATCGACCCGGTTTTTCTTCTCGCCCCGACCTCCACCGAAAAGCGGATCGAGGAGGTGGCGCGGATCGGCAGCGGTTACCTGTACTACGTCTCGCTGCGCGGCGTGACCGGGGCTTCGAACATCGATTTATCGGACGTTGCCGCCCGGATCCCCAGAATCCGCGCGGCCACACGCTTGCCGATCGGCGTCGGCTTCGGCATCCGCGACGCCGAGTCGGCGCGCCGCGTCGCCGAGACCGCCGACGCGGTGGTGATCGGCAGCCGCATCATCCAGGAGATTGAATCAGCGGGGCCCCACGATGCGACCTCCAGGGTGAAAGCTCTTCTGAAGCCCATACGGCAGGCGCTGGACGCATGAGCTGGCTGCAGAAGCTCCTCCCCCCCAAGATCCAGCGCAC
>Ga0184618_10000088_pt1 | contig 21449 bp, 19 predicted proteins | sample PLM0_30_b1_FD_133159 | JGI IMG/M metagenome (GOLD analysis project Ga0184618, IMG submission 133159) | Groundwater sediment microbial communities from an aquifer in East River, Colorado, USA - PLM0_30_b1 | ecosystem: Environmental > Terrestrial > Soil > Riparian zone | place: USA: East River...
CGACGGCCGGGGCGTTCCGGATGGGCTCCGGGGCGATGCCATTCCGTTCGAGGCGCGGGTCGTCAGCGTCGCCGACGCCTTCGACGCGATGACGAGCGTCCGCCCCTACCGCCCGTCGCTCTCCGTCGCGCACGCGATGCGGGAGCTGGAGGAGGGGAAGGGCGTCCAGTTCGACCCCGCGATCGTGGACGCCTTCCGGCGCGCCTTCCCCCAGGTGACCGCTCTCCCGATCCCCACTCCCCAACTTCAGCCGCTGCGCCTGCCGGTCCGGGCGATGGACGCCCGCCGCGTTTGATGTCGGACACCCTGATGATCGGCGTCTCGGGGGTGCGGGGCCTGGTCGGCACCGACCTCACCCCCGAAGTCGTGGCCCGCTGGGCGGCGGCGTTTGGAACCTGGGCAAAAACGGGGCCCGGGGCCCGGGGCCCGGGGGCGCGTAGGGGGAGCCGCGTTGTCCTGGGGCGGGATGCGCGCACGTCGGGCCCGATGTTCGCGCGCGCGGCCACGGCAGGGTTGATGTCGGTTGGGTGCGAGGTCATCGACGTCGGTCTCGTCGCGACGCCTACGGTGCAGCTCGCCGTCGAGCATCACCGCGCCGCGGGCGGGATCGTCCTCACCGCCAGCCACAATCCGATCGAATGGAACGCCCTGAAATTCGTCGGCCGCGACGGCATCTTTCTTGACGGCGAGGCCGGCACGCGCGTGCGCACACTCGCCGGCGACGGCCGCATCGGCCGCGCCGGCTACGATGCGTTGGGGAGCGTCGCGTCGGATCCGGACGCCATCGAGCGTCATTTGGACGCGGTGCTCGCGTTGCGGGGACTCGACGTCCGCGCGATCCGGCGGCGGCGATTCCGGGTGGCGCTCGATACGGTGCGCGGCGCCGGGGGCGCGGTCATGCCCGCGCTGCTCGAGCGCCTGGGGTGCCGGGTGACGGCGATCAATCTGGAAACGGACGGCCTATTTCCGCGCCCACCGGAGCCGGTGCCTGAAAACCTGAAGGCCCTCGGCGCGCTGGTGCGACGCAAGAAGGCGGAGGTCGGGATCGCGGTCGATCCGGATGTCGATCGCCTGGCGATTGTTGATGAGCAGGGCAGGGCGATTGGCGAGGACTATACGCTGGCATTTGCGGTGCGGGCGGTGTTGGGGAGAAGGTTGGAAGGTTGGCAGGTTGGAAGCGGGCGGCGGGGACCTTCCAACCGTCCAACCGTCCAACGTTTCGTCGTCTGCAATCTCTCGACGTCGCTCGTCGTGGAAGACGCCGCCCGAGAGTATGGCGCGAGCGTCGTGCGGGCCCCCGTGGGCGAGGCGCATGTGGCGCGCAAGATCATCGAGCTCAAGGCGCCGATCGGCGGGGAGGGGAACGGCGGCGTGATGTATCCCGCGCTGCACGTGGGGCGAGACGCGCCGGTGGCGGCGGCGCTGGTGCTGGCCCTCCTCGCGCGCGAAGGGAAGACCGTGAGCGAACTCGTGGCCGCGGCGCCGCGGTATGCCATCGTGAAAGCGAAGCTCGAACGCGGAACGCGGAACGGGGAACGGGGCATGGACGACGTCTATGCGGCGCTGCGCGCGCGATTCCCCGAGGCGAAGGCCGACACGCAGGACGGGCTGCGGCTCGCCTGGCCAGTCCGGTGGCTGCACGTCCGGCCCTCGGGGACGGAGCCGATCATCCGGCTGATCGCCGAAGCGCCGACCGGTGCTGAAGCGGAGCGACTGATAGACGAAGGGCGGCGACTGTGTGCGGCATCGTAGGCTATACCGGACCCCGGGCGGCCGCCGGGCTCGTGCTCGACGGCCTGAAGCGGCTCGAGTATCGCGGGTACGACTCGGCCGGGCTCGCGGTGGTGAATGGCGGGCGCATCGAGATCTTCAAGGCGGCGGGAAAGATCACCGCGCTCGAGCGCGAACTGGGCTCGACGCTCCCCGCCGGTCACACCGCGATCGCCCACACGCGCTGGGCGACGCACGGCGCGCCCACCACGATCAATGCCCACCCCCACTCCGATTGCGGTGGCACGCTCGCCCTGGTGCATAACGGCATCATCGAGAACGCCGGCGTGCTGCGCACCGCCCTGACCAAGCGCGGTCATGTGTTCCGCTCCGAGACCGACACCGAGGTCTTGGTGCACCTGGTGGAGGAACTGCACACCCAGGACCGGTCGCTGGTCGAGGCGGTGGCCGGAGCGTTGCAGCAGGTCGAGGGGACCTACGGCATCGCGATCGTGTCGAGTCGCGAGCCCGACACGATCGTTGCGGCGCGGCGGGGCTCGCCGCTGCTCGTCGCGATCGGCAACGGCGAAAACTTCGTCGCCTCCGACGCGTCAGCCGTGCTGGCCCACACCCGCTCAGTCGTATACCTGGACGACGGCGAGATCGCCGAAGTGCGCCCCGGGGACTACCGCATCCTCGACCTCGCGGCGGTGGAGAAAGAGAAGGCCGTGACGCAGGTCGACTGGGACCTGGCCACGATCGAGCGCGGCGGGTTCGCGCACTTCATGCTCAAGGAGATCATGGAGCAGCCGGAGAGCATCCGGAACACGTTGCGCGGCCGCCTCCTCGAAGAAGAGGGCACCGTCAAGTTGGGCGGCTTGAACATCACCGACGAAGACCTGCTCAAAGTCCAGCGCATCGTGATCACCGCCTGCGGCACGTCGTGGCACGCCGGGTTGATCGGCGAATACATGATGGAGGAGCTGGCCCGTATCCCCACCGAGGTCGAGTACGCCTCGGAGTTCCGTTACCGCAACCCAATCGTGGACGAGCGGACGCTGGTGGTGGGGATCTCCCAGTCGGGCGAGACGGCGGACACGCTGGCCGCGCTGCGCGAGGCGAAGCGGCGCGGCGCCCGCACTCTGGGCCTCGTCAACGTCGTGGGGAGCACCATCGCGCGCGAGGTGGACGGCGGCATCTACCTGCACGCGGGGCCGGAGATCGGCGTCGCGAGCACCAAGGCCTTCACGAGTCAGATCGCGGCCCTGGCGCTGCTCACGCTGAAGATGGGCCGCCTGCGCGCCCTCTCGATCCTCCAGGGCCGCGAGGTCGTGCGCGCGCTCGCGCGGCTTCCCGAGCTCGTGGCGCAGGTGCTGGCCAAGGCGCCGCAGGTCGAGCAGCTCGCCGAGCGGTTGCAGCGGGCGACGAACGTCCTGTACTTGGGGCGCGGCTACAACTTCCCCGTAGCGCTCGAGGGGGCGCTGAAACTCAAGGAAATCTCCTACATCCACGCCGAGGGGTATCCCGCGGCCGAGATGAAGCACGGGCCCATCGCCCTGATCGACGACCTCATGCCGGTGGTGTTCATCGCGCCCAAGGATGCCGTGCACCAGAAGGTGGTGAGCAACGTCGAAGAGGTGAAGGCGCGGGGCGGGCGGGTGATCGCGATCGTCACCGAAGGCGACACCGCCCTGGCGACGCTGGCGGACCAGCGCATCGAGATCCCCGAGACGCTCGATCTCTTGACGCCCGCGCTCAGCGTGCTGCCGCTGCAGCTCCTCGCCTACTACATCGCCGTGCGGCGGGGGTGCAACGTGGACCAGCCGCGGAACCTCGCGAAGTCAGTGACGGTGGAGTGAGAGTGGATGGAAAGTTGGACGGATGGAAAGTTGGAATGGTTTTTCCTTCCACCATTCCAACTTTCCAACTTTCCATCCGGGAGGGGTTGGGATGAGAGTCGTGCTCCAGCGCGTGTCGCGGGCATCGGTGCGCGTTGAGGGCGGGACGGTCGGGTCGATCGGGGTGGGGTTTTTGGTCCTCGCCGGGTTCGCTCCCGCCGACTCCGACGCGACCCTCACGTGGATGGCGGAGAAGATCTTGGGCCTGCGGCTGTTTGGCGATGCCGAGGGCAAGATGAACCGCGACCTCGCCGAGGTGGGGGGCGCGGTGCTCGTCGTCTCGCAGTTCACCCTGTACGGCGACGCCAAGAAGGGCCGCCGGCCGAGCTTCATCGATGCCGCTCCTCCCGAGATCGCGGTTCCACTCTACGAACGCTTCGTCGCGTTGCTGCGGGAGAAGGCGGGTGGCATTCCCGTCGCAACCGGGGAGTTCGGGGCGATGATGGAGGTCGAGCTGGTGAACGACGGGCCGGTGACGCTGATTCTCGAGAAATGACGGCCGACCGTCCCATCGTGCTCGCGAGCGGGAGCCCCCGCCGCAAGCAGCTGCTCGAGATGCTGCGCATCCCCTTCCGCGTCATTGCGCCGGACGTGGACGAGCACGTGCTGCCCGGCGAGAAGCCTGACGCCTACGTCACGCGTCTATCGCGCGCCAAAGCGGAGGCGGTGTTGCCGCGCGCGCCGGGCGACGTGATCCTCGCGGCCGATACCACGGTGGTCCTCGGCGGCAGGATCTTCGAGAAGCCGACCTCGCCGGCGCATGCGGTCGAGATGCTCGAGCAGCTTCAAGGCAAGACGCACGAGGTCCTGACGGCCGTCGCCGTCGCCAGGAACGGCAGGCTCGAGCAGGCGCTCGACGTCTCGCGCGTGACGTTCCGACCCAACACCCGGCAGACGCTCGAAGAGTACGTCGCTACCGGCGAGCCGCTCGACAAAGCCGGCGCCTACGCGATCCAGGGACTCGGCGCGCCGCTGATCGAACGGGTGGAGGGAGACTTCTTCGGGGTGATGGGACTGCCGCTGCGGCTGGCGCTCGACCTCTTGGCGAAGTTCGGGCGACCCTACCGCTTCACGCGGTAGACCGGAATCTTCTTCGCCTTGCCCTTCACCTGGATGGGCTCGAGCGCCTCGACGGGTGGCTTGTTCTTCAGCTGTTGGTAGAACGGCTCCGAGATCAGGATCTCGTTCGGCCCCGCCTTGCCGCACAGGCGATAGGCGGTGTTCACGGCGTCGCCGATCACGGTGTACTCCAGGCGGCGATCGGAGCCGATGTTCCCGGCGAACACCTCGCCGAAGTTGATGGCGATTCCGATCTGCACTTCGGTGCGTCCCTCGTGCTTCCACTTGGCGTTGAGCTTCTCGAGCTCGGCGAGCTGCGCGATGGCGCACTGTACGGCGCGGTCGGCGTCGTCTTCGTGGGCGATGGGGGCCCCCCACAACGCCATGATGGCATCGCCCATGAACTTGTCGAGCGTGCCGCCGTACTCGAACACTTTGTCTACCATCTCTGTGAAGTACTCGGTGAGGAGTTTCGCGATCTCGTCCGGGCTCATCGTCTCGGACATGGGCGTGAAGCCGCGAATGTCGGAGAAAAACACGACCACCGGGCGCTTTTCGCTGGGCAGCCGTCCCGCGTCCTGCTGCTGGGCGATCACCTGCGCGATGTTGGGCGAAAAGTAGCGTTCGAAGTTCGAGCGGACCAGCGCCTCGCGTCGGATGCGCTCCGACAACTGTGAGTTCTCGATCGCGACCGCCGTGAGGCCCCCGAACGCGATCAGGAACTCCAAGTCCTCGTCGGCGAACGAATGGGTGGCGGTGAGGTTGTCGACGTAGAGGATGCCAAGCACTTTCTGGTCCGACCCCATGAGCGGTGTGCACATCGCGCTGCGCACGCTCTGGATGAGGATCGACTTCCCCTTGAAGCGCTCGTCGGCGGCCGCGTTGTCGGAGAGGATCGCCACCCGCTCCTCCACGGCCTTGCGCGCGATCGACTGCGGGACGTGCTTCGCGGCGCTCGCATCGCCCGTGCGGCTCTTGGAGATGCGCGGGACCAGCTCATCCGACTTTCCGTCGAGCAGCAGGATCGACACCCGGTCCACGTTCATGATCTGGAACGTGAAGTCCACCACCTTGTCGAGCAGGCGGTCCAGCTCCTGCTGCTTCGACAGCTCCTTCGACACCTCGAGCAGCAACGACAGCTTCTTTTCGCGCCGCTCTTCCAGCGTCTGCGCCTTGACCTTGAGGTGCGACGCACCCGACGCCTGGTCGACGACGATCGCCGGCACGCCGCCCGAGACGGGGAGCTGGCGGATGATCGTGCCGCCCGGCACGGCGGTCCTGGGGCTCGCGAAGTCGGGAGGAGGGGCCGGGACCACCTGCGGGCGCGGGGCGGGAGAGGTCACTTCCTTCACCCGAAAGGCGACTTTACCGAAGGTCACGACGTCGTTCGGCCCTGCCTCCGCCTCGGCGATCTTGGCGCCGTTCAAGAACGTGCCGTTCGACGAGCCGAGGTCGGTCACCCGCACGCCGGTGTCGGTGAGGGCGATCTCGGCATGGCGCCGCGAGATCGTGGGATCGTAGATGGGGACGTCGCTCGTGACCGCCCGCCCGACGACCAGCGTGCGCCCGAGCTGAAGATCGATCGACTGATCGCCGGCGGTGTTGATCAGCTTGAACACAAGCGAAAATATAGACGTCAAGACGCCAAGACGCTAAGTCAGTCGCCTGCTTTCGCCAGTGCAAGTGCGCGTAGCACCGCCCGCGCTTTAGCTTCCGTCTCTTCGAATTCGCGCGCCGGATCGGAGTCCGCGACAATCCCGGCTCCGGCCTGGACCACCACCCGGTCCTTCAGCACGAGCGCCGAGCGGATCGCGATGGCCGTGTCGAGGCTCGCCGCGCCCCACCCCACGTACCCCACCGCCCCCGCGTACGGGCCGCGGCGCTCCGGCTCCAGCTCGTCGATGATCTCCATCGCCCGAACCTTCGGCGCGCCGGTCACCGTCCCCGCTGGGAAGCAGGCGCGGAATACATCCAGCGCGTCGTACCCGGGCCGTAGGCGGCCGCGCACCTCGCTCACCAGGTGTTGGACGTGGGAGTAACGCTCGATCGTGAGCTGATCGGTCACGCGCACCGAGCCGAATTGCGCCACGCGCCCGACGTCGTTGCGCCCCAGGTCCACCAGCATGCGGTGCTCGGCGAGCTCCTTCGCGTCGGCGCGGAGCGCCGCCGCCAACGCCTCGTCCTCCTCGGGCGTCGCGCCGCGCGGGCGTGTGCCGGCGATGGGACGAACCGTGACCTCGTCGCCCTCGACGCGGACCAGCACCTCGGGCGAGCTGCCCACGAGGGTGCAGTCGTCGAGCGCGAGATAGAAGAGGTAGGGGGCGGGGTTCAGCGCGCGAAGGTAGCGGTACAGGCGGAGCGGATCCACCGCGCCGGCCACCTCCTGGCGCCGCGACAGCACAGTCTGAAAGGTGTCGCCCGCCGCGATGTACTCGCGGATGCGCGCGACGTCGCGCTCGAACGCGCTCCGGGGGTAGCGGGAATCGGCGCCGAGCGGAGCCGTCCCGCCGTCGAGCGTCAGCGGGGCGAGGGTGTGGGTCGCGCCGAGCCGGCCGACGAGCGTGTCGAGCCGTTCCTCGGCCGCCGCGTGGAGACGCGCGCGCTGGGCGGCGGACGCGCCCGCCGGCACCTCGACGTTGGCGAGCACGATGGCGCGCCCGAAGAGATTGTCGAGGATCACGAGCGAGTCGGCGATCATCATCACGGCGTCGGGCACGCCGAGGGTGTCGGCGGGCGGGGCGGGGAGACGCTCGATGCTGCGGACGATGTCGTAGCCGAGATAGCCTACGGCGCCGCCGGTGAAGCGTGGGAGCCCGGGCACCGGCACCGCCGGCAGCGCGCGCATGCGGAGCGCGAGGTGGCCGAGCGGGTCCGCGGTTTCCCCCGCGGCCTCCCAGCCCGCCGCGGGGGTCCACCGCTCCACCCGCGTGCCGCGATAGCGCCACGCCTCACGCGGTTCGGTGCCGAGGAAGGTGTAGCGGGCCCAGCGCTCGCCGCCGACGAGCGATTCAAGCAGGAACGCGAAAGGCGGGCGCGCGATCTTGGCGAGGGCCGCGACCGGCGTGTCGGCATCGAGCACGACCTCGCGCACGACCGGCACGATGCTGGTCACGCGGCAGCCTCGCTTGCCCGGCCCCGCACGCCCCACGAGATTTCGCGGCGATGCGTCTCCTCGCACTGGCCTGTCTCGCGGCCGTCGCCGTGCCCCCCCCCCTCCCCCCGCCCGCCGCTGCCCAAGACTGGAACAGCGATGCCGCGCTGGCACTGGCGCGTCGCGCCATCGACCGGCGCGACCGCACCGCGAGCGACACCGCGCTCCGCGACTACCAGGCCAAGGCTCACGGGTTCTTGTTCTTCCTCGGGCAGTTCGGGGAAGGGCTGACCGAGCCGCCCCGTCTCGTGAAGGCCGACCAGCTGGAGCTGGAAGTGTACTGGAAGGCGCCGCAGCTCAGCAAGCAGCGCATCGTCGGCTGGCGGGACCGCGCCGAGCTGCCCACCGACATGAGCTACCATCGGGACCACCTCGGCATCGTCCAGAACAACTTCGGACGCCTCGTGCGACTGGGCGACGGCGACGAGGTGCGCGACGTGCCGCACCCGCTCGCGCCTGGCGGAACGGACCTCTACGACTTCGCCCTCGGCGACACCGTCACGCTGGTGCTGCCGCAGCGCGCCGTGCGGGTCGTGGCGCTGCGCGTGCGGCCCAAAGACTTCGGCGAGGCGCGGCTGGTCGGTACGCTGTTCGTGGATGCCGAGACCGCCGATCTGGTGCGTCTGACGTTCAACTTCACGCCCCGCGCGTATCTCGATCCTCGCCTCGAGGACGTGAGCATCGTGCTCGACAACGCCCTGTGGGAGGGGCAGTTCTGGCTCCCCTATCGCCAGGAGGTCGAGATTCGCCGCCGCGTCACCTGGCTCGACATTCCGATGCGGGGGATTATTCGGGGGCGCTGGGAGATCGACAGCTACGTGTTCAACGCCGGCCTTCCGGCCACGTGGTTCGCAGGCGACGAGATCGTCGCGCTTCCCAAGGCCCAGCGCGACTCCTTCCCTTGGACCGGGCCACTAGCCGCCGCGATCCAGGACGTTGCCGAGCCGGTGCGCCAAGGCGATCTGCAGGCGGTTCGCGCGGAGGTCGCCGACATCGCGGGCCGCCGTGCGCTGTCGGGGCTGCGGGCGCGGCGCCTCGGGGCGCGCGGCGTGAGCGACCTGCTGCACGCGAACCGGGTTGAGGGGCTCGCCGCGGGCGCCGGGGTGGTGTGGCGGATCGCGGCGGACCGCGTCGAAGTACGCGCCCTCGGGAGCTACGGGTTCGCCGACAAGCGAGGCAAGGGCCTGCTGGCCGTCTCGTGGGGCCGTGGGATCGAGGTCGCCGGCTACCGGCAGGTGCGCGACGTCGCCGACGCACCGGTGATCGCGCCGCTGTTCAACTCGATCGCGTCGCAAGAATTCGGGGACGACTACGGCGACTACTACCTTGCCACCGGCGCGCGCGCGGCCTGGCGCCGCAGCGTCAGTCCGCGGAGCGAGTGGCGCGTTGCGGCCACGCGCGAGCGCATCGCGCCCCTCGCGGTGCGGGCCGAGCCCGCCACCGGCAGGTTTCGCCCGAACCCGCCGGTCGCGGCCGGCGACTTCTCGGTCGTGTCGGTCACGCTGCGGCGCCGCAGTGAGGGGTTCGCCGTGCGCCGCGATCTTGCGGCCGCTCTGAGCGTGGAGGCCGGCGGGCGGGACGGCGGGGCGGCGTACGTCCGCGTGCAAGGCGCGGGACACCTGCTCGTCCCCCTCGGCGGCACCCGTTTGCTCGCGCGCGCGCAGGGCGGCGTCGCGGGCGACGGACTGCCGCCGCATCGCGCCTTCGTGCTCGGCGGGCGCGGCACACTGCTCGGAGACACGTTCCGGAGTTGGGGCGGCCGCCGTGCCGCGCTGCTGCATCTCGAGTGGCGCGCGCCGGTGCCGTTCGTCCGGATGGCCGCCGGGCCCTACGCGCGCACGCCGGGCACGATCACGCTGGCGCCGTACGCCGCCGCCGGCTGGAGCGACGGGCCGGTGTCCGGGACGCAGTGGCGCGCGACACGGGGCAGCCGCGTCACGTTGGGGCTCGGTGTCGAGTGGCTGGGTGTGTTCCGCCTCGAGCTGGGGTACGGCATCGAGAGCCGCCGCGCCTGCGTGTCGTTCGACGTGACGCGCGATTTTTGGGACATCCTTTGACCACTAGGCGTCTCGGCGTCCAGGCGTCTACGCGTAGACTGGACTCGCGTCCCCCCCCCCCGTCGGACTAGGTTTCGGGACAGACCCGAATGCCGGTAACCGCTTTTCCCGACGAGTGGCTGGCCCAATCGCTGGAGGGCCTGGTCACCCCCGAGCTGCTGATCGACCTCCGGGGGAAGGCGGAGCCTGGCCGGACACTTTGGGAGGCGCTGGTCGCCGGCAAAGTCTCGACGAACGATCAGATTCTCGACAAGCTGTCGACGCGGTTCCGCCTGAAGATCGCCAACGTCTCGCAGATCGACCCCAAGGTGCGCGATGGTGTGCCCGAACAACTGGCGCGCCGCTACCGCGTCCTGCCGCTGCGCCTCACCGATTCGTTCCTCGAGCTCGCGACCGCGAACCCGTTCGATCTCGACGCCGAGAAGGCGCTGGCATTCGCCACGGCCCGCGAGATCCGGATGTTGCTGCTCGCTCCGTCGACGATCGCCGAGAAGCTCGACGAGATGTATCGGCCCGAAAAGGCGCTCGACAAGCTGCTCGAAGGGATGGAGGGCTCGGGGGACCTGGTGCAGCTATCCGACCAGGCCCCGGTGGAGGAGCTGAGCGTCTCGGAGGCGGAAGCAAGCCAGCGGCCCGTCGTCCGGCTCGTGGACCTCATCATCTCCGAGGGCATCCTGTCGCGGTGCAGCGACATTCACATCGAACCCGAAGAGGGCGGCGTCGCGGTGCGCTACCGGATCGACGGCGTGCTGCGGCAGGTCATGAAGATCCCCCGCCAGGCGGGGCTGCCCCTCATCTCCCGCATCAAGATCATGTCGTCGCTCGACATCGCCGACCGGCTCCGCCCCCAGGACGGCCGTGCCCGCGTGGCGGTGAGCGGCCAGCCGATCGACCTGCGCGTCTCGACCCTCCCCGCCGCGCTCGGCGAGAAGGTCGTGATCCGGATCCTCGATTCGCGGGCGACGGTCAAGTCGCTCGAATCGCTCGGCTTCAATCCCGGCGAGACCGAGGCGATCAACCTGCTCCTGCAGAACCACGAGGGCGTCGTCCTGGTGACAGGCCCCACCGGCTCCGGCAAGACCACGACGCTCTACTCGATGATCAACCAGATCAAGACCGAGGGCGTGAACATCGTGACGGTCGAGGACCCGGTGGAATACCGGATGCAGGGGATCGTCCAGGTGCAGGTGCAGGAGAAGGCCGGGCTGACCTTCTCCGCGGCGCTGCGGTCGATCCTGCGCCAAGACCCGAACGTAATCCTGGTCGGAGAGATTCGCGACAAGGAGACCGCCCAGATCGCCGTGCAGGCGTCGCTCACCGGCCATCTCGTGCTCTCGACCCTGCACACCAACGATGCGGCCAACGCGGTGACGCGCCTCGTGGACATCGGGGTCGAGGCCTACAAGATCGCGGCGGCGTTGCGCGGCGTGATCGCGCAACGGCTCATGCGCAAGCTCTGTCCCACCTGCAAAGAGGTGTGGATGGAGGCGCCCGCCGAGCGGCTCCGGAAATGGGTCCCGAAGGGCACCCCGCTGTACCGCGCCGCCGGATGCCCGGACTGCGCGATGACCGGCTATCGCGGGCGCTTTTCGATCATCGAGGTGCTGACGGTTTCGGCGGAAGTGGAGCGCCGTATCGCCGCCGGCGAGCCCGCGGACCGCATCGCGGACGCCGCGCGGCATGGGGGGATGAAATCGCTGTGGGACAGCGGACTCGCCCACGTGACGCGGGGAGAGTCGACGCTCGACGAGCTGATGCGGGTCGTCGACGTGCCGGACGAGGATGACTTCGCGGGACCGGCCGCCCCCGCCGGCGCGGTCGCCGGGCGGGGGCGGGGGGGGGCCCCGGCCGCCGGCCGCCGCTCGAGTAGTGCGGACGCCGTGCGGTTGGTCGCTCCTCCCGAGCCCGTCTCGACGCACTTCGATCTTCTCGAAGAGCCGGCCGCCCCCCGCGCCTCCGGGGCGCACGGCCAGCCGGCGGCCAAGGTGCTCCTGGTGGACGATGAGGACAGCCTGCGCAAGGTGATGAAGGACTTGCTCGAACGGGACGGATACGTGGTGACGGAGGCGCGCGACGGCGTCCAGGCGCTCGACCAGGTGGATCGCGTCGGCCCCGACATCATCGTGCTCGACTTGAACCTGCCTGGGCTCGACGGCTACGGCGTGCTGTCGCACCTGCGGTCCCGGCCCGCCACCGCGAGCATCCCGGTCATCGTGCTCACCGCCAAAGGCGATGAGGACAACGAAGTCCGGGTCTTCGAGCTCGGCGCGGATGACTTCCTGACCAAGCCGTTCCGCGCCCGCGCCCTCTCGGCGCGGCTCGAGGCGGTGCTCGGCCGCCGCCGCTAGGCCCGAGTGACCGGCGTCCGCGTCGCGTTCGTGGACACGTACGCGCTGCGCGGCGCGGGAGCGCAGTCGCTCGAAGTGTTGGTGCTGCGGCGCAGCCCGCACGGCCGCCGCCCTGGATCGTGGGAGACGGTGCACGGCACGATCGAGCCCGGCGAGACGCCGGTCCAGGCGTCGCTGCGCGAGCTGCACGAGGAGACCGGTTTCGCACCGCTCCGGCTCTACAATGTGAGTCGCACGGAGGCATTCTATCAGCATGCGAGCGACGAGGTCGCGCTGATTCCCGTGTTCGCGGCGTTCGTACCCTCCGAGACCGCGTTGCGCCTGTCCGCGGAGCACGATCGGGGCGAGTGGCTCACGCCCGCGGAGGCCGGCCGGCGGTTCGCCTGGCCGCGGGAGCGCAGAGCACTGGAAGACATTTTGTCAATACTGGGGGGGGGAGACGCGGACTTGCTGGAAGACGTGCTGAGGGTATGCTAGGCGCCGTGAACCCCTTCTATCACCGCATCTATCGCGTCGTGCGGCACATCCCGAAGGGGCGGGTAGCGACATACGGCATCGTGGCACGTCTCGCCGGCCGGCCCGGTGCGGCGCGCACCGTCGGCTGGGCGCTCTCGGCGCTCCCCGAAGAAAACGACGTGCCCTGGTGGCGCGTCATCAACGCCGCCGGACAGATTTCGCTCTCGATCCACGATCATAGCGCGGTGCTGCAACGGGCGCTGCTGCTGCGCGAAGGGGTACGGTTCGCGCCGGGTGGGGCAGTCAACCTCGGCACCTACGGCTGGCCCGCCGAAGCCTACGACAGCGTCGCGGCCGCCCACAAGCGCGCTGCCTCGTCGCGCAGATCGCGGAGGTTGAAAGGCTTGCGCACGTAGCGCAAGCCGAGCCGCGTCAGCATCTCCTCCGTCGCCGGCCGCACGTCCCCCGTCGCGACGATGGTCCGGTCCCGCAGCGCCGGCACCCGCTCCATGAGCGCCTCGACGAACAGTCTGCCGCGCGCCGCCGCGCGCACGTCGGCGATCACCAGGTCGAACCCACCCCGACCGGCCAGCTCCAGCGCGTGCTGCGGGTTTCGCGCCACCTCGACGGCGTGGCCGTCGCGTCCGAACAGCGCCTGCACCATGCGCCGCACCGCCGGGTCGTCGTCCACGAGGAGAATCGTCCGTTTCGCGGCCGCCGCCGCAGGGGAGGACGATGGCGCGGGCGCCGCCGCGGGAGGCGCGTCGGCCGCGGACCGCGGCGTTCCGGCGGGAACGGGGGGCAGATCGACACGGAACGCGGCTCCGCCTCCCGACGGCCGCTCCACCGTGATGTGGCCCCCGTGGTTGTCGACGATCGAGTAGGTGATGGACAGACCGAGCCCGGTGCCCTTGCCCGGCTCCTTGGTCGTGAAGAATGGCGTGAACAGGTTTTGGACGACGGCGTCGGCGATTCCCGGGCCGGTATCGGCCACGCGCAGGTGCACGTGATCGTCGAACCACGTGGAGACGACGATGGTGCGAGACCGGCCCGCGGGGTTCTCGGCCACCGCCTGGGCCGCATTCGTGAGCAGGTTCAGCACGACCTGCTGCAGACTGTGGTGATCGCCCAGCACGTCGGGGAGCCGGCCGGCCAAGTCGGTCCGCACCTCGATGCCCTTCAGCTTCAGGTCGTACGCCATCAGGTGGGCCGTTCCCCGGATCACGTCGTTCAGGTCCACCGGAGACAGCTCGCCGGTGCCCTTCCGCGCGAAGGTCAGGAGGTTGCGCACGATGCGGCTCGCCCGCTCCGCCTGCTCGTGGATCACCTGCAGGTGGCCGCGGTCTTTCTTGCCCGTCTCCTTCTGCTCGAGCAGGAACTCCGACAGGCCCGCGATGGACGTGAGCGGGTTGTTCAGCTCGTGCGCGACGCCCGAGATGAGCTGTCCCACCGCGGCGAGCTTCTCGCTCTGGATGAGCTGCGTCTCCATCACCTGCTGATCGGTGACGTCTTCGATCAGGACGACGAGGCTCTGATCGCGCGTCGCGCTCGGGATGCGGGCGGCGTTGACGCGCACGGTGCGTCCCAGCCGCTCGGAGCGGGCGACGAGCGCAGGGGGATTGTCGCCCCGCCGCGCGGCGTCGAGCAGCTCCATGAGCGCGTGCGATTTGCCCAGCAAAGCGTGGCACAGGTGCGTGCCCACGACGCCCGGCAGCTCCGCGCCGAGCAGGCCGGCGAGGGCACGGTTCGCCCGGCGCACGCGCCCCTCGTCGTCCACCACCGCGATCCCTTCGCTCAGCGCGTCGAACGCCGTCTCCCACTGCTCCTTGGCGCGGCGGACCATCTCGAAAAACCGTGCGTTGGCGATCACGACGGCGGCGTGCGTGGCCAGCGTCGACAGGAGGCGGATGTCTTCCGAGACGAAGGCGCCCTCACGCGGATCGGCGATCACGAGCGTGCCCACCACCACGCCGTGAGCGCGCAGCGGCACGGCGGCCGCCGAGGCCGCCTGCACATCGCTGAGGAGCTGCATCGGCTCACCCCCCGAATTACGGACCAGCTCGAGATGCTCGCGACTGGTCGAGCGCGCTACGAGCCCGGGGTCGTCCGCGGGGATCGTTCGGCCGCGCAGCGCGGTGAGCGTCCCTTCGGCCGCGGCGACGTGCAGCGCATCGCCGGGGGCCTCGCCCGCCAGCGCCAGCAGGGCACCCTGGGCGTCGAGGAAGCGCACCGCGTAGCGCACCACCTGCTCGACGATGCGGTCCAGCTCGAGCGACTCGGAGAGGACGTACGACAGCTCCTGCAGCGAAAAGAGCTCCGAGAGACGGCGGTTCAGCTCTTCCGCCGCGCGGCGGCGCTCCCGCTCGGACCGCACCAGGCGCACCCAGAGGCGCCACAGCGCGGCCGCCAGGGTGAGCGTGACCAGACTCAGGGCGGCGAAGAGAACGGGGTGCTGGAGTAGGGAATCCACGATGGCTGTATAAGATGCGAGATGCGCTTGACCGCCGAAAACCCGACAAATAGATTCGAGTATCTCGATTGATAATCATTCTCAACTCATTCTCACCCAAGCACTTCTGGAGCGCCCCCCTCATGCTGCGAGCCGCAGCCTGCCTCACTCTCCTCGCGATCAACGCTGTCCCCGCGGTCGCCCAGGAGTCGACCACCGTGGGCGGCTACGGTGAGATTCACTACACCAACCCCCGCGGCCGGAACACGCCGGCCGAGGTGAACCTCCGCCGGTTCGTCGTCTACCTGGCCCACACTTTCAACGACCGCGTCGCCTTTCGCTCCGAGTTGGAGCTCGAGGACGCCAAGGTCGAAGGCGGCTCGCCCGGTGGCGAGGTCGCGTTGGAGCAAGCGTTTCTCGATTACCGCGTGGCCGATGCGATCACCGTGCGCACCGGCTTGGTGCTGCCGCCGGTCGGGATCATCAACGAGACGCATGAACCGCCGGCCTTCAACGGGGTGGATCGCCCGGCCTTCGACCACGATGTGATTCCGACGACGTGGCGCGAGATCGGTGTCGGCGTCGTGGGCCGCCTCCCGGTGGCGGACGGTTGGAATTACCGCCTCTATCTGGTCAACGGCCTCAGGGCGGACGGGTTTTCGGGCGCTGACGGGATCCGCGGCGGCCGGCAGGAAGGCCGCGAGGCGTCGTTTGCGAATCCGTCGCTCACTGGCCGCCTCGAGTGGGTCCGCCCGGCGGGCGGCCTGCGCGTGGGGGGCTCGTTCTGGTACGGCGGCACGACCGCCGGCGACACGTTGCTCGGAACGGGCAGCTTCGCTGCCCCGATCGCGCTCCTGTCCGCGGACGTGCGCTACGACCGCGGCGCCCTGGCCGTGCGCGCCGTCGTCGCCACGGTGAGCGTGAGCGATGCCGCCAGCATCAACGCCCTCTACGGCTCGACGGTCGGGCGTCGCATCGGCGGCGGGTACCTGGAAGGCGCCTACGAGATCCTGCGGCATGTGAGAGCCTTCGTGCGCCACGAGCGATACGATACCCAGATCGAGGTCCCGACGGGGACACCGCGCGACCGCGGCTTCGCCCGCCGGATCACCACCTTGGGCCTTTCCTACAAGCCGACGTGGAACACGGTATTCAAGGGCGACTACACGGTGCTGCGGACCGCGGCCGGCACGGGGCAAGGGGAGACGCTGCGTCTCGGCGTCGGCTATCAGTTCTGAGATGACGCAAGGCCCGCCTCCGGCGAAGGTCGCCGCGTCGATACGCCGGATCTTCGGTCCGGGTGCGGAGACTAGCGCGGTCGCCGTCGGCGCCGACACGGTGCTGCGCGTCGCACGCGGCGACTCCCTCCTCGGTTTCGCCGCCGTGGGCAACGTGATCGGAAAGGATCAGCCGATCACGTTTCTGGTGGCGATCGATCCCAGCGACCGACTCAAGGACGTCGACATCCTCGTCTATCGCGAGCCGTACGGCGGCGAGGTGGCGTACGACGCGTGGCGGCGCCAATTTCGGGGGAAGAGCGCCACCGATTCGCTCCGCGTCGGCCGGGAAATCCGCACCATCTCCGGCGCCACGATCAGCGTGCACGCGGTGACGCTGGGCGTGAAACGTGTCCTCGCCGACCTGACCCGCTGGCGCCAGTCCGGAGCGATCCGATGACCTGGAAGGATGTGCCCGCGCCCGTGCGCACCCTGGGACGGTGGGTCACGATCGTGCAGCTCGTGGGTTACACCACGTCGCTGCTGTTCGTGTGGCACACGACGCGGCTCGTGCCCGCCGGGGTCGCGACGCGCTACCGCGGGGCGAACCCCGAGGCGACCGCAGGCGCGATGCAGTTCCCCAAATCGCTCGCGGAGATGCTGACGATCACGCACACGCACCTGCTGAGCATGGCGGTGATCTTCGTGCTGACCGGTTTGGGCGTCGCGCTGTGCGCCGCGGTCTCCGAGCGGTGGAAGCGGTTCCTCATCGCGGAGCCGTTCGGCGCGCTGCTCGTATCCTTTTCGGCGATGTGGTTGATGCGCTACGCGGCGGCGGGGTTCAGCTGGCTGCTCGAAGCGTCGAGCTTCCTGTTGGCGGTGACGTTCTATGTCCAGTCGTATCTCATTCTCCGCGACCTGCATCGAGTCGAGCATGAAGCGGCGTGAGTTCGTGGGAGTCCTCGCCGCCGGGCTCGCACCGGCCTGGAGAACGCGACCGCGCGAGCAGTTCGTCGAGCGCTGGTCGTGGGCCATGGGCCAATCGGTGCACCTGATGGCCTTTGCGGCCTCCGACCAGCAAGGACTGGACGCCTGCGCCGCCGCGCTCGCCGAGCTGCGGCGCGTCGAGAGCCGGCTCTCCTGGTTCGAGGACGCCAGCGACCTCTGTGAGCTGAACCGCCACGCCGGCCGCGGTCCGATGCGTGTGGACGCCGACTTGAGGGCGATCCTGGGGCGCGCGCTGGCCTTCCAGCGCCTCACCGCGGGGGCCTTCGACGCCGCCGTCGAGCCGCTGATGCGCGCCTGGGGCTTCCGCGACCCGCGCCGTGGCCCGCCGAGCCCCGTCGAACTGGCCGCCGCCCGCGAGGCGGTGGCGACGGCGGAGGTGCGGCTGGACGCCGACACCGCACGGCTCCCGAACGGGCATACGCAGCTCGATTTCGGCGGCATCGGGGTGGGGTACGGGATCGACCGCGCCCTGGCGGTCCTGCGACGCTGTGGCATCGGGCGCGGGTTCATCGACGTGAGCGGAGACTGCGCGGCGATCGGCGCGCCACCGGGCGAACCGGGCTGGCTCGTCGAGATTGCCGACCCGACTGCTCCGACGGGGGAAGGGAGGGTCATCGCGGCCACGCGACTGCGGGATGCCGCCCTCGCGACCTCCGCGAATACCGTGCAGCGTCATGTGATGAACCCCGCGACCGGTCGGCCGGCCGATGCCCTGCGGCAAACGTGCGTCGTGGCGGCCAACGCCATCGCAGCCGACGCGCTCTCGACGGCGATGCTGGTCTCCGGGCGGCGACCGCCCGGCGCTCTGCGGGTGTACGCCGTCTGAAATTCGGCTTTGCGGGCCTCCTTATCCTTGCAGCGGCGTGCGGCGGGGACGCCCGCGACTCGGCGGTCTCGCGGGTGTGGCCCGCCAAGGGCGCCATGATGTCCGCCGCCGCCTGGGCGGCGGGGCGAGCGGACACCGGCCGGCTCGGTCGCGCGCTCGACGCCCTGGGCGACTCGGTCGAACAGTGGCGCGCCGTCGGCTTCGACTCCCTGCGCCGTGAGATCCTCCGGCGGACGGGCGTGCGCGTCGACACCGAGGTGTTCGCGCGAGGCTACGCTCTCGACCGCGCCGCGCTCGCGCTCGCGCGCGTGGCCGACAGCGCACTGGTCGATCTCGGCGGACAGTTCTTCTGGGTGGGACGCAGCGCCACGGCACGCAGAGTCGGCATCGCCGATCCGCAGCACTCCCTGGTGGCGATCGCGGCAGTCGAGATGCGCGGCGGCTCGGTGAGCACGTCGACCCAGGGGACGGTGTCCGTCACCGTGCTCGCGCCCAGCGGTGTCGCGGCGGCCGGGTGGTCCGCGGCCTTGGTGACCCTCGGCTGCGATCGCGCGCTGGATGATGGGGGAGCGGCGCAGGTGAGCGTCGTGTGCGCCGATTCGAGTGGCGTCCGCTGGAGCGCGGATCTGGAGGGGCGGGTCGATCTACCTACCGTGGGGGGCCGGAGGGCGCCGCGAACGCCCGAGCCCTGACCCGTGCCCGCTCCTGGTCGAGAACCCGCAGGGCCCGGCTCCACGACTCGTTGGCGAGCCCCTGGTAACTGACCGACAGTGTTTCACGGAAGCTGATGCCCTGCTCGAACAAGTAGATCGCAACCGCCTGCTGCCGCGCCTCGAGCTGGTAGGAACCCCAGGTGGGCGAGAGGGGCACGATGCCGACCGGCCGGAACAGCCGCCCGCGGCTCGTCACGTTCACGTCTTCCGGATTGAAGCGGGCCTGCGGCACCAACCCGAAGAAGGTGACGAGCACGAGCGTGGGGTGGTCCACCGCGGCGCGCGTGGCCGACGCCGCGATCTCGTCGCGGCGACTGCCGATCAGCTTCGTGAGCGACTGGTAGGTGTCGGTCGCGAGGAGCCGGATGACCTGCTCGTCGAGCGGCAAGAATTGGATCTCGACGGTGCCGGTGGTGAACCGCACAACGATGTCGTCGCGCTTGAGGGCGCCGAAGCCGGGGGGCACCGTATCTTGGGCGGCGAGAGAACGTTGGAAAGTTGGAAGGTTGGAAAGTAGAACGACAACCATTCCAACCTTCCAACCTTCCAACCTTCCATGTTTCCATCGTTCCATCATTCCATCTTTCCTCTCACCAGTCCTTCAATTGCCTCTCGCAGCTCCGGAATCCCCTCGCCGCTCCGCGCGCTCGTCATGATGACCTGATCCTCCGGAAGTCCGAGCGTCGCCCGCAGCTCCTGCTCGCGGCGCTCGCGCTCGCCCCGCGCAAGTTTGTCCCCCTTGGTGAGCGCCGCAAGCGCGCGCGTTTCCCGTTCGGCCAAGAGATCCCGCATCGTGAGGTCGTCCGCGGACGGCGCATGTCGGATGTCGAGCAACCAGACGACGCCGGCGAGCCGTGCGCGGTCCAGCGCATGGCGCACGAGGCGTCGGAAGGCGATGCGATCGGCCTTGCCGGCGCGCGAGTATCCGTAGCCGGGGAGATCTAAAAAGTACAGCGGGGCTAGGGCCTGGGGCCTAGGGCCCGCCCCAAGCCCCAGGCCCGGAATCAGAAACACATTCAGCGCCCGAGTCTTCCCAGGCGTTCCAGAAGTCTTGGCGATTCGGGTCCCCACGAGGGCATTGAGCAGACTCGACTTGCCGACGTTGGAGCGGCCGACGAACGCGATTTCGGGGAGCGGAGGATCGAGGGCAACGTCGGCCCGTGGGAACGAGCCGCGGAAAATCGAGTCGGTCAGGCTTCTTTCTTCTGGCGCGGACGCTCCGTCACGAGCAGCGGCGCGCGGCCGGTGGTGACGCACTCGGCGTTGATGGCAACCTCGCGCACGTCATCGCGGCTGGGCAACTCGAACATGATCTCGGTCATCATCTCTTCGAGGATGGCGCGCAGGCCCCGGGCGCCCGTGCCGCGCTTGATCCCCTTCTGCGCGATCGCCCGCAGCGCGTCCTTGTCGATGGTGAGCCGCACATCCTCGAGCTCGAACAGTTTCTGGTACTGCTTCACCAGGGCGTTCTTCGGCTCGACCAGGATCCGGACCAGCGAGTCCTCGTCGAGCGCGTCGAGCGGGACGGTGACCGGGAGGCGGCCCACCAGCTCAGGGATCAAGCCGTAGCGCAGCAGGTCGTCCGGCTCCACGTCGACGAAGGGATTCTTCTTGAGCTTCTCGGCGACGCCCTCCGCGACCTCTTCCTTGGTGAAGCCGATCTGCCGGCGCCCGGTGCGGGACTCGATGATCTTCTCGAGGCCGTCGAACGCGCCGCCGCAGATGAAGAGGATGTCCTTGGTGTTGACCTGAATGTATTCCTGCTGCGGGTGCTTGCGACCACCCTGGGGCGGCACGCTCGCGACCGTGCCCTCGAGGATCTTGAGCAGCGCCTGCTGCACGCCCTCGCCCGACACGTCGCGCGTGATGCTCGGGTTCTCGGACTTGCGGGCGATCTTGTCGATCTCGTCGATGTAGACGATGCCGCGCTCGGCCTCGGAGACGTTGAAGTCGGCCGACTGCAGCAGCCGCACCAGGATGTTCTCGACATCCTCGCCGACGTACCCCGCCTCGGTGAGCGTCGTCGCGTCGGCGATGGTGAACGGCACGTCGAGGATGCGGGCGAGCGTCTGCGCCAGCAGCGTCTTCCCCACGCCGGTCGGGCCGATCAGCAGGATGTTGCTCTTGTCGAGCTCGACCTCGTTGTCACGGCCCGAATGGGAGTTGATCCGCTTGTAGTGATTGTAGACGGCGACGGCGAGGGTTTTCTTGGCCCGCTCCTGCCCGATAACGTACTGGTCCAGCACGTCCTTGATCTCGGAGGGGATGGGGACCTGCGTGATCGCTTCGGCGACCTCGCGCTCTTCGTCCTCGGCCAGGATCTCGTTGCAGAGGGCGATGCACTCGTTGCAAATGTACACGGACGGTCCCGAGATGAATTTCCGGACCGAATCCTTGGACTTGCCGCAGAAGGAACAGCGGAGATGCTTGTCGTGAGACATGTCTTCCTAGTATGGGAAGCGGGTCCGGCCGGCGCAAGGGATCACTTCTTCTTGCCGTCGCCCATCTCCTGGAAGTTCGAGATCACGTGGTCGATCAGGCCGTATTCCTTCGCTTC
>Ga0184618_10000094_pt1 | contig 20701 bp, 16 predicted proteins | sample PLM0_30_b1_FD_133159 | JGI IMG/M metagenome (GOLD analysis project Ga0184618, IMG submission 133159) | Groundwater sediment microbial communities from an aquifer in East River, Colorado, USA - PLM0_30_b1 | ecosystem: Environmental > Terrestrial > Soil > Riparian zone | place: USA: East River...
CCTCACCCATCCACCGTGATGCGCCTCACGACCGCCCCGCCGCCTGCTCGAGGGTGCCACGGTCGCGGATCAGGATGTCTTTGCGGCTCACGTCGATCAGTCCCTTGTCCACGAACTCGCGCATCGTGCGTGACACGGTCTCGCGGGAGGAGCCGATCATCTGCGCGATGGTGTGATGGGTGAGACGCCGCGTGATGCGCTGGCCGTCGGTTTCGTCCGCGAGCTCGAGGAGCAGCTGGGCGACGCGGCCGTGGACGTCGAGGAGGACGAGGCTGCCCACCTTCTCGTCCACGCGGCGCAGGCGGCGTGACAGCTCCTTGAGCAACGCCAACGCGATGCCCGGCGCGTGCATGAGGATCCCCTGGAAGTCCTCGCGGCGCAGGACGATGAGGGCGCTGTCTTCCATGGCGATCACGTGGGCCGAACGCGGCTCGTCATCGATCAACGCCATCTCGCCGAAAAACTCGCCTTCGCCGAGCACGGAGAGAATCACCTCGCGGCCATCCTCGCCGATCAACACGACCTTCACCTGGCCCTTGGCGACGACGTAGAGCGCGTCACCGGGGTCGTCTTCGAACAGGATGACCGAGTTCTTGGGGTAGCTACGCTCGCGGGCGACCTCGACCACGCGCTGCAGTTCGGCGGGGGCAAGTTGGCTGAACAGCGGCACTTTCTGGAGCACGACTGCGGATGACACGCGTGGACTCCCCCCCTCCCCGGGCTGGGCTGGCTTCGGGTGGGGCAAGCTTACGCGGAACCACCGCTGGTGTCAATTCGGGGCGCGCCCCGTGCCTTGCCCCCAAGTTCCGACGCCAGTTATATTTCCGCACTTCAAGCCGTTCGACTTTCAGTCAAGGATGCCGAGCTGTGAAACCCGGGATTCATCCCAGATATCAACGCGCCACGGTGCAGTGCGCCTGCGGCAATACCTTCGTCACGCGCTCCACGGTGCCCGCGATCCACGTCGAAATCTGCGCCCGCTGCCACCCGTACTTCACCGGCAAGCAGAAGCTGATGGACACCGCCGGGCGCGTCGAGCGGTTCCGCCAGAAGTACGCCGCCGGGACGGCCGGGTCGGGGACCAAAGGGAGCTGACCGTTGGAGGCCCGACTCCGCCAGGCGCTCGCGCGGGCGGAGGAGGTCGCCCAACTGCTGGCCGACCCCGAGACCGCGCGGAATCCGGCCAAGCTGAAGCAGCTGGGTCGCGAGCACGCGCGGCTCGACGCCATCCGCCAAGCCCACCAGAAAATCGAACGCCTCGGGACCGAGCTCACGCAGGCGCGTGAGGTGCTCGCCGACAAGGATCCCGAGATGTCGCAGCTGGCCCGCACCGACGTCGACCGTTTGCGTCCCGAGCTCGAGCGGCTGGAAGCGCAGCTGGCCGAGTTGCTCACGCCTGCCGATCCCTTCGACGACCGGGACGCGATCGTCGAGATCCGCGCCGGCACCGGGGGCGACGAGGCCGCGCTCTTCGCCTCCGAGCTGTTCCGGATGTACACGCGTTTCTTCGAGCGCCGGGGATGGAAGGTCGAGATCCTCGACCTCTCCGAGGGGACACTCGGCGGGTTGAAGGAGGCGATCTTCGCCGTGCGGGGGCCCAAGGCATACGGCACGCTGCGGTACGAGTCGGGGGTGCACCGCGTGCAGCGCGTCCCGGTTACCGAGCAGCAGGGTCGCGTCCACACCTCCGCCGCGACCGTCGCCGTGCTCCCCGAAGCCGAGGACGTCGACATCAAGATCGAGGACAAGGATCTGCGCATCGACGTCTTCCGCTCGGGCGGCCCGGGGGGCCAGAGCGTCAACACGACCGACAGCGCCGTCCGGGTGACCCACCTCCCGACGGGCCTCGAAGTGAAGTGCCAAGACCAGAAATCCCAGCTGCAGAACAAGATCAAGGCGCTCGAGATCCTGCGTTCGCGCCTGCTCGACCGGATGGTCGCGGAGCAGGAAGCGAAGCGCGCGCGCGAGCGGCGCGCCCAGGTGGGCACCGGCGATCGCTCGCAAAAGATCCGCACCTACAACTTCCCGCAGAACCGGGTGACCGATCATCGCATCCACTACACGGCGCACGACTTGAGCGAGGTCATGAACGGCAAGCTCGACGACTTGATCACCGCGCTCAAGACCGCGGGGGACAACGAGCGCCTCAGTGCCTGAGCGGCGGTCAAGGAGCCACGGCGGCGGTCAAGAAGCCACGGCGGCGGTCTGGGCGGCCGTGTCCGGTGTGACGCTCGGCGAAGCCTGGCTGCGGCGCGACGAGCCGAAGGCTCCCGAAATGGTCGCGAAGTACCAACTCGCCGTGGAGCGGCTCGCGCGGGGCGTTCCGTTCGCGTACGCGGTGGGACGCGCCGCATTTCGCACGCTCGACCTCGCGATCGATTCGCGCGCGCTCATTCCGCGCCCCGAGACCGAGGGCCTGGTCGATCTCGTGCTGGCGCAGGCGCAGGGCGGTGTCGTGGCCGATGTCGGCACCGGGTGCGGATGCATCGCGCTGGCGTTGGCGACGGAGGGCCGCTACGAGCGGATCATCGCCGTCGAGGGCTCCCCCCACGCCGCCGCGCTGGCCCGCGAAAACGTGGCGCTGGTGCGCCCCCGTACCCCAGTCGAGATTCGGGAGGGGAATCTGCTCGGCCCGCTCGGGGGCCTCCGCTTCCGGGCGATCGTGGCGAATCCGCCCTACCTGACCGAGGACGAATACGCGGCGCTCGCACCCTCGGTCAAGGAGTTCGAGCCGCGCGAGGCCCTGGTCAGCGGCCCCGATGGCCTCGCCGCGTCCCGCGCGTTGCTCGAGGGCGCCGCGGCGCTGCTCGAGCCGGGGGGAGTGCTGGCGTTGGAAATCGACGAGCGGCGCGGTGATGCCGTGCACGCGTTGGCGCAGGCGCATGGTTGGACGCGCATTGACATTCGCGACGATATCTTCGGCCGGCCACGGTACGCGCTGGCTAAAACAGCCTTGGAGGATGAGTGATCGACGATAGGGCGGAGGAGTTGGGCCGGCTGTTGGGCCAGACCGAGGAGTACAAAGCGCTGCGCCGGGCGAGCGACCGATTGCGCGAGGATGCGGCGGTGCAGAAGACGATCGCCGAGGCCGAGCAGCTGGCGCAGGAGATCGAGCGGGCTGCCCAGCAGGGGCAGGAGCCGACCAAGGAACAGGTCGAGGCGTACGACAAGGCCCTGCAGGCGGTCCAGGGGAATCCGGTGTATCAGCAAATGGTCGCCGCGCAGGCCAACTTCGAGAAGCTGATGTCGAAGATCAACGCCCGAATCTACGACGGCATGAAGAAGGGTTCGGCAAGCCCTATCATCACGCTGGGATGACCTTCATCGTGGTGGAAGGGCCGGAAGGGGCCGGGAAGTCCACGCTGACCCGGTGGCTCACGGCGCAGCTGCTCGCCGAGGGACGCCGCGTCCTGACCGTGCGGCAGCCGGGCGGCACCCCGATCGCCGAGGCGGCGCGGAAGCTGGCGTTGAAATCGAAGCACGAAATCACGCCGGCGGCCGAGCTGTTCCTGTTTCTCGCGGCGCGCGCGGATCTCGTCGACCGCGTGGTCCGGCCCGCGCTCGACGACGGCCAGGTGGTCGTGGCGGACCGCTACGATCTGTCGACGCTGGCGTATCAGGTAGCGGGCCGCGGGCTGCCGCGCGTGGAGGTCGAAGCGGCGTTGCGGCTCGCAACAGGTGGCTTGGTTCCCGACTTGACGCTCGTGCTGGACGTGCCGGTGGCCGTCGGGCGGGAGCGCCAGCGGCGAGCGCAAAAGGAGCAGGATCGGATTGAAGTGCAGGACGACGCGTTTCACGAGCGCGTGCGGGAGGCCTACCGCACGGCAGCGGGACCGGGGATCGTTCACATTGATGCGAGTCGGAGCAAGCAAGCCGTGCAGGATGCTGCCTGGCGTGAAGTTCAGGCGGTGACTGCACCTTCACTGCGAGGCGTCACATGATGCGTCATAAAGCTGCTGTTGTTGCCGTCGTGGCCGTGGTCGCGCTCGCGACCGGCGGCTGGTTCCTGCAACGCGAGACCGAGCCCGAGGGATCGGTCTACCAGCAGGCCCGGCTCTTCGACGACGTCCTCGCCCACGTCTCCGACTACTACGTGGACTCGATCGACGAGCGCAAGCTCTACGAGATGGCGATCGACGGCATGCTCGACCAGCTGCACGATCCCTACTCCGTGTACTTGAAGCCCGACGACTTCCGCCAGCTCTCCGAGGCCACCACCGGGACCTACACGGGGCTCGGCATTCAGATCGACGTGCGCGACGGGTGGATCACCGTGGTTGCGCCGCTGCCCGATACGCCGGCGGAGCGCGCCGGCGTCCAGACGGGCGACCGCATCATCTCCCTCGACGGCCGTTCGACCGAAGGATGGAAGCAGGACCAGGCGGTGAAGGAGCTGCGCGGCCCCGCGGGCACTCCCGCCGAGCTGACGATTCGCCGCTCCGGCGTGGATCAGGCGATCAAGTTCAAACTCACGCGCGCCGCGATCCACATCCGTTCGGTGCAGATCGCGATGATGCTCGATGACCGCGTCGGCTACGTGTCGCTGTCGCCCGTGAGTGAGAGCTCCGCGCAAGAAGTGGCGATGGCGGTCGACTCCCTGATGAAGCAGGGGATGAAGTCGCTCATCTTCGATCTGCGCGGCAACCCGGGCGGGCTGCTCGACCAGGGCGTGGGCGTTTCGGACCTGTTCCTCGATCCCGGCAAGGAGATCGTGGCGACGCGCGGCCGGGCGCCCGGCTCGACCCGGGAATTCCACGATAGCAAGCCGCAGCGGTGGCCCGGGCTCCCGGTCGTCGTCCTCGTCAACGGCGGCTCGGCCAGCGCCGCGGAGATCATCGCGGGCGCCTTGCAGGACCACGACCGCAGCGTGCTGGTCGGGACGCCGACGTTCGGCAAAGGGCTCGTGCAGTCGTTCTGGCGGCTCACGCCCGAATCGGGGCTGAAGCTGACGACGGCGCGCTGGTATACGCCGAGCGGGCGAACCATCCAGCGCGTGACGAAGTCGGAGCAGGAGCAGGAAGCCCAGGTGCTGGCGGCACAGCGGGGCCAGGACGTGAAGGTCGATTCGACCCTGGTGTTCCACACCGATGCGGGCCGCACGGTCTACGGTGGCGGCGGCATCCGTCCCGATCTGTTCGTGGCGCCCGACACCTTCACGGCCGCGGAGCGCGCGTTCACGCGGGCGTTGGGCGAGAAGATTCCGGTGTTCCGCGACGCACTCGCGACCTACTCCCTCGAGCTCAAGGAAGGGCACCGGCTTCCGGCCGCGAACTTCCCGGTAACCGACGGCATGGTGGATGAAGTCGTGCGTCGCATCCGCAGCAAGGGTGCACTGGTGCCAGACTCCGTGATCGCCGGCGCGCGCACGCTCATCGCGCAGGAGCTGTCCTACGAGGCGTCGCGGTACGTGTTCGGGCGCCCCGCGGAGTTCCGTCGCCGCATGGCCGACGACCGCCAGGTGCAGCAAGCGCTCACCTTGGCAAAGCGGGCCAAGTCGCCGCAGGATCTGTTGGCGCTCGCCGCGACGCCCGCGCCGATCCGGAATCAGTGACCGCCACCCCCCCGCGACCCGTGGTCGGGCTCATCGGGCCCGGCCGGGCGGGGGTCGGCCTGGCGCTGGCGCTGACGCAGGCCGGCTACACAGTGCGGCTACACGGCCGCAAGAAGAAGAAAGTGCCGGCGCCGCTCACGCTCACCGTGGGTGACGGGGAAACGCCGCCCGACTGGATCACCGCCGCGGGTGTCGTGATTCTCGCGGTGCGCGACGACGGCATCCGCCCGCTCGCCGAGGCACTTGCGGCGGCCCGGGCGATCACCCCCGACCACGTGGTCCTGCATCTCTCCGGCGCCCAGGGCCAGGAGGCGCTCGGCGCCCTGGTCACGAGCCGGGCCGCGCTGGGCTCGTTGCATCCCCTCCAAACCATCGTGGAGCCAGAACGAACGCCGGCACGCCTCAAGGGCTCGTGGGCCGCCGTGGAAGGGATGCCGCGCGCGACCCAGGCCGCCGAGCGGCTGGCGCAGGATCTCGGGATGCGGCCCTTCCACATCGCCACGAAGGCGAAGGCGATCTACCACGCTGGGGCGGTGTTCGCGTCGAACTACCTCGTGGTCGTCGAAGCCTTGGCCCAGCGGCTGCTGCGGCACGCGGGAATGACGGACGCGGACGCGTGGGCGGCGCTACGGCCGCTCGTGGACGGTACGCTCGAGAACCTGAGTCGTGCCGAGCCGAAGGATGCACTCACCGGACCGGTCGCGCGCGGCGATACCGCCACGATCATCCGGCACATCGAATCGTTGACGTTCGACGATGGGAAGTTGTACCGGGAACTGGGGCGCGCCGCGTTGGAGTTGGCGCAGAAGCGGGGGATGGACGAAGCGACGGCCGAGCAGGTCGCCGCCGCCCTCGCTACTGATCTACCACACGTAATCCGGCCGGCGGGGAAAACGTAAACTCGCGCCCGGGGACCCCCCGGTTCACGACGAGTTTCTGCAGCACCAGCGTCCGGTGTTGTCCGGAGCTTTCTTCGATTTCGATGCGCCGCAGCAGACCGTCCTCCCGATCGATCCACACGACCGCTTCGGCATAGGGGAGATCGGCCGTCTTTGGGACCAATGCGACCACGTCCATCACCCGTCCGGCCACCGTGTCGGCGCGGACGTAGCGCGCGCGGTACCGCTCGCGCGGGCGTTCGACGAATTGGGCGATGAGGTTGGGCCCCGTCGTGCCCGCGCTGGGGATGGCGGTGCGGATCACCTGGCCCGGCGTGGTGCTGGGTGTGTAGAGCCACAAGTGCCGGCCGTCGGCGACGATGCGGTCGCCCCGGGGATGGGTGAAGCGCATCCCGAAGCGACTGGGGCGCATCTGGTAGAGCTTGCCGCGCGTCGTGTCGGGCGTGCCGAGGAGCGGGTTCTCCACGACCTGCGTGAACTCCGCGGAGAGTGTTCGAATCGTCTGGTACGCCGCAGACGCGCGGTCGAGGGCCGGTGCAGGATCCTGGAGCATCTGCAGGGCCAGCAGGAGGAGCGGCGCTGGACTCATGCGCCGACGGCGGCGGGCTCCGCGACCCGGCGGCCGATAGCCTCCGCGATGATCCGCACCTCGCGCATCAATTGCGTGAACTGGTCGGGGTAGAGGGTCTGCGCGCCGTCCGAGAGCGCCTCCTCGGGGTTCGGATGCACCTCGACCATGATGCCGTCGGCGCCGGCGGCGACCGCCGCGCGCGCCATCGGGATCACCTTGTCGCGCAGGCCGGTGCCGTGCGACGGATCCGCGATGATCGGCAGGTGGGAGAGCTTGTGCACCACCGGAATCGCCGTCAGGTCGAAGAGGTTGCGCGTCATCGTATCGAAGCTCCGTACCCCGCGCTCGCACAGGATCACGTCGTGGTTGCCCTCGGCCAAGAGGTACTCGGCTGACAGCAACAACTCGACGATCGTCGCGCTGATGCCGCGCTTCAGCAGGACGGGCTTGCCGCACCGTCCGGCCACCTTGAGCAGGGAAAAGTTCTGCATGTTGCGGGCGCCGATCTGCACGATGTCCGCCATCTCCGATACCCAGCCCACGCCGTCCGGGTCCATCGCTTCGGTGCAGATCAGAAGTCCCGTCTCTTCGCGCGCCTTGGCGAGCAGCTTGAGCCCGGGCCGCCCGAGTCCCTGGAACGAGTAGGGCGAGCTGCGGGGCTTCCACGCGCCGCCGCGCAGCACCACGGCGCCCGCTTCCTTCACGAGACGCGCCGACTCGACGATCTGGCGCTCGGTCTCGACCGAGCAGGGTCCTGCCATCGCCACGACCTCGGGGCCGCCCACGGTCACGCCGCCCGCCAGTCGCACGACCGTCGACTCCGGCCGCCACTCGCGGCTCACCTGCTTGTACGGCTTCGAGACGTGAATGACTTCCTGCACGCCCGGGAGGCCCTCGAGCCGCGACGCGTCCACCCGGCCGTCGTTGCCGACCAGACCGACGGCGGTTCGCTGCGCCCCGGGCATGGGGGCCGCTTGGTACCCCATCTCTTCGACGACCGAGATGACTTTCTGCACCTCGTCCGCCGTGGCTCCATGCCGCATCACGATGAGCACGACTACTTACCTCCGATGGTGAACCGGTCGCCGTCCCGGGCGGCCGTCACGCGGCCCTCGAACCGCGTCCCCGCGATTTTCGCCGGGTCCGAAGTCTCTACCGGAGGATAGAAGTGCGTCAAGACCAGGTGTTTCGTCTTGGCGTCTCGCGCCAGGTCGCCGGCCTGCTCGGGCGTCAGGTGGATGTCCATCGCCATGGACGCGGGGAGGGAGCACTCGGCGAGCAGGATGTCGCAGTCCGCCGCCCAGCGGGACAACTCGCTGCTCGGTCCGGTGTCGCCGGTGTAGACGAGCCGTCCCTCCGGCGCCACCAACGACAGCGCCACGCTCTCGTCCGTGTGCGGCACGGGGAAGGTCTCGAGATTCACGTCGGCGCCGAGCGGGAAGGGCTCTCCGTCACGCACGTCGAGGATGCCGATCGGGAAGCCGGGATCGAGCAGCCAACCGCCGTACCCTTCGGCGAGCGCGCGCAGCAGCCGCACGACTCCTGGTGGACCGAGAATCACGAGCGGCTCGGTGCGTGGCGGAACCGTGGTGTACTTGAGGGCGTACACGAGCATCGGCAGCTCGCCCCAGTGGTCGGGGTGGAAGTGCGAGAGCACGACGTGGCTGATTTGGTGCCACGGCAGCCCGAACTCGGCGAGTCGGTGCAGCGATCCCGCGCCGCAGTCGAGGAGGACGCGGACGTCGCCGCGGGCGACCCAATGGCAGGCGCAGGTGCGGTGGGCCGAGGGAGCGACGGTGCCGGTGCCGACGGTGACGAGATCCATGGATCACTTTCCGCGAAAGACGATGCGCTTGAACAGGACGAGGCCGGGCGCCTTGAGCTTGTAGAGATAAACGCCGGCCGGCAACAGGCGCCCATCGTTGGCCCGGCCGTCCCACATGAGGCGTGGATCACACGTCGCGCCCCCCGCCAGGCCGCGGCCGTAGCGGCCCGCCGTCAGAATCGGCGGGAAATCGGGCCCGGGCACGAACCGCCGCACTGAGTTGCCCCGCAGGTCGAGAATCTGCACCTCGACGAGACCTGTGGTCGCGAGGTCGAACCACAGGCACGTCGAGTCGCGTCCCGCGCTCGGAAACGGGTTGGGGAAGTTCTGGTAGAGGAGCGTGGCGGCCGGTGTCGAGCCGTCGAGGACGAGGAACGACCCCAGGCTCGAGGCGAGGCTCGTGTCGGTCCTTGCGTGCACCACGACGGACCAGTGGTACGCCGTGTTGCGCTCGAGTGGGTCGGGGATCCGGAAGGCCGTGCCGGGGAGTCCCGCCACCCCGAAGTCGGGGACCGGCTCCGACACACGTTGCACGAACAAGTCATAGCTGAACGGCCCGGGCGGCGTCGCGATCGTCGGTGAGGTCCAGGTGAACGTGGGTTGCACCGAGTCGGTCACGGCACCGGCGGGGTCGCTCAGCGAGGTGAGCGAGGCCCACGCCGGCACGGCGATCGGTCCGACGACGCCGGTGCTCGCCGTGTCGCCCGTGGCGGCGGTGGCGTCCACGCGCCACAGCAACGGCTTGCCCGGCTTGAGGGCGATGCGCAGGTCGTAGGTCTCCATGTCGATGAGCGTCGTGTCGACGAGCGGCGCCCCCCCCGAGTCGCGTGCAATGCGCAGGCGGTACTCCACCGGCGTCGCGAAGGACGGGACGCCGCCCGTCGTCCACGTGAGGGTCGGCGTGACCGACGAGAGCGGCCCGATCACCGGCGCGAGCGCGGTGACGCCGACCGGAAACACCCCGGCGGACGTCACGTCGGGACGTCCCCAGCCGCGGAAGCTGTCGGGCGCGGCTCGGTTCGTCGCCCAGCGGCGAAACGCGGCGCGCAGCCCCATCGGCGACAGCGTGGGGTGCAGCTGCTTGACGAGCGCGGCGCTCGCGGCGAGCAGCGGTGTCGCGAACGATGTACCGCTCGCCCGGCCCAGCACGCCTGTACCGGTGACGACGCACACGCTCACGCCCGGGGCGGTGAAGTCGGGCTTGAGGCGCCCGTCGGCGGTCGGCCCGCGGGAGGAGAAGGCGGCGATCGTGCCTAGGGAGTCTTCGGCGCCCACCGCGAGCACCGAGTCGCCGTCAGCCGGAGTCGAGATGGATCGCGATGCCTGGCCGTCGTTGCCCGCTGCGGTGATGACCAGGATGCCGCGCCGGACGGCGGAGTCGGCGGCGATCGTGGTCACCGCGAAATCGCCGTTCCGCTGCGAGGGAGTGTACTGGAAGCCGTTGTCGAAGGCGAGATACCCGAGGCTCGCCGAAACGATGTCCACACCGATCGAATCGGCCCACTCGAGGGCGGCGACGAAGTTGTCCTCCTCGACCCGCCGCTCGAAGCGGACGTCCTCGGTCTTGGCGAGGAGATAGGTCGCGCCACGCGCGATGCCGCGGAGCCGGCCGGGAACGTCGCCCGCGAAGAGTGACCAGACCGCCGTTCCGTGACCGTGCGGGTTCAAGAGCAGCGAGTCCTGCGAATCGTTGCGCACCACGGTGTCGCCGAAGACGAAGTCGTACTGCGCCGTGACGGCGGCGCCGGCGAACGCCGGGTTCTGGGTGTCGAAGCCCGTGTCGAGAATCCCGATGCGGACTGCCGTGCCGTCCATCCCGGCATCGGCGAGGGGCCGGAGGTGGAGCTGACGGTAGGGCATCTCGGAGGGGCCGTAGACGGGGTCGCCCGCCGAGTCACAGGCGGCGGCCGCGGCTGCGCCCGCCAGGAGCGGCACGAGCCGCGCGGGGTCGGGCCGGCCGGGCGGCAGCCGGTAACGGCCGAGGGGTTGAATGCGGCGCAGGTCGCGATCCTGGGCGAGGAGCCGCAGGGCGGGGGTCGGCGCGTCGGCGCTGACGGCATGGAGCCAGCGGCTCTGGGTGCGGATGCGGACTCCCGCGTCCCGCGCCCGCGCCGTCACGTCGCCGAGCGGGACGCCCGCGCGCACGAAGAGCCAGACGGAGAGCGTGGTGTCGCGCGTCCACACGCGCGGCAGAGCGGGGGAAACAGCGGGCCGCTGCGCCGAGAGGCTCGCGGGCAGGAGCGCGAGCCAGAGCAACCGGCGCACGACGCCTACACCGGTTCCATCTGGCCGAGCCGCACGCCGACGATCGTAGAGACGCCGGGCTCCTGCATCGTGACCCCGTAGACGGCGTCGGCCGCCTGCATGGTGCGCGGGTTATGCGTAATCACGATGAACTGCGTCTGGTTCTTGAACTCGGCCAGGAGTCGGACGTAGCGCCCCACGTTGGAGTCGTCGAGCGGGGCGTCCACCTCGTCGAGCAGGCAGAACGGGCTGGGCTTCGTCAGGAAGATGGCGAAGAGGAGTGACACGGCGACGAGCGTGCGCTCGCCGGACGACAACAGGTGGATCCGCTGCGTGCGCTTGCCGCGCGGAGCGGCGTGGATCTCGATCTCGCTCTCGAGCGGCTCGTCTTCGTTGGCGAGGCGCACGTCGCATTCACCGCCGCCGAACAACGTCTGGAACACGCTGCGGAAGTTGTCCCGCACTTTCCCGAAGGACTCGAGGAACAGCGCCTTGGCCGTCTGGTCGATCTCGCGGGCTGCCTGTTGCAGCGAGTTGCGCGCGGCCACGAGGTCGTCGCGCTGGGTCATGAGGAACTCCAGGCGTTTCACTTCCTCGGCATGCTCCTCCACGGCGAGCGCATTGACCGGGCCCACGGCGTCGATCTGTCCGCGCAGCCGATCGTTTTCCTGGCGCAGCCATTCGATGTCGCCCGCCACCTCCGGCGCTTCGGCGAGGAGGCGATCGAGCGGCTTGCGCCACTCGGTCTCCACGCGCTCGACGAGTCCGCGGCGGCGCCCCTCGATCTCCGTGCGCTCGAGCTGCAGGCGGTGCTCCTCTTCGCCCAGCGCTTCCAGCGCCTTGCGGGCTTGATCGAGCGCCCCTTCGCCCTGCGCCAGATCGGCTTCCGCGAGGCCGACCTGCGCCTCAGCCTCCTTCGCGGCCGCCTCGAGCTCCACCAGGGCGAGCCGGCGCTCTTGCAGCGCGTCCTGCCACTGCGCGCGCTGGGCGGTCAGCGACGTACTGTCGCGCTCGATCCGCGCGATCTCTTCGGCCCGCGCGGCGGCTTGCTGGCGCGACTCCCCGGCGTCGGCCCCGGCTCGCTCGGCGCGCTCCCGGGCCGCCGTCAACCGCGCCTCTACCTGCGCCGCCTCCACCTGCCACCGCACCCGCTGCTCGCGCGCGGCCTCTTGCTGCGCTTCGAGTCCCTCGAGCCCCGCGCGCTGCGCGCCCAGCTGCTCGTCGGCCCGTACGCGCTCCAGCTCCCGCTCCTGCAGCTCGGTGTGCAGCGTGCCCAGCCGACCGTCGACCTCCGTGAGGCGGCGCGTGAGGCGCTCCACCTGCGCCGCGGCTTCCTCGCCTTGGCGCCGCGCGTGAATGACCGACCGCTCGGCTTCGCCTTTTTCGGCCCCGGCTTCGAGCTCGGCGTGCCGGGCAGCTTCCGCCGCGGTGCCCGCCGCGGCGAATGCCGCCTCGGCCGCCGCCAGCTCCTGCACCGCGCGGTCCAGCGCGGCGCCCGCGCGATCCCGCGCCGCGGTGGCGTCCCGGACTTCCTGTTCCAGCGTTTCGAGCTCGGCACGCCGCTGCAGCGGTCCACCGCCCGAGCCGGCCGCCGTCGTCCCGCCATCCAGGAACACGGCGCCGTTGGCGCGTCGCAGCGCGCCGCCCGGCAGGACTTCGTGCCCCGCGAGGAGCGCGCGCACCCACGCGGCCGCCGGGCCGTCCACGCGCAGCTCGTCCTTCAGCGCGTGGCCGTCGGCGGCGAGCCGTGGGCCCGGGACGCAGGGGAGAAGTACCAGGGGTCCGGGCTGCGCCTCCGCATGCCAGGCGCGGATCGCCTCGATGGCCGAGGCATCGCGCACCAGCACGGCGTGGAGCCACTCGCCCAGCAGCCGCTCGGCCAGCTCGGCGTCGCGCCGGCTGGTGCGGACGAAGTCCGCCAGCGGGCCGACGACGGCGTCGCCGAACTTCTGACGCGCCTTGAGGAGCGCCTGTGCCGCGGGAGCGAGGCCCACCCGCTCGCGGTCGAGCTCAGTCAGCGCATCGCGCCTGGCCTCGAGCTGCGCCAGCGCCGCTTCGGTCTGGCGCCGGGTCGAGCGCGCCCCCATCTCCTGCTCCTGGAGCGTGGCCACCTGACGCCGCGCGTGCTGTAGCGCCTCGACGGCCCGGACCGCGGCTTGGGCTTCGCGCGCGGCGCGCTGGGTCACGGTATCGGCCCGACCGGTCGCCGCCTGCGTCGTCGCCTCGCGCGCCTGGCGCTCACCGGCGGCGCGAGCCAGCTGCTCGCGCAGCTCGGCGCTTTCGCGCTCCAGGGCCGCGCGCTCGCCTTCGAGCGCGCGCGCCGCCTCTGCCCGCCGCTGCAGTACTTCCTCGAGGTCGCGAACGGCCGTGCGCTGTGCGGCGAGCCGGCCGCGCACGTCGTCCTCGTGTCCCGCTCGCGTCCCGAGCTCGCCCTGCACGGCCGCCAGGTCGCGCTCGGCTGCGGCGCACTCTGTCGCCGCTGCGTCACGCTCCCGCTCCGCCTGCGCGGCGCGTCGCTCACCCTGGACGCGCTCGTCGACGGCCGTCTGACGCCGTTGACCCGCGTTGCCGAGCCGCTCCGCCGCCAGTGCGAGGTCGCTCTCCAGCCGGCCGACCTCGAGCTTCCCGTCGGCGAGGCGGCGCTCCACTTCGGTGCGCCGCGCCTCGGCCGTGTGCCGCCCCTGCACGCGGGTTTCCCGCTCGCGCTCGGCGTCGCTCAGGCGCCCGCGCGCGGCAGGCAGCGCCTCGGCGAGCTCGCGCGCCCGCACCCCCAACGAGCCGAGCGCGAGGTCGAAGTCTTCGATCTCGCGGCGCACCAGCGTCAGCGCGACCCCGAAACGCTCTTCGATCATTTTGCCGTAGCGCTCCGCCCGGCCGCGTTGCCGCGCCAGGCTCCGCACCTGCGTCTGCACCTCGCTGATCAGATCCTCGATCCGCGCGAGGTCAGCCGCCGTCTCCTCGAGCCGCCGCTCGGTGCTCTTCTTGCGGTCGCGGTACAGACCGATCCCCGCCGCTTCCTCGAATAGCGCGCGCCGCTCCTCGGCCTTTTCCGAGAGCAGCGCCTCGATCATCTTCGCCTCCATGACCACCGCCGCGTCGGCCCCAAGCCCCGTCCCGCGCAGCAGGTCCTGGATGTCCCGCAGCCGCACCGGCGACCGGTTCAGCAGGTACTCACTCTGGCCCGAGCGCGACAGGCGCCGCGTCACCACGACCTCCTGATAGGCGATCGGCAGCGTGCCGTCCGAGTTGTCGAACACGAGCGACACTTCGGCGACGTTCACCGGCCGGCGCCCCGTGGAGCCCTGGAAGATGACGTCTTCCATCTTCCCGCCCCGGAGCAGGCGCGGCGACTGCTCGCCCAGGACCCACCGGACGGCGTCGGAGATGTTCGATTTGCCGCAGCCGTTCGGGCCCACGATGGCGGTCACGCCGGGCTCGTAGGGCAGCTCCACCGACCCCGCGAACGACTTGAAGCCCGACAGCTCCAGCCGGCTCAATCTCATTGTGCGGTCCCCACACGTGGGAGAAGAGTGGCGCGCACGCGGGCGCGCGTCAGCGTGGCTTCGGTGAAGGCGGCCTGCTCGCGTGTCTCAAACGCGCCTATCAGCACGCGGCTCCGCCACCTGACGGCTGGCAGGCCGCGGCGTCGCAGCGCCGCGAGGGATGTATCCGTCGCAGGGGCGAAGGAGTACGGCGCGCGCAGCAGGTCCCCAATGCCGCGCGCGGTCGTGCCGCGGCGCCACAGCTCGTCGCGCGCCGCCGCCGCGGCTTCGCGCGAGGCGTAGGAGCCGGCCAACACGCGATACCAGACGGTGCCGGCGCCGCCCTGCTGCACCGGTGTCACCAGCGCCGCGATCCCGGTCTCGTCGGCCAGTTGATCGGCGTGCGCGAGTGCTTTCGCGGCGGTCCCGTACGCGGCGAGCTGGATCGTCCAGCCGAGCGTGTCGGCCCGGGCGGGCGGCGCAGCCGTGGCCGTGGATTCGGGCGCCGCGACGGGTGTCGTCGGCGCCGGCACTCGCGACGGCGTGAGGAACGACTCTGTCGCGGTCGCGAACAGCGCCCAGCCGCCCACGGCGGCCCCGGCCAAGACGAGCGTGACCACCGCGGCGCGCGCACCGCGGTGCCGGCGGCTCGGTTCCGGGAGTGGGTCGAACGTCGGCGTGGCGCTCGGCGTCGGCATCCACCGATCGCGCGCCACACCCAAGAGCGGCGTGCCACGCTCGACGACGAGGGCCAGCTCCTGGCCGACCCCGGATGCGGGGTCGAGTCCCTCGGGCGCGAGGACGATCGCTCCATCCGCCACCGCGGAGAGCTTCCCGAGCCCCGTCGCGGAGATAAAGAGCAGGAGCAGGGCCCCCTCGGAGCGAAACCCGGCCTGCAGTTTGCGCCAGCGCGCGTGCGCGTACAGATCGCCGGCGCTCGCGGTGTACGATCCTGCCGCGATGAAGAAGACGCCGTCCACCTCGTGCGCCGCCTTGGCCAGCGACACGCCGTACTCGAAGGCGTCGACGATGCCGTCGCTCGGCGTCAGCCCCACGGTTTGGTGCAGCGACGGCTCTTCGACGCCCAGGTCCACCAGCGCCACGCGGCGTCCGCCCCGCGCGGCAATGCGCGCGATGTCCCACGCCGCCTTTGCCGCCCAGACGAGGTCGGCGGTCGTGGGGACGAGCGCGACGAGTGCCTGCGACTCGACCAGGGGCGGAATCAGATGCCCGAGACGGGAGAGCGGCAGCTGGCGTGGAGGAGTCGTCACTGGCCGGGTTGGTAGATCCAGAACGGTCGGCCGAGCTTGCGTCCCGTCGCCTCGGCTTGCGCGCGCGTCGCGTACGGCCCGAGCACGACACGGTAGCCGTCGTCGGCCCCTTGGGGGGGCAGCACGCGCGCCGCGAGGCCGGCGCGGATCAGGTCCTGCGCGAGGCGCCCCGACCAGTCGGGATTCTGAGAAGTCGACACCTGCACGTACAACGGACCCTCCGCGCCCACCGTGTCGGCGGCGGCGGCGTCGGTGCTCGCTTGCGCCGCCCCGCTGCCGCGCGGCAGCCACGACGAGAGGACCCAGAGATCCGCGGCGCCCTTGTCCACGTGCCCGGTTTCCGTCAGCGAGTCGGGCCGCACGGCGACGACGTCACCACCACGCCGGTAGAGCAGGACGCCGTCGGGGGAGATCGCGGGGAGATCGGCTTGCCACGCCGTCGCAATCGCGCCGGTGTGCCGTTTGATCGGCAAGTCCACGATCCACGCCGAATCGCCCAGCGCCGGATGCGCGAGCAGCCACCGCCCCAGCGGATCGAGCCGCAGCGCGGCGGCGGGGCCGGGCAGGGCGACGCCGTCGAGCTCGCGCCGTTCGTAGCGGTCGATCACCGCGAGACCGAGAGCGGCGCGCCGGGCCACATAGATGCGGTGCCCCGACGGCGAGAACGCGAGCGCGCTCGGCTTGTCCGGGAGGCGTACGAAGGTGGGATCGCGGCGGCCCAACGGATCGTAGAGGGCCACGCCCGAGTCGCTCGCGACGGCGACCAGGTCGCCCCAGCGCGTCGCGGCGACGTCTCCGCCCGCCGAGATCGGTCGCACGGCGGGGGGCTGGTCAGCGGCGGCGATCACGAGCTGGGGTGGATCCTGGGGGATCACCGCAACGAGGCGCTGATCGGTGGAGCCGAACAGCTCCCGCGGCACGCCGGTGAGCAGCTGCGGCCAGGCGAAGCGCGTGCGGCGCGACAGCGAGACGACGTGCCCCTTTGCATCCACCGCGTAAAGCGTTCCGTCGGGACCGAGTGCCGCCTGCGCGATCTCCTTGCCGACGGTGTCCACGCGGCCGCTCCCGAGATCGAGGGCGAGCAGCTCCTTCTTGGCGGTGGTGACGAACAGGAACTCGGACTCGGCGTCGAGGCCGACGACGCGATCGAGCGGCGGGAGTCGGCCACGCAGGGCCCCGGGGACTTCGACGAGGCGGGGGAGGCGATAGAGGCGGGGCGCGCCGCCCTGGGTCGCGAGTCGGATGGCCACGCCTGTGGTCCGCGTGGCGGACCGGCGCTGCTGGTTAACCTGTTGTGGCTCTTGAGATTGCGAAGATGCAGCGGCGGGCGCTTGGGACCGGCAGCCCCAGAGCGTCACGCTCGCGAGCAGGACGTAACAACCCGGGATACGCAAAATGGCCTCGCCGGACAAGATAGACAACCGGCGAGGCCATTGCAAGTGTTTTAGCGGCGCGGAGTTAGAACGTCGGACCGAGGCTGATGGTCCAATAGCTCTTCTTCAACGGCCGGTCGATCGGTTTCGTGTAGTCGAACCGCAAGATCATCAGGCCGAGCATGTTCACGCGGATCGAGCTACCCCAGCTCTTGAGCGGCGCCCGGACGAGCACGGGATTCTCTCCGGCGTCGCGGTGGCCTTTCACGATCGAGCCCTCGCTCCACGCGATGCCGGCGTCGTAGAACAGCGCCGCCTCGATCGGCGGGAATCCGATCGGGAGGAAACCGAGCACGAGGCTGCGCGTGAGTGGGAAGCGCAGCTCGACGTTGGCGACGGCGACCTTCGAGCCGATGAGTTGGTCGAGCTCGGCGCAGCCGGTCTGCGAGTTGCTCCCGGGGTCGGCGATGCACTCGTTGTTCCGGAACGATCCGTAGGTGTAGCCGCGCAGCAGCTCGGTGGTGCCCAGGAAAATCGGGAACCGTTCCGCGTCGCGACCGTAGCGGCCGAACATCAGGCCACGGACGGCGAGGGTGAAAGGCCGGAGGTACAGGTACCGCCGGTAGTCGACGAGGCCGGCGGTGAACTGCCAGGTGCCGAACGCGGGTGAGACCGACAGCCGCGAGCGCGAGCCGGCGAACGGTCCCACGTAACCGAACAACGAATTGTCGTGCACCAGCGCGAACGACGGCTGGACGAAGCTGATCGACGGACCTTCGAGCGTGTTGTAGTTCTGCCCGATGAACGCCCCGTTCTGCGGGTTCCCTGGTGTACCTCTAAAGAACCCTTGTTCGAGCTGCAGCGTCGCGTCCGAGATGTTCACGGCGTGGAAGCCGAGCTCTGCCCGGCTGAAGCGGCTGAACGGATAATACGACTCGACGAAGCCGTCACGAATCACGAAGCGGCGGATGGCTGTCGTCAGGACGTCGACGCTGTCCGTGCCTCCCGGCGTCCCGTCGAAGTCCTGGCGCGTCCACCCGCTGCCGGCGTAGAAGTAGAGCGGCTCCTGCGAGAAGCCTCCCGCCCAGTTGAAACGACGCGACTGATTGACATACACCCCCAGAAACTGTGCTTCACTGATGCGCCCGTTCACCGAGCCGGACAACACGATGGTGCGGTTCCCCAGGATGTCGGAGAGCGAGACCGCGGTGCCGCCGAAAAAGCCGCGACCGAAGTTGTCGCGCTGATAGCCGACCGTCGGACGCGCCACGTAGTCAGGCGTGAAGCGCGTGCGATAGGGGCGCAACGTGAATTCGGTCGTGTCGGGAAGCGACAGGTTCGCGGAATCGAGCAGCTGGCGCACCGATATGACCCCGGGCGCCGAGAGCGACTCGGCCGGCTGCGGCGCCGCCGACGGCCGGAACCCGCTCGACGCGCGGTACACGGACTGGGGCTCGCCGGAACGATCGAGCGGAGCACTGGGACGCGCCGAGTCCGTGGTTGTCGCGACGACCGTCGCGCGGCGCCCCATCGTATCGCGCGGAGCGGACGCGACCAGCGAAACCACCGGCGGTGCGATCGGCCCACGGAACGGCGCGTGCCGCAGCGAGCGCGGGTTCTCCACGGAGTAGACGCTGTACTGGCCGTCCTCGTAGTAGACGAAGGCCAGACGGTCGGCTTGCCGGGCCCACGACATCACCGGCGACAGCGGCGTGATCCCCTGGACGCCGGTGTACAGGTTGGTGATCTGATAGATGTTGCCGTCGCTCATGTCGTACAGGTAGATGTCGCTGATGCCGGTGCGGTCGGACACGAACGCCAGCGACTGGCCGTCCGGCGCCCAGACCGGGTTGATGTTCTTGCCCTGCTCCATGTGGCCCAGCAGCTCGATCGTGCCCGCGTCGAGATGGAAGAGCGCGATCCGCAGGTTGCCGAACCGGAGCTGGTCGAAATCGGTCTCACCGCCGCGGTCGGTGACGAACGCGATCGTCTTGCCGTCGGGCGACCAGGCCGGATGCAGATCGGCGTACTTGTCCGTGGTGAGCCGTCGCAGACCGGTGCCATCGCGGTTGATGGTGTACAGGTCGGACAACCCGCCGTCGAAACCGGTGAAGACGAGCTGCTTGCCGTCGGGAGACCAGCTGGGCGTCTGGAGGCCGTTGAGGTCGATCTTGATGCGCCGGTCCTCGCGGTTGCGCTTCACGTCGAGGATGACGAGATCGTCCCGATCCCGGCGCTTCGCGGCGAGCGCGAAGAACCGCCCGTCGGGCGAGAACGTTCCCGCCGAGTTGATGAACCGCAGGCTCTCGTAGTTCCGGTTGAGCGTCGACTTGACGAGCCGCTTCTTGACCCGGCCGGTCTCGGCGTCGGCGAGGAAAAGATCGATGAAGAACCCGCCCTGGTCGCCGAAGAACGCCATCTCGCGGCCGTCCGGGGTGAGGGCGGGTGCGAGGAAGATCCGCCCGCGCGAACGCTTGCGCGTGAGCGTCGCCTGTGCGACGCGGCGCGCGCGGTAGTGCTCGCCCAGCTGCGGCAGGAACGTCGTCTGCACCGCGTCGCGCCAATCGGCCGAGAGCTCATCGAGGCTCAACCCCAGGGCCCGCTTCACGGCGGTTGCGACGCCGGAGCTGGCCGAGGTCTGGAGGATCTCGCCGATGACCTCGTCGCCCCACTTCTCGCCGATGTACGCCCAAATCGCGTGGCCGTAGCGGTACGGGAAGATGTCGCCGTACTCGAGCTCCTCGATCGTGGGCAGGTGGCCCTCGAGCGAGGCGTCGCGCAGCCACATCGTCGTCTCGGGGTTGAGCGGACCAAGCGACAGGTACTCCGCCATCCCCTCCATGAACCAGAGCGGCGGATTGACGCTGATCAGCGTCTGGACGCCGCCGCCGGGACGGCCGCGGCTGTACACGTCGAACTGGAATTGGTGCACCATCTCGTGCTGCAGCACGTGCTCGAGCTCGGCGTACGAGCCGGTGAACGGCAGCACCATGCGGTGCTTGAAGAACTCGGTGACCCCGCCCACGCTCTCGCCGCCCACGTCCGTGACGTTCGTCTGCTGGAAGTCGGAGCCCGACGCGTAGAGGATGATCGGTTTGCGACCCTGGAACTGGTGGTGCAGGATGCGCGACAGACGGGCGTACCCCCGCTCGGCCATGCGCGCGGCGTCGAGCGCGGCGGCGCGTTCCTCGGGATAGTAGTAGACCTCGAAATGCTCGGTTTGGATGATCTTGAAGTCGAAGGTGCGGTATTGGACTTTATTCTGCCCGAAGTACTGCGCGGCGAGGGGACCTGCGCCCAACGTCGTGAGCGCCAGAATCGCCGCCAGCGTGCCGCCTATACGTCGCATGCTCCTATCCTTTCGCGCCCGTCGCGCCCGAATCGCCTGCCGCCACCACCGGGGCATCGCCCCACAACCGCTCGAGCTGGTAGAAATCTCGCAGCTCCGGGTGAAACACGTGCACTACGAAATCCACATAGTCCAA
>Ga0184618_10000096_pt1 | contig 20595 bp, 21 predicted proteins | sample PLM0_30_b1_FD_133159 | JGI IMG/M metagenome (GOLD analysis project Ga0184618, IMG submission 133159) | Groundwater sediment microbial communities from an aquifer in East River, Colorado, USA - PLM0_30_b1 | ecosystem: Environmental > Terrestrial > Soil > Riparian zone | place: USA: East River...
CAATTTCATTTTTGTATTATAGGTGCGCGGAGCTGTCATCCTGAGCGCCGAAGGCGCGAAGGATCCGCTTTTCCTCGGAGCCCTCGATCTGCCTACCCCCCGTGCGACACCGGCGGCGCGCCTCGCAACCCGTCTATCTCCGCCCCCACCGCCAGCAGCCATCCCGCCGTAAACACCCAGCCCCCGTACTGCAGACCGTCGCCCACCCATCCAACGAACGCGTAGACCGCGGCCACACCCACGATCGTGAGGAGAAGGAGCGGGAGGCGTTGCGCCTTCGTGGCCAGACTCTGTTGCCAGAAAAGCAGCGTACCCGCGATGACGAACGACACGACGGTGGCGATGCGCGCGCGCGGCTCCGCGTCATCCGCGAGCGCATTGCCCACATACACGCCGAGGAGGACGAGACACACGGCCCGGAAAAAGCCGTGGAGCGCGGCGCCGTGGCGCTCGTGGAACCGGGCGACCGCGGGGACTAACTGATGGAGCGCGTACGCGATCGTGACCAGCACGGGAATCCCGAACGTAATGATCATGCCAATCCCGTCCCACGCCCCCAACACCGGACGCACGCCACAGCTGTGAGGCAGCACCAGGCCTACGATGAGGACGAGCGCCGCGAGCTTCTTGAGCATGAAGCGACTCTCCTGCCTTTCCTAGAACCGGTTGATCACCGTGACGCCGACTCCCTCGAACGCCCCCATGCGCGGCAATTCCGACGGGGCATCGCTCAGCGCCATCGTCCGCCCGACAAGGCGCTCAGGGGAGAGGCGGCCGCCGGTGATGAGATCGAGCAACGCGGGATAGTCCTTCGCCGCCATCCCATGGCTCCCACGGATCTCCAGCTCGTGCGCAATCACGGTCGCCATGGGAATCGGCGGATGGCTGTGCTCGCCGGTCATGAGGCCGACCTGCACGTGCCGGCCCCGCTTGCGCAGCGATGCGACCGAGTTGACGCATGTGGCCACACTGCCCAGGGCGTCGACTGAAAGGTGGACGCCTTCCCCTCCCGTCCCATCCCGAACCGCGGCCGGCACATCGTCGATCCGGGCGGCGTTGAGCACGACCTCCGCGCCAAGCTGCTGGGCGAAGGCGAGCTTATCATCGCTCACGTCCACCGCGACCACGCGGGCGCCGAGCGCGCAGGCAATCATCACCGCCGAGAGGCCCACCCCGCCGCACGCGTGCACCGCGATCCACTCCGACGGCTGAAGCCGTCCCTGCATCACGACCGCGCGGTATGCGGTCGCGAATCGACAGCCCAAGAGCGCAGCCGCCGTGGAGCTCACCGCCGTCGGCAGCGCGACGAGATTCCCATCCGCGTACGGCAGCGCGACATACTCGGCGAAGGATCCCCACCCGGTAAAACCCGGCTGGTAGTACCGGTCGCAGATCTGGTGTTGGCCGGCCCGGCACTGCCCGCAATCACCGCACCCGAGACAGAAAGGCGTGGTGATGCGGTCGCCGATCTTCCACTTTCGCACCGCCCGTCCGAGGGCGGCGACTGTTCCCGCGAGCTCGTGCCCGGGCACGTGAGGGAGGCGAATGTCGGGATCGTGCCCCATCCACCCGTGCCAGTCGCTGAGGCACATGCCCGTCGCTTCCACCTTGACGACCACGCCGTCCGCCGGCGGGTCGGGGTCGGGCAGGGTCACCAACTCGAGCGGGGCGCCGAAGGACGTGTAGCGGACGGCCTTCAATGCGGGCTCAGCGCACGCCGCCCATCAACCCGCGAATGGGTTTCAGGAGCACGAACAGCACGACGCCGGCGCCGAGCGTGACGGCCGCCGTGGTTCCGAACAGCTGCACCAGGGGCATCGTGCTGATGAACCGGGCCGACCACCCGGCGAGCCAGTTGCCCGCTGAGTTGGACAGGAAGAATACGCCCATCAAGAGCCCGACGAGCCGTACGGGCGCAAGCTTGGTCACGAGCGACAGGCCCACCGGGCTGAGGCAGAGCTCACCGAGCTCCTGGATGAAGTACGCGGCGACGAGCCACAACGGCGAGACTTTGACACCCGTCTGCGCGAGGGCCCCGGCGGGCATCAGCAGAACGAACGCCAGCCCCACGAACACGAGCGCGAAGGCAAACTTCGCCGGGCTCGACGGCTGCCGCGCGCCGAGCCTGATCCACAGCCACGCAAAGAGCGGGGAGAGGAGAATCACAAAGGCGGCTTGGATCGACACGAACCAAGAGGCGTATAGCTTGATCCCCAGGAACTGCAGATTGACGTACCGGTCCGCGAACAAGTTGAGCGTGGACCCTGCCTGCTCGTACGCGCCCCAGAACAGCGACGCAAACACGAAGAGCACGACCACGGCCGCAATGCGCCGCCAATCTTCCCTGGTCAATGCTGTGGCCGCGCCAGGAGCCCCACCAGCCGCGGGGCGGGGCCGCGCGGCCAGGCGGTCGATCGCCGGCTGCAAGCGCCCACGTCCGAGGACGTACTGCACGAGGCCCAGCACCATCCCGACGCCCGCGCACGCGAAGCCGAGATGCCAATCGACTCCTTCGGCGAGCTTCCCGGCGATGAGCGGCCCGAGAAAGGCGCCGAGATTGATGCCCATGTAGAAGATCGAGAAGCCTGCATCGCGTCGTTCGTCTCCGGCCGCGTATAGGGATCCGACCAGGGTGCTGATGTTCGGCTTGAGAAGTCCCGTCCCGATTACGATCAGGGTGAGACCAGCGTAGAAGAACGGGAGCCCTGGAAAGGCGAGGGTGAAATGGCCGAGGGCGATGATCGCACCCCCGATGAGTACGCTGCGGTAGTGCCCCAACCAACGGTCGGCGATCAACCCACCAAGGATTGGAGTGAACCAGACGCTCGAGACGTAGTTACCGTACGACAAACCGGCATGCTGATCGGTGAAGCCCAGTGCCTTGGTCATGTACAGGATGAGGAAGCCCCGCATCCCGTAGTAGCTGAACCGCTCCCACATCTCCGTAAAGAAGAGCGTGGAAAGTCCCCGCGGATGGCCGAAAAAACTGGTGTCGCCCGATGTCGCGGCAGTCGCCGGGGGTACCGTCATGTCTCGTCCTTTCCAGCGAACAGCTCGTTTTGCTGCGCGGGGTCGGCGTGCTCGGCGGGCCGGAGTAGGCCGCCGAGACGGTGCTCCCATTTCTCGACGTCAAAGTGATGCTCGTTCTCCAGGGCGCGGCGCAGCACCGGAGAGAACTCATGCAGGGCCTCGAGCAGCTCGCTCGTCGCTTCGCGCAGGGCCTGGAGCTGGAAGCCCGAGTCGGTCGCCCCCATGTCTTCGAGGATGCTCTGCTCGGTGCGCGACGCCACGATCGGTTCGGCGCGCCCCTCGATGAAGACGTTGGTGCGCCGCCCCGGCCCACGGTCGTCCTCGATGGGCATCAGCCCCACGATCGCATCCGACCGCCAGTACTTGCCGTAGCCGAGAAACACCATCCGGCCGCGCTTCACATCCATAGTGGTCAATTACCTCCGCGGACGCCGGTTCTTGCGAATATCATCGAGTACGACGCGGTCGATCTTCCCGTCCATCCGCACCCGCACGTCGTAGTTCTCCCAATACATGAAATTGGCGAGCGCGTTCAGGAACGTCGGGTTCAGGGACGGTTGTGGAGCGACGAGCCACTTCTCGCTCTGATTCACCGGCTCGCGCAGCAGGATCGCCTCCAGCTCGCGCTGCAGCGCCGGCGTGATGGGCAGCAGGTCTGCCGAGTCGGTGGTGAAGAAGTACAACTTGTGCAGCTCGTAGAGCCGCTGCAGCTCGCGGATCGGATCCGGGGCGTCGTACACGCGGATATCGATGTAGCGGTCGGTCGCGCCCAGGTAACCCGCTCCGGCCCGGACCACGAGCAACGCCGCCGACTGCATCCCCCGCTTGTCCCCGCCGCCCGCTTGCCCGGCCACCAGCGCGGCGAAGAGCCGGTCGGCCAGTGAGCCGCGCGTACGCTCGAAGGTCTCGGCCATGTTCCGGACGGTGGCGTCCGACACCATGATGTTCGCCTGGGCGGCGTACCAGCGCCCGGTGATGAGCTCGCCTTTGCCGCCCGTCCGGCCGCGACCGTCAGGAAGTCCTTTAGGGTCCGGCCGTCCGCCCGTCCGTCCCCCCGCCCAATCGAACGTCGAGTCACCGGTCCAGCTCGCGGAGTTCCCGCGCGCGTCCACCATCCCGACCTGCCGCTGCGCCGGCCGCGGATCGCTGCGCATCACGATCCGCATCGCCTCGGGCGCCGTCGCCCCCAGCGCCAGGAGATCGAGGCCCTTCTCGCCGTAGTCGGTGTTGCTGAGGGACTGCGTCGCCACCGCCCCGACGCCTGCGCGTGCCCAGGGCACGAGCCCGCCGACATTGGGAAACTTGGATTGCACGGCGATGCCCAGGTCCCCAGTGACGGAATCGTAGGCGACGATGCTGTAGGTGTGCGCGCGCTTAAGAAAGTCAGCGGGTGGAGGTTGGTGGAGGGTTTGGAGGAGGGCGAGGAGAAGCATAGCGCTAGTCCTTTCGCATTTTCTTCTTGAGCGCCTCGAGCTGCTCTTGTGCCGCCGCCTCGCGGGCCGCCCGGTCCATCTGCGACTTGAGCAGCTCGTCCTGGAGGTCCATCCCGGGCCGGGTGCCGCCCGCCGATTGCACCTCGCGCCAGGCCCGCTCGGTGCTCCGGTCCCCTTCCACCGTGGCCCGGTCCTTCTCTGCACTCTTGAGTTGGCCTTGCATCTCGACCAGATCGCGCTCCGCGAGTGCGACCTCTTCCTGTTGCGCCCCGAGCTTCCGCTCGAGGACAGCCACACGCTCCCGGTGCTTTACAGCGAAGCGCTCCGCCACCGTGACGGTTTCCTGATCCTGGATCTCGGTCGCGAGACGGCCGCGGCGTTCGGCATCCGCCAGACGCTGGCGCTCGAGCGTCAGCTCCCCCTGCGTGCGGCCCAGCGCTTCGCGCATCTCCTGCACGGCCACCTTCGCCTCGACGACCGCTTCGCGCATCTGTCGCGCCAGGTCGCGCAAATCGCCCGGCGGCGTCGCCGCATCCAGGGCCGCGCGGAAAGCATCTCGGAGGCGCTCGAACAGAGGGGTGGCCTCGCTCAGCTCTTACGGACCGTCTTGGCGAAAAACGGGGAGAACACGGGCTCCACGGCGCGCGCGCCGCACTTCGGGCACGCGGGCCGCTCGCGGCCGTGCTCCCCAATCGGCTCCTGGCGCGTGAATCGCTCGTTGCACTTTGTGCAGGCGTACTCGTAGATCGGCATCGCAAGGGGAACGTTACCCCGCCTCATACGGGGGTCAAGTTGACGCGCCGCCCGTTCACCCCAAATTGCTGGTATGTCTCTCCGGCCCCCGCCCGCGGCCGTGCTCGTCGCGGTCGTAGCCGCCGCGATGGCGTGCGACGCGGGACTCGAGCCCGAGCCCATCTGCGCGCGCGGCCTGATCGGCGTCTGCGGCACGATCCGGCTCTCGGGCACCATCCCCGATAGCACCGACAATGTGTTCGTGGCGGCCTTCACCAGCTTCCCGCAGACTTGCAACGACCTCATCCTCAACCGCCAACCGTTCATCCCCAGCTCCGTGCCGTATACCGACTCGGTGGCGTTGTACAGCATCGAGCTGCTCCCCGATACCTACGAGTGGGTCGTCGCCGTCTGGAAGAAGGTCGGCGATCTCACGCTCACCGCGCAGGACACGACGCTGCTGCGCGTCGCCGGCTACTACCGCAGTCCCGCAGACTCGATGCAGCCAGGCGTCGTCACCGTACCGACCGGCGGCGTGGTCGACAGCGTGGATTTCAGAGTGAACTTCGCCGGCCTGCGACCCGCCACGGACTTCGTCACATGCACCGCGCGCTGATCGGGCTGGCTCTGATCGCGCTCGCGACGGCAGACGCCGGCGCACAGACGCCGGAAAAGCGGGGCGGCGTGATCCGCGGCGAGGTGCGCGACCCTCGCGGCGCGCCGATCCGCGGCGCCGTCGTCGGAGTGCCGGGCACCACGCTCTACACCTTCACCGATGGCGCCGGTCGTTTCCGCCTGGCGCCCCTCGCGGCGGGAGAGATTCGCTTGCGGGCCGCCGCCATCGGTTACACGCCGGCGAGCGTCACCGTCACCCTCGTCGACTCGACCCGCGCCGACTTCACGCTCGAGCCGTCGCCCCTCGAGCTCACGCCGCTCGACGTCGTCAGCACCAAGGTGCCTCACTTCGGCGAGGCGGCCGCGAGTGTCGCGCAGGTGACCCAGCAGGACATCGCTCGCCGCGCGGTCAATACCGTGGACGAAGCGGTGGACAAAGCGGCGGGCGTCCAGATCCTCAACGGCCAGATCAACATCCGCGGCTCGACCGGCTACGTGCAGGGGCTCAACTCGCGCGTCCTGCTCCTCGTCGACGGCGTCCCGATGAACCAAGGCGACCGTGGCGGCATCAACTGGGACCTGCTTCCCGTGGACCAGATCGAGCGCGTCGACATCCTGAAGGGCGCGGGCTCGTCGCTATACGGCTCCGCCGCGCTCGGCGGTGTCGTGAACCTCACCACGCGCGATGTGCCCACCGGCTTTCACGCGCGGCTCCGAGTCACGGGGGGCGCCTTCGCCGACCCGCCCCACCCCGAGTGGCGCTTCCGGAACAGCACCGGGCTGCAAGACGGCGTGGACGTGAGCGGCTCGTACGGGACGGAGGCGGCCGCCGGTCGCCTGGCGCTGGGTGCCCGCCATTCCGACGGGTACCGCGAGCAGGACGAGCGCGACCATTGGCAGCTGGCCGCGAAGGGCCGGTGGCAGGCGTCGCCCCGCACGCGGCTGGACGTATCGGGAGCCTGGGCGGTGGATCAGTACCAGGTCCCCTTGAGCTGGTGCAGCCGCGGTGAGTGTGACGACCGCGGGCAGATCTACCAGCCTTTCAAGGTCGATACGACCGAACGGGGCGCGCGCACCGACTCGCGCAAAGGCTACGTGTCGGCGCAGCTGCGCACCGTCAAATCGGATCGATTCGCCTGGCAGGCGCGTGGCTCCTGGCTACGGACACACTTCGCCGACTACCGGCGCAGCGCGACGGAGTTCAGCGTGGCGAACCGGTTCGGCATCGAGGTGCGGGCCGAGGCCCACCCCGACGTCGCGCGGACCGTGCTGGTGGGAGGCGAGGGGACCTTCTCCGACGTCGACAGCGACATTTTCGGCACGCATTCCCAGTCGGAATTCGCGGCCTACGGCGAGAGCGAGCAGCGGACCGGCCCGGCCCGCATCACCGCCGGCGCGCGCCTCGACTACCTCGCCGTCGACGCGGGCTCATTGACCGCGGTGGTGAGTCCGCGGATCGGCGGGACGCTCCCCCTGGCCGGCGGGACGCTGCGGGCGTCGGTGGGGCGCGGCTTCCGCGCCCCCACGATGGCGGAGCGGTTCGTCCACACCTTTGCCGCCGGATTCGAGGTGATACCCAACCCGACACTCCGGCCCGAGACCGGGTGGTCGGTCGAGCTGGGACACATCACGCCGGTCCTGGGGGCCGTGCGCCTCGACGCCGCGCTGTTCTGGACCGAGGCACGTGAACTGATCGAACCACAGCTGATCCTGGTAGTGGACACGGTGACCGCGGACACCACGGCAAAAATCCAGCTGCAGAACGTGACCCGCGCCCGCATCGCCGGGCTCGACGCCACGTTACTCGCCGCGCCCATCCCCGATCATCTCACCGCGTCACTGGCGTACACGTACCTCGATACGCGCCCGACTCTCGCATTCCGTCCGACACATCTGCTCACGGTCACGGCGGACTACGCGCCCGGAGGCACGGGCAGCGCGTGGGGTATCGGCGCCGACTTCCGATACGCGAGCCGGCCGGAGCGGATCGAGCTGGAGGGCTTCGTCGATCCCCGGCGCGTCGCTGTGCGCGTGCTCGACGCGCGGGCCAGCTGGACCAGCGGACCGGTCGAGGTCCGACTCCTGGTGGCCAATGCCCTGAACTACATCTACAATCTCGTGCCCGAGACGTTGGCACCCGTGCGCACGATCACCGTCACCGCCGCCTGGTCGTATTAGATTGAAACGCATGAAATTGCGATTCGTCGCCCTCTCGATACTGGTCGCCGCATGCGGCGGCGACGCCTCGCGCTCGCCGGCGTGTGGTCTCGCTGTCATCGCCGGCCCGGCGCTGATTGAACAGCGGTTCCACAACGCGCGCGCCGTCATCACGGACCCGCCGCGCGGCCTCCCCGACTCACTCCCCGCCATGGTCATCCAGCAAAGGCAGGCGTCGGTGCACGTCGGCTACGATCCGGAGGGCAAGGCGATCGTCATGGAATACGTCGGAGACGGTTTCCCCACGCGCGGCGGCTACGGCCTGCTGGTCGTAGACGACACGTCACAGCGCGCGGTGGGTGTGCTGGTCTATGAAGGAGTAGAGCCGAGGAACTACCCCCACCTCGGGACGATCACGGGCGGCGCCGCCAGGCTGAACCTGTACGGTGTCCGCGTCGATTGGGCGGGCGTCAGCAATCCCCGCTGCCCCATCCTCGGCGCCGCCACTCCACCGCAACCGACTTCGTGACGCCGGTTGTCGCCGTCACGGCGCCGCGCCGGAACGTCGACGGGCGCGAGCGGGTCACGCTCAACACCTCCTATGTTCGCGCGCTCGACAGCGCCGGCTTGGCACCGCTCGCGGTGCCCACGATGCTCGCGCCCGAGCGCGCCGTCGGCGCGCTGCAGGGCAGCGGCGTACGCGGCTTGGTCTTGACGGGCGGCGAGGACGTCGAGCCGGCACGCTACGGCGCAACCCCACACCCGAAGCTCGAGGAGCCCGACCCCGCGCGTGACGCTGCGGAGCTGGCGCTCATCGCGGCGGCGCGCGAACGTCGCCTCCCGATCCTCGCCATCTGCCGCGGCATCCAGATTCTCAACGTCGCGCTCGGCGGGACGCTGTATCAGGATCTGGCGAGCGAGCGGCCCGGCCCGATTGCCCACACGGGCGACGACGTCCGCCACACCGTTCGCATCGAGCCGGGATCGCTGCTGGAGCGGACACTCGGCACCGGGACCGCGACCGTCAACAGCCGCCATCACCAGGCGATCCGCGACCTCGCGCCCGGGCTCCGCGCCGTCGCGTGGGCGGAAGACGGCCTGATCGAAGCCGTGGAGCCAGCCGACGCGGCAGCGCCGTGGACGCTGGCGGTCCAGTGGCACCCCGAGGACCTGAACGAGCGTGCCCTGTTCGACGGCTTCGCGCGGGCGGTGGCGTGAGTCCACACCCCTTTCCGTCGCCCGAGTGGGTCGCCGCCTACGGCGCCGCGATCAACGCCAGTGACGGCTATCGCGCGGCGTCGCTCGAATGGACGCATGGGTCCGTCGCGCTGATCGTGTCGCCGCATCCGGAAATCGGCGTCGCGAACGCCGTCGGCATCTGGCTCGACCTGGACCGCGGTGCGTGCCGTGAGTCGAAAGTCGTAACGGCGGACGACGCGCAAAACGCGGCGTTCGTGCTGACGTCGGAGTACCGCTATTGGAAACAGATCATCCGGAAGGAGCTGGGCCCGATAGCGGGGATCATGCAGCGCAAGGTTGCGCTGAAGGGGTCCCTCCCGATCGTCGTGCGGTTCATCAAGTCGGCAGAGGCCCTGGTGGAGGTGGCGACCACCGTTCCAACGCGTTTCCTGGACGAGTGACCGAGCCGCCAGTCACAAGCTATAGTTGAATCATGGCTAAGCCCCCATCGGTGACGGACGTGCTGCATCGCCTCACCGAGCTCTCGCAGGAGCTCGCGGGGGCGTTCCGGCCCGCTACCATTGTCGAACTGGTGGCCCGAGCCATCACCGAGCAGCTCGCCCCCGAGCGGCTGTCCATCATGCTGCTCGATGCCGATTCCAACCGCTTGGTCGTCGCCTATCACGACGGCCCCCGCCCCGGGTCCACCGACGAGCCGCTGTTGCAGCTCGCGTTGCGACGGGGGCCGCTGGTCATCCCCGAGCACGTGGCGGCGAGTGCCGCCAACCTGGGCGTCACCGTGCCGAACCCCGAGCCGGCGAGCTGGCTCGGTGCGCCGATCGCCGCCGTGGGCCGCACGATCGGCGCCGTGGCCCTCGAGGGAGAGCGGCCCGGCGCCCTGGGAGACTCCGCCCTCGCATTCGTCCGCGCCGTTCTCGCCCAGGCCGCGATTGCGCTGGAGAATGCGCGACTCGTGGAGCTCCTCTCGAGCGGCAAGCGTGAGTGGGAGCAAACCGTCGACCGGATCAATCAGGCGATCTGTTTCATCGACGCGCAGGGCGCCGTGCGGCGGGCGAATCGCGTCTTCGCCGATCTGATCAAGCTCCCCGTGACCGCCCTCCACGGCCGCCCCTGGGTCACCCTGCTCCCACCCGCGTGGATCGATCCGGTCGGCCGCCTCATCGCGTCGCCCGACGGCCCGTCCGTCGAAGTGCGCGCCGGCGACCGCGTGCTCATCGTCACGGCCGTCGGCACCGGTGAGCCGGGAGCCGCCGTACTGCTGTTCGAAGACCAAACCGACAAGCGCCGGCTCCAGGACCAGCTCCTCCAGTCCGAGAAAATGTCGGCGATAGGACAACTGATCGCGGGCGTGGCGCACGACCTGAACAACCCGCTCGCCTCCGTGGTGGGGTTCGCCGACCTCCTGGGGGAGGCCGAGGACGTGCCCGAACGGCTCGAGGAGCCGCTCGCCGTCATCCGGCAGGAGGCCGAGCGGGCGTCGGGGATCGTGCGTAACCTGCTCTCGTTCGCGCGGCGCCACGAGGGCGAGCGGCAGATCCAGTCCATCCGGCCGATCCTCGAGTCGACGATCCTGCTGCTCAAGAACCAGCTCATGGCCCAGCACGTCGAGCTCACGTTCACCGCGGAGCCCGGTCTGCCCGAGGTCGAGGTGCACGCGAACCAGATCAAACAGGTGTTCGTGAACATCATCAGCAACGCCGCCCAGGCGATTCGCGGCGCGGACGTCAGTGGCGGCCGGATCACCGTGCTCGCCAAGTGTTGGCTGGACGGCGTGGCGGTGAGTATCTCGGACAACGGGCCGGGGATGCCGGAGTCCGTCGCCCAGCACGCGTTCGAGCCGTTCTTCAGCACGAAGGGCGAGGGTGAAGGCACCGGCCTGGGACTGTCGATCTGCCAGGGCATCGTCAAGGAGCACGGGGGGAGTATCACGGTGGACGCCGGACTGGGCACCGGCGCCAGCTTCACCGTCGAGCTGCCGGGCGCCGCTGCGGCTCGCTTGGCCACGGCCACCGACCTGGTGGCAGACGCGCATGCGCCGGCCGACGCGGCGCCCGCGGGCGCGACCGAGCGGCTTCGCGTCCTCGTCGTGGACGACGAGCCGCACATCCTTCATTACATGCAGGCGACGCTCGAGAGCTGGGGGCACTTCGTCGTGCTCGCGTCCGACGGCAGCCAGGCTCTCAAACGGGCGCTGACGCAGCCCTTCGACCTGATCATCTGCGATCTCCGAATGCCGCGTCTGGGCGGACGCGAGATGTACCAGACACTGGCGCAGATGCATCCCGCCGTCGCCGGGCGGATGGTGTTCGCCACCGGCGACACCGTGCGCGGCGACACGCTGCAGTTCCTGGAGCGGCTGGGCCGCCCCTTCCTCCAAAAGCCGTTCAAGCTGGACGAGTTGCGGCGCGTGCTCGCCGACGTGAAGTCGCCTGCCTGACGCGCTGCGGGTCCTTCAGGTCGATTCCGGCCGCGAGTGGCGCGGCGGCCAGAACCAAGTGAGACTGCTGTGCCGGGAGCTGGCCCGCGAACCCAGCGTCGAGCAGCTCCTCGTGACGAAGCGGGGCAGCGAGCTGGCGCGGCGTGCGGCCGCGGACGGCACCGCGGTCTCCGAGACGTCGTGGGGATGGGGGCTCGATCCGCGCGTCTGGTTTCGGCTCAACCTCGCGGTCTCGACGTTCAAGCCGGACATCGTGCACGCCCACGACAGCCACGCCCTCTGGATGGCGCGGCATGCGGTCGGTGACGCACGGCTCGTGGCAACGCGCCGCGTGGACTTCCACCTGGGCCGCTTCAGCGGCTGGCGGCGCACCGATCGCGTCATCGCGATCTCCGGGGCCGTCAAGGAGGTTCTCGCCGCCGACGGCGTCCCAGCGACCGAGATCACGGTCATCCCCAGCGGCATCGACCCCGACGAGGTACGTCGCGCGGCTGTGGAGCCCGCGCGCATACGAGCGCTGCTTCGCCTCGCGTCGAACACCCCCCTCGCCGTCAACGTCGCCGCGCTCGTCGATCACAAGGACCAGCGCACGTTGATTCGCGCCGCGCAGCACGCCCGTGCCGCGCGCCCCGACCTCCACTGGGCCATCGCGGGCGAGGGCGAGCTGCGCGGGTCCCTCGAAGCCGAGATCACGCGCCTCGGGTTAGCCGACCGCGTCCATCTGCTGGGGTATGTAGATCGAGCCGATGCGCTCATTCGGGAGGCTGACGTGTTCGTGATGTCGTCCAAGGAAGAAGGCTTGGGTAGCGTGATCCTCAATGCGCTCGCGTTGGGGAAGCCCATCGTCGCGACGGCGGCGGGCGGCATCCCGGAGATGCTCCCGGGCGCAGCGCTGGTGCCCGTCGGCGATGCTGCCGCGCTCGCCGGGAAGGTGGTGCAGGCGCTCGATCACCCTTCACCCTTCCCCCTTCCCGCGCAGTTCACGGCCTCTGCCATGGCACAAGGCGTCTTGGCCCTGTATCGGTCACTCCTCTAGATTGCAGAGCCATGATCTACGTCTGCGTCCCGGTCCACAACGAAGCGCGCACCGCAGGATTGGTGCTCTGGAAGGTGCGGCAGGTATTCACCGCCTTCGCGCGGGAATACCACATCCTCGTGTGCGACGACGGGTCGACCGACGGAACGGGCGAGATCCTCGCCTCCTATGGCCGCGTGTTGCCGATGACGCTCGTCACACACTCGGCCCGGCAAGGCTACGCCCGCAGCCTCGAGGAGCTGCTGCGCCTCGCCCTGCAGCGCACCGACCGGCCCAAGCGCGACTGCGCGATCACGCTCCACGCCGATTTTGTGCACGCCCCCGAGACGATGGAAGAAATGGTGAAACGGCTCGAGTCCGGCGCCGACCTTGTCGTCGGTGAGCTCGCTGGTTCACTGGGCACCCGCTCGTGGGGAGAGCGGTGGGTGCGGCGGTTCGCGCCGCGACTGCTCCCGGTCGCGGGCGTGCGCGATAGCGTGTCGGGATTCACGGCCCTGCGCCTCATCGTGCTGCGCCAGGCGACCAAAGGAGGCACGGCCACGCCGCTGCTGACAACCGACGGCTGGTGCGCGAACGCCGAGCTGCTGGCGCGTCTGGCGCCGCAGGCGCGGCGCATCGAAACCGTTCCGATGTCGGCCCGCTACGACCTACAGCAGCGGCCGTCACGCATGAAGCCCTGGCCCCAGTTGTTGGCGGCGTGGCGCGGCCGGAGCGTGGTCCGCGCGGCCCGCAGCGCCGCGGTCGCCCTCGCCTTGGCCGCCGGGCCGGCACCTCTGGCTAGTCAGGACTCGGCCCACGCGAGTCTCCCGGCGGCAGCCGCAGTGGTGTACGCGGTGCCCTTCCCGGTTGGGGAGCGGTTCACCTACGGGGCGAAGTACGGGATCTTCAGTGTCGGGAACGCGGTGATGGAGGTGATGGGGATCGATACGGTGCGGGGGATCGAGACCGTGCACCTGCAGTTCCGCATCTCGGGCGGGGCCCTGTGGTATCACCTCGACCAGACCATCGAGTCGTGGGTGGGGCGGCACGACTTCCTATCGCGCCGGTTTCGCTCCGTCCAGGACGAACGCGATCGGCATCGCGAGCGCAGTTATGAGATTCATCCGGACTCTGGGTTCTACCGGGAGGCGGGGCGCGACACCACCTTCGCCACGGTCGCCCAGCCCCTCGACGACGCGGCGTTCCTGTACTGGGTCCGGACCGTCCCGCTCGAGATCGGGAAGCGGTACGAGTACTCCCGCTACTTCCGGCCCGACCGCAATCCGGTGATCATCGAAGTCCTCGGCCGCGAGCGCGTGAATGTCGCGGGGAAGAAATGGAACGCCATCGTGGTGCGGCCCAAGATTCCTCAGGGGCGCGGCATCTTCTCGGAGCGGTCGGAGACCCGCATCTGGTTGTCCGACGATCCGCGCCGCATCGTCCTGGCGATTCAGTCCAACTTCTCGTTCGGTCAGGTCACGTTGAAGCTCAAGGAGTTCTCCGTTCCGGAGCAGCCATGACGGACTACCGCGAAGCCGACTTCGCCCGCCTCAAGACTGTCCCCATCGCAAAACGCTCCAATAAGGTCGACCCCTCCCTTCTCGCGCACCCGCCGGGCGCTGATCGCGGGTTCGCCGCCTTCTGGGAATCGCTCCCCGCAATCCTCGCGGCGCAGGACCTGCGCTACGTCGTGGACGCGATCGTCGGGGCCGCGGGTCGGCGCGCCGTGGTGGCGATGTTGGGCGGTCACGTCGTCAAAGTCGGTCTCGGCCCGCTGCTGATCGAACTGATGCGGCGCAAGGCGGTGACGCACATCGCGATGAACGGCAGCGCCGCGATCCACGACTTCGAGCTGGCGGCGTTCGGCGGAACGAGCGAGGACGTGGCGGCCGGTCTCGGCGACGGGACCTTCGGCATGGCGGAGGAAACGGGACGCGACATGAACGCCGCGCTGGCGCGCGGCGCCAAGGGCGACCAGGGAGCGGGCGAAGCGCTGGCCGAGTACCTGCGGGGGGGGGGGCGCAAAGAACTGCCGGGCCGCGACGTCTCGGTGCTCGTCGCCTGCGCCGAGCTGGGCGTGCCCGTCACGGTACACGCCGCCGTGGGCGCTGAGATCATCCATCAACATCCGACCGCCGACGGCGCGACCCTCGGCGCCACCAGTCATCGCGATTTCAAGCGGCTCGCCGGTGCCCTCCCCGGTCTCGACGACGGTGGGGTGGTGCTGAACCTGGGCAGCGCCGTCGTGATGCCCGAGGTGTTCCTCAAGGCCCTCACGATCGCGCGCAATCTGAACGCGGGGAAGCCGAAGAACTTCACGGCCTGCGACTGCGACATGCAGCGGCACTACCGGCCACGCGTCAACGTGGTCGAGCGGCCGACGCTCGCGGGCGGCCGGGGCATCCAGCTCACCGGACACCACGAGATTCTGTTTCCGTTGATCAGCTGGGCCGTGCTGGCCCAGCTCGATGCGCGGTAGGGTTAGGCGGTGGAACGCCCCTTGATCATGTCGCGTAGCTTGTCGGCGGTGCTCGGACTGATGAGCCGCAACGCGAGATAGAAGAGGAATCCGATGGCGGCGAGCCATAGCACGGTCATCGCGAGACCGAACAGGCTCCCGAGGATGCCAAACATCAGCTTCAGACCAAGCCATGCCACGACGGCGAGCACTGCAAACCCCAGTATACTCCGGAACATGGTCCCCTCCGTGGTGTTCGGTACGTCTTATCTGCGGGCGTACGCCTAAATGTCGCACAAAGTTTCGTCCTGTGAAGTGATCGTCGTGGGGGGCGGCGTCATCGGCGCGGCCTGCGCCCGCGCCGCTGCCCTCAGGGGCCTCCAGGTGGCCCTGTGCGAGCCCGGCCCCGACCGCGCTGCGGCCTCCCCGGCATCGGCCGGCATGCTCGCCGCCCAGATCGAGCCTGCCGACGACGCGATGCGCGGCCTGGGTGTGCGGGGCCGCGATCTCTACGAAACCCTGGCGCCCGCGCTCCTCGAAACGACCGGCCTCGACATCGGCTTCTGGCGGGCTGGGATCGCGTCGATCGCGTTCGACGACGGCGCCGCTGACCACCTCCGCGACGCCGTCGCTCAGCAGCGCCAGGCGGGGCTGCGCTGCGATTGGCTCGAAGCCGAGGACCTAGCGGAGCGGTTCCCGGGCGCGGCACCCAATGCTCGTGGGGCCTTGTTCGCACCCGAAGACGGCGCTGTCGATCCCGCGGCGCTCACCCGCGCCCTGCTCGCCGACGGCGGCCGCCTGGGCGTCTCGCTACTTCCGGAACGTGTTCTGCGGATCGTGACGGCGGAAAAGCAGGCGCGCGTGACGGGGGTCGCGCTGGCGGACCGCACGGTCAGCGCCGAACACGTTGTCATCGCCGCCGGAGCGTGGTCTCCCGGCATCGGAGGACTGCCACGACCGTTGCCCGTCGAGCCGGTGCGCGGCCAGATGGCCGCGGCCCCCTGGCCCTCCGGGACGCCGCCCGCCATCCTTTATTGCGACCACGGGTACGTCCTGTCGCGGGGTAGCGAAGCCCTGATGGGAAGCACGATGGAGCATGCCGGTTTCGACGGCCGGATCACCGATGCGGGGATCGCTCAGATCGTGGACGGCGCCACGCGCCTCCTGCCGGCGCTCGCCACCACCCCACCCACGCGGACGTGGGCAGGCCTGCGGCCGGTGACACCGGACGGCCGGCCGATCGTCGGCCGCGATCCCGAGACGCAAGGGCTGTGGTTCGCCACCGGGCATGGCCGCAACGGCATCCTCCTCGGCGCGCTGACGGGCGACATCATCGGGGATCTGCTCGCGCACGGCGAGTCCGAGGTGGACATCTCTCCCTTCGCACCCGCGCGCTGACGGCCGTGTTCAAGACCTGCGCCTTCTGCAACGCACCCTTCGACGGTGACGGTGGCCCCTCCGGGCTCGGCGTCGGCCGGCGGCTCGCGTTCGACGAATGGCGCGGGCGGCTCTGGGTCGTGTGCTCGAGGTGCAGCCGCTGGAACCTCACTCCCCTCGACGACCGGCTGGAGCGGATCGAAGCCGTCGCCCGTGCCGCGCGGGACGAACAAGGCGGGAGTCGCGTCGTCGCCGCCACCGCGCAAGTGTCGCTGATCCGCTGGCAGCGCTACGACCTGGTGCGGGTCGGGAAGCCGCCGCGCGTCGAGCTCGCCACCTGGCGGTACGGCGAGCGCCTGCGCACGCGACAGCGGGAGCGCATGAAGGTCGTGGTCCCACTCACGGTCGCGGCCATTGGCCTCGGCATCGCCGCCAACGTCGCGGCAGGCGGGGGGCTCGGCGTGTTCGTGTGGAACCTCCACCGCCTGGTGGATTCGGCGTACATCGGTCTCGTGGGCAGGCGCCGAGTCGTGCTCTCCGAGCCGCCGATCTGCGCCCACTGCGGCGCGCTCATGAACCTTCGCGCCCGCCACGTGCAGTTTGCCCGCGTCGTGCCCGACGCCCACGCCGAGGTCGCCGTCGTCCTGAGTTGCCCGACCTGCCGCCGCGAGGGCGCCCATCTGACCGGCGGGGATGCAGTCCAGGTGCTCCGCCAGGGGCTTACGTACCTCAACGTCACGCGCAGCGGCCGGAGACGGGCGGAGGACGCCGCGCGGGTCGTGGACCAGATCGGGGGCGCGGACCGGCTGGTACATGACGTGGCGCGGCGAGAGGTGACCCTGCGATCGCTCCGCCCGGAGCGGCGGCTCGCTCTCGAGATGGCGGTGGACGAGCGCGCGGAGGTCGAGGAGCTGGAGCGGCAGTGGCGGGAAGCCGAGGAGATCGCCGAGATCGCGGACGGAACCTTGAGCACGTCCGAGCAGGTTGAGGAGGAGCTGCGCCGCCTGAAGCGGAACCTGGGGGATCAACCGTCCGGTTGAATTTTGGCCTACCAGACGCTCCGAGCGCTCACTATCTTCGAGGCTCTATGGCCCTCCCCCTGGTCCAAATAGGGTCTGACCCCCAGAGAAAGCCGCCTTGGCTCAAGGTCAAAGCGCCCGGCGGCCCGACCTACGTCGCCTTGAAGCACATGATGCGCGACCTCAAGCTCCACACGGTGTGCGAGGAAGCGCATTGCCCCAACATCGGCGAATGCTGGGAGCACAAGGCCGCGACCTTCATGATCCTGGGCGACGTATGCACGAGGAACTGCGCGTACTGCGCGGTGGCGCACGGCACCCCGACGGCCCTCGATGCCGACGAACCCGTCCGGCTCGCCGAGGCGGTCGCGCAGATGGGACTGCGCCACGTCGTGATCACGAGCGTGGATCGTGACGACCTGTCCAACGGCGGCGCCGAGATCTTCGCGGCGAGCATCGCCGAGATCCGCCGGCGGCTCCCCGAGACGTCGATCGAGGTGCTGATCCCCGACTTCAAGGGCAACCCGACCGCGCTGCGGATCGTGGTAGAGGCCAAGCCCGACATCCTGAACCACAATCTCGAGACGATCCAGCGTCTGTACCGCATCGCACGCCCCGGCGGCCGCTATCCGCGCGCGCTGGAGTTGCTTGCCCGCGCCAAGGAGATGGACGCCGGCCTCCTCACCAAATCGGGCATCATCTGCGGCCTCGGCGAGGATTGGGACGAGCTCTTGGGCTCGATGCGTGACCTGCGCGCCCAGCAGGTGGACATCCTCACACTGGGCCAGTACCTGCGCCCCTCGGACGACCATTTGCCGATCGCGCGCTGGTATACGCCCGACGAGTTTGCCGAGCTGAAGCGATACGGATTGAGTCTCGGGTACCGGCACGTGGAGTCGGGCCCGCTGGTCCGCTCGAGTTACCACGCGTGGGAGCAGGTCGAGGCGGCCAAGGCGTGACCGCGACGTCCGAGCTTCACGTCGCCATGCTGCGCCGCATGCTGCTTGTCCGCCGCTTCGAAGAAAAGGCGGCGGAGGCCTACGCGCTCGGGAAGATCGGCGGCTTCTGTCATCTCTACATCGGACAGGAGGCCGTCGCCGTCGGGAGCCTCAGCGCGCTGCGCGAGGACGACTACGCCATCTCCTCCTACCGTGAACACGGCCAGGCGCTGGTGCGCGGCATCCCCCCCGGCGCCGTCATGGCAGAGCTGTTCGGCAAGGCGACGGGCTGCTCGAAGGGCAAGGGCGGCTCGATGCACCTGTTCGATGCGAGCCGGCGTTTCATGGGCGGCCACGGCATCGTGGGCGGCCACATTCCCCTCGCCGCCGGGATGGGGTTCGCCGTCAAGTATCAAGGCGGCGATCAGGTCTGCATCTGCTATTTCGGCGAGGCTGCGGTGAACATCGGGGCATTCCACGAAACGCTGAACATGGCGTCGGTGTGGAAGCTGCCGGTGATCTTCCTGTGCGAGAATAACCGCTACGGCATGGGCACCGCCTTCGAGCGCGTCGCCGCGGTGACCGATGTGGTGGAGCATGCGTGCAGTTACGACATGGCCGCGGAAGTCGTGGACGGCATGAACGTGCTCACCGTGTACGACGCGACTCGGCGGGCGGCTGATCGGGCGCGCAAGGGCGGTCATCCCACCCTGCTCGAGGTCCGCACCTACCGCTACATGGGCCACTCGATGTCGGATCCGTTACACGGCGTGTATCGCACCAAGGACGAGGTCGAAGAACAGAAGAAAAAGGACCCGATCACGCAGCTCGCCGAGAAGCTCAAAGAAGAGAAGGTAATCGACCAGGCACGGCTCGATGCGATGGATGCCGAGCTCCACGCTGAAGTGGACGAAGCCGTGAAGTTCGCGGATGACAGCCCCGACCCCGATCCTGCCGAGCTCTACACCGACGTGTTGGCGGACTGATGCCCACCCTCACGTACCGCGATGCCCTGAACCAGGCGCTGCGCGAAGAGATGCAGCGCGACCCCGCGGTATTCCTGATGGGCGAGGAGGTCGGCGTCTACCAGGGCGCGTACAAGGTGAGCCGCGGGTTGCTCGAGGAGTTCGGCGCCCAGCGCGTGGTGGACACGCCGATCGCGGAGCTGGGGTTCGCCGGGATCGGCGTGGGAGCGGCGATGGCGGGGCTCCGCCCCGTGATCGAGTTCATGACCTGGAACTTCGCGCTGCTGGCGCTCGACCAGATCGTCAATGCGGCGGCGAAAATGCTCTACATGTCGGGCGGCCAGATCCGGATGCCGATCGTGTTCCGGGGCCCCAATGGCGCCGCGCTGCAGCTGTCATCGCAGCACTCTCAGGCCTGGGAGAGCTGGCTCGCCCACATCCCTGGCCTCAAGGTCGTGGCCCCGGCGACGCCCGCCGACGCCAAGGGCCTCCTCAAGTCCGCGATCCGCGACAACAACCCCGTCATCGTGCTCGAGGGGGAGATGCTCTACAACCTGAAGGGCGACGTGCCCGAGGGAGAGCATCTCGTGCCGATCGGGCGGGCCGACGTGAAGCGCCAGGGGACTGACGTGACCCTGATCTGCCATTCCAAGACCGTCTCCGTCGCGCTGAAGGCCGCCGAGCAGCTCGCGGAGCAGAACGTCTCCGCCGAGGTGGTGGACCTCCGCACGCTGCGCCCCATTGATGAGACGGCAATCCTGACTTCGGTAGCGAAGACGAACCGCGCGGTCGTCGTCGAGGAAGGGTGGCCACACGTGGGCATCGGCGCCCAGGTCGTAGACATCATCCAGCGGGATGCATTCGACCAGCTCGACGCCCCCGTGCAGCGGGTGACCCAGGCCGACGTTCCGATGCCCTACAACAAACACCTCGAGCGCGCCGCCAAGGCGTCGCCCGAGAAGGTCGCGGCCGCGGCGCGGCGCGTCCTCTACCTCGAGTAGCCCCCCATGGCCACCAAAGTCCACATGGAGGCACTGTCGCCCACGATGGAGGAAGGGCGCCTCGTCAAATGGACGAAGCAAGAGGGTGAGGCCGTGAAGACGGGCGACACCCTCGCCGAGGTGGAGACCGACAAAGCGGTGATGGAACTGGTCGCCCGGGCGGACGGACAGCTGATCAAGGTGTTGGTGCCGGAGGGGAGCACGGTGCCGGTGGGGAA
>Ga0184618_10000097_pt1 | contig 20564 bp, 16 predicted proteins | sample PLM0_30_b1_FD_133159 | JGI IMG/M metagenome (GOLD analysis project Ga0184618, IMG submission 133159) | Groundwater sediment microbial communities from an aquifer in East River, Colorado, USA - PLM0_30_b1 | ecosystem: Environmental > Terrestrial > Soil > Riparian zone | place: USA: East River...
CAAACAACGGGTCCACGGTCAGCGTGAGGGCCTCAGCCCAAATTGCAGTCCGACCGGTGAGCGTCGAGTCCCTTCCCACTGCCTCGACAAGACCCGCCCCCGGATCGAGTACCAGGCCATACAAGACGACGAACAACACCGTGCCCACTAGGAGGTGCACGACCGCTGGTTTTAGTGCGAGTGCCCAGATTCTTGTGACTGCGACGAGGGTGCCTCCAATCAGAAAGCAACCTAAGGAGGTGGCGGAATTGGCCATCGAGAAGAGCCAAAGTGCCATCGCAAGAATAGCGCCTTGAGCGATCAACGGTCCAGCCGCGCGGGCGCGCTCCCCACCCCGTAGGGCCTCGAGTAGATACCAAAAGGGTCCGAGTACGAAGAGCAAGCAAACATAGCCGAGGCCGTTCTTTTGTGTGGCGACGCCAACGTTCCACGCTTCTCCAGTCCAGCGGCTATAATCACGACCAAGGCCGTGAGCGATCAACGTTCCAGCCGCACGGGGGCGCTTCCAACCCCATAGGGCCTCGAGTAGATACCAAAAGGATCCGAGCCCGAAGATCAAGCACAAAATGCCGAGACCATTTTTTCCGGTGGCAACGCCACCGTTGTAGGCTTCCCCAGTCCACAGGCTGTACTGCCGCCCCAGGCTTGGGTAGTACTTGATAAGCAGGATAGAGAGCGGAATCAGCAGAAAACCTGATCGTGCCAAGAACCGCTTGACAGCGGCAGTTGGGTTTGGATCGGTCAGGATAACGAGAACCATCACTAGGTCTCCCACCGCCTTGACCCACCGTTTGAAGGATACAAAAGGGTAGTCGGACCACAGCACGCTTGCGGCACAATAAAAGAAAAAGAGAAGGATTGGTCCATTCGCTCTCAAAAAGGTTCTGGTACGCTTGCGTCTCGCGAGGAGCACCCCCAAACCAGCGGCCATGAGCCCGGCGAAGATGGACGCATCGAGAGGATTCCCTTCGACAAGCTGGTCAACTGCTTCCCCGGACTGAACTCCTCCAAACCATTGCGCGACAAACCGGGATGCGCTGATCGAAAACCATGCGACGGGGATCCAAAGGGCTGAAGATACACCGGACTTGCGATCGCGCTCCAGCAGGAAGAGCGCCAGGATGAACAAACCACAAACGGCCGTAGCGATGTTAGAAGACATTTACGATCCGCAGTCGCGGCGGCCTCGGCCGCAACCCCAAGTCACTGTAATTCCCGTCACAGCAAAGCTTTCCACCGCAGGATGACAGAACATACAGAACGCACTGGTCGGTTATTGTCATCCCTCATCCCTCAATAGGCAGCCCGATTCGTCTTATCCGCATGTCCCGTCACCGGAGATCAGTTCAGCCGGCTCCGGATTTCGTTCCTGTCTGGAGGCGTCGCCGCTGCTACCAACCCGAGAGCTAAAGTGACCATATTGGTCCCAGCAAACTTTTGGCCCCTTCGCGTCCATGCCTCTGACGGAAAGCGCAGCTTCATTTCTGATCAACGAAGAGTCGATGAAAAAGTTCGAGTGTCAACAACTTGTGGATCTCAGCCGTGTAGTTCTGGCTTCCTTTTAAGTGTCCCGTTACTATTGACTCAAGCTTGCGCCGATCGAGATATGGGCGGGAAAGAGTGCGCTGGTCCAAAAGCATTTCCCGAACATATCCGGAAAGGACATCCCGGTACCAGACCCGGAAGTGGTGGAACTTGTGCCACCCGAGGAACAGCCGTTCGAGGCGAAAGGGGGACAGAAGATGGTCGATCCTGGCCACCCACTGGGGCATCCCAGAATCATACCTGTATTCCGCCTTGAACAGGAACTCGAGAATAGCCCTGTGAGCAGCAGCTGAAAAATGTCCGCGGTTTCCGTATAAGCCTCTGTCGGTCGGGATCTGATGAAGAGCCGCATCTCCATCGGCGATCATCCTTAGCCAAATGTCGCTGCCGAGGGTAGAATCCGGCGCGCGGAAGGATGTTCGGACGAGGTCATTGTCGAGATAGGGGGATCTTAGCGAGAGCTGGGTTTGTTCCAGTGCAAGGAGCCCAAAATGGTGCCAAGGGGCCTGCCGGAACACGGCAAATGAAACCGGATGTCCCTGAAGCAGGCCGGCGTATGTATCCTTCGCTGCATGAACATGGGCAAGGAAGTCGGGTCGGAACAAACCGGGAGCAGGCTCCGACGGCCTGAATGCGACGGAACGACGGAGTACTTCACTTCCATAGTTTCCCGTCATCCTTACGGGGGCGATCATCCGAACTTTTTCGTTGAGGTACAGGTCGGGGGAATGGGTCAGGTCAAGGCATCCATCCGTAAGGTACACCGTTCGCTCAGCGTAGTGGGGAAAACGCGAGAGGAATTGCTCCCCTACCGGGATTATCTCGTGGGACTGTCCGCAGGCGTGCGCCACTTGCTGTGCCACGGTGACGTCGCGACACTGGCGGAACCCGCTCCCATCACCGAAGGTGTAGCACGGAAGGGATCCTGGGGAAGGCTTATGCCAGGCCATGATCATCCGGCTGTCCAGACCACCAGTGAGAGACATCCCAATCCGCTCTGGACCCTCGAAGTAGCGTGGGAGATTTCGAGAAAAGATTTCCCGCAATTCCCGATAGTAGGATTCCGGATCCATCGTGGGTTGGTCTTCCCACTCCTTCGGCTGGAAATATGCGCCTTCCCGCTCGACTGAGCCATTGCGAAAGACCCAAGCCGAAGCAGGCGGTAGAAGGTATATCGCCTCGAAGAGCGTCCGGTTCTCCAATACGCAACCGCAAGCGACAAACTCCCCTAAGCCACGCGGGTCCGACCTCCGAAGTTCGGGACGGATTGCAAGAATGGCCTTGGCTTCCGCTGCGAAATAGAAGGTCTCCTTCGACTCGTGATAGTAAATCCGGTCCATCCCGTATCGGTCGTTGAAGAGCATTGCCGTTCCGCGGGTCTTGTCTGTCAATAGTCCTTGGAATCTTCCATTCAATCCCGCTGGAAAGGAGGGGTCCTCCTCGTAGAGGTGGACGAGGTATGAGGGGCCAGCCATTTGGAGCTGGTGCCCTCGGTCCTTAAGACGGCGCACCGTTCCCGGTTCCGAAAAGTCTTCCCCGGAAAATACGAGAACGGCGTCCCCCTTTTCGTTCTGCAGTGGCATCCCGTCGGAGAAGGAGCCCTTCCGTGCAACCCAGCCTACATATACCCCTAATGAGTCATCGACCCATGTACCCGTCACATAGAAATCATTATGGGAAAGAGATTCGACCATTCTGCACAGGTCTGCCTCTACCTGCTTACGCGGCCCCTTGCTAAACAAACCAACTATTCCAGGCATAATCTATATATTCAGAAGCCTTGTTGCGTGGACTTGATCTTTCGCATATACCAACCACTCTTGAGGTCCCTAAGCCTCTTGAGAATAGGTTCAGGAATAAAATGTGTAACATTCTTGTGGAAGCCGAGACGCAACGCAACCCTACCGAATTGAGTCAAAGGGACGTAATACCTCGGCAAATCAACCTGCTTAAATCCGTTGCGATCCTTAAACTCCATAAGGCCGTCGAATTTTTTATTCCCATCGTTGAATCTTGAGTACACTAAATACAAAATGCCTCGCTGGGCACAAGACCGAACCGCTTGTGCAACTAGCCCATTCGTAGGAGCCTTGTCTCTGTGCTTAATCATTGAAACTATGTGCAGAAGACCAGCTTGTGTTCCAGTTTCATCGTACAGCAATTTCACAAAACCAATTAGCGTTCCGTCAAGAAAGGCGCCTATGAAGATGCTACGATGAAGAAAGGTCCCAGCCTCTAGGCGAACCTGTTCAATTTCTTTTCCATAATGTGTGAATTGCTTCCCCTGGCGCACCTCACATTCATTGTAAACCGCCCAAATCCCTTGAACCAGTAAACTGTCGAATGGAACTTCCCGAAAGATTACCCCTTTCTTTTCAGCTTGCTTGGCTTTATTCCTGGCTTTGAATCCAATCTGCTCATTCCACCAGTGATCAAATGTAGAGATTGGCAAAACCGCCAAATTGTCCCACTCCATTGGATAACTATATTTCGGAGAAGTTTCAGGCAACCTCTGCATAAATGTGAAGAGGTCAATTCTGACTCCGCAATCCCGCAAAGCATCAATGGTAACTTCTGGATTATCCACATACTCATACATGTCGGCGGCGAGGCCTGCGATTCGAACGATTCTCCCTCTCACATGAATGTCTTTCCCGCAAATAACCATAGCCACCAAAGGAAGCAACGGATGTGAAACTATTGTAGAGGCTGCTCAAACTTCTCGGGAAAAGTCGCCAAACAGCTCAATACCTGTCCAGCGACGTGACAAATCCGCAGCCAGTTGTAAAACCTTTACACCTACACAGGAAGCAGATAGTTCATCAGTGGGGGCAGATTGACCTAGCCAAGGTTTCGTTGATACTAAACTTCGAGCCTCTCATCCGTCGCTCGAACTCCAGCGGACTCAGATACCTCAGACTCTGATGCAGCGCTGACGATTATAGAACCCTTCGATGAACGCAAAGATCTCCCGGCTCGCGTTCTCCCAGCACTGATATGTCTGGTTGTGGATCAGTCCATTCTTCAGGGGACTGAAGAAGCTCTCCGTCACCTCATGGTCGTAGCCATTGCCTTACAGCTCAAGCTCGGCGTTAGACCGTGCACCGTCAGTTGATGTTGACAGGCCAGGCAGCTATATTACCCCCCTGGTTCGAGTAATGAATGAGCCACAGCAGTACGCGTCGTTAGCGCACGACCAGCGCATCGAGCATCAGATATCGACCCGGCGTGGCCCGCATGGCCCAATCGTTCACCCGCCGAGAATAGAGATCCAGGATCACCGCCACACAGAGCCTGCCCGCGTAGGGACGGCGGTGAAATCACCCACCAAGGCCTGATTGAGGGTGGTCGTCACGAAGTGTTGGTTTAACCGATTGGATGCGGGACGTGGTAGCTGATGGTGCTCCGATCTCCAGCGGTATAACACGTTGTCCGAAATCCCCAGTTCCCAAGCCACCTGGGACAAAGGGCGGACGGACTCCCGGACCAACCGCACCGACTCCCAGTTGAAGCATCCTGTCTACCGACGTCGTCTGACCTCTGGCATGATCACCTCCGATTCTTCCATTCTCCCCTCTTCATGGGGTGTCTGTAAAATCGGGAGGGATCAAGCGGAGATCTAGAGATATTGGCGGAGAGGGAAAGGATTTGAACCTTCGGGTGGTGTTACCCACCGCGGCCAGAAAACTGACCGCTGCCTTAGCCATCGGCGACCTCTCCACCGTTTATTCACTATGTCTTGCTTCTCCCGTCAGCATGCGACGCCATTCCAACCAAGCTATGGCTAGATTGGCATTTATCATTAAGCTGCATGAAAATCTCGTCCATGATTTGCGCAGTGAGAAGAATTTCTCGATATGGGATAGGGACGGGTTTGTCCTCCTTGATACAACGATAAAACGACTCAATCAAATGATGCATGCCAGCCGACATGTGGAAGTCTCTGGCCAAGAAACGCCGCGTATTTCCCATCAGATTTCCCATATATTGCTGGGCAAAGTTTACAGGTGGGATGAACTTCTCCAGATAACTCGTAAACCTCCCCCCTCGAAGCTTGATCAATGTTTCCTGATCTTGGTCGAGAACAAAACCACCTTTGGGGCCGAAAACTCTCAGTTGATGGAGTGATGGTCGCATTTGTGATGAAAATGTAAAGTAAGCAGTGGTACGCTCTTCCTCACTAATAATGACTCGCAGCTCATCAATGATATCAGCCTCACCCATTCGCTTCAGCAAAGGACTCACATGACCGTACGCAATGACTTGGGGTGAATCGCTGGTCAGAAACTCAGCAACCTTAGCAATACCGTGGCTGATGATGTTGTGCAGCAGCTTGCCCGGCAAGCGACGAACCCAATGCTTCTTGTCGCTCAAGAGAGCTCGCACATAGCTGGAATCGCCAAGCTCATAGCAGTAGCAACTCTCAATATGCACCGGCGGCCCGCCCAAGTAGCCGCTTTGCACAAGAGCACGCATACGTCGTGATACATGACTGAATTGACCATCATGTCCCGCAGTCAGCTTGAGCCCCCTCTCATTTGCGAGAGCAATTAAACTCCTCGCCTCTGTCACATTAAGGGTGAATGGCTTTTCCACATAGACATGACATCCCCATTCTAAGCAGCGCCTTGCAAGCTCAAAGTGGCTTTCCGGAGGAGTTGTTATGTGTACAACATCTGGCCTGGCTCGAGCCAATAGATCCGTTAGATCACTGAAATACCCTCCCGCTGCGAATCGTTCATGAAACTGCTTCGCCATCAAGGGCTCTGCATCACAAACTCCAACGATCTGAGACCCCTCGATCCGCTGGATCTGTGATGCATGGACGTCGGCAATTTTTCCACAGCCAATGATAGCAACTCTAAGTACCATGTCCGCGCTCCCGACAGCCCTGAAAATAACGAGCTAACCCCTCGGCCATCGATACTCTCGGCATCCAACCTAAACGGTCCTTTATCTTCTTATTGCTATAGCGCGTCATCTTCCATAACGCATGCCACTTCCGATAGTTGAAGGAAAGCGGCAATTGTCCCTCCGACCAGCGTGACAATTTCTCCCATAAGCAGCATAGGAACCAACTCACTGCATGCGGGACATAAATCGATCTGAAGCGCCTTACCTCCTGCTTGTAAAGGCGTAAGAACTGCCGACTGCGAGGTAGATCATCATCCACAACGTTAAAGACCTCCCCTTCAACACCTTCCTTCAGCCCTGCTAACGCTATAGCTTCTGCACAGTTGTCAACAAACGTAAAAGGAATCGCATTGAAACCTCCCAGATGCAAAAAAACCCCAAATGTCCCTATACCCACGCGGGAAGTAATGTCCCCCTTCCCAGGGCCCAAAACATAACCTGGCCTTACAATGACGTAGGGAAGCCGAAAGTTTCGACCATACTCTTCAACAATCTCATCCTGCTTGACCTTCGCAAAACCATAGGCATCCCCTCGCAACTCAGGATGCTTCTCAACAGGGCACGCCTCATCCAGAACCCTCCATCGAGGGTTCTCGGTATTACTGTACACCGCAAACGAACTGACGTTGACGAACCGCTTTAAACATTGATGGTGGAGACTTGCCTCAAGCAAATTGCGTGTGGTAACAACCGAGTTTAAAAAAGCATCTGGAAATGACTTTTCTCCACTACCAGCCGCCAAGTGAAAAATGACCGCTACGTCTCTAGTCGCAGCGAGACAATCCTCTTGAGACAAGAGATTTCCTTTGAGCATAGTCACTCTCGTTCCATCTCCGAACCGATTTACAACAGCATTAACTCTGGTCATTTCGGTGCCAGGACGTGTGAAACAACGCAAGTTCATGAATCCATATTCGAGTAACAGATCCAATAACCTTGCCCCTATAAAACCGGCCCCCCCCGTGATCAAGATAGGATCATCCGGCTCCACTATTGAGTTATTGATTAGCATACATAATCATTCCATCCACTATTCCGTGACATATGGTTCCCTTATGACATTGATGCCCAGGCATGAGAGAAGTGTGCCCAGGTGATGAAATAGTTTGATTGAGAAATCCATGAATCTATGCTGGCCACAAATCAGGGCAAACGGCAGAAGAGCGGTGTAAGCCGGTACAGCAAGCACCGCTTTTATTACTTCACGGAAACCAAATGTAGGCTGGGCCGTAGAGGTGGATCCTTGAAGCAATGCTCTCCTCAGCATAAACGAACGCTTCCACCGAATTGGAGGAACAACCTCATAGACCACAGCTTCATCACACCAAACAAATCTATGCCCTTTATTGATCATTCTCCGAATAAAATCTTGGTCCTCTCCGGTTACAAATTCTGGCTTGAATGGAAGCGGCTCTTCTGAAAACAACTTTTTCTTAAGCAACAGGTTGTTGGTTCGCCCCTTAGTCCAATCAATAATCAACCCGGTGGGGTAGGTCGGCCGTTCATAGAATTTCCCTTTTTTAATCCATTTTGGCGGCTCTTCATCAAAATATCGCCTAACTGGCCCCTGCACACCATCCACATCATATGTAGAGCATGCTTTGAGCAAAGTGAGCAACCAATTCTTGACAGGGAACTCGTCGTCATCAATGAAGGCGATAAAATCCCCCTGAGCATTCTCGACTGCCCTATTTCTTGCCATGGGGATGTTCTGCCGTGGTTCCACACAGTATTTGATCGCAATCTTCGATGAAGCGGCGAAATTCAGGACCGTTGCCTTACCAGACTGCTGATGATCATTGTCCACAACCACGATTGAATAGCTAAACAGCCCCTCCGTCACCTGACCATCCAACTCAAGTAATAAGCGCCTAAGAAGTACAGGCCGCTTGAATGTACAGATACAGACACTGACATGAGCTACCCCAACCGCCATCCCTTCACCTTTCAAACGGACAAACAAAGGATTCTCGAGCTCTCTAGTGCAGGACAGTCGAAGAAGATGATCACTTCACAAAGATTCAATAGGACAAATACGCGAATAATAGTATGTGCGTATATCTTCGTTGAAACTAGTACCCTCTAATGGCGGCAACAATCAGACCATACAAGCTAACACTGAACATCTAATGTCAGGATCTTTTTGAGACCGCGCATGCGAATTGCCAACAAACTCACGCAGCCACCATAGTTACCTGAAATTAAAGATTGCTCGGTAAGAAGATATTCCATAATCGTTGCATCTGATCATTCTGCCGGAGCTCTATAAGCTCTGCCGGCATAGTCCTCTTGTTACCGCAGAGCATGGTCCATAGGTACCCAATGAGAAGAAGGACCCCTCCCACAACATATGGCCTGTTTTTCATGTGGTATATACTACGAAACGCTTCCCAGACAGGATGACACCCAAGAAGGTAGTCATTTCGTCCAGCACGGAACTTCCCCAATAGGTTTTTTCTCTGTCCACTCCCAGTCTCTCGATGGTGCATGAAAACCTTTTCCGTAAAAGTTCTAGTTTGCCATCCCTTGGACCGCGCGCTGAGAACAGCAATCAGATCAATCCCCCCGGTCTTCACGGGTTGATAGCCACCGATCGCCTGAAAACATTCACGCCGAAACAGTTGGCATGCGCCTGAAACATCCTCTAGACTGTTGAACTGATAGTCGCATATCGAGTTGCCCTCCCAGAATATGGTGCCAGCAACTCCTAATTGCGGGTTTTCGGCGAACCGATCAAGCAGAAATCCAAGGTAGTCTGCTTCAAACGATGTATCAGCGTCCAAATTACCGATAATCTCAAAATCCAAGTCCTTGACCTTAGCATATCCAGCATTGAAGGCATGCACCTTACCAGCGAAGTGCCGCTCAGTGCGGTCAGGCTGTCTCAACAATTCGATCCAATCAAACCGATCTGCATAATTCTTCACAATGTCATCTGTGCCGTCCGTTGAACCATCGCTCACTATGACCCATCTAAGTGGCCTGATCGTCTGCGTTAGCACCGACTCAATTGTACGCTCAATAAAATCCTTCTCATTCCATGCCGGCGTAATAAGCACGTATGCGAGTTGACTCTCCGATGTTGCCATGCTTATAATTACTGAGATAATAATACTTGCGTAAATCTAGCCTAAGTGCTTAGCGAATCCCTCTGAAACACAAGCCACGAGGGCCTCCTAGTTTGCCAAGTAGTAGGCAAGCAAACACATTCCTGATCTCTGTAGTGCTCCATTACCATGTACGTGTAGAACGGGAAGGTAGGATCTTGTACGCCATTTTTGAAAAACGTTCAATTTCTTCCCGGAATCCCATTTTACAAAAAGTTCTACAACCCTGCCCGCTGCCTGCCATCCCAAAGCTCCATATCTTTCTTCTTCCTGTGAGGGCCCAATAGAATTTCTGCCGTTTTCCGCCCGTAAGCTTCCCCGAATCTGAGACGGTCTAAGAGGAGAACTTTCTGGCACAATAGCCACCAGCCAGGAGGTTCTCATGCGACAGGCGAAATTTACCGAGACGCAGATCGTATCAATCCTCAAAGAGGCCGATGCCGGACGGCCCGTCAACGAGATCTGGCGCACGTACAGTATCAGTTCCACCACCTATCCATACGCTATCCATACGTGGAAGGCCACGTACGGGGGGGCGTCCGACATCAAACGGCTCAAGGAGCTGGAGCGCGAAAACAGCAAGCTAAAGCGGCTCGATGCCGACATGGTGCTGGAGCTGCGGCGCTGAAGGATGTCCTCGTAAAAAACTCTCACGCCTGCCGAGCGGCTGGAGGTCGTGACCCACATGGTCACTCAGGGCGGCCTTCCGGTTCAGCGGGCGTGTCAGGCGGTAGGGTTAGGGCGAGCAACGTACTACCGGCACGTCGTGGACTGGGCCCGGCAAGATGCCGCCGGTGATTGAGGCCCTGACCACCCTGGGAGCCACTAACCCTCGCTGGGGGTTATGGAAATACGTGGACCGGCTGCGGTTCACCGGACATCTCTGGAGCCATACACGAGTGTGGCTCGTCTATGGCCAGTGCGGCTGAATCTGCCGGGGCTCACCAGCCCGGCGCAGCCCCTCGTCATGCTCCCACACCCGAACGCCCTCTGGGCCTTGGACTTCATGAGCGATACCCTGTACGGCGGGCGACGATTTCGGACGTTCAACATTCTGGATGAAGGGTGCGGGAAGTCTTGGCCATTGAGCTGAACACATCCTTGCCCGCGGAACGCGTCCTGCTGGTGTGGGACCAGGTGACGGCTTGGCGCGGTCAGCCGCAGGCGATTCGACTGGATAACGGGCCCGAGCTCCTGGCCGACCGCAGGATCACGCTCCGGTATATTCAGTCGGGCCAGCCGAACCAGAATGCCTTCATCGAACGGTTCAATCGGACCTATCGATACGCAGTTCTCGATGCCTCTGTATTCGAGTCGCTGGATCTGGTGCGGGAGATCAGTGCACAGTGGATGCAGGAGTACAACGAGGAGCGGCCCCATGACGTCTTGGCCCGGGTGCCGCCCGCGACGTATCGAGCCCAGATCACAGCCGGAAGTGTCTCCTTGGCGGGGAAGCTTACGTCCCGACCTCACCCTATTAGCATATCAAGAAATCAGCTCTCCGATGGCAGCCATGATCTGATTTAACACTTCGCCATTGCCCATTGCCCCCTTTTCCACTTTGTCCCTCTTCGACACTCGTATCAATCTCTTCACATCCTCATCCGTTTCAATCATGACCAAGCGGCCCTTGGCAGTCAAGTATTTATCGACCGCCCCTGTTGCGCCACGGAAAATACTGTACACGGGAACCCTCAACGCGGCCGCTTCTCTATTCATTGTACCGCCGCCACTGATAACAAAATCAGAATGCCAAATCAGATTGAGCCCGTCGACAACCCGATCTGGAATGATAATTCTTCGGTCTCGAACCCATTCTGACCAATGCCGGACTATGAGCGCCCTCTGAGTCTTCTCATTCCGCAGTAAAATAACCATTTGGACGTTATCATGCGCACCAAGAAAGCTTACAACTTTAAAGAATAATACGTCACTTTCAGGGTTATGGTAGTGGGCCTCATTCGCTGGTGGGCGTATAGTTACCAGGATTTTATCTGAACTAATGTTCAACTCCTTCAATATCGAAGAATCGGGCTTAAGTGATGACACATACACATCTTCTTTGATTCCGGAATACATGCGAAGGCCGCGCTTAAACCTCTTGGTACCACCAGAGTCCCTTAGCACTTCTGGCACAATGCCCATGACGGGCCTGATGAACGGCAAGCTCCTTGCGAATTCGTAATCGAAAAGTAGAACCGATGGAATGCCAAACACGGATGAAACCAATTGAAGAGAACGTGATCCATGGGAAATCGCCACATCTGGCCGATACTCTCGTATCGCAGAGGCCAATTGAATGCTACGAATCACAGTGCCGATAATTTTCATTAATTTCAGCGCCCCGTAATGTTTACCTACCTTCAAGTAGCTCAATTTATATAAATCAGCAAGACCAACCACTTGAAATGTATCTCGGACAGTGATCACTACGCTGTGCCCCATTTTTTGTAACTCACCTATAATAGGAACAAAAAATGGCACATGGGGTGAATTGTCCAAATCTATCCATATCGTCTTATTTGGTCTCAAGAGGCTCATTATTGAACTATCCTAAATTTGAAGCTTCAAGTACTGCGGAGTCCGCTTTTGCCCGAACCTGACCCAAGTAGGAAGATGGCCCCTGGAGTTCTAACTCCAAGTGCAACACTTCAGGCCCTGATCGGCTAAGGTGTTGCCATGCCAATGACATGCTAAGAGGTGCTGTCAAGCGCCCTGTGCGATCTGTGCTGGTTGGAAAACGTCAGGTACCGCCCCAATCTCTGACGGGCTGCGCTGATGCTGTACGTGCGCCAGATCTCGTTGACGGGCCGTCCGGCATCGGCCTCCTTTAGAATGCTGATGATCTGCGTCTCGGTAAATTTCGCCTGTCGCATGGGAACCTCCTGGCTAGGGTGACTATTGTGCCAGAAGATTCTCCTTTTGGACTGTCTACTTTTTCGGGGAGCTTACGTTATCATCATACGTAGGCAAAGATGGTCCAGAATATTCTTTATTCGACCCAAAACATTTTCCGGCATTTTTCAAAATCCGCAAGTAGTATTTCTCATGCCGATCAGCAAGAGCCTCCAGGCTGAAATGCTTTTTAACAAACTCCCTTCCTTCCTCGCCCATTTTTCTCCTCTGCTCTTCATGCGTCAGCAAATACTCAAGACTTTTCGTGAATGTTTGAATATCACCCCTACGAACAAGCAAACCAGTTTTTCCATGTTGGATACCCTCCGACATCCCACCCACATCATATGCAATCGGTGTAACCTTCATCGCCTGTGCTTCCATAAGAATCCTTGGAAAACCTTCTTTGCAATAAGTGGGGAAACCCAGGACTGATGAAATCCCATACCAATCGCGTAACTTCTCCACATCTAATTGTCCCACAAATAATACATCGTCACCTATCCCGCTCTTGCTTGCCAATCTTCTCAGCTCCTCTTCATATTCCATGGAATCTCTTCGCCCCGCAAATACAACCTTTACACGCAGACCATCACTCCTTAACTTAGCACACGCCTTGATTAAATCAATTTGCCCTTTGACGCGTACAATTCGGGCAGGATAAATTATTATGGGGGTATTTGTCTCTACTTCCAGCGGGCGGGCGTGGTCAGGACTAAACAGTTCTGTGTCTATCCCGTCCGACAAATTAACGAAAGCCCTTTTCAAACGCCTTGGAACTCCAACGGCTGAAACCCCCGCTACACCTGCAACACCATTTAGCTGCTCCCTTACTGAAATATTATTGAAATTATCATTCGTGAAATGATTTAAGAAAATATAAGGAACCTTTCGCTGCTTTGCCTCTTCTATTATTTCTGCACTATCAACACCTCCAACATGATGCATGACAATCAAATCAACGTTATATTCTTGGAATATCTTTCTTATTGCCTCCCTCGCATTTCTGGCTACAAATCCAAATGCATTCGGGCGCGGGAAATGTTTCCCAAGATAATCCCGGAAAAAGACACGATATAAAAAAGGATTATAGACTATCAATTCTCGAACTATGCCTTTAAGAAAAAAAAGCCTTGATTGCCTGATCTTTTCTTTATCGGACTGGGCTTGCGTTGCCCCAACTCCTACTTCCAAGGGAATTAAAACCAACGTCCCCCGACCTATTCTCTCGGCAATTTTCTTTTCACCTTTCAATTCCTCTTCAAGATACATTCGTATTACTTCTACCTTACTCCTTGTTAGCAATGTACGATCAAGGTCGTCCAGATACGTTTCTACGCCGCCGCCGCTTCTACCGGCATTAGTAAATCTTAAAATGGCAAGACCATCTAACATACACATCTGCACACGGTTTTTAAGATATACGCTCACGTATCCTGCCTTGAGATCACATTAATTGTACCTATTCCAATTTAGAATAGGCATATAGTTTATGGTTTTTTATGGACCTTCGAAAAGCTGGCCACCCTTAAATTATGAGTTACTGCTTTCCGATTCAATCATTTTAGAAAGATTCTCCAAGCGTTCTTTTCTTTTGAAGAGTTCTGGAATAGGTTCAAGCCCTGCGATTCTTAGTATTTTTTCCCATCGATAAACCCAATCATGACGCAGAAGTGCTTCCACTGCATTTCGGCGACTAATCTCCACAAGTCGTTTCGGCTGGGCTGCGAGACTTGAAAGCACATCGGTGACATCGGATCCATCTGGCTTGACTTCGATAACTGCATCCGGCCAATCGAACATTGTTTTAAACGAATCACAATTCGGAGCCTGCCCTAACATTACAGCTCCAGCCGATGACGCCTCAAAATACCTCATTCCAACCTCGATTTGTCCCTGGGTCTCCTCGGGTTTATATGCCTTCGCAGGCGCAACAATAAAATACCGGCTACGTTTCGCCATATCGGCAAACATCGTCCGATGCTGCCGATGATCCTTTACTTGCGCATCACTCGCATGAAATGTGTCGAAAACGTAGAACAATTTCTTCTCGGCCGCCATGCCCAAGAAATTTCGATGGAGTCCTTCCCATATCGGTCCGATGCTATAAACATCAATCACTCTACCAGGAGGGCTAGGGTATGGACTGAATCGGATCGTATCCACCGCACTTGGCACCCAGTGACAGGTGCGATTTAGAGCATCGCTGGCCGCTTTGACCGTTCCTTTAAAACCAATGGCGACATAATCGAATTGGGATAATGCCGATATCCACGACTCGGGTTTTGGGATATTGGTCGCCCAAAACTCTTCGATCCAGCAAATGCTCGTTCTACAGTAATCCTTCCATCCTCGTACAGCTGGAACATGGATCAAATCTCTTGGTTGCTGCACAAAAGCAATGAATAGGTCATACTCTTTGGCAAGCCTAATTGGACGATAGGCCATATTTATGGATACTGCTTTTCTTGTAAAATCATGCCAGATGAGGTCTCTCTGAAAAGCCTCTCTGAGCCGGTAAGCCTTTCCCGGCATGAGAGGTATCAAATCAACATCGTCGACCTCTAATAGAACGTCTTGCCCATCATAAAATCCGCACCGCCAAGCATTAAGTGCAAAATTCCGCGTTGTTAGCATACAGATTCTTGGTTTTCTGCGACTGACGATACCTTTATCCACTAAGGGAACCCTCCTCTTCAAACACACTTTTAAGTTATTACCGCTTCCTTTTCCTTCTCCTCAATCGATGGACAACGCCAGATCTGATGCTTTTCCCCATTATTCAAGAATTCCACATAGCAAGGAACGTAAAGATTACATTGTCTCAGTATATTTCCACTGATTCTTTCTCAGCAAATGAAGAGTGCTTTCTTAAGCCCTGAAGAAGATCCAAATAAAACGCTTTCTGTCCCATGACGTACAGGAGCATCCAAAGATATGAGAGCAGTAGTATACCGCCCCCTAACAAAAGCCGAGGGAAAGGAGAGAATGATTGGCCGTAGAAGAATTGCACAGCAAGGGCACATGCTGCGGCCACGATGGCCGAAAGAAAAGGTTGACTTGTCGCCTTCAAGATATCTCGCGATGAAATCATTGTGCCATGTATGCACCAGACAATATGTGGAACCAACCACAAGGTCATGACAGTCGAATAAGCGAACGCAACACCGGTGGGGCCATAAGGCAATCCTATGACGTATGCAGCGATCACCAGAGGAGCGATGACGAATGCAATTTTCAAGCTTCGCCCCAACAGTCCCATCGACGAGAGCAGCCACCACATAGGATTGATCAGCGCAAAAACCAAGATCGTTGGTGTCAACAACTGAAAGATAGGGATCGCCTCTTTCCACTTCGGTCCTAGGATAATCAAGATCATGTCATTGGCAAACAGGGCGCAGGCTATTGTAATCGGTAGGGTCATTGCTAAGACTACAGAGTAGCCCTTCAGGAAATAGTTTTTAAAACGGTTGGGATCGTCCTGGAGCCGCGATAGTGCCGCAAATGCAACCCCTTCGCTTGCTGAATTCAGATTATCCGTTGGAATATTGATGAGTTGGTAGGCTCTTCCATAAATCCCAAGGGCCTCCGCTCCCCAGAAGCGTCCCAGGAGGACCTTCTCAAGATTATAGGCAATATACACAACTAAGCCATTTAGCGTAGCTGTGCCGCCAAAACGCATCATTGAACTGATTCCCACCCCCCGATGCGGCACACCTGGGACCCACGTTGCAATCGACCACAAACACACGGTCGAGACAGCAGGTGATATGACTGCCATACCGACCAGAGCCCAATATCCGTAACCACCAATGGCCATACCAATTCCAACGGCAATACTTACCAGCAAGGAAATAATTTCTATTACCGACAAAGTCGTAAAGCTCATTTTACGTTGGAGGAGCGCCGAGTGTTGCACCCCCGCCGCGTTGAAGAGAAATCCGGTCGCCAAAGCCGCCGTCACCCAGAAAAGGCGGGGCTCGTGATAGAAGGATGCTAGAACCGGTGCAATCGCTAATGACAGAAGTCCAAGTACCGCGCCCACCAACATATTAATCCAAAATAACGTTGAAACCTGCTCATTTGTGATCGTCGCTCGCTGAACTGTGGCCATCGAAAGCCCTGCTTCCTTGAACATGCTAAATACTCCTGTGACAGCGGTCACCATACCCACTAACCCGAAGTCCTTCGGATCCAGTAGTCGCGCTAAAACCATCAGAGCGCCGACACGAAGAAAGAAATTTGCACCTTGGGCACAGAGTTTGGCGATGCCACCTCGAATGGTTCGCTCCTTGAGATCCTTCATCGGGAGCTCAAACCGCCTTTAGACACAGCGCCCACGAGTTCTGTCGTCTCCTTGGGATAGGATTTGAGTTGCATCGGATATTTCTTCAAAAGAATTACCCAGTCTGCCCCATCTTCTGCAGATGCCGAAGTCCAAACAGGACCTGACACAACCTGTGCACCAGAATACTCGCCACTTCGGGGGTTAAACCATTTGACCTCATACTGCCCTGGATCAAGTCTCACAGTTACATTTCCTCCGTGAGACAAATAAATGACATATTGGCGACCTGGCTCCGCAAGACAGAAGGCTCCGTGATTCACCAGTTCATCGTGGGGATCGGTTTTCCACCATTCGATGCCGGTAAAGAACGTCACCATGTGGGCATATCCATTGAGCATCTTCATCGTATCGTCACCACGACCGTTCACCCAGCCACCGCCAGTATCCGGGCCCAATCCGGTTCCTCGCTTCGCTGTTTCGCCGGTGGTTTGGTAGCCTCCGGCCATCGCGATCTCCCAAGCGGCGAGCCGGTTTGCATCAGCCGAGGCAGCTGGAGCTTTATAAGGAGCCCACATCGGGTAATGATCCTCATACCCGTACTCCTCGTTCACTTGGGGAATGATCCGACCAGTAGCGGTCTGCTTCATGCGTTGTTCGAACATCCACGCATGAATCGGCCTCTCCCATTGCTGAAAACTCGTCATCCCAAACCAAGACGCACTCCTGTCTTGATGGCGGTTGTCCATGGGATGACTTGTGGCTAAATGATGGTAGGGATCCAATTCGTATAGGAAAGATCCTGTCTCATGCGTCCAGGCATCGTTCCGAAACCCATCCAGATCATCTCCTAAATCCCAAGTTAGATTGGCGTATGCCCCTAGTCGGGCGACGGCATTGCGTATGTACCGGCGTTCATCTTCTGAACCGGCGATCGGATGTATGGGCGTATCATTCCATCCCAATATGATTGAGACAATAATGTTTTTCTCGCGTGCGAATTTCAGCATCCGTTCGAATTTCTGCCAGTATTCAACATTGAATCGGGCATAATCAAACCCTGGTTGTGCAATGTCGTCTGGCCGTTTCGCAACCCAGGGGTTGAGATGGGCACGAAACCCTCTACCTGGTTTGATTGGCTCGGTCCAGAAATGATCCGTTCTCCCATCCAATAGGACCCGTACACGATTGATCTCGAAAGAGTGAAGACGACTAAGACTTTCATGGATGATCTTTTCATCATCCCAGCCCATCAGCAGAAAGGCTGTCGTTCCATTCAAAAAGTAATGCTCACCCGTCCCCTTCCAGATAAAATGCCACGGATACTCAGAATCGACGCCTATCATCCCACGACGCATGCCATTAACTGCCTTAAACTTGCCCGAAGACACACGTTGCAGATTATTCTGCCAGTATGTAACTGTGTATTCATATTCCCCAGGTTCTATCGGCATAAAGCGAACACGAAATATGGTACCGTCAGGCGAGTCGCAGAACCCTTCAACCGAAAAGCTTTCATTATGGTTGACCGGCTCAACCTTCCCAGTGACAAAAACTTCCGTAAACGGATTTCTTGCCGTTGGCCTTTCGACAGTTATCTGAACCTCCAGAAAATCATATACTTCGATCAAGTCGGCTGATTGGGAGAATGCCATGTCGGGAAGAGCTGCAACTTGTGCTTTTTCTGGGACATCTGCCGATGGGTTCGAGCAACTACAATAGATGCTGGCAAGTATGAGGAACAAAATATATCGAAGGTTACACGACGAGCGAATTGTCATGGATCATCTTCAGTCACACTTAAGCTCTGGGGTTAGGAGAAGATTCGTCAGCCCTCAATTCCGAAGGGCGCCGAGAATCTTCTGCTAGTCGTTCGAGCCAAATTTCACGCCACCAGGAATAGATACTTCTTGGGCAGAACATGCGGCAATGGCTATAGCGTGACTGGCACCAAACACCTTCCAAGATGAGGGCTGGATTTTTTAATGTCACCAGCTTGCCAGTCTTCTCGTCAATAAACTTTAGCAGCCTATCCTTAACTCGGTATGTGCCTCCACAATATGGCACCATTTCGGCATCGAAGTAGAGACCTCGATTCCTGTTCTCCGTATTGACGGTTGCAAGAATCTCCTTATATGACTTGATCTGGACGAGTTCCCCAGGCTGGAGATTTAGCGTCCCACTCGGAGTGGGCTGATCTACCGGTATCATGCCGCTCCACCGAGGGTAAGGAATCCCACCCCAGAGAGCTTGAAACTTGTCATAGAGCCAACGAAGAGGGCGCCCCAAGCCTATCCCGAGATTACTAAGGTTATAATAATTCGCATAGATGAGGCCTCGCATAACTTGACCCAAAGTCACATTTCCGGAGGTAAAGTCTTCCACATACTGCCTCACATCCCACCACGGCAAAGATGTACCGCAGGATGGTAATTGGGTCGCTTGGCAGCGATAGCGTGGCCCATCAACAGCCTCGTGACCTTCGGCATATCTCGCCGCCTCCCATACATCCGTCTCTGTGCAGAGGGCTGCGTGGGGCGCCTCAGCTTTATCCAACCTTGGACTTTCAAAAACCTGTTCGCTTGTTCCTCCCGCCTCCCCGACCGGCTTCAGCCATGCCGTTTTCCAGAAGATAAGACAAGCGGCCTGACACCCTCCATATGCCTCACCGTTGCACCGCAGATCCAGAAGAACGGCATTGGAAACACGCAGTGCACTGATAGGATTCACCGTATCGCAAGTCTTGTGGGCTCGCTTATAAACTTTCAATCTCTGCCCGCAGTACTGAAACATTTGCGGCATAAAGGGCATTCCTTCCAACTGCCCCTTCTTATCAAGTGAGCGCAGGATTTCCTCTTTACTCCGGACCTCTACCCAATCACCTGCTCCGAATTTCATATATCCTCTTTGAAATGTGAGAACGCGGGAATGTCGCGCCTTTCTCCCCACTTTTTAATTACCTTAGCCAAGGACAATCTTTCGGCAATAAAAGGCCTCGGCGTATTTTTCAGGTGCATTCGATTCAACGCCGCGCAGTCTGAGAATTGCACGGAATGTCTCCTCGGTAAACCACCGGTGAGAGCGCTGGCTTTGAAAATTCTCCATCAAGTATTTCATTTTTTTGGCACACACTTCCTCACTGAGGTGAACGAACACGTTCGGGCTTCCAAGACCCCCATCGTACTTGACGATTTCATACTCAAGGATCAAATGATCCCGAAAGGTGTTCCACGTCAATTCAGAAATCAGCCGATGATCCTGATGGAGATCGTCTCGAAAATGGGTAAATACAACATCGGGACTTATAGTACGCTTAAGTTCTTCAAAACACACCTTGATCTCTGAGCCAATATAAGGGAAAAAGCTTTCTTTAAAGTCTTTGACAACAATCTCTTTTTTGACCGCTCCCCTCAGGAATATTTCCGCACTTCGTTCAGCTTCAAGCCGTCGTTCGGGGGTTGCTGCAAACACCACCCACCACACCTCTAATTCTTGGCCCTGTTCCAAGAGGCTCAAGATAGTTCCACCGCAACCGAGCTCAATATCATCGCTATGCGCCCCCAAAAACAGCGCCTTGAGCGGCTCTCCTCTTTTATGAACGAACGACAGCCCCCGCATATGATCGAGATCCTACTCCTGGCCGTTGGCCTTCCACACCTGCCAAGGCGCCTTGTCTTTTGAAAACAAGTCGTCCAGATACTGTTTGTCCTTGAAGGTATCCATCGCAACCCAAAAGCCCTTATGCCGGACAGTCATCAGCTGTTGCTTTTCGATGAGCCTTCTGAAAGGTTCACTGACCAACTCCTCCCCATCCCTAA
>Ga0184618_10000103_pt1 | contig 19769 bp, 15 predicted proteins | sample PLM0_30_b1_FD_133159 | JGI IMG/M metagenome (GOLD analysis project Ga0184618, IMG submission 133159) | Groundwater sediment microbial communities from an aquifer in East River, Colorado, USA - PLM0_30_b1 | ecosystem: Environmental > Terrestrial > Soil > Riparian zone | place: USA: East River...
TCTGCGACAGCGCCGAGCACCCGGAGACCCGACAGCGGCTCCTGAACCTGTTGCTCGTGAATGTCGGGTTGCTGGAAGCCGTCAGGCTTGCACCTCAGGACCGTTGGCGGGAGGCGTTGGCGCGGATCTACGGCTCGGGTGGTGCGTAGCCAGGTTCAGCGCCGCAGCAAGAGGCTGATGACGCCCGCCCCGCTGCCGATGACCGCGAGCGCCGTGGGGGCCCAGAACGCGAACATGCGCCACGTGAGCCGAGACTCGAGCTCGGCGAGTCGCTGCCCAATGTTCGCGTCGAAGCGCGCGAAGTTCTGCTCGTTGAGTTCTCGCAACTCTGCGCGGTAGGTGGCATCGACGCTATTCAACATATCGACGAGCTCGTTCGTGACGTCCTCCCCGAGCTTCTCATAGAACTTGCGTGATAGTTTCGCCGTAACGGGCATGGCAAAATCTGCCGCGTGCCGGTGACAGACTGGTCATCATTCGGTCGCAAGAGGGAGCAAACCGCCGCATGAAGCATGGTACGCTCGGCTCGGCGGCCGAGTCAATACCGCCGAACAGGGTTTTTGGTAGGGGCGCAGCAGGTTTGGGTAGGGGCGCAGCATGCTTCTTGTGGCCTTCGCGGTGGTTTCTGGTGACAGCTAGTCGCTGCGGCAACCGATCCGAGGCGGGGTAGGCTAAGCTCGTGGTGACGTGTGGCCTAGCCAAGTGTTTCGGGCGGTAACATATTGGCTGCCCTTGGTCTTTTACAGCCAGGAGTGGTCATAGCGCCCTTTTTGTCGGGAGTGTAGCGGGTCGTGGAAGCCGAATCTTTCCACATCACAAATCCACATGTTGATAACGCGCCGCTGGAGGTGCCAACACCTTCGCGGAGCGGGGTTTCGCGCGCGCCGGTGCGCGAGCAGCGCAACACCCCGGCGCGGCTCGGTTTGCAACGGCGGGCGCAGTCGAATTTCCGCCGTCACTTCGAGCGCGGGCTGCGCCGTTTCGCAATTCTCCTCACCGCCGATCTTGCTTCGTTCTATGTGATGCGGGCGCTGGTTCGCGCCGTCCGCGACTTCGCCGTCCTCGGTACGACCGTCTCGGCTCCGGTGCAGCGTTGGCTGCCGGCCGGCATCTTGAACGGGTGGCAGTTCGCGGCCGCATTGTTTGTCGGTCTCCTCGTGTTGGGCAACTACGGTCCGGGCGACCAGCGCCGCGATTCGAAGCGCTTGTTCCTGTCATGCGCGCTCGCGACGGCGCTCCCGCTGTGGATGACGATCTGGTCCCGCGGTATCGAAGTGGTGGCGGTGCAGTATGTGCTCACGTCTTTGCTAGTCTGGATCGGCCTCGTTGCGGAGCGGCAACTGCTCGATTTGGTGATCGGGCGCGTGAACCCTGCTCCCAGCGACTTGCTGGGCACACTGTTCGTCGGTCCCGCGGAGGCGTGTCGCGAGACGGCTGAAAGTCCCGCGTTTGCTCCAGGCTCCGAGTACCGGCCGATTGGTTTCGTCGACACGCACATCCCTCCTGCGCCGGCGGCGCTGGGTCACATCGTTGATTTCGCCTCTGTGCTGCACGACACGAGTGCCGAGGCGATCGTCGTGTGCGGATATCTGAGTGATGCGCGGTTTCACGACATCGTGGATGCCGCGCTGACTTCGGGTTGCAAGGTGCTGGCCGTGCCGCGCAGCATCGAGATCGCGGGGGTCGAGCCCAAGCTCGTGTGGCGTCACGACCAGCCGCTGGTCGAGCTGACGACGCCGACGCTGCGTGGCGGCCAGTTGATCGTCAAGCGGTTTGTCGATGTGGTTGGTGCAAGCATCGCGTTGGTGCTTGCGTTGCCGGTCATGCTTGTCGTCGCCGCTGTGGTGAAGCTGGGCTCCAAGGGGCCAATCTTCTTCCGGCAGAATCGGGTGGGGCGGGGCGGCGGGCTGTTCAAGATTTTCAAGTTCCGGACGATGGTTGCGGGCGCTGAGGAGCGTCGGGGAGAGCTGCTGGAACAGAGCATCTACGCCGATCGACGGCTCTTTAAGATCGTTCGTGATCCACGTCTGACACGTCTGGGCGGTTGGTTGCGGCGCACCAGTCTCGACGAGTTGCCGCAGCTCTTCAACGTGCTGAAGGGCGAGATGTCGCTTGTCGGTCCGCGGCCGCCGATTCCGTCGGAAGTCGATCTATATGAGGCGCACCACTACGCGCGCTTTGATGTGAAGCCGGGGATGACGGGGCCGTGGCAGGTGGCTGGCAGGAATCGTATTACGGATTTTGAGCAAATCGTGGCGCTCGAGACGCGCTACATCCGCGATTGGTCGCTGCTCGGAGATATCTGGATGCTGTGCCGAACCGCGTTCGTGGTGCTGCGGATGCAGGGGGCGTTGTAACTACTGTCGCACCGAGCCGAGTTGCCGGGTTCGCGACGGTAGGGGCGGAATCCGTGCGTCGAACGCAGCGTGTGGCGATCGTCACGACGAACTTCTGGCCCGAGCGGACGGGGATCAGTCAGACCGTGGGGGAGTTCGCGCAGTTTCTGGCGGGCCACGGAGTAGACGTCTCGGTTGCCACAGCCCTTCCATATTATCCCGAATGGCGCATCTGGGATGGGTATCGGTCCGCGTTCTGGAGAACCGACCGGCAGACTCGTCTGACGATTCGACGCACCTGGCATTTCGTGTCGCCGGAGCCATCCACGATCACGCGGCTGCTGCATGAATTCACGCTGTCGCTGTTCGGCGCGCCGCGGATCCTCCAGGCAATCTGGGGGGCGGACACCGTCTACATCGTGAGTCCGGGACTATCGTACGCCTTCACCGGCATGCTACTGTCGAAGCTGATGCGGCGCCGCACGGTTCTGATCGTCAAGGACGTGATGCCTGATGCGGCCATCGCGCTGGGCATGTTACGCAACCGCTTCCTTATCGGTGTGTCGCGTGCGTTGGCGCGCTGGATCTATCGCTGGGCCGATGAGATTCACACGCTCGGCGAGGGGATGCGACGCCGGATTACGCGGGATGTGGACGCGTCGAAGGTGCGGATCGTGCCGGATACGATCGATGGCGCCGAACTCAAACCGGTGGCGCCGGACGCCAACGAGTTTCGGCGTCGCTATGTGCCGCCGGGTACGTTTGCCGTCCTGCACACCGGCAACATGGGCCAGAAGCAAGATCTGGACCTGTTGCTGCGCACAGCGACCCGCTACAAGGACGATCCCGGCGTCCAGTTCTACGTCTTCGGAGACGGAGCGGCGAAAGAGCGGTTTCTGCGGACCCGCGACGAGCTGAGACTCAAGAATGTGGCGCACCATCCCTTACAGGACCGCGGGATGTTACGGCATATGCTGTCGGGCGCCGATGTCGTGCTGATCAGTCAATTGCCGGAGGTCGTGGATATTGTGGTGCCGTCAAAGCTCCTGACGGCGCTGGGCGCCGGGGCGACGATCGTGGCGGCATGTGCGACTGAGAGCGAAACGGCTCGACTCGTCCGGGACAGCGGTGGTGGGATCGTTATACCGGCAAGCGATGATGAGGCGCTCTATCGTGCGATTGAGCAAATCCGCCGGTGGGAAGTCGATGCCACACAAATGCGCCGGCGTGCGCGTGAATTTGCCCTGGCCCGGTTCGAGCGGGGTGCGGTCTACGGTCCCCTTTTGCAGCAACATCTTGCGTAATTGAGGAGCGCATGACGCGAGTCCTGGTGACTGGTGCGGGTGGCTTCATAGGCCATCATCTGACGAAGGCGCTGACGGCTAAAGGCGACAAAGTACGCGGCGTGGACCTCAAGGCGCCCGAATACGAACCGTCGTCAGCTGCGGAATTTCGGCTTCTCGATCTTCGCCGGTGGGAGAACTGCCTGAAGGCGACTGAAGGAGTCGACGAAGTCTATAATCTCGCTGCGAACATGGGTGGGATCGGCTTCATCGAGTCGCACAAAGCCGAAATCATGCATGACAACGTTTTGATCAATATGCACATGCTGGAAGCCGCGAGGGTCAACGGAGTGAAGAGATATCTGTACACCTCTTCGGCCTGCATCTACCCTGGTTACAAGCAGCACTCCGCTGACGTGCAACCGTTGAAGGAAGAGGATGCGTACCCAGCCGATCCAGAGGATGGTTACGGCTGGGAGAAACTGTTCTCGGAGCGCCAAGCCCGACACTACTTCGAGGATTATGGACTCGAAACGCGCGTCGTCAGGTTTCACAACATTTATGGCCCGCTTGGTACTTACGACGGAGGTCGAGAAAAATCGCCAGCGGCGATCTGTCGGAAGATTGCGCTCGTCAACGATGGTGGCGAGATCGAGGTATGGGGAGATGGCGAGCAAACGCGCTCGTATTGCTACATCGATGATTGCGTTGATGGCATTCTACGGTTGATACGCTCGGCCCACCGTGAACCTCTGAATCTCGGGTCCGATCGGCTTGTGACAATCAATCAGCTCGTGGACATGGTGGCTGGCATTGCGAAGAAGCAAGTGCGACGCCGTCATGACCTCAGCAAGCCACAGGGTGTACGCGGAAGGAATTCCGACAATTCAACACTGCGCGCGGTCCTCGGTTGGGAGCCGCCGACCTCTCTCGAGCAGGGGTTAGCAAAGACATATCGATGGATCCGTTCGATGGTAAGCGCACCGATGAATCGCCGCGAAGTGGCGACGCCTTCCTAGTGCGATAACGGGTTATTGGTATGTGCGGTATCGCAGGCGTCGTAGGTCCTCCGACCAGCAGACTTGTCACCAGCGAGCGAGTCACGCGAATGATTCGCTCGATGGAGCACCGTGGTCCAGACGACCATGGCGTCTGGGCCCCCTCGCCAGATCCTGAAGGCACTCGGTGGGGCGGTATCCTTGGTGGCTGCAGGCTAGCGATTCAAGACCTCACGCCGGCAGGACATCAACCCATGGTTGATCCCTCCACGGGTGCCGGCATCGTGTTCAATGGTGAGATCTACAACTTTCGCGAGCTCCGCCAAAGGCTTCTGAGCGAGGGCGTTCACCTCGGGTCCAATTCGGATACAGAGGTCGTCCTGCAACTCATGTTGCGGATCGGTCCTTCAGCCTTACAACTCTTCGAAGGGATGTTCGCGCTCGCCATCTGGAAGCCAAACGAGGGCGAGCTTTTCATCGCCCGCGATCGTCTGGGCGTCAAACCACTCTACTACTCCAGGGAAGCTGGCGTGATGACGTTTGCATCTGAGTTACGCGCCTTGCTTGCTGGAGGTGTATCGAACACGCTGAGCCCGAGAGGAGTCGATTCGTTCCTCCGGTTCGGAGCTCCGCGCGAACCCGACACGATCCTCGCAAGTGTCGAGGAACTGCCCGCTGGCTCGTGGCTGGCACAATCTTCAAGCGGAATTGTCGAGGGGATGTTTTGGAGTGCTGCAGACGGCGCTCGGACTGGCCACAACGGTGTTGAAGCGAACATCTCCTTCCAAGAGGCCGCCTCGAAGGTGCAGAGTTTGTTGTACGAGAGTGTCCGGCTGCGTCTTGTGTCAGACGTTCCGGTTGTGACGTTTCTCAGTGGAGGCCTTGATTCCTCATGTCTCGTTGCCGCGGTTCGTCACGTAACCGGTTCATCACCCGCCACGATCGGAGTGACCTTCAGAGAGCGTGCGTATAGCGAGGCTGAGGCGATACGGACCCTAGTCGACCACTTCGAGTGTCGGCATGTGAATTATGAATTGAGCGATGGCGCGCTGCTCGACCTTATTCCTCATGCCGTGAGCAACATGGACCAACCGACGGTGGATGGCATCAACACATTCGTGGTGTCGAAAGTCGCGGCCGAGCGCGGATTCAAGGTAGCTCTTTCAGGTATTGGCGGTGACGAGCTATTCGGCGGGTATCGCAGTTTCCGGGCCGTGCCCTTGCTGAATAGGACCAAACGAATCCTAAGTGGCCGCTTTGGTCACAGCCTTGCGGCTGCTGCGGCTCTGGGCCTTCCTGCTGGTGAACGAAGGAAAAAGATTCGCCAATGGTTCCTAACGGATCGTCCAGATGGTGACGCGTACGATCTGGTACGTGAACTGTTCTCAATCGACGAGCGCGGAATTCTACTTGGCGTATCATCGTCTCAAGCACAGCCGGACGATGCTCAGGGTTCGCGTCAGACGTTTTCTGACATTTCGTGGCGAGAACTATCCGAGTACATGCGCAACATCCTGCTCCGCGACACAGACTGTTTCGGCATGGCTTGTAGTCTGGAGATCCGAGAGCCGTACCTTCACACACCTCTCGTTGAGTTCATGCTCGCCTTGCCGGACAAGTTGAAGGCACGAAAGCCCAGCAAGGCTCTGCTACGGGGTGCTTTTGGCCCTCTGCTGCCCGAAAGCATCCTTCGCTCGCCGAAGCACGGTTTCGTCCTGCCATTCGGTCTGTGGCTTTTGGGCGGGCCGCTCCACGAGGATGTCGAGACGATGCTGCTGGCGACCGACTCGAGAAGCATTCTGGACCAGCCAGCGGTTCAGAAGGTTTGGGCCGATTTCCAAGCAGGTCGGACTTCTTGGAACCGCGTCTGGGCGCTGTACGTGTTGCGCCAATGGTGCGCCCAGCACCTTACAGCGGCAACGGTTGCCGCCGAGTCCTTGGCCTAGTCCGTGACCCACCTCGCAGAATCGATCGGTCGCGTCCTGATCTATCGCTTGGGATCTCTGGGCGATACCGTCGTCGCGTTACCGGCTCTGAAGCTCGTCGCCAGTGCATTCCCGACTGCTCAACGGTGGCTCCTCACGAATTTCAATAGCAGTACGAAAGCAGCACCAATGGCGGCTGTTCTCGAAGGCACAGGACTCGTGCATGGCTACATCCGTTACCCGCTTGGACTGCGCGATGTTGGTGGCTTGATCAGTCTGCGGCGCGAAATCCGCAGGTTTCGACCGGATGTCTTGGTCTACCTCGCGGCGCCACGCGGACGTCTAAAGGCTTGGCGTGATGCTCTGTTCTTTCGGGCCTGCGGTATTACGCGTTTGATTGGCGTACCGTATTCCATGCATCAACAGCGTCCTGCGATGCTCAGTAAGGGCGGTTACGAATACGAGGGAATTCGGCTGGTTCGCTGTCTGAGGCCTGCGCTGGGTGAGACACGATTAGACGCGCCCGAGGCGTTTGACCTTAGCCTCTCAGATCTGGAGCGACGGGTAGCAACCACGGCACTTGGATCGCTCGCTGACGGCCGACCACTCTTGATGGCAAGTGTGGGGGCCAAAGTGGATGTGAAGGACTGGGAAGATCGCAATTGGGCTGCCTTGGTCGGGCGTCTCGGGGGACAGCTACGTGGCTGGGGTCTGTGCATGGTTGGCAGCAGAGACGACCGCGATCGAAGCAGCGCACTACTGGCTCATTGGCCTGGCGCATCCGTGAATCTTTGTGGCAGCCTCAGCGTGCGCGAATCCGCGGCTGTGCTCGATCACGCGCAGGTGTACGTAGGTCATGACAGCGGCCCGATGCACCTGGCTGCGGCCGTGGGCACACCATGCGTCGCGATATTCAGTTCTCGGAATCTGCCAGGGGAGTGGTTCCCACACGGGCACCATCATCGCGTGCATTACAAGCCCGTCGAATGCCTTGGATGCAAATTGGACGTTTGCCTTGAAAAGCAAAAAATGTGCATTCGGTCGATTTCCGTACACGAGGTGGAAGAGAGTGTCCTGCAGATCGTCAACGCCTCAGCCCTAGCGCCCGAGCCTAACTAACCAGAGTGGAACAGTTCTATGAGCGGTACTGGTCAGATAAGCTCCCTGGCAAACTCAGCGACTTCGACCGCAAGTGGCCGATTCTTGCCGAGTTGATCCCCAGGGACGGGACTCTCACCATACTCGACTATGGGTGTGGGAACGGTGAGATCCTCACGGAGATGAAGCGCCTCAATCCTAACGCACGTTATTTGGGTGGTGATGTCTCCGAGGTCGCGTTGACGGCAGCTCGGAAGCGCCTTCCTGACGTAACGTTTTACCCCCTTAGCGATGGTGGACGAGTCCCGCTTCACGACGGCGCAGTCGACTTCATCTTCTGCTCCGAAGTGATCGAACACGTTTACGACACGGAGGCGACCTTCAAGGAGTTTGCCAGGTTGCTCGGAACAGGAGGCCAGCTGTTATTAACGACTCCATACCACGGACTCCTGAAGAATCTTCTGATAACATTGCTGGCGTTCGACCGTCATTTTGATCCGACTGGTCCTCACATTCGCTTCTTCACGAAGCGTTCGCTTTTTCGGTGTCTTGAGCAGGGCGGCATCGAACCCACAAGACACGGCTTCATCGGAAGGTTCTTTCCTCTGTCGATGGCCATCTACGTGCTCGCGCGAAAGCCGTAATGCGGGTCTTGCACGTCATTGGGAGCATCGCGCCTCGTCTCGGAGGGCCCTCCCGGGTCGTGTTGGAGCTGGCTACAGCTCTCAGTGAACAGGGTCATGAGGTCGATGTCGTCACCAGTGCGCTCGCAGATCGCGGGTCATGGCTCCCTCGGGGAAGCGTCCAAGGTCTCGAGCCCGTGAGAACTGGTCTTCGACAGGCGCAAGACGGCTACCACATAACGTACTGCCGGCCCAGTTGGCCGACGCGGTGGGTGATGTCCAGGGAAATGTTCTCCGTATTGCAGGAGCGCATTCGAGTCGCCGACGTTGTCCATATTCACTCGCTGTATCTGTTTCCCACCTTACTGGCGTCGCGGTTAGCGCGGGCCCATCGAGTGCCTTACGTGATTCGACCCCACGGCACATTGGACCCATACATTCGACGGCGTCACCGTGTCGCGAAGCGGTTGTACAGTTGGCTGATCGAATCCGCGACACTAAGGCACGCAGCGGCCGTTCATTTTACGACTTCGGAAGAGCGGGATCTTGCTCGTCCAGCGCTTCCAGAGGGTATCAACACCTGTGTCATTCCTCTGGGTGTCGACGTCAGTGAGTTCGCAACGATTCCAGATCGCGAAACGGCGCGCTCTGCGCTAGGGCTAGCTTCCGGCGAATTTGTTTGGCTCTTCTTGGGCCGACTCAACCACAAGAAGGGCCTCGACCTCCTTGCGTCCGCATTTGTCCAGTTTGCGAAAGAAGCACCGAGCTCTCGTCTCATCGTTGCCGGTCCCGACGACGATGGATTGGGTAAGCGGTTGCTCGACGAATGCGCGCTCGGTGGCGTGGCAAATCGCGTGACCCTAACCGGATTCCTCGATCGGGCTCAGACGAAAAGAGCTCTGGCTGCTGCCGATTCATGGATTCTCCCGTCATACTCCGAGAACTTTGGCGTTGCTGTCGTAGAGGCCATGGCCGCGCAATTACCTGTCGTCATCACCGATCGAATCAATATTTGGCGCGCTGTTCAGCAGGCGCGAGCGGGGGTTATTACTCGCGCGGAGACGGGATCGGTTCTGAAAGGAATGCTTCTAGTGGCGCAGATGCCACACGCGGATCGCGTGGCAATGGGTGCACGCGGTCGCGAGCTGTGTAGCGCATCTTACTCCTGGACCGCAATAGCGCGAGAACTCACGGCCCTTTACGAAGAGCTTGCTGACAAATGTCATCGACCATTCACGAATCAGTTACTCACGTAATCCAGCCTACTGGAGGCGTGTCCTTTCGAACGTCTTGCTGTCCACAAGAAACCGAAACCAGAACGCCTGGAGGACGTGAAAAATGAGACCCTCGCGACCGTCAAGGAATCCGAGGCATAACACGTAGCGGTAGGTGAAGTACGCAAAAGGCCGGAGTAGCAGAGGAAGCCGAGTCCACACACGATCTTTGAGCCATCTCTTGCGGTTAATAGGGGAACCTCTGAGGGTTGGCTCAACGCGTCGTCCTTGAGGGCTTGGGTTTAGAATCTCATCGGCCTCGGCGGTTGACCACCGATTGTGTCGGCTTGTCCACTGCTCAAGCGAGGCTCGATTGTCATCCACAAAGAATCCTTTGAGTCGCTCGATTCTGCCGGTCGCAACGAAATGCTGATCGTATCGACGATCCTCGCAAGAAGCACGGCCGACGCGGTGAACGCGCAGATGCCATGTAGCACTTAGACCTCCGAAGCGCATCGGCCGGCCCAGAAACACCATCCTTCGACGCATTAGGAACCCGCTTATTTCAGGGGTTGCATGCGATACAGCCAGCGAGATCTCTGCCGCCAACTCAGGAGTCAGATACTCGTCCGAATCGAGGTGAAGCAGCCAATCGGTATCAGGCGGGACCTGCTGGGAGGCCCAGTTACGTTGATCACCGTAGCTGAGAAACGGTCGCTGGAGAACCTCGGCGCCTTCGCGGCGGCCAACTGCAACGGTGCTATCGGTGCTAAACGAATCGACTACCAGTACGGATGCTGCGAGCGAATTGGCGGAATTGATGCATTGCGCCAGAGTTTCTGCTGCGTCGAGAGTGAGAACGACCAAGGCAATCTTAGCCAAGCATCACCTGAGTCATATCGGTCATCATCGTGCGGAGTCCTCGCGCGCCTTAGTCTCAGTCCAATGCGATGGATAGTGAGCCATGATAACTGATCGAAGATCGACAGCTTGTCTAAGCGACCCCGAAGATCATTAGTGATGCGCGCGGGAGCAGCCCGCGTCGTGCGAGCCTTTCGTAGGCCCACCCTAGGAGTAGGGTAGGACGGCTAAACATTAGATATGAGGGTTCCGGCTCGTGTGTGAGAGCTTCCGCATCCTGGAAGCCGGCATTCAACAATAGTGCCTCAGCTGTTGCCCTGGTATTGGCCTTGTAGTAGGTGGGAAAAATGTCATGGCCCTGACGATTCGGCTGGGCGATGCGAAGAAGGGTTTTGCCGAAGCGTGTCTGCCCGAATGCCCGAGAGACCATGCAACTATAGTGCCAAGCATGTGGAGTGCGAGCTCCAAAGATCCCACCGGATCTCAGAACTCGGCGACACTCGCGCAGTGAGGGTAACGGATTCGGAAGATGCTCTAAGACCCAATCGGCCAAGATGGCGTCTACGCTCGCATCAGGAAGTGGAATTCTGTAGTTATCGTCGGGGATGATGACGTGCGCCTCGTCAAGCGCGGGGTTTTCCAGGACGCAGCGATCAACGTCCACACCAATTCGGCGGATTACCTTAGGTGCGAGATGGAGGAGGACACTCGCTGCCGGTGATCGCCCTGACGTGAAGGCAGCTCCTCGTCCAGCCCCAAAGTCCAAGAGCGTCGCATTCGTTGACAGGCGCGCAAAGAAAGCTTTGTAAAACGCTATGGTACCATCAACCGGAGAAGGTCGACCGGTTCGGGAGCCTGGGTAGAGCCTTTCCGCCAGATGATCTAGAGCAGACATGCCTTAAGTCGGTGACGTAGTGACATCAACGCGTCCCCAATTCTCCCACGAAATCCGCAATGGCCCCGAGTGAGTACCGATACGGAGATGTATTTCATACTGCCACTCCGAAAGTTGGCGGTAGAAGCATAGCAGACCTTGGGGACAACATTGAGCTGAATCAGGATATGCTCTTCAATTCAAATTCCGCTAAACGCGTAAGGCGCGGCCCAATGAGTGCAATCTGATTCGCCCATACTGAACTCGGATTAACACCCACAGAGCTGCTGCTAGTAATGGGAACTCTCGCAATACTGCTCCTGAATACTGGCTCAAGTCACCCTGATTCCCATAGACCACGACGAACATACAGAAGAAGAAGATGGCGAATACGTTCCGGTGAAGTCGCCACCCCAGCTTCTTCAATGCGAGAAGGAACCCAAGAAAGGTGAAGAACGGAATGACAAGCAATCCGACAATTCCATAACCGGCGTAGCTCTGAGCTAGAAGAGGTACGGTTGGGAACTTCCCTCCTTGTGGATCGATCAGCCCGAGGTGCACAAGGATCTTATATCCCTCCATGTTCCGCGGTTTGTCTGGAGAGATGAACGAAGGCACGAGCCGAGCGAAGGACGGCCAGATAACGGTACCACCAACCGTGCCATGTTTAGAGATAGTAGCTATTACGGGATCGATATGCTGGATAGAAGCGTAGCGCCCGAGTAGCATTTGACCCCTGTTGTCGCCGAAGTAGTTCGAGTATCCAGACGAAAATGAGGAAGACGATAAGTGCTCGTATCGTTCAAAAAGGCCGTTTATAGACACGTTTGCCAACCCCCGTTCTATCAATCCCACGCGTTCACGCCAGCCGACTTCTTGAATACCAAGAACTCGATAGGCATGAATCATCGGGCCAATAACAGCGGCCATGATCATCAAACCGAGCGCGCCTGCGCCCGCTTGCCTGAGTGTCACGCCTCCCCGATAAAACACGCTGGTTGCAAAATAGGCGACGATCGGTAGTGCTACTACCGTTTTCGAGTTGTCTAACATGCCCATTGCCACGCACGCAATCAGCATAAGCACTAGGCGTCCATCAATTGAACGCCGGTCGCCGCTCTGCTCCAACAACATGGCAGTCCGAGTAATCACAGCCATTAACACGAGATTCCAGAACACTCCAATTCCTCCGAATCCGGAGCCATCTGGATCCTGGAACATGCGATTGAGATACCAGAATACGGTTCCTACAACGAAGGTTGAGTTCGATAGGAATCGTAAGACTCGTGGGTCTCCGGCCGGACGGAACACAGCCCGGCCAACAGGGATCATGAGTGAGACTATCAATGCCAAGAGCAACACCGCTGACCCTGCCGCGAGTGCTGCAAACGATACCAGTGGTCCGTAAAGATACGAGTCGAGAGGTTGAAGAAAGGCCGTCTTCGCTGCAAGTGCGATGATGGCGTTGCCGAGAACGAAGAAGAACGTTAGCCAGCCGGCAGTGCAACGTGGACCAGCAAGGTAGAATCCTGCAATGCCCGCAAGAGACGCGATCATGGCAAGAGTCAATACGGCGAGATCGGCGCCGAGCGCTATCTGTACCGAGACGCATACCCCAACCACGATCAGCATGACCCAAGTCATGGACCGTCTGCTCAGTATGATTAACAACCTGGGCGGCTGAAGAGTCGAATCCACCGGAGAGAGCCCGGGGCGATTGCGGAGAGGAGTGACGCTACTCACTCGACCCCGTGCTTACGACAAGTCGGGACGTTCCGATAAACGGAGGAACCTCAATGGTAGATTCGGAAGAGCGCTTGATCACACGGCAGGACTACCTTTTCGAAGCAGTCCAAATAGAGCAACGGGGTTGAAAGCAGAAAGCAATGCGCTAGCGACGGAACTGTCGCACAGATGAGCTGCTGCGCGCAGCGTATATGCCGCCATAGCTGAGTCCATTAACAACAATATCATCCCTATGTACCTTAGGTCGCCGGTAGCTCTGAGCAGGAATCCGGCGACAAGCAAAGCAAGTACGGCCATGGTGGCATAGATCGCGGCGGCATGCAAGTGGCGATTTGCTGCTTTGAGCAAAGTGAGACTACTATGCCAGAGTACGGTGGCCACCGCGCTTGCCAGCAACCAATGAAACAGTTGGGAATACATGGTGACGCTACCATGAGTCCATAATCTCAAAACCCGACTCCCGGTCAGCGCGAGCCCAAGCGCCGCAGTCAATGCCAGCCACAGTCCTGCTTGCATTGCATGATGGTATAAGACCCTAAGGAGCGGACGGTTTCCGCTGCCGAACGCTGAGGCGAGCTCTGGTTCGGCGGCATTGCTCACGGTGAACACAAGTTGAAGCACCGAGCGAGTGAGAGTCCGCAATGTAGAAAATGTTACGACCGCGACCGGTCCAAGAATTGCCCCGACCAATAGCAGCATACCTTGGACGTTGAGTAACTGGGCGAGTGGAAGAGCGGTGTTGGCTAACGCTGGTCGTAAGAGGGCACGCAACCGTCCCAGTCGAGTATGCCAGAAGGCAAAATGAACCCATCGATGACGACGACGCAGAAGCACCCCTACCGACGGCGTCACGAGAACACGAATTCCCAGGAAAGCAGCGCCCGCGGCAACAGGTCCGTACCCAAACGCAGCTAGAAGCCAGATGCTGGAGTACTGGGCGAGAAGAGTCGAGTAGTAAAGTGACACATGTAGGGCGTAGTCTCCGTTCGACCGGAAACCAGCATGGTTGATGCCATCCATCAACTTTACAAGGACTTCGGCGGCCAGTAGCCATAACACCCAACGCACCTCACGTGTGGTAAGAACAGAGAAGTGCACCCAGCTGTCTAAGGGCAACAGAACCACAGCAACGGCAACAAGAATTAGACCTCCCGACGCGACCAAGAAAACAAGTGTCGAGAGACTCTGGAAAACCTCCAACGCACCGGCCTTGTCGCCACGCGCCACCCGCGCAGTCATGTCATTGGCGGCAGACTGAGAGAATCCTAGATCTGTCATCGAGAGATACGAGGGGATGGCGAACAGAATCAACCATTCGCCATAGAGCTGAACATGCCAGTAGCGCAGCAGGATCGGGACGCCCGCAAGCTGAATCAGCGTCACGACAAGCTGCCCGTAGAAACTTGCGCCAAGGCCCTTGAGTAAGCGGCGAACTATCCTCTTATCCAAGATGGTTCTGGGGGTGTTCTGCATTGTTCGAGCAGTAATGCTAAGCCGGGGGTCGGGTGGCGGCTGTGCAGCGAGGGCAGGAAACCTCAGAGATAGTGGTTAGCGGGGATCGGGCCAAATCCAGGTTGACGCTCAATGAAGCTCGACGAAGAATCGCCCAAGGGTTCTGCCAAGCGCTTTGGCGTGACTCGCGAGGCACGAAGTCGCGCCTAGTAAGGATCGGTGCGACTTGCGGCCCTAAATACTCATCCTTGAGCATACCCGACCAAGTATATTGTGCTGCACAACGAAGGCCGGAGGCGAAGCAAATGAGCCACCAGGGACGCGATAGGTTTTGCGGGACTTCCTTGGAACCGGGTGTTTGGCCACCAGTTGCGACCAAAGATCTTGACGTTTGTGAATCCAATGTCGTTCGCAATGTGACGCAAATCCCGAACATCAGGCTCTCGAACATGGCCTCTAAATGTCTCTGATTCGTACCAGCTCTCGATGGTACTCCATTGACCGTGCCCTATCGCTATGGCAAGGCGTCTTGCCATGTCGACGCAATTGGGAGCGCTAAGTACAAAAACCCCCCCTGGCTTCAGGGCTGCCTTAAGACAGCGAAACAATCGCTTCGGCGAGTTATGCCAGTGTTCCATGGATTCAAAGCACGTTATCGCGTCGAGTGAGCCGGGTTTGAGGGGTAGAGGATCTACGATAACATCCTTTGAGATCACATCTACACCCAAGGACCTGTGCAAGTCGAGTACGAAGGCTCCTGTCTTTACGTTCACTTCGTCACCAAAATCGTCGATGAGAGTTGGTTTCATTCCCAACGCGGCACAACCAGCAGAGAATAGTCCGATCCCGCCCCCAATATCGCAGAGAGCAATTGCAGAACCTTTGCGTTCTTGAACCAGTCGAATATGGAACGCTATTCGATCGATGTCCTGCATTTGTGCTGATATGAGGGTTGCTGGGTACTTCAGGGCGATGGATCGCAGCAATGGCTTCAGAGTCATGTTGGCGTCTCGGAAATGCGCAATGACGCGTTACCTACCAGCACGCAATCCCCGGTTTTCTGCTGGATGGATCTTATTTGGCATCCTTGGAGCGTCTGAGGACGTTTCCGATCGTTTGAGTTAGATTCTCCCGAATTTGGCGAGCCGTGGACGCCAAATCACGATAAGGCTCATCCTGATGTCGCTTCGCGCGGTCGACGTATTCAGCCCCGAAAGCCCAAAACACGCCGAACACCGCACTGACAGCGAACGCCAGGAACGCCCACAGTTTCCTTTTCGGACCAGACTTCTCCTGGGGAGCGACTGCTGCATCGATGACGGTGATTACGGGGGTGTCGTTCACTTCTTCGATGCGTGCCGTCTCATATTCCCGCCTCAGCGTACGGTATAGTTCCTGGCGCATGTCAACTTGGCGTCGAAGCTGACCCTCTTCAAATACAAGTTGGGGGGATTGCTGCCAAGACCGGTTCGCTTGGTAGAAGCGCTTTAGCGCCTCTTCCGTGTCGCGAAGTTCCTGTTCACCCGCGACAACGCGCTGTTCGGTAAACTTCCGACGCTCGCGAGCCTGAGACTGGCGGGTCTGCGCGTTGAACTCGTTGAGGTAACCCACCAGCTTGTTCGGCACGGCGGCCGCCAGACTCGGGTACGGTAGTTCAGCCTTCACGGTGACGATATTAGTCTGGCTGTTAACGCCTACGGATAGTAGCTTGGCTAACTTTTTGATCCCGCGTTCGAGGCTATCTGCGTGATTCCGTCCACCCGGCCGAAGTATGGCGAGGAGATTGGTGGAGTCCGCTACTTGCCCACTGGATCTGGGGTTTTCATAGAGGGCGAGAAGCAGGCGCTGAAGGATTGCTCGACTCTTCACGAGCTCTGCATAGAACTGGGGAGACTGACTTGCCTCGGCTCCGAATGAGATACCTAGCTGTCCAGCGAGGCCGGCCAGGCCTGCGGGCACCCCACCTTCGGATCGTACCTCTGGAACGAATGAGGTCGTACCCGTATACGTAGGGCGAATCAGGAACGAGAGCGCTACGACGAAAACGGCGACGCCAATAGGTAGACCAAGCACGATCCGCCATCTCTTGAGGAGGACGTTCAGGATCTCGAGGACGCTGCTCTCATCCTCAAACTGCGGCGTGGCGGTGGAACGGGCCGTCACCGTTTCGTCACCACGATGATGGCGATAGTGCTCGCGAGGATCTGTGCGATCGCTCCAAAAAGCGATACGTAGTCGGTCTTGATCGCCTGCGGATCCTTGAATGGCACGAAGATTTGCGAACCAGGGCCTGGCGTCGGATTGCTTGAAAAGAACAGTGCTCTCCGACGAGTGCGTGTCTCACCATTCGCCAGCTCTACGCTTACGCCGCCCTTGTTTGCTCGCTGACTGAACCCACCGGCCGCCGAGAGGTAGTAGTCGAGTCCGGCCCCGCGCCGGTACAAGACGCTCCCGGGTGAATTCACCGCGCCCACGATCTTTACACTCGGCTGATACTCGGGAATGTTGACCGAATCGCCTGGCTGCAGGATCATGTTGTCACGCGCCGAGTGGTCTTTCAGCGCCCGTGGGAGATCGATGTTGATGCGTCCCGCGTCCGCGGTCGCTCGAACGAATCGAATCCCCTCGGGATAGGCCTGCGGTGTGAGTCCGCCGGCGCGCTGAACCAAATCGACCAGACGATCGTCCTTGGCCCGCAGCGCATAGTTACCGGGGAAACGCACTTGTCCGGTGATCGTGACGGTGCGCTGCAACTCAAAGTCAGGCTGCCGGAAGATCAACACGTTGTCGAACGGCTCGAGCGGCACGTCTGCTGCGGTCCCCGTCGCGGGGAAGGCAACCCCGGGTGGACCGATGTACCGCCCAGCGGAATCGCGCTCGAACAGATAAGTCGAATCGAGAGGCACTCTCATGGTCGTGGCAAGCTGGCCGTGCGAACGATCCGCCGGCAGGCGCGCGATCTCCGCTTCGCGCAGATCGGCCCCGATCCGCGGACCGCGCGCGAGCACGAACAGGTGCCGTAAGGTCATGCCGGGCCGCCAGGGATACGAACCGCCTTGCTGCACCATCCCCGTTATCGCAACCGTGTACGCATCAGCGGCATCGGCGAGTGGATCTACATTTACTTGGTCACCATCCTCCAGCTTGAACCTCGGCACGGTGCCGCCGTTCAACGGGACGTCGATCGCCACTCGAGCAGTGGTCTGTGTACCGCGCTCGTCGGCCGGCAGAACACGCTGCACCTTAACGCGTTCAACCGCGGCGTCCGGCCGAAACCCGCCCGCGGCCTTGACCAGATCAACCAGCGTCTCTCCATCCTTCATTTCATAAACGGCCGGTCGCAACACCGCCCCGGTTAAGCGGACACGCGACTCATGAATTGGGACGAATATGACGTCCCCCGTCTCCAACCGAATGTCACTGCGCGTGTCGCCCTTGAGCAGATAATCGTACATGTCCAGCGTCGCCACAGTCTTGCCCAAGCGCTGCACTTCAACGCCCCGGAGCCTGGCGCGCTCGGTTACGCCCCCCGCGGCGTACAGTGCGGTGAATACGGTAGCCAGAGCACTGAGCTGATACGCGCCCGGCTGCGCGACCTCGCCGACGACGTACACCTGGTTGGCCCGCACATTGGCTACGGACACATCGAAACGCGTCGTGGCATTCGGCCCGCGGCGCACGCCCGAATACACTCGGCCTAGACGCGCGTACAAGAGGTCGCGCAGCTGATCGAGCGTCAGATTGGCGACGTACACTTGACCGACCTGCGGGATGACGAGGAATCCTTCCCGCGTTACCGGGAGACTGTAGGCCAGCTCGACGTCCCCGGTGATGATCAGAACGAGGTTGTCGCCAGGGCCAAGTCTGTAATCACTCGGTACAGGACCCGCGAGCAGCGGCAGGAACTGGGTCGTGGTGCGCTGAAATACATCGACGCCAAAAACGTCGCTGGGCCGACCTCCCGGGATGCGGATCAACCCAGTATCGAGCGAAACGATCTGCCCGCCAAGCGGCGCAAGACCGAGCGCCTCGATGGCGTTCAATTCCATCTGACCCGGTAGGCCCTCGGCTTGACCGGGTGCAGCCGAGCCGAGGTAGGAGTCCAGCAGGTTCTGCGCGTAGCCGCTGGCTTGAAGGCGGGCGCGTACTTGATCGGCAGACATCCCGGATTGCCGAAGACGGGCCCGAATGACGTCGGCGAGACCGGGCTGTTGCTGAATGGCCTGTTGGAGCGCTTCCCGCGCCTGTGAAGGCGGAGGCAGATTCTGCGCGGCAAGACCTGGCGCGGTCGCCGCGAACGCGACGAACAATGCAATCCTCATCTACTTCACTTTCTCCCAAGGGCTCAGAAAGTCAGGGAGGCTAAGATGGACCCTAACTACCGACGGGTCAAGCTGTTGGCGGGATCTTTGTCTTAATCAGGCCATTTAGCGCGGCCATGGAGCGTCCGAGCCGCGAGATCAGTGGCGATCTGCTCGCGGCGATCGATGCGGGCCTGCGACTGGCCTTGGCGCTCTGAGAAGGATTAACCAGATGCGAATCCGTCCCTCACAGCGCGTCCTCCTATGATTCCTACGCGCTGTTAACCACTGCTGCGTCTGTTGCGTCTGCGGCGTCTTCTTGGAACGGTGTGCTATCCGTCAGAATAATGGTTTATAGACTTCCGCGGTGAGTGCCGCCGTCTTCTGCCACGTAAACTGCCTCGCCCGCTCCCAGCCCTTCTGCACCAGCTCTTCCCGCTCCTCAGGATCATCGAGCCGCTCCAGCGCGTGCACGTAGTCGCCCGGATCGCGACCCTCCACGACCACCGCGGCGCCGCCCGCCACCTCCTTTAGACCACCCGCACCAGATGTCACGACGGGCAAGCCTGATGCAAAGGCCTCGAGGACTGGAAATCCGAACCCTTCGTAGAGCGACGGAAACAACAGGACATCCGCCGCGCGATAGGCACGCCGGAGCGCGGTCTCGTCCGCCGACGCCACGCTGCGCACCGCGCGCCGCAGGTCCAGCCGGTCGATCAGCTGCTCCTGCTCGGCGCTGAACCGGCCCCCCACCTGCAACAGAAACGCGTCCGTCTGCTGGCGCAGCCGCGCCACCGTCTGAATCACGAGCGGCACATTCTTGCGATCGACGGTGCTGCCGACGTGCAGCACGACGAACGCGTCCTCCGGAATGCGCCACTCGCGCCGGCCACGCTCGCGCGCCACGGTCGACTCGCCGTAGAAGGCGCGATCCACGCCGAACGGCACCACGGAAATGTTCTTGTCGTTGCCGAGCCAGGTCGCGAGCTCGTGCTTCAGCCACTCGGTGCCGACGATGTACGCGTCGGCCTGCCGCAACGCCTTCAGCGCCTGCCGCA
>Ga0184618_10000104_pt1 | contig 19718 bp, 20 predicted proteins | sample PLM0_30_b1_FD_133159 | JGI IMG/M metagenome (GOLD analysis project Ga0184618, IMG submission 133159) | Groundwater sediment microbial communities from an aquifer in East River, Colorado, USA - PLM0_30_b1 | ecosystem: Environmental > Terrestrial > Soil > Riparian zone | place: USA: East River...
CCGCACGCCGAGCGCTCTCTTGTCCTGCTCGCCGAGAAGGGGATCGCCGCGTTCCGCACGCCCGAGGCCTGCGCCGACGCCTTTGCCGCCTACTTTTCGTGGCGCGCGCCGCGGCAGCGCGAACAGGCCGAAATTCCCTATCCCCTGTTTGACTATCCCTTCGAGCTGTTCGCCGCCCTGGGGATTCCGGTCGTCGAGCAGGCGCTCGCCCGCGCGCCGGAGTTTGCGCATTCGATTCCCTACCCTGTGGCAGTGAAGGTGATGGACGCCGATCACAAGACCGAGGCCGGGGGCGTGGCGCTCGGCGTCGCCGGCCGCGTCGAGTTCGAAGCCCGCGCCAGGAAATTCGGCAAGGACCGGCTCCTCGTGCAGAAAATGGAGCGCGGGCTCGCCGAGGCGATCGTCGGCTATCGCGACGATCCGGTGGTGGGGCCGATCGTGCTGGTGGGCGCCGGCGGCACGCTGGCGGAGCTGTACAAGGATTTCGCCGTTGAGCTGGCTCCCGTCAGTCCCGACGAGGCGATGCGCATGATCGAGAAAGTCAAAGGCCTTGCGGTCATTCGCGGCTACCGCAACCTGCCGCGCGGCGATGTGAAGGCGCTGGCACGCGCAGCGTCGGCGATCTCCCGGCTGGCGCTGATCCCCGGGCGGCCGGTGCTCGAGGCGGAGATCAATCCGCTGATCGTGAGGCGCGAAGGCGTCGTCGCGGTCGACGGCCTCGCCGTGCTGAAGGAGTGACCATGGATTTCCGGCACACGCCCGAGCAGGAGCAGTTCCGCGATGCGGTGCGCCGCTTTGCCGAGAAGCACCTGGCCGCCGGCGCGCACTCGCGCGCGCATGCGAGCGGCTATCCCTGGGACGTCGCCAGGCTGATGGCATCGCAAGGCCTGCTCGGCATCACCGTCGCCGAAGCCGACGGCGGCCAGGGCGGCACGCTGATGGATGCGGTGATCGCGATCGAGGCCGTCGCCGCCGCCTGCCCGCGCAGCGCCGACGTGGTGCAAGCCGGCAACTTCGGGCCGATCCGCGTGCTGGCGGAATACGGTTCGCCAGCGCAGAAGCAGAAATTCCTGGGGAAGCTGCTGTCGGGCGAGAGCGTGATCGCGGTCGGCATGACCGAGCCCGAAGCGGGCTCTGCGGTAACGGACCTGAGAACGACCGCGGTAAAGGAGGGTACCGGCTATCGCATCAATGGATCAAAGATTTTCACGACGCACTCGGCTTACGCCGATTTGATTCTCGCTTATGTGCGTTTCGGCCCGGGGGTGAGCGGAATCGGTTCCGTACTGATGGAAACGAAACAAGTCGTTCTTGGAAAACGCTCGCAATTCATGTCGGGGGAAGAGTGGGCCGAGCTGCGTTTCGACAATGTCTTCGTTCCCGAGGAGATGGTGCTGCTGAAGGAGGGCGGCTTCAAGAGGCAGATCGCGGGCTTCAACGTCGAGCGCATCGGCAACGCCGCGCGCTCGCTCGCGCTCGGACGCTACGCCTACGAGACGGCGCGCGAGTGGGCGTTGCAGCGCAGGCAGTTCGGGCGCCTGCTGTGCGAGTTCCAGGGGCTGCAGTGGAAGTTCGCCGACATGAAGATGAAGCTCGACGCGGGGCAGCTGCTCCTGTACCGCGCCGCCGCCAATGCCGACCGCGGCTTCCCTTCCGCCGAGGAGACGGCGATCGCCAAGGCGTTCTGCAACCAGGCCGGGTTCGACGTCGCGAACGACGCGCTGCAGGTAATGGGCGGGACCGGCTACAGCAGCGAGGCGCTGGTCGAGTACTGCATGCGGCGCTGCCGCGGCTGGATGATCGCCGGCGGCTCGATCGAGATCCTCAAGAACCGCATCGCCGAGTCGATCTTTGAGCGCAGTTTTTCTCAAAGAAATGACTGTTAGTTACATTGACTCATTCCGCGCGCGCGCCGGAGATCTTCACCACCTCCGCCCAGCGCGCCACCTCCTCGCGCAGCTGCCGGTCGAACTCCTCGGGCGTGTTGCCGACCGGGTCGGCGCCCTGCTCGAGCAGGCGCTTGCGCAGGTCGGCGGAGCTTGCGGCCTTGGCCACGGCCGCCGAGAGGGTGCGCACGATTTCGCGCGGCGTAGCGGCCGGCGCGAGCAGGCCGAACCATAGCGGCACCTCGACGCCCTCGACACCCGCCTCCTTCATCGTCGGCACCTCGGGCATCAGCACGGTGCGCCTGGCGCCGGCCACGGCGAGCGCCCGCAGGCGGCCCGACTTGACGTGCTGGTTGATCGCGACGGTGTTGGAGAAGCTCATCTGCACTTCGCCGGCGACCAGCGCGGTCAATGCAGGCGCGCTCCCCTTATAGGGAACGTGCACGATATCCGTGCCGGTGCGCAGCTTGAACAGCTCGCCGGCAAGATGCTGGCTGGTGCCCGCGCCCGCCGACGAGTAGTTGAGCGCTCCGGGGCGCTCGCGTGCCAGGGCGACGACCTCCTGCAGCGACCGCGCGGGGAGCGACGCCGACACCACGAGAAGGTTGGTGCTCTCCGAGAACACCGAAACACCGGCGAAATCGCGCAGCGCGTAAGGCGGATTCTGGTACAGGGCCAGGTTGATCGCGAACGCCGAGCTGTTGAAAAGAAGGGTGTAGCCGTCGGGCACCGACTTGGCGACGTACTCGTTGGCGATATTCGTGCCGGCGCCGGGCTTGTTCTCGACGATCACCTGCTGGCCGAGGAGCTCGGTCAGCATGGCGGCGAGGAGCCGGGCATTGATGTCGACACCTCCTCCCGGCGTGAAGCCGACCACCAGCCGCACCGGCCTGGCCGGGAACGATTGGCCCGTCGCGAGGCCGGCGTGGAGGATGAGGAGCAGCGTGAGAAGGAAAGCTTTCAACACGGCGCCCGCCGCTGCCGCCACCGCGGCTTATTTATCTTCTTGTCAGTAGTGAAGTCGCAGGAAGGTCGGTGCGCCGCCTGCTTTCGGCACCACGATGAACAGGTCGCCGTAGTCTTGGGGCTCGATCTTGATTTCCTGCGGATGTCCGAGCGCCCGAATCAAGCCCGGCAAGGTATCGGTGTGGCCGACGAGCAGCACGGTTCCACCTCGGTGCTGGTCGCGAAGACGTTCGACGAGCACAGCCGGATCGCCCTTGGGGAGCACGGTGGGCGCCATCTTGAGCTCGCGCGATAGAGGCTCGGCCGTGTTATTCGTGCGCACGAAATCCGTGACGTAGATCGCGCTGATGCCGGAGTCCTTGAGAAAGCTGGCCAAGCGCTGCGCGCGCGCCTCGCCCGCCTCGGAGAGCGGCACATGCTTCGGCTCGGCCATGGCCTGCCCACCCATCAGCTCGGCATGGCGCACGAGAATCACCGTCTGCTGCGCTTGCGCGAGCGAGGACAGCACGCTGAGCGTCGTACCGAAAAGTACAGCGAGGTAGCCTTTCATGTCTGCTCTCCGCGTCCGTTGACGCTCCATTAGACACCGTTACACTGGTGCAATGGAAGCCATTGAAATCCAAACCGGAAGCAAACCCGCAGCGTCGATCATCTGGCTGCACGGGCTGGGCGCCGACGGGCACGACTTCGAGTCGATCGTGCCCGAGCTGAAGCTCGCGAAGCCGCTGCGTTTCGTGTTTCCGCACGCGCCGGTGCGGCCGGTGACGATCAACCAGGGCATGCGCATGCGCGCCTGGTACGACATCCTCCAGTTCGGCGGCGGGCCCGAGGACGACGCCGGGATACGAGCCTCTCAAGGCCTGGTCGAAGAATTGATTGCAAAGGAAAAGAAAAAAGGCCTGCCCGCCGAAAAGATCGTCATGGCCGGGTTCTCGCAGGGCGGCGCCATCGCGCTGCAGACTGCGCTGCGCTATCCGGAACGCCTCGCTGGCGTGCTCGCGCTATCCACTTACCTGCCGCAGGCGGCAAGCCTGCAAAGCGAGAGAAGCCCCGCGAATCAGGGCATTCCGATCTTCATGGCGCACGGCAGCTACGACGACATCATTCCGCTGCCCCGCGCCGCGGAATCGCGCAAGCTGCTCGAGGCGGCCGGCTACCCCGTCGAGTGGCACGAGTACCCGATGCCGCATTCGGTGTGCGCCGAGGAAATCGCCGACATGGCGGCCTTTCTTGCGCGCATCGTCTGACGCAGAATAGCGCTCGATGGCAGCGGAGCTGGTTCCCGGCTACAGAATCGTGCACATGATCGGCCAGGGCGGCCAGGCGCAGGTTTACCTCGCCGAGCGCGAAAGCGACGGGCTGCGGGTGGCGCTCAAGGTCCTCGACAGCAAGCTGCGCCACGACCGCGTGTTTTTCGAGCGCTTCCTGCGCGAGTACAAGCTCCTTACGGCGCTGGAGAACGAGTTCGTGGTGCGCATCTACGAACAGGGCGTCACCGGCGACCGCGCGTACATCGCCATGGAGTTCCTGCCTTCCGGCACGCTCGCCTCGCGCATCCGCGAAGGCCTCGACTCGCGCGCGGCGCTGCGCCTCGCCGCGCAGATCGCGCGCGCGCTCGATGCCATCCACAGCCAGGGCATCGTGCACCGCGACCTCAAGCCGACGAATATTCTGTTCCGCGCTAACGGCCAGCCGGTGATCGTCGATTTCGGCCTCGCCAGGGACCTCGCCGCGAGCTCCAATCTCACGGTCGCGGGCCAGCTGCTCGCCACGCCGCGCTACATGAGCCCGGAGCATTTCCTCGGGCAGCGGATCGATGCGCGCTCCGACCTGTACAGCATGGGGGCGGTCTTGTATGAGATGCTCGCCGGCCAGAGGATCTACGAATCGGAGACGCCCGCCAACATGATCGAGATGCACGTGAAGGGGCCGGTGCCGCGCCTGCCCGAGCGCCTGGCCGGCTACCAGCCGATCATCGACCGCCTGCTGGCGAAGAAGCCCGACGATCGGTTCCAGAGCGCGCGCGAGCTCTTCACGAGCATCGCGATATGAATCCCGGCGAGCAGCAGTATCTCGACCTGCTGGAAGAGCTGCTCGAGCGCGGCGCCCGCAAGTCGGACCGCACCGGGACCGGCACGCTGTCGGTGTTCGGCCGCCAGATGCGCTTCCCGCTCGGGGACAGCTTCCCGCTGCTCACCACCAAGAAGCTGCACCTGAAGTCGATCATCTACGAGCTGCTGTGGTTCCTGCGCGGCGACACCAACGTGCGCTGGCTGCAGGAGCACGGCGTGACGATCTGGGACGAGTGGGCCGACGAGAACGGTGAGCTCGGCCCGGTGTACGGCTACCAGTGGCGCCACTGGCGAACGCCGCAGGGCGGGGAGATCGACCAGATCGCGCAAGTCATCGAGTCGCTCCGCAAAAAGCCTGATTCCCGCCGCCATATCGTGAGCGCGTGGAACCCGGCCGACGTCGAGCGCATGGCGCTGCCGCCTTGCCACGCGCTGTTCCAGTTCTACGCCGCCGAAGGCCGGCTCTCGTGCCAGATGTACCAGCGCAGCGCCGACATGTTCCTCGGAGTGCCGTTCAACATTGCCTCCTATGCGCTGCTCACTTTAATGGTGGCGCAGGTGACAGACCTGGAACTGGGCGAGTTCGTCCTGACGCTGGGCGACGCGCACCTCTATCTGAACCACCTCGAGCAGGCGCGCGAGCAGCTCGCGCGCGCGCCGCGGCCGTTTCCGCGCATGCGGCTCAACCCGGAGGTGAAGGACCTCGCCGCGTTTCGCTTCGAGGACTTCACCTTGGAGGGCTACGACCCTCATCCGGCGATCAGGGCGCCGATCGCCGTCTGATCCGGCATAGAAAAAAAAGGGCCCGCCTCAGGGGGATAAGGACGGGCCCAGGGGAGGAGGCGATCTTTCGATCGTCCGCTAAAAGCTTCCTTGGAGCATCAGCTGGCCCAGATAGAGCAACCCGGCCGCAGCAAAGCTGAGCACCAGAAAATCGGAAAAGCGGTTACGGTAGCGCGGCGAGTTCCAGCCGCGCGAAAACCACGCCAGCCCCGCGATCATGATCAGCGAGCCGAGCGAGGCGGCCCCCGCCGACAGGCTGCGCCCGAAAGCGCGCGCGACCCAACCGTCGGGCGAGATGACCTTGTAGATGGTGCCGCCGATGCCGACGAGCACCAGTCCCACGACCACGAAGCCGAGCAGGTACTGGCCAAGCGCGTAGATTTCTTCCTTGTGCTTCAGCGCATTCAAGTTCATCGCCCCCTCGTACAGCAACGCGCGTGCCAGCTGTGGAATCCATAGTCCGAACAGAGCCTTGCCTGCACGGATGGAACAGCATTTGTCGGGCTGTGACGACGGCGGGGAGCACGTTCCTACGAAGGGCTTGATGCACAGGATCTTTCTCTGTCGCCCGGCAGCGACGCTTTGTAGCAGGTCGCCGCATTTTGACTTCGCCCGACCGCGCAGATAGGCTGCCCCCCATGGCCTTGGCAAGAACAATCTGCCGCTTGTTGGTGGTGTTGATGGTCTGGACGCCGTACCAGGTTGCGCAGGCTGCAATGATCGGTACCGATCAGGTCGCGACGTCGTCCTCCTCGGCCGACCGCGGCGCGCTGTTGAGCTTCATCAACCGCACCGACGTGGCGAGCCAGCTGCAAGCCCTGGGCCTCGACCCGGCGAACGCGAAAGACCGGGTTGCCGCCATGACCGACAACGAGGTGCAGTCCCTCGCCGGCAGAATCAACAGCCTGCCCGCCGGCGCTGACTCCGGCGCCGTTGTGCTGCTGCTCGTCGTCATCGCCGTCATCTGGTGGGTCTGGAAACGCTAGCACTTCGCGGCCGCAAGGCCCGGAACGCCCGCTTCGCAGCGGGCGTTTTTGTTTGGGTCTGCGCCGCCCTGCTCTCCGGCTGCGCGGGCCTGTGGCCGCAGACTGCGCAGCTGCGCGAGGGCCTGCCCGCGGGGCTGCCCGAGCGCGTCGAGCTCACGCAGGTGCCCTTTTTCCCCCAGAACGAGTACCAATGCGGCCCTGCCGCGCTCGCCACGGTGCTCGCCAGCTTCGGCGTCAAGGTGACCCCGGAGGACCTCGTCCCGGAGGTGTACCTCCCCGAGCGCAAGGGCAGCCTGCAGATCGAGATGATGGCGGCCGCGCGCCGTCACGGCATGGTTTCCTACCAGCTCGCGCCGCGCTTCGAGGACATGCTGCGCGAGCTCTCCGCCGGCAATCCGGTCATCGTGCTGCAGGACCTGGGATTCGGGGGCGGCTGGCATTACGCGGTAGCGGTGGGCTACGACTACTCGTACGGCGACCTCATCCTGCGCTCCGGAATAACCGAGCGTGAGACGCTTCCCTTCGGCATCCACGAATTCCTCTGGAAGCGCAGCGGCTACTGGGCGATGGTGGCGGTGCCGCCGGATCGCATCCCGGCCACCGCAGACGAGTCGCGCTGGCTCGCCTCGATCGCAGCGCTCGAGCGCGCCGGAGCAGCGGGCAGCGCCCGCACTGCCTACGCCGGTTTCCTGAAGCGCTGGCCGGGGAACATCAACGCCGCGGTCGGTCTTGCCAACGCGCATCACGCGCTCGGCGAGCTGCCGCAGGCGGAAGCGGTGCTGCGCCAGGCCGAGCGGCGCGACCCCTCATCGGTGATCGTGCTCAACAACCTCGCGCAGACGCTGTCGGACCAGGGGCGCAACGAGGAAGCGCTGCCTTTCATCGAGCGCGCGCTGGCGGCCGGCGGGCCGTTCGCCTCCGCCGTCAGGGAAACTCGCGAACTCATCCGCGGTCGCTTGGCCAAGCGAAACTAGGCGGAAGCGGGCAATCCAGGGTCGCCGCCACCATGCGGATCAGCTCGGCTTCCGCAATTCGAAACACGCCGTCGGCGCCGGCGGCTTCCACGCACGCCTTCAGCAGCGCCGGCTTGGCAAACGGCGCGAGGTGCCGCAGCCGCTCGAGCGCGCCGCCGATCGTCGCGCTGGTCATCTGCTCCGCCGCCAGCGGCGAGCGCCAGCCGAGCTTGAGCACGGCGGCGCCTTTCTCGAATGCAGCCTGCACGCCGGCGCCCGCCGCAAGCGCGACCAGCGAGACTACGAGGTGCGCGTCGGTGGCGAGTTCTTCCAGCTTTTGAAACTGCGTCGAGATCGGCTGGCCGGCGCCCTCGCGCAATCGCTGGCGCAGCAGCGTGAACAGCACCAGCTCGCGCAGCGTCACGCGCCGGTCCGACACCACGAGAGCGGCGAGATCCGCGAGGAAGCGGTCGCGCTCCGGCTGCTTCTGCGCCTTGATCGCAGGAACTGCAAGGTTGGCAAGCGTCAGCATGTGCGAGCGGGCAACCGGCTGCACATGCGGAGTGAGCCAGTTCGCCTGGCCGGCAAGCGCGAACATCGCGGCCTGCGCGCCCTCCGGCTGGCGCAGCGCCTCGCGCAGAGGTGGCGGCAGCTCGGCGAGCAGCCTGGCGGCAAAATCGATGGTCTTCGGAATCACATTGCCGGCGTCGTCGAGCACTGCGACTTCCCGCCGGATGCCATGCCGCGTGGCACGGTAGTCGTCGCGCTGGAAGCGCGGATCCACGCGGCGGATGCGCTCCTCGATCGGCGGGTGCGTCGAGAAGCTCCACCAGCGCGACACCGCGAGGGCGAAGAACATGTGCGAAAGCTGCTCGCAGTGCAGGGCGAGCACCACGGTGGGCGCGCGCAGGGCGAGGATCGAATCCAGCGCGCCCGCGATCGCCTCCGGGTTGCGCGTGAATTGCACGCTGGCCGCGTCGGCGAGAAACTCGCGCTGCCGCGAGATGGCGGCCTTGATGGCGTCCGCGGCCAGGCTTCCCGGAAAGCCGATGAACGCGACCAGTCCGCCGAAGAGCGCGCTGATTGCATCCGGACTGCTCTCCGCCTTGGCTTGCCAGGCGGCGCGATACACCAGCTTCTCGCCCTGCTCGCTGAACCACGTCAGTCCGGCCAGGGCGCCGACCAGCCGCAGGTTGAGCGCCATGTCTCCATTGAGGATGTGGCTGAACTCGTGGCCCATGACGCCCTGCAGCTCCTCGCGCGAGAGCTGCTGCAACGCCCCGTGGGTGACGATGATCACCGCCTGGTGGGGCGTGTGCCCGGCGACCAGGGCATTGATCGCGATCTCGCGCTCCAGCAGGTACACCGGCGGCACGCTGATGCCCGAAGCGATCGCCATTTCCTCGACCACGTTGAGCAGCCGCCGCTCGGTCGGGCTGCATTTCCACGGATCGACATAGCGCGCGCCGAGCAGCTCGGCGACCGCCTCGCCGCCTTCGCTCAGCTGCCAGATGCGATAGGCGGAGACGGCGAGGATGCAGCCGCAGACGAGGGCGGCAACTGCGACGTAGATCTGCAGCGGGGGCCGGAACAGCGCGGCGACCGCGCAGAAGCTCGCCACCACGGACACGACAGCGAGCGCGTACCAGAGCACGAGCCAGCGCGTAGTGCGGCGCGCCTGCTCCTGCCGCTCGAAGAAGTCCAAGCTAGCTGAACGAGACCTTCGGCACCCGGCGCTCCTCCGCCGACTCGGTCGCCTGCAGGAGCTCCGCGGCGGAGAAGCCGAACGCCCCGGCGAGCAGGTTGTCCGGGAAAGATTCCCGGCGCGTGTTGTATTCCATCACCGAGTCGTTGTAGGCCTGGCGCGCGAAGGCGATCCTGTTCTCGGTGCTGGTCAGCTCCTCCTGCAGGCCGAGCACGTTCTGGTTGGCCTTCAGATCCGGATAGGATTCGACCACCGCGAGCAGCCGGCCGAGCGCGCCGCCGAGCACGCCTTCGGCCTGCGCCAGGCCCTGCATCGCCGCGGCATCGCCCGGCGCCGCCGCCGCGCGCTGCGCGGCGCTCACCGCGTCGCCGCGCGCCTTGGTGACCGCCTCGAGCGTCTGGCGCTCATGCTGCAGGTAGCCTTTGACCGACTCGACCAGATTCGGGATCAGGTCGTAGCGGCGCTTGAGCTGCACGTCGATCTGCGAGAACGCATTCTTGAAACGGTTGCGCAGGACGACCAGCCGGTTGTAAACCGCGATCGCGAACAACGCCAGCGCGACCGCCGCGGCCACCGCGATCCAGCCCCCTGTGCTCATGGTGATTCCTCCCGGTGGCCTACTATAGCGCATGCGTGCCGCCCTCTGCCGTGTGCTGCGCGCCGAGCCGCACGAGCTGAGCGCGCTGGCGTGGGCGTTCGCCTACTTCTTCCTGCTGCTTTGCAGCTACTATCTCCTGCGGCCGGTGCGCGACGCGCTGGCGGTCGAGGCCGGCACCGAAAAGCTGCCGTGGCTGTTCACCGGCACGTTTGCCGCGATGCTGGCCCTCGTGCCGGCCTTCGGCTGGCTGTGCGCGCGCCTGCCCCGCGCCAGGCTTCTTCCCCTGGTGTACGCCTTCTTCGCGCTGAACCTGCTGCTGTTCAGCGTCAGGCTCGATGCCGCGCTGTTCTTCATCTGGCTGAGCGTCTTCAACCTGTTCGTGGTGTCGGTGTTCTGGAGCTTCATGTCCGATCTCTTCAGCGCAGCGCAGGCCGCGCGCCTCTACGGCAGCATCGCCGCGGGCGGCAGCTGCGGCGCGATCGCCGGCCCGTTGATTGCAGCGGGCGCCGTCACGCCGCTCGGGATACGCGGACTGCTGCTTCTTTCCGCAACCCTTCTTTCCTTCAGCATCCCGTGCATCGTCATGCTCGGGCGCTGGGCGCGCGCGCATCCGCGCGCCGGCGATCCGCCGCCGGACGCGCCGATCGGCGGCTCGATCCTCGCCGGCGTGCGCGCCGCGCTTTCCTCGCCTTTTCTCCTCGCGATCTGCGGCTATCTCCTCTGCTATACGGCGCTGTCGACGGCGCTCTACTTCGCGCAGGTCGACATCGTGCGCGATGCGGTCCCGGACGCCGCTGAGCGCACGCGCCTGTTTGCCGGCGTCGACCTGGCAGTCAATGCGCTGACCCTGCTGGTCCAGCTGCTCGCCTTCGCGCGGCTCAGCACCGCGCTGGGCCCGGCGTGGATGCTGGCCCTGATGCCGGTGGTGTCGCTCGCCGGCTTTCTGTGGCTGGGCGCGGCGCCGGTGCTCGGCGTGCTGATCGCCTTTGGGGTGGCGCGCCGGATAGGGGAATTCTCGATCTCGAAGCCGGCGCGCGACGCGCTCTTCACGGTCGTGCCGCGCGAGGAGCGCTACAAGGCGAAGAATTTCATCGACACGGTGATCTACCGCGGCGGCGACGCGCTTTCCGGCTGGGTGCTGGGCGGCGTGCCGGCGCTCGCCTCGGTAGCCGCGGCGATTTCCGCCGCCTGGATCGCGCTCGCCTTTTTCCTCGGCGGTAAAATGAAAACGTGGACCCGGGAAGACGCGCCGCGCTAGGCGCGCTTGCCGCGCTCGCGGCAGGCGGCGTGATGCCAGACGACACGAAGCAATTGATCCCGCGGCCCGTTCCCTCGACGCTCGAGCCGCTGCCGGTGATCGGGATCGGCACCTGGCAGACGTTCGACGTCGGCGCCGGGGCCGCCGAGCGCGCGCCGCTGCGCGAAGTGCTGAAGGCTTTCGCCGCCGGCGGCGGCCGGGTCGTGGACTCCTCGCCGATGTACGGCTCGAGCGAAAGCGTGGCGGGCGATCTCATCACCGCGCTCGGCCTGCGCGAGCGGCTGTTCATCGCCACCAAGGTCTGGACCAGCGGGCGCGACGAGGGCATCCGGCAGATGGAGGAGTCGTTCCGCCGCCTGAAAGTGCAGAAGATGGACCTCATGCAGGTGCACAACCTGGTCGATGTCTCGACCCACACGAAAACCCTCCTGGAATGGAAGCACAGGCAGCGCGTGCGTTACATCGGCATTACCCACTACACGTCGTCGGCTTATGCTGAGGTCGAGCGCTGGCTGAAGACGAAGCAATACGATTTCCTGCAGATCAACTATTCGCTTGCCGAACGCGATGCCGAAAAGAACATCCTCCCGCTGGCGCGCGATCTCGGCGTGGCGGTGATCGTGAACCGGCCCTTCGCCGAGGGCGCGCTGTTTCGCCGGGTGCGCGGCAAGCCCTTGCCCGCGGTCGCGAAGGACATGGGTATCGCCAGCTGGGCGCAATTTTTCCTGAAGTGGATCGTGTCCCATCCCGCGGTGACCTGCGCCATCCCCGGCACCGGCAAGCCGGAGCACATGCTGGACAACCTTGCCGCCGGCCGCGGCCGGCTTCCCGATGAAGCGCAACGCCGCGGCATGGCGCAATACTTCGACTCGCTTTAGAATCGGGCGCCTCGACGGGAGGAGGATCATGAGAAGGAGAATCTGCGCGCTCACGCTGTCGCTCGCCCTGGCCTCGGGCGTGCAGGCGGCGGACAAGGTCAAGGTCGGCTTCATCAGCACGCTCTCGGGCCCGAGCGCCGCGCTCGGCGTCGACATCCGCGACGGCTTCCAGCTCGCCGTGAAGATGAACGGCGGCAAGCTCGGCGGCTTGCCGGCCGAAGTGCTGGTCGGCGACGACCAGTTCAAGCCCGACGTCGGCCGCCAGATCGCCGAGAAATACGTTCGGCTCGACAAGGTCGACTTCCTCACCGGCTTCGTGTTCTCGAACATCATGCTCGCCGCCGTGCCGGTGGCGTTCGAGGCCAGGATCATCTACGTCAGCCCGAACGCGGCGCCCTCGCCGCTCGCCGGCAAGCAGTGCAACCCGTATTTCTTCGTCGCTTCCTGGCCCAACGACGCCTACCACGAGGCCGCCGGGCAGCACGCCACCAACAAGGGCTACAGGAGCGCCTACCTGATCGCGCCGAACTACCAGGCCGGGAAGGATTCGCTCGCCGGCTTCAAGCGCTATTACAAGGGCAACGTCGCGGCGGAGGTCTACACCCAGCTCGGCCAGCTCGACTACTCGGCCGAGCTCGCGCAGCTGCGCGCCGCCAGGCCCGACGCGCTCTACATCTTCCTGCCGGGGGGCATGGGCATCAACTTCATCAAGCAGTTCGTCGCTGCCGGCCTGTCGGCGGATATCCCGCTCATCGTGCCGGGCTTCGGCTCCGACCAGGACATCATCCGCCCGGTCGGCGAAGCGATGCTCGGGCTGTTCGACACCGCGCACTGGGCGATCGACTTCGACAACGCGGCGAACAAGCGCTTCGTCGCCGCCTTCGAAAAGGAATACAAGCGTCTGCCGTCGGTGTTCGCCGCGCAGGGCTGGGACGCCGCGATGCTGATCGACTCCGGCGTGCGCGGGGCGAAGGGCAGGATCGCGGACGTCGAGGCGCTGCGCAAGGCGCTGAAGGCCGGCAAGTTCGAGTCGGTGCGCGGGTCGTTCAAGTTCAACCGCAACCAGTTCCCGATCCAGAACTACTACCTGCGCGTCGTCGGCAAGGACTCCCAGGGGCGTCTCGTCAACAAGACCATCGGCACCGTCTTCAAGGATCACGGCGACGCCTACGTGCAGGACTGCCCCATGAAGTAATTTGTTTTGTCCTGGATCCTGATCCTCGAGCAGACGCTGAACGGCCTGCAGTTCGGGCTGATGCTGTTCCTGCTCGCCGCCGGGCTGACGCTGGTGTTCGGCATCATGGACATGATCAACCTGGCGCACGGCTCGCTCTACATGCTGGGCGCCTTCATCGCCTCGACGCTGGTGCAGGCGACCGGCTCGTTCGTCGCCGGCGTGCTGCTCGCCATCCCGGCGACGGCGATCCTCGGGATGGCCCTGGAAATCTCGGTATTGAGAACCCTGTATGCGCGCGACCACCTTTCCCAGGTGCTCGCCACCTTCGCGTTGATTCTGATCATCAACGAGCTCACGCGGCTCGCGTGGGGCTCGGACGCCGCGCTGCCGATGCCGCAGGCGCTCTCCGGGCCGGTCGAGCTGCTGCCCGGACTGCGCTACCCGGCCTACCGGCTGGTGATCATCGCGGTCGGGATTCTGGTAGCCCTGCTTCTTTTCATTCTTGTCGCGAAGACCCGCGTCGGCATGCTGGTGCGCGCCGGCGCGTCGAACCGCGAAATGGCGCTCGCCATGGGAGTCGACATCAAGACCCTCTTCACGCTGGTGTTCGGCGCCGGCGCCGCGCTGTGCGCGGTGGCCGGCGCGATGCTCGCGCCGCTGTTCGCCGTGCAGGTCGGCATGGGCGAGAACATCCTGATCCTCGCCTTCGTGGTGATCGTCATCGGCGGCATCGGCTCGATCCGCGGCGCGCTGGTCGGCGCGGTGCTGGTGGGCATCGTCGACACGATCGGCCGGGCCTTCCTGCCGATCGTGTTCGGCATCTTCTTCCAGCCGCGCGTCGCGAGCGCCGCCGGCCCGGCGATCGCCTCGGTGACGATCTACCTGCTGATGGCGGTGGTGCTCTTTTTCCGGCCGCAAGGCCTGTTTCCGGCGCGCGGATGAAACGCAGCATCGCGGTGTTCGTCGTCCTCCTCGGCTTTCCGCTCGTCATGAGCGCGATCGACAACCTGTTCTACGTCAGCTTCGCCAGCCGCGTGATCATCTATGCGATCGCCGCCACCAGCCTGAACCTGGTGCTGGGCTACGGCGGCATGATCTCGTTCGGTCACGCGGCGTTCGTCGGCGCCGGCGCCTACGCCGCGAGCATCTGCATCGCCGAGGGCGTGACCAGCGCCTGGCTAGGCTGGCCGGCGGCGATCGCCGCCTCGGCGCTCGCGGCGTGGCTGATCGGCGCGGTGTCGCTGCGCACGCGCGGCGTGTACTTCATCATGATCACGCTCGCCTTCGCGCAGATGGCGTTCTACCTCGTCAATTCGATGAAGGCGTACGGCGGCGACGAAGGCCTGACGCTGCCGCAGCGCGCCGAGCTGGGCCTGGGCCTCGATCTCGGCAACGAAGTGGTGTTTTACTACGTGGTCCTGTTCTTTCTCGCCCTTTCGCTCTATGGGCTCCACAGGGTCATGCAGTCGCGCTTCGGCAGGGTGGTGATCGCGATCCGCGAAAACGAAGCGAGGGCCGAGGCGATCGGCTTGCCGGTGCAGCGCTACCAGCTCGCCTGCTTCGTCATCGCCGGCGCGGTCGCCGGGCTCGCCGGGGCGCTCCTCGCGAGCCACGGCAAGTACGTCAACCCGAACGTGCTGCACTGGGTGCAGTCCGGCACGCTGATGATCATGGTGATCCTGGGCGGTGTCGGCCAGCTCTGGGGCGGCGCCATCGGGGCGTTCGTGCTCCTCGGTCTGGAGCACGTGATCTCCGACTACCCGATCCCCTGGCTCGCCGCCGTGGCGCCCAACTACCAGCAGCACGCCAACCTCGGCGTCGGCCTGGTGATGCTGGCGATCGTGCTGTTCGCGCCGCACGGCGTCGCCGGGCTGCTGTCGCGGAGGCGCGGTGCTTGAGCTGAGGCGCGTGTCGAAGCGCTTCGTCGGCGTGGTGGCCACCGACGACGTGACGCTGGAAGTAAAAAGCGGCGAGGTCCACGCGCTGATCGGCCCCAACGGCGCCGGGAAGACCACGCTCATCAGCCAGATTTCAGGCACTTTGCCTTCCGATCGCGGCGAAATCCGCTTCGACGGGCGCGACATTACGCACGCCCGCCCCCATGAACGGGTAAGGCTTGGGCTTGCGCGCAGCTACCAGGTCACGAGCATCTTCAAGCGCTTCACCGTGCTCGACAACCTTGCCCTCGCGGTGCAGGCGCGCAGCGGCTCCAGCTTCTCGTTCTGGCGGCCGGTCGCTGCGGAAGGCGGTCTATTCGACGAAGCCCGCTCCGTCGCAGGAGAAATCGGTCTTTCCCAAAAACTCAGTTCTATCGCAGCTACGCTCGCCCATGGCGAGCAGCGCGCGCTGGAAGTCGGCCTCGCGCTCGCCACGCGTCCCAAGCTGGTGCTGCTCGACGAGCCGCTCGCCGGCATGGGGCCCGAGGAGGCGCAGCGCATGATCGCCCTGATCGACCGCGTCCGCTCGCGCGTCACGGTGCTCCTGGTCGAGCACGACATGGACGCGGTGTTTCGCCTCGCGAACCGCATCTCGGTGCTGGTGGACGGCCGCCTCATCGCCAGCGGGGCGCCCGAGACCATCAAGGCGGACGAGCAGGTGAGAAAGGCCTATCTCGGCGACGAGGTTGCCGCCTGATGCTGCAGCTTCACAATGTGCAGACCGCATATGGCCCAAGCCAGGTCTTGTTTGATATTTCATTTCAGATCAAACCGGGAGAGGCAGTCACGCTCCTCGGCCGCAACGGCATGGGCAAGACCACCACCGTGCGCTCGATCATGGGCCTGACGCGCGCCAAAGGCGGAACGATCAGCTTCCGCGGCAGGCGCATCGAGCGCGAAGAACCCGATCGCATCGCGCGCTCCGGCATCGCGCTGGTGCCCGAAGGGCGGCAGATTTTTCCCAACCTCACGGTGCGCGAGAACCTGGTCGCGTTTGCCGGCAACCGCTCGGCCCGGACCGATCCCTGGACCCCCGCCAAGGTGCTCGAGTTTTTCCCGCGGCTCGCCGAGCGCGCGGGCAACATGGGCAACCAGCTTTCGGGCGGCGAGCAGCAGATGCTCGCCATCGGCCGCGCGCTGGTGACCAACCCGCACCTGCTGATCCTGGACGAGGCGACCGAGGGCCTGGCGCCGCTGGTGCGCGAGGAGATCTGGAAGTGCCTCGCGCAGCTGCGGCAGGCGGGGCAGACTCTGCTGGTCATCGACAAGTACCTCGAGCGCCTGATCAGGCTCGCCGACCGCCACACCATCATCGAGCGCGGCCGCGTCGCCTGGCAGGGCAGCTCGGCCGAGCTCGATGCCGACCGCGGGCTGTGGCGCCGGTATCTCGGCGTATGAGAATTGCGGCCTTCTGGCTTGCTGCGGTCCTGAGCGCCGGGTTGGCTCATGCGCAGGGTCGCGACGCCTATCCGTCCAGACCGGTGCGCATGATCATTCCTGCCGCCCCGGGCGGCAACCCGGACGTGCTCGCACGCCTGCTGGCGAAGAGGCTCGCGGACGCGTTCGGGCGACCTTTCGTAGTCGAGAACATGCCCGGCGCCGGCGGCGTGGTAGCGGCGGAAGCCGTGGTCAAGACGCTCCCCGACGGGTACACGCTGTTTTTCGGCGATTCGGGCGCGCTTGCGATCAACGTCGCCGTGAACCCGGGCATCAGCTTCCACCCGCTGCGCGACTTCACGCTGATCACGGCGCTCGCCTCCGTGCCCACGCTGCTCGTCGTCAACCCGGCGGTGCCTGCTGCGTCGCTGCAGGAGTTCGTCGCGCTCGCAAAGTCGAGACCGGGACAGCTGGCGTTCGGCTCGGCAGGCAACGGCTCGATCCACCATCTCACCATGGCGATCTTCGCCTCGCGCGCGGGCATCGAGCTGCTCCACGTCCCGTACAAAGGCGGCACGGCGCTGGTCGCTGCCGTGCTCGGCGGAGAGGTTCAGTCGGGGTGGTCCGGCATTCCCAACGTGCTGCAGGCCATCAGGGTCGGCCGCCTGCGCGCGCTGTGCATCAGCACTGCGAGGCGCTCGACGTCGGTGCCCGATGTGCCGACCGCCGCCGAGCTCGGCTTCCCCGGTTTTGACGTCGCTACCACCATCGGCCTGCAGGCCGTCGCCGGCGTTTCGCCGGAGATCGTGGCGCGGCTGCAGGCCGCTTTTGCCACCGCTCTTCGCGAGCCCGACATCGCCGAGCGGATGGCAAACCTCGGCATGGAGCTCGCCGAGAACGGCACCGAGGGCTACGTCCGCTACGTGAGGCAGGACCTCGAGCGCTACGCCGCCGCGGTGAAGCTGCTGGGAGGGAAGGTGCAGTGAGCGGCCTGGCGACCGCGCGCACCGACGTTGTCGGCAGCCTGCTGCGCCCGGCGCGCTGGAAGGAGGCGCGGCTGCGCCTCGACAGCGGGCTGATGGACCGCGAATCCTTCGCCCGGCTGGAGCTCGATTGCGTCAGGAAAAATCTCGAGCTGCAGGAAGGCGCAGGGCTCGATGTCGTCACCGACGGCGAGATCAGCCGGCTCAATTTCCAGGACAGCTTCGGGCTTTCGGTGAGCGGCTACGACAGCGGCAGCGGCGAGAGCATCGGCTCGCAGGAGAACCGCAGCGCGGGCGGCACGCCGCTCCGCCGCTGGGAGATTCCAGATCTCGCCGGCCCCGGCACCCCGGTGATCCATCGCCGGCCGGTCAGGCAGCGCCTGCAGCTCACGCGCAACGTGCCGCTCGAAGAGTATCTGCGGGTAGCGCCGCTCGCGAAAAGGCCTGTGAAGGTGACGCTCATCGGGCCCGACCGCGTCGCGCAGCGCTTCGATCATGAGCGCTCCAGGGACGTCTACTCCGGCCTGGATGATTTCGTGCAAGACGTGGTGGCGATCCAGCGCGCAATGGTGAAGCAGCTCGTCGACGCCGGCTGCCGCTACGTGCATATCGACGCACCGGGCTACACGGCCTACGTCGACGAGCCCTCGCTCGCCGCAATGCGCGCGCGCGGCGAAGACCCATGGCAGAACTTCGCGCGCTCTCTCAAGGCAGACGCAGCGCTGGTCGAGGGCTTTCCCGGCGTCACCTTCGGCATCCACCTGTGCCGCGGCAACCAGCGCAGCATGTGGCATCGCGAAGGCAGCTACGACGCGATCGCCGAGCGGCTGTTCAACGAGCTGCCGCACCAGCGCTTCCTGCTGGAGTACGACAGTCCGCGAGCCGGGAGCTTTGCGCCTTTGCGCTTCGTGCCGAAGGACAAAATCGTCGTGCTCGGGCTGGTGAGCACCAAGGTGGCGCGGCTCGAGCCGGTCGAGGAGCTCAAGCGCCGCATCGACGAGGCGGCGAGATTCGTCCCGCTCGCAAACCTCGCCCTCAGCCCGCAATGCGGCTTCGGCTCCGATGTCGTCGGCAACCTCGTGAGCGAGGACGACCAGAAGCGCAAGCTGGAGCGCGTGGTCGAGACGGCCCGGCAGGTATGGCGATAGTGACTGGTCTGCAATGCGGAATCTTCGACTGGGTCGAGGCCTCTGAGCGCTCGCCGGGAGAAGTCTATCGGCACAAGCTGGCACTGGCCGGGGCGGCTGACCAGGCTGGCCTTCACGCCTACCTGCTCGCCGAGCACCAGGGCACGCCGCTCTCGATCAACGCCTCGCCGAGCGTGCTGCTCTCGGCGATGATCCAGCGCACGAAGCGCCTGCGCCTCGGGGCGCTCACCTTCTGCCTGCCCTGGTACAACCCGTACCGCTTCTACAACGAAGTCTGCATGCTCGACCAGCTCTCGGGCGGGCGGCTCGAGCTCGGCGTGGGTCGCGGCGTTTCGCCCATCGAATCCCTGGTTTATGGACTGAAGAGCATCGACGAGTCGCGCGAGCGCTACCGCGAGACGCTCGACATTTTCTTTGCCGCCTGCCGCAGCGATGTCCTCAACTACCAGGGCCAGGACGTGGAGCTTTACAACAAGCCCGTGCAAAAGCCGTATCCACCCCTCTGGTTCCCCAGCAGCAACCGCGATTCCATCGAGTTCACCGCGAAGCACGGTTATCACACGGCGCTCCTCGCTCGGCTCGCGGACTGCAAGCCGCTCTTCGAGCGCTACCGCGAGATCTGGGAGCAGCACCGGAACGACCCCGGCCGCCACAACGCGCACGTCGCGGCGCCATTCCTCGCCAGGACGCTGCACATGGTCATCGCCGAAACGGATGCCGAAGCGGAAAGGCTGGGGCGCGAGGCGCACCGCAAGTGGTCAGGCCACATCCACCATCTGACCCGCAAGCTCGGCCGCCCGGATGTGCACAACACCGAGCCTTACTCCGCGGAATCGGTGCACCCGCTCGTCACGGGAACGCCGCGCACCGCGCTCGAGAAGACAAGCGAGGTTCTCCAGAAAACTGGAGCGAACTATCTTCTCGGCATCTTCTCCTTCGGCGACCTCGCGCCGCAGCACGCCATGCGCTCCCTGGAGCTGTTCAGGAGCGAGGTCATGCCCAGGCTCAAAG
>Ga0184618_10000106_pt1 | contig 19576 bp, 22 predicted proteins | sample PLM0_30_b1_FD_133159 | JGI IMG/M metagenome (GOLD analysis project Ga0184618, IMG submission 133159) | Groundwater sediment microbial communities from an aquifer in East River, Colorado, USA - PLM0_30_b1 | ecosystem: Environmental > Terrestrial > Soil > Riparian zone | place: USA: East River...
ACCTCGGCGGCAGCGCTCGCCGCCTACCGCGCCGAAGTGGAGGACTGGCTCTCCCAGAACGGCGTGCGGCCGTGAGCCGGCGGGGGGGGGGCTTCGTCATGCTGGCCGGACTGCTGGTCGTCGTCCTCGTCGGGGGGCGATGGCTGGCGCTCGAGACGGCCGAGCGCGCGTGGGCCGCGACGTTCAGCGGCGGCGCCGTGTTGGACGAGGCCCGCACCCTGGCCCGGCTGCTGCACGGCCTCGCGCTCCTGTTTTCGATCGCCTGGTCGACCGGCAACGTCTATATCGTGTACCGCGCGATCGGCTCGGTGCAGCTGCCGCGCCGCCTGGGGGACATCGAGATCGTGGAGGCGGTCCCGCACCGCGTGCTGTTCGCCCTCACCATCGCCACCGGCATCGTGGGGGGGCTGATCCTGGCGTGGGGGACCGGCGACTGGTGGCGCGTCGCACTCCTCGCGTCGGCGCCGCCCCATTTCGGCGTCACCGATGAGATCCTGCGGCGCGACCTCGGCTACTACGTCGGCGTGCTGCCGTGGCAGTCCACGCTGCAGGGACACGCGCTGGCGTTGGCGGCGGGCGCGGCGGCGGTCGTCGCGCTGCTCTACGTCGGCATCGGCTCACTCGGCATGCAACACGGCCGCCTGCGGGCGAGTGACCACGCCCGCGCACACCTCGCGGTCGTCCTCGCGTGTCTCGCGCTCGTGATCGCGTGGGGGGCGATACTCGATCCGGCGGAACTGGTCGCGGGCCTGCACGGCACGGTGGATCAGGCGGCGCTCGACGTCCGACTCCCCGGCGCGGCGTTCGTCGCCGCGGTCGGCGTGGTCACGGCGATCGCGAGCCTGCTGTGGGGCTGGCGTGACCGCCCGAATCTCGTGCTGGGCGCTTGGGCGGCGCTGCTCCTCGCGGTGGCGGGGTGCTATCTCATCCTCCCCGGAATCGTCCGTGCGTCGCGGACGGGCGACGAGACGGCGCTTCTCTCGCGGCGCGCGGCGCTCGAGCGCTTGGCGTTCGGACTCACGCCGCTCGAGGAGCGAGCCCCCCCGCTGAGCTTCTCGTCCCCGGAGGCCGCCGTGCGCGCCCTCCCGCTATGGGACGCGGGGCGGGTCGGGGCGATCGCCGGAGCGCCGGCGAGCGCCGTCGCCCTCACGCCCACCTCGGGAAATACTCCGGCGTGGCTCGCTGTCCCGCTTACGCCGCCGGGCCCGCCGCGCCTCGCGCTCGAAGCCGACTCGGGACTGGCGTTGGTCCCGGCGCCGACGGTGGACACGGGCGCCCCCCCCCCCCCCCCCCCCGGGTTCGGCCCGGGGTTCAGTGAGTTCGCCGTCGCGTCGCCCGACACGTGGCCGGCCCTGCGCCCCGCGGGGATTGCGCTGCGCGGCGCGTGGCGGCGCGCCGCGCTCGCCTGGGCGTTGCAGGGGCCGCAGCTCGCGCGCGCGGAGACGGATGGCCTGGTGCTGCTGTGGCGGCGCGACGTCGCCGACCGGCTGGGACGGCTCGCGCCGTTCGCGACGTTCGGCCAGCCGTGGCCGGCGATCTCGGATGGCGGTCTCTGGTGGGTGAGCTGGGGGTACGTGGCGAGCGCCGCGTTCCCGGTCGCCCGCGCGCTGCCCTGGCGCGACCAGCCGGTGCGCTACCTGCGTGCCGGCCTGGTCGGGGCGGTGCGCGCGGCCACCGGAGAGACGCATGTGTGGCTCGCCCCCGGCTACGACTCGCTCACCATCGCATGGGCGCGCCATTTCGAGCCACTCATCGAGCCGCCCCAGAAGATTCCCGCCGCGCTGCGGAGCCGGCTCACGTATCCCGCCGAGGCGTTTCGGCTCGCCGCGTTGCAGCTGGTGCGCGCGAACTCGGGATCGGCGTCGGACCTCTGGACGCTGCGGCCGCGCGAGCCGTTCGACCTGGTCGCGCCGGGAGAGAGGGGCGACGGGGACCGGGAGGTGTGGACCGCGGTCGGGTTCGAGGCGGGGACGCCGCCCCGTTTCATCGGGCTGCTCGCGGGAACCGTTGCGCTGCCCGGCCCGGCGCTGTACCTGTGGCGACCGGGCGCTGAGGAGCGATTGCCCGCCGAGCTGGTCGGGTCATCCGCGACGAGTCCGGGCGACCTGCGGATCTGGCTGGTGGCAGGAACCGTTCTCACGCTCCAGGCGCAGTTCGCCCAGACCCCCGGGGCGGCACCGCATGGCCTCGCGCAGGTATTTGTGACGCTCGACGAGCGCAGCGGCGCCGGCCCGACCCGGGCGGCCGCGCTGCGGGCGCTGCTCACGGGGGAGGGCCAGGCACCGCCCGACACGAGCCTCGCGGGTCGCTGGGAGCAGGCGCGCCGCCTCATCGCGCGCGCGGACTCGGCGCTCGCCGCGCGGAATCTCGAGCGCTTCGGGCAGATCTGGAAAGACATCATCCGCCTGCTTGCTCCCGCCCCGCGGCCCCGCTAGGTTGCGCCGCCGTGCCCCCACCTTCTCCGACCGGAACGATCGTCGTCGCGCTGGGTGGAAACGCCGTCGCCCCGCCGGGAGAGCGGCCGACGATCAGCAATCAGTTCCGCCACACGCGCGCGAGCCTCGCCCCGATCGTGGACCTGGCGCAGGCCGGCTGGCACATCGCGCTGGTGCACGGCAACGGCCCTCAGGTGGGCGACGAGCTGGCCCGCAACGAGATCGCCGCCGACCAGGTCGAGCCGCTGCCGCTCGGCGTTCTGGTCGCGGGAACGGCCGGCTGGATGGGCTACATGATCCAGCAATCGCTGCAAAACGCGCTGGCGCGGACGGGAGTGCAGCGCACCGTGGTCACGCTCATCACGCAGACGCTGTGCGATGCCCACGACCCCAACCTGCGCACGCCGTCGAAGCCCATCGGTCACGCACTCGACGCCGTGCGCGTCGCGCGGCTGCAGGCGCGCGGCGTGCCGGTGCGCGAGGAACAACCGGGCCGGTGGCGGCGCCTCGCCCCGAGCCCCCGCCCGGTGCGGATCGTGGAGCGGGAAATGGTGCGTCATCTCGTGCAGGCGGGGCACATCGTCGTCGCCTGCGGAGGAGGTGGACCCCCGGTGTACGAGGACCCAAACCTCGGGTTGGAGGGGATCGACGCCGTGGCCGACAAGGATTGGGTCGCCGCAACGCTGGGACGGGAGATCGGCGCGCAGGTCCTGCTGATCCTGACGAACGTCGACGCCGTCTATCGCGCGTGGGGCACGCCACATCCGGAGGCCATTCGGCGCCTCGCGCTGGCCGAAGCCGACCACCTCCTGGCCGGCAAGGAGCTGGGGACGGGCAGCATGCGTCCCAAGGTCGAGGCGGCGGCGGACTTCGTGCGTGCCGGAGGCGAGCGGGCGATCATTGCCGAGCTGTCGCACGGCCTCGCGGCGCTGCAGGGTGAGGCGGGCACGACGATCATCAAGGAGCACGGGTGAACCTGCACGAGTACCAAGCGCGCGACATCCTGCGGCGGCACGGCATTCCGGTACCGCCGGGGGAGGTGGCGTCCACGCCGGCGGAGGCGAAGGCGATCGCGGAGCGTCTTGGCGGGAAGGTCGTGGTGAAGGCGCAGGTGCACGCCGGCGGGCGCGGCAAGGCGGGCGGCGTGAAGCTCGCGAAGACCGCGGGCGAAGCGGAGGCCCATGCTCGTGCAATCCTCGGCATGACGATCAAGGGCCTCACGGTGCAGAAGGTGCTCGTGGCGCCCGCGGCCGAGATCGCATCGGAGAGTTATGTCGGGATCATCGTGGATCGCGCATCGCAGCGTCCCGTGCTGATGGTGAGCCCGGCGGGCGGGATCGACATCGAAGAGGTCGCGGCCAAGACGCCCGAGAAAATCCATCGGCTCGCCGTCGACCCGCGGTACGGGCTCCTGCCGCATCAAGCCCTCGGCCTCGGGTTCGAGCTGTACCGGGACGTGACGCAGGCGCGCGCCGCCGCCGACATCATGCAGAAGCTCTATGCGGCGGTGTACGCGGTGGGCGCGTCGCTCGCCGAGATCAACCCGCTCGTCACGACGCCGGACGGGAACGTCCAGGCGCTCGACGCCAAGATCGCCGTGGACGACAACGAGCTGGAGCGCCGGCCCGAGATCGCCGCGCTGCGCGACCCGGCGGCCGAGGCGCCGGCCGAGGTGCAGGCGCGCGAAGCGGGGCTCACGTTCATCAAGCTCGACGGCAGCGTCGGCTGCTGCGTCAACGGCGCCGGCCTCGCGATGGCCACGATGGACCTCGTCAAGTACTACGGGGGCGCGCCGGCGAACTTTCTCGACATCGGCGGCAGCTCCAACCCGCAGAAGGTCGTGAGTGCGCTGCGCATCATCACGGCCGATCCCAACGTCAAGGCGATTCTCTTCAATATTTTCGGCGGGATCACCCGCTCCGATGACGTCGCCAACGGCATCGTGCAGGGGACGCGCGAATTCCCGCTCAAAGTCCCGATTGTGATCCGCCTGACGGGGACCAACGAACGCGAGGGCATCGAGATCCTCCGGAAGGCTGGATACTCAGCGTTGACAGACATGGACGACGCTGTCAAGCAGGCCGTGGCCCTCGCAACATGAGCATCTTCATCGATCAGGCGACGCGCCTCGTGGTGCAGGGCGTCACCGGCCGCGACGGCTCGTTCCACACCAAGCAGATGATCTCGTACGGCACCAAGGTCGTGGCCGGCGTGACGCCCGGGAAAGGCGGCCAGCTGTTCGAGGGCGTCGTCCCCGTATTCAACACCGTGGCGCAGGCGGTGCGCGAGACCCAGGCGAACGCCGCGGTGATCTACGTCCCGGCGGCCGTCGCCGCCTCGGCGATTTTCGAGGCGGCGGACGCGGGGCTGGGTCTGATCGTCTGCATCACCGAGGGGATCCCGGTTCTCGACATGACGCGCGTACTGCCGTTCGTCAGCGAGCGTGGTGCGCGGCTCATCGGCCCGAACTGCCCGGGACTCATCTCGCCGGCGAAGAGCAAGGTGGGCATCATTCCCGGCAACATCTGCACGCCGGGGAAGATCGGCGTCGTGTCGCGCAGCGGCACGCTCACCTACGAGATCATCCACCAGCTGTCGACTCATGGGTACGGCCAATCGACGTGCGTCGGGATCGGCGGCGACCCGCTCATCGGCACAACCTTCATCCACTGTCTGTCGGCGTTTCAGGCGGATCCCGAGACGGAGGCGATCGTGCTGATCGGAGAGATCGGCGGTACCGACGAGCAGCAGGCCGCCGAGTTCGTCAGCCGCGGCGTGACCAAGCCGGTCGTCGGGTTCATTGCGGGGCAGACGGCGCCGCCGGGACGCCGCATGGGGCACGCCGGCGCGATCATCTCCGGCTCATCGGGGACCGCGAGCGAGAAAATGGCGGCCCTGGAGCGCGCCGGGATCAGCGTCATGAAGCGCCCCGCCGACGTCGTGCCGCTCCTCAAGGAGCGGCTATGAAACTCAAGGACGTCGTCGACCCCCAGCACGTCGTCGTGCCCCTCGTCGCCCAGACGGTCAAGGAAGCGACGGAGCGCCTCGCCGAGCGTCTTGTGGCGACCGGGGCGGTGGGGGAAGGGGAAGCGAATCGGCTTCATGCAGTCATCCGGAACGCCTGGCCGGAAGACATGGTGAGCGTGGGCGAGCACGCCTTCCTGCCGCATTTCCGGACGGAGGCGGTGCGCAAGCTGTGCACGGCGGTCGGGATCTCCCCCACGCCGATCCGCTGGGAGAAGGACCCGCACCGCGCGGCGCGCATCGTCATCCTGATCGTGGCCCCGCCGCGCGAAACCCCCACCTATCTCCAGGTCGTCGGGGCGTTCGCCCGCCTGCTCTCCGACCCCGACACGGTGCTCGCGCTGCTCGCCGCCAAGACCCCCGACCAAGTGGTGCGGATCGGCGCGCTCGACGCCGTGGAGCTGCCGAGCCAGCTCACGGTGCGCGACCTGATGACGCCCGACGTGCTCGCCGCGCGGCCGGACCAGAGCCTCGGCGAGGTGGCGCGCCTGATGATCGAGAAGGATGTCCGAGCGATCCCGGTGGTGGACGAGGGAGGAGCGCTGCTGGGGATGGTCACGCACCGGGAGCTGCTCCGCTACCTGATTCCCAAATACCTGCAAAAGACCAAGAGCGGCGAGTTCCGCGCCGTGACCAAAACGCAGGCGCAGCGCGGCAGCTCCGACCCGCGCGACCTGCCCGTCAAGGAGGTGATGGCGCGTGCCGTGCTGTGCCTGTCGGAGGACCAGACCCTCTCCGACGTGGCGAACCTGATGAGCAGCAAGGACGTCGACCGCTTCCCCGTGGTGCGCGAGGGCGTGGTCGTGGGCTTCCTGACACGGGCCGACTTGATCCGTCGCCTAGTCGCCGCGCCCTAACGCGATACCCATGCTCACCCTCGCGATCATCAAGCCCGACGCGGTCCAGGCCGGCAACACCGGCAAGATCCTCGCCCTCCTGGAAGGGCAGGGCTTTCGCATCCGCGCGGCGCGGCTGGTGCGGCTGTCGCAGCACGAGGCCGAAGCGTTTTACGCAGTGCACCGCGAGCGTCCGTTTTTCCGGCCTCTGGTGACGTTCATGACGTCGGGGCCGGCGTTGGCGCTGGCGCTCGAGCGGGACAACGCGGTCGCGCACCTGCGCGAGGTCATCGGAGCCACCGATCCCGCCGAAGCAAAGGCGGGGACGGTACGGAAACTGTACGCCCAGTCCAAGGAGCGGAACGCGATTCACGCCTCCGATTCGCCGGAGAACGCCGCGCGGGAAGTGGCGTTTTTCTTCTCCGAGGCGGACCTGGCGGCGCTCTGTTGACGCAAGTCCCACAAGGGTTTAGCTTCGCTGTCCATGCTGCACGTTGATCTGCGGGAATTGGCCCAAGGCCCCGTCGAAACCCGGGCCGAGCTGGGCGCCACCGACCCTCTGCTCGAAGGACTGGACGTCGCTTTGGGGGGGCCGGTCGTGGTCGGCGGGCGGTTGCAGGCGACGGGCGAAGGGCGCTTCTATTGGCACGGGACCCTGCGCACGGTGGTCACGGGCGAGTGCCGGCGGTGTCTCAGTCCGGTGGCCGTCGCCGTGACCACCGAGACCGGTGCCCTGTTTACGCACGACCGGGAGGCTCTGGAGGACCCCGACGCCTACCGGCTGGCACCTGACGCGACGGAGATCGATCTCACGCCGGCCATCCGGGAGGAACTGCTGCTCGCCGTCCCGCGCTTCGTGTTGTGCCGCGAGGACTGCCGCGGGCTGTGCCCCCGGTGTGGCCGGACTCTGAACGCGGGCCCCTGTGGGTGCGCGCCGGCCGCCGATCCCCGGTGGCGGGCGCTCGAATCCCTGAAGGAACGAGGACACTCGTAACATGGCCGTCCCGAAGCGCAGGACTTCCAAGCGCAAGAAGCGCGCGCGGCGCACGCATTACAAGGCGGTGGCGCCCACGCTCCAACCCTGTCCGCGTTGTGGGGACATGAAACAGCCGCACCGCGTCTGCCCGACGTGCGGCTACTACAACGGCGAGCAGCGGGTGACCGTCGAGGACTGACGTGATCCGCATCGCGCTGGACGCGATGGGTGGGGACAACGCCCCGCGGGCGGAGGTGGAGGGCGCGGCGCAGGCGCTGCAGGAGCTGCCGCCCGAGTTTCGCGTGCAACTGGTCGGCCGCACCGCCGACATCGAGGCCGCGCTGGCCCGGACGCCGGAGGCGGACCGCTCCCGCATCGACATCGTCGAGGCCCCCGACGTCGTGGGGATGGGGGAGAAGCCCCTCGCCGCGGTCAAGGGCAAACCGCGCTCCTCGATCGCGGTCGGCCTCGAGCTCCAGAAAAAGGGTAAGTCGGACGCCTTCATCTCCGCCGGCAACACCGGCGCGGTGATGGCCGCGAGCACGCTGCTCCTGCGGCTGCACCCGGGGGTCCAGCGCGCCGCGATCGGCGCCCTCTTCCCGACCGCCACGCAGCCGGTGCTGGTACTCGACGCCGGCGCCAACGTGGACTGCGACGCGCGCGAGCTGGTCTGCTTCGCGCACCTCGGCGCGGTGTACGCCCGCGACGTGCTCGGCCGCGCGAGCCCGGCCGTCGGCCTCCTGAACGTCGGCGAGGAAGACGAAAAGGGAAACGCGGTCGTCAAGGAGGCGCATCAACTCCTCAAGCAGACGCCCGGCATCCGCTACCTGGGGAACGTCGAGGGGCGGGACATCCCGGCCGGCGAGTGCCGCGGCCAGCCGCTCGACGTCGTGGCGTGCGACGGCTTCGTCGGCAACGTGGTCCTCAAGTTCTACGAATCGGCGGCGCGGGTCTTCGTCTCCCTCATGGAGCGCGAGGTGCCGGAGGTGCTGACGCTGCCCGGCATGGCGAACGTGCTCAAGGTCCTCGATTACGCGACCTACGGCGGTGCCCCGCTGCTCGGCGTCCGGGGCGTGGTGATCATCGGTCACGGGTCCTCGCCCGCCAAGGCGATCAAGAACGCCATCCGGGTCGCGGCGCAGGCGGTGAAGAGCCACTTGAGCGACGACATCGCCGCGGAGTTCGCGACGGGCGGCGTGCCCGCGTGAAGCGCCCCTTCGCCGAACTGTCGGGCACGGGCAGCTACGCACCCGCGCGCGTGATGACGAACGACGAGTTCTCGAAGATCCTCGACACGTCGGACCAATGGATCCGCGAGCGCACCGGGATCCGCGAGCGCCGCGTGTCGAGCAAGGACGAGACCAACGCCTGCATGGGCAAGGCGGCGGCCCTGCAGGTCCTGGCGCAGAACCGTCTGACGCCTCTCGATCTCGACGCGATCGTGTACGCGACCGCGTCCCCCGACCGGCTGCTGCCGTCGGCCGCGTGCGACCTGCAGGCCATTCTTGGCGCTAAGAATGCAGCGGCTTTCGACGTCGGCGCCGCGTGCGCGGGGTTCGTGTACGCGCTCAACGTGGCCGAGGGGCTCATCGCGTCCGAGCAAGCCGAGCGCGTGCTCGTCGTGGCGGCGGAAAAGCTCACCAGCATCATGGATTGGACCGATCGCACCACGGCGGTGCTGTTCGGCGACGGGGCGGGGGCGACGCTGATGCGCCGGGCCACCGGCACCAAAGGCGTACTTTCTTCTTACATGAAGTCCGACGGCACGCTGGCCGAGCTGCTGTACCGGCCGGGCGGCGGCGCCGCGCACCCGCCGAGCGAGGAGCTGCTCAAGGACCACAGCTACTACATCAAGATGGCCGGCCGCGAGGTGTTCAAGGCCGCGGTCCTGTCGATGGCCGATGCCTGCGACCACGCGCTGCAACGTGCCGGCCTCACCGCCGGCGATCTCGATCTCCTCATTCCCCACCAGGCGAACATTCGCATCATCGAGGCGACGGCGAAGCACGCCGGGGTCCCGATGGACAAGGTCTACGTGAACGTGGACCGGTTCGGCAATACCTCGGCGGCATCGATCGCCATCGCGCTCGACGAGGCGGTGCAGACCGGCCGGCTGCAGCCGGGGATGACCGTGATGTTCGTCGCCTTCGGGGCCGGCTTCACCTGGGCGAGCATGGTCGTGAAGTGGTAGCGACCATCTGGCTCTGCCCGGGCCAGGGCGCGCAAAAAGTCGGCATGGCGAAGGATCTCGCGGAGCGGTTTCCCGCCGCGCGCGAGACGCTGCAGGCGATCGACGACGCCCTGGGCGTCGGACTGTCGAGCCTGATGTTCGCGGGGCCCGAAGACGAGCTCACGGCGACACAGAACGCGCAGCCCGCGATCCTCGCCCACAGCGCCGCGGTCTTCGCCGTCGTGGGCGCCGCGGTGCCGGCCGCGATCGGCGCGGCGGGGCACTCGCTCGGCGAGTACTCGGCGTACGTGACCGCGGGCGCGCTCCCGGCGGCCGCTGCGGCGCAGCTGGTGCGGCGCCGCGGCGAGCTGATGCTCAAGGCCGGCGAGCAGCGGCCGGGGACGATGGCGGCGGTGCTCGGTCTCGCGACCGCGGCGGTCGAGGAGGCGTGCCGCGAAGCGTCGCAACAGGCGAGCGTGGCGGTGGCCGCCAATCTCAACGCCCCCGATCAAACCGTCATCTCGGGCGATCCGGATGCCGTGACGCGCGCCGGCGCCGGCTGCAAGGCGCGCGGGGCGAAACGCGTGGTGCCCCTCAAGGTGAGCGGCGCGTTCCACTCGCCGCTGATGGCGCCGGCCGCGAACCATCTGCAGCTCGCGCTCGAGCGCGCGCCGTTTAAGGACCCCGCGTTCCCGGTCATCGCGAACGCGACAGGCGAGGCAGTGAAGGAGGCGGACCGGGCCCGGCGCCTCCTCGCCGATCAGCTCACGGCGCCGGTGCGCTGGATCGAGTGCATGCAGCACGCCGCCCGTCTCGACGGCGCGGGGGCAGAGGTGCGGTTCGTCGAAATCGGCCCCGGGACGGTGCTGGCGGGCCTCTTGAAGCGGATCGTTCCGGGGGCGAACGTGGTGAGTCTGGGAAGCGCGGATGAGGTAACGAGGTTCATGGAGGCAGCGTGACTCCGGGACACATGAAGCTCGACCTGACGGGCAAGATCGCGCTGGTAACGGGAGGCACGCGGGGGATCGGGCATGACATCTGCCGCGTGTTCGCGGGCGCCGGGGCGAAGGTGGCGCTGTGCTCCCGCGACGGCGCCAAGGCGCAGCAGGTCGCCGAGGAGCTGGGCTCCGGGGGGGGGGCGCGCGGCTACGCCTGCGACGTGGGCGTGGCGGCGCAGGTCGAGGCGTTGGTCGATGCCGTGGACAAGGACTTCGGCCGGATCGACGTCTTGGTCAACAACGCCGGGTTCACCAAGGACAACCTGCTGTTCCGCATCACCGAGGCCGACTGGGATTCGGTGATCGACACGAACCTGAAGGGCGCGTTCCTGATGACCAAGTATGCGGCGCGCGGCATGATCAAGCGGCGCTGGGGTCGCGTCATCAACATTGGGAGCGTGGTGGGGCTGAACGGCAACAAGGGACAGTCCAACTACTCCGCGTCCAAGGCCGGAATCATCGGATTTACCAAGTCGGTGGCCAAGGAGCTGGCCTCGCGCAACGTGCTGGTGAACGCGGTTGCGCCGGGCTACGTCGAGACGGAGCTTACGCAGGCCATTTCCCCGGAAGCCAAGCAGTACTTCCTGGACAACATTCCGCTGGGACGGCTGGGGCAGGGGCCCGATATCGCCGGCGCCGTCCTCTTTCTCGCCTCCGACTTGGCCAGCTACATTACGGGGCAGGTGCTGGTGGTCGATGGCGGCATGGTGATGTGAGCAGGCTCCCCTTTACCTTCGCTGAGGGTTCCCCATGGCTATGGACATGAAGCAGCTCGAGGAGAAGGTCAAAGACATCATCGTCGAGGAGCTGGGAGTCGAGCGCGACAAGCTCACGAACGCCGCCAGCTTCATGGAGGACCTCGGCGCCGACAGCCTCGACACGGTGGAGCTCGTCATGGCCTTCGAGAAGGAATTCGACATCGACATCCCCGATGAGGAAGCCGAGAAGCTCCGCACCGTCGGGGCGGCGCTGCAGTACCTGCACGAGAAGATGGGGAAGGGCAAATAGTGACGCGTCGGGTGGCGGTCACGGGAATCGGCCTCGTGACGCCGGTCGGCAGCGACGTCGCCACGTCGTGGGACGCGCTCGTCGCGGGGCAGTCGGGCGCGGGACCAATCACGCGGTTCGACTCCTCGCAGCTGCCGGTCCACTTCGCGTGCGAGGTGAAGGGGTTCGAGGCCGGGCTGTACATGGAGAAGAAGGAGATCCGGCGCTACGACCTCTTCTCCCAGTTCGCCATGGGCGCCGCGGTCCAGGCGGTGCGGGACGCGTGCCTCGAGAAGAGCGGGCCAATCGATCCCAAGCGCGTCGGGGTGATCATCGGGACGGGCACGGGCGGGATCGCGACGTTCGAGGAGAACATGCGCGCGTACCTGGAGAAGGGGCCGGGCCGCGTGTCGCCGTTCTTCGTGCCGATGTTCATGGCCAACGTCGCGTCCGCGATCGTCTCCATGCGCTACGGGTTCCAGGGGCCGAACTACTGTACCGTGTCGGCGTGCGCCTCGTCGGGGCACGCGCTCGGCGACGCGTTCGAGCTGATCAAGAAGGGGGACGTCGACGTGATGGTCGCCGGGGGGTCCGAGGCGGCGATCACGCCCCTCGCCATCGCGAGCTTCGCCAACATGAAGGCGCTGTCGGAACGCAACGACGACCCCAAGAGCGCCAGCCGCCCGTTCGACAAGGACCGCGACGGCTTCGTGATGGGCGACGGCGCGGCGGTGGTGATTCTCGAGGAGTGGGGGCGGGCGGAGGCGCGGGGCGCGAAGATCTTCGCCGAGATCGTGGGCTACGGCGCGACGGCGGACGCGTACCACATCACGGCGCCCGCGCCGGACGGCTCGGGGGCGCAGGAGGCGATGCGCCGCGCCATGCAGAGCGGCGGCATCCGGCCGGAGCAAGTGGGCTACATCAACGCGCACGGCACCTCGACCCCGCACGGCGACGCCGCCGAGACGGCCGCGGTGAAAGCGGTCTTTGGCGACCACGCCAGGAAACTCATCTTCGGCTCCACGAAGTCCATGACCGGGCACCTGCTCGGCGCCGCGGGCGCGTTCGAGTTCGCGATCTGCGCGCTGGCCCTGCATCACGGCGTCATCCCACCGACCATCAATCAGTTCCACCCCGATCCCGCCTGCGACCTCGACTCGGCGCCGAACCATGCCGTGCGCCGGCAGATGGAGGTCGCCCTGTCGAACTCGTTCGGGTTCGGGGGCCATAACGTCACGCTGGCGGTGCGGAGAGTGGCATGAAGGGCGGACGGGCGGAAGGGCGGACGGGCGGTCAGACGGATGCGGCGCTGTTTCCCATTGGCGACAAAGTTGGGCGTGGCGAACGGTTGACCCGAGCCGACGGGCTCGCGCTGTTTGCGTCATCGGACCTGCTGACGATCGGGCGCCTCGCCGATCTCGCCAACCGCCGTACCAACGGCGACCGCGTCTACTTCGCCGCGAACCAGCACATCAATCCGACCAACGTCTGCATTCTGCGCAACACCTGCGTGTTCTGCTCGTTCGCGCGGATGCCCAAAGAGGACGGCGCGTACACGCGCAGTCTGGAGGAGGTGTTCGCCGAGGCCGCCGCCGCGCAAGGCAACCCGACGCGCGAGTTCCACATCGTGGGCGGGTTGCACCCGAAGCTCCGTCTCGACTACTACCTCGAGATGTTCCGCGGCCTCAAGGCGCGCCACCCCGATGTGATGATCAAGGCGCTGACGGCGGTCGAAGTGGCGCATCTCGCGCGGATCGAGAAGATGACCGTGCGCGACGTGCTCGTGGCGATGAAGGCGGCGGGCGTGAACACGCTGCCGGGGGGCGGCGCCGAGGTATTCTCGCCGGCGGCCCGCGCCACGATCGCCGACCGCAAGCTCACGGGGGAGGAGTGGCTGGCGGTGCATCGCGAGGCCCACGGCCTCGGCATCCCGTCCAACTGCACGATGCTGTACGGGCACGTCGAGACGCTGGCGGACCGCGTCGATCACTTGCTGGCGCTGCGCGCGCTGCAGGACGAGACGGGCGGGTTCCTCACGTACATCCCCCTCGCCTATCACCCGGACCACAACGAGCTGGGCGAGGCGCTGGGCCGCACGGGGACCGCCACCACGGGGTTCGACGACTTGAAGAACATCGCGGTCGGGCGGCTGCTGCTCGACAACATCCCGCACGTGAAGACCCACTGGCCGATGGTCACGCCGTTCATCTCCCAAATCGCACTGGGGTTTGGGTGCGACGACCTCGAGGGGACAGTGGTGTTCGAGCGGGTCTATCACGAGGCGGGGGCGGGCACGCCGATGTGGCTGTCGTACGATCAGATCATCACGCTGATCCGCGGCGCTGGCCGGGAGCCGGTGGAACGCGACTCGCTGTACCAGACGGTGCGGACGTTCGAGGGCTACGAGCCGAGCCTCACCCCGGTGCGGCCGGAGGGGCCCGCGCCGCAGGGAGCGTTGTTCCAGATCGCGCACCGCCGCCCGGAGATGGCGGCGGTGGACGGCGCGGAATGATTTCGGACCCTCAAGGGTGCGCTCGGCCGTGGGTTGTCCTTAAGAACCGCGCCGCGCCGAGCCCAGGCTTCAGCCTGGGAATACGGGGAGGCCGCCCATGAGATTGGGCCGCATCGGCTACATCAACTGCGCCCCTGTGTACGGGGCGATCGACCGGGGGATCGTGGCGCTCCCGGCCGGCGCCGAGCTCGTCACGGGCACGCCGGCGGAGCTGAACGATTTGTTGGTCGCTGGGGAGCTGGACCTGAGCGTCATCAGCGCCGTCGAGTACGCCCGGCACGCGCGGGACCTCGTGCTGCTCCCCGACCTGGCGATCTCGTGTGACGGGCCGGTGCGCAGCGTGGCGTTATTCAGTCGGCAGCCGGTTAGTCGGTTAGACGGTAAGACAGTGCTCTTGAGCGCATCTTCACGCACCTCGGTTGCGCTCCTCGATCTCCTGTGCCGGGAGGTCTGGAAGATCCAGCCTCACTTCGCCGAGGCGCGGGCGGAGGCGCAGGACCTGGATGCGCTCGCCACGCTGCCGCACGAGGCGGTGCTCGTCATCGGCGACGCGGCGCTCACGCTCGTCGCCCGCGGCACGTATCCCTATCGCTACGACTTGGGCGCCGAGTGGAAACAGTGGACCGGCCTGCCGTTCGTGTTCGCAGTCTGGGCGGCCCGGCGGTCGGCTGACCCCGCTGCGGTGCGGCGGGGTCACCAATCCCTCCTCGCCTCGCGCGCCTGGGGTCTGGCACACCTGGGGCTCCTCGCCACCGCCGCTGCGCTCTCGTGCAACGTGCACGCCGCCACGTGCCTCGAGTATCTGAGCGGTCTCGACTACGCGTTCACCAGCAAGCATCTCGCGGGACTGACCGACTTCTTCCGCCGTCTCGCGGCCGAGGGAATCGTGCCCGCGGGATCGCTGCAGTTCCTGCACGTGGCGTGACGATGGTCGACCGAACCGCCCCCGAGTTTCGCTCCTACCTCGAGCTGTACGAGAAGGCGCCGCTGCTCGAGCTGGGTCGGCTCGCCGACGAGGCGCGGTGGCGGCTGCACCCCGAGAACGTCGTCACGTACATCATCGACCGGAACATCAATTACACCAACGTCTGCGTCGCCGACTGCAAGTTCTGCGCGTTCTACCGGCGGCCCAAGCACAAGGAAGGATATCTCCTGTCGTACGAGGAGATCGGCCGCAAGATCGAGGAGCTGAAGGCGATCGGCGGGGTGCAGATCCTCATGCAAGGCGGGCACAACCCCTACATCCCCTTCGAGTGGTACTTGGACCTGCTGCGCTACATCAAGCGGCACCACCCGATTCACATCCACGGCTTCTCGCCGTCGGAGGTGGACTTCTTTGCCGGGCGGTTTGGGATGACGATCGAGGAGGTCATCCGCGAGCTGATGGCGGCCGGGTTGGACTCGATCCCCGGCGGGGGCGGGGAGATTCTGGTGCAGGAGATCCGCGACAAAGTCGCGAAGAAGAAAGCCGGCGCCGACCGCTGGCTCGAGGTGATGGCCATCGCGCACCGGCTGGGGCTCAAGACGTCCGTGACGATGATGTATGGTTTGGGTGAAAGCTTGGCCGATCGGATCGAGCACCTGTACCGGGTGCGCGAGGTGCAGCGGGTGACGCGCGGCTTCACCGCTTTCATTTGTTGGCCGCTGCAGCCGGAGAACTCGCAGCTGGCGCACCTCCCCAAGACCGACGCGGTGACGTATCTGCGCACGCAGGCGATCGCGCGCATCGTGCTCCAGGACGTCCCCAACATCCAGGCGTCGTGGGTGACGATGGGGATGAAGGTCGGCCAGGTGGCGTTGCGGTTCGGCGCGAACGACTTCGGCTCCCTGATGATGGAAGAGAACGTCGTGTCGGCGGCGAACACGACCAATCGCACGACGCTCGCCGAGATGCAGCGCCTCATCGCCGACGCGGGGTACACCCCCAAGCAGCGCAAGCAGGACTATACCATTCTCGAAGACGCCGCGTGACAACGGGGCCTGGGGCCTGGGGCCTGGGGAAGCATCATGCCTGATGTCCTAATTCTCGTGGGCTCCGAGAGCGACAAGGCGCGCATCGAGCCGGCATTCGAAATCCTCACCAAGGCGGGCGTCAGCTACGAGTTCCACGCGTCATCCGCGCATCGGGAGCCCGACAAGACCGGCGAGCTCGTGAAGAGTGCCCGCAAGAACGGCTTCAAGGTCGTGATCGCCGGGGCGGGACTCTCGGCGGCGTTGCCCGGCTTCGCGGCCTCGCTCACCGACCTGCCTGTCATCGGCGTCCCGTTTGCGGTGGGCCCGTTGAACGGGCTCGACGCGCTGCTCGCCACGGTGCAGGTCCCCCCCGGTGTGCCGGTGGCCACGGTGGGGATCGACAACGCGAAGAACGCGGCGCATCTCGCGATCCGCATCATCGGCAAGCGGGCCTGAGCGTGCGCGTCGGGATCGGGTACGACTCCCATCCGTTCGCGAAGAAGCGGAAGCTGATCCTGGGCGGGGTCGAGATCCCGCACAATCAGGGTCTCGCCGGCCATTCCGACGCCGACGCCGTCGCCCATGCCGTGACCGACGCGCTGCTCGGCGCCGCCGGCCTGGGCGACATCGGCCGCATGTTCCCGAGCGACGACGTGCGCTGGAAGAACGCCGACTCCATCCATCTCCTGAATCAAGCGTTCCTGCAGGTGGTCGAGGCGGGGTTCCAGTTCGTCCACGCCGATGTGACGATCATCGCGGAGCGCCCCAAGCTCGCGCCGCACATCGAGGCGATGCAGGAGAAGCTCGCCGAGGCGGTGCTCGCGGGACCGGCGCACGTGTCCGTGAAGGCCAAGACGAACGAGGGGATGGGGTGGATCGGGCGGGGGGAGGGGATCGCGGCGCTGGCCGTGGTGACGCTACGGGAGTCGAGCGAGCCGCGGCTGAGCGGACCGTCGTCCGGGATCCCGGGTGACTGATCTCCTTCACTTCCTCGAAACGCTTCCTCCGGGCCCCCTCTACGGCTTGATCGCGGCCCTCGCCGCCGTCGAAAACGTCTTTCCTCCTGTCCCTGCCGACACGGCCGTGGCCTTGGGCGCCTTTCTCGCGGGACGCGATGTCCTCGACGTGTGGATGGTGTTCGGGCTCACCTGGGCGGCGAACGTCGGGTCTGGGGCGGCGGTGTATGCCCTGGCGCGCCGCCACGGCCGCGCGCTGTTTCAGGGTCGGGTCGGGCGGCGGCTGTTGTCGGATACGACGATCGAGCGGATCGAGGAGCGCTATCAACGGCACGGCGGCTGGGGGATTTTCCTGGCCCGGCTCCTGCCGGTGTGGCGCGGGGTCGTGATGCCGTTCGCGGGGATCGCCGGGGTTCCGGCGTGGCGGGCGCTGGTGCCGCTGGCGCTCGCGTCGGCGTTGTACTACGGCGCGCTCACGTTCTTCGTCGCCACGCTCGGCACCAATCTCGAGCAGGTGCTCAGGATCGTAGGACGCGTGAATGTCATCTTAGGGATCCTCGCCGCGGCGCTATTGTTGACGGTAGCCATATGGATCGTGCGCCGGCTGAAGCGTTAGCTCGAGCCTTCCGGCTGGAGCTGTTCCGGGACTATCTCGCGCTCGAGGCGGGAAACAGCCCGAACACGGTCGAGAGCTATTTGCGCGATGTGGGTCGGCTGGCCGAGTACGGGGCGGGCAAGGGGATCCGCGATCCGGCGGAGGTCACGGCCGCGCAGCTGCGCGAGTTCATCTACTTCCTCAAGGACCTGGGGCTCGCCGCCACGACGATCCGCCGCCAGGTCTCCGCGCTCCGCACCTACTACAAGTTCCTCGTGGGGGAGGGCGTCGTGGCTCGCGACCCGAGCGAGCGGATCGAGTCGCCCAAGCGGTGGCGGTCGTTGCCGACGGTGCTCAGCGTCGCCGAGATCGAGCGGTTGCTCGGCGCGCCCAATACCGACGAGCCCCTGGCAATCCGGGATCGCGCGTTGCTCGAGTTCGCGTATGCGACGGGGGTGCGCGTGTCCGAGCTGGTGGGGCTCACGCTCCAGGACATTCTGTTCGAGGATGGGGTGGCGCGAGTGTTCGGCAAGGGGGCCAAGGAGCGGCTCGTGCCGGTGGGTCGCCGAGCGCTCGGCGCTGTGGCGCTGTACGCGCGCGAGATCCGGCCGACGCTGGAAAAGAGGGGCGTGGGGCGTGGGGCGTTATTCCTCAACGCCCGCGGGGGACCGCTGTCGCGAGTGGGGGCGTGGGGGGTGATCAAGAAGATGGCGAAGCGGGCGGGGCTCGCGAAGCGGGTGACGCCGCACACGTTGCGGCACACGTTCGCGACGCATCTGCTGGAGGGGGGAGCGGATCTCAGGGCGGTGCAGGAGATGCTGGGGCATGCCGATCTGTCCACCACACAACTTTACACGCACGTCGATCGCGACTATTTGAGGTCGGTGCACAAGAGCTACCACCCCAGGGCGTGAAGGGACGCGAGACGAAAGGCGGTAAGGAGGCGCCAAGACGCCAAGACGCCTGAGTGGTTTGTAGTAGGGAGTGCGTAGGAAAGGCTCCCGCTAGTTGCAATTTGGTCCGCACACGTGGGTTCCCGCCGCTTACCCTGTCACCATGCCAGGCTCTCAGCTCCTGGGCGCGCTGCGCCGGGCGTTACGGCTACGGCATTACAGTCGACGCACGGAGGAGGCGTACGTGCACTGGGTGCGGCGGTTCGTCCGGTTTTGCGGGCTGCGGCATCCGCGGCAGCTGGGGCCGGCGGAGGTGACCCGGTTTCTGTCGAGCCTGGCGGTCGACCGCCATGTCAGCGCATCGACGCAAAACCTCGCGTTATCGGCGATCGTCTTCCTTTATCGCGACGTGCTCGAGGTGCCGGTCGGATGGCTGGCGGCGCTGGTTCGTGCCAAGCGACCGAAGCGGGTGCCGGTGGTGCTCACGCGCGACGAGGTGCGCCGGGTGGTGAAGCACATCCGAGGGACCTCTCAGCTCGTGGCCGCGCTGCTCTACGGGACCGGGATGCGCCTGTTCGAGGTGCTGTGCTTGCGGGCGAAGGACGTTGACTTCGAGGCCAACGAGGTCACGGTGCGTGGGGGGAAGGGGGATCGTGACCGCGTGACGATGTTGCCGCAGCGTTTCAAGGGGCCGTTGTTGCACCATCTGGCGGCGGTCCGTCAGCAGCACGAGCGGGATGTAGCCGAGGGAGCAGGGTGGGTGGAGTTACCGGGAGCCTTGGGAGCCAAGTATCTCAATGCGGGGCGGGAGTGGGGATGGCAATGGGTGTTTCCCGCGACACAGGTCTACGCGCATCAACCGAGTGGCGAGCGGCGGCGGCATCACTTGCACCAGACCGTGGTGCAGCGGGCGTTTCGCGAGGCGGTACGGGCGGCGGGCATCACGAAGCCAGCGAGTTGTCACACGTTGCGACACTCCTTCGCTACGCATCTGCTGGAGGCTGGGTACGACATCCGCACGGTCCAGGAGCTGCTGGGCCACGCCGACGTCCGGACTACCATGATCTACACGCATGTCCTGCGGCGCGGGGGCCTTGGGGTGCGTAGTCCCGCGGACACGCTTTGGCAAAGGGATTAGGCAGGTCTGCCTAATTCCAGCTTCCGTGGGCACGAAGGAGAACTAGCTAGCGGAATCGAGGCGTCCATTTTAGTCTAAGAAGACCTATCTAATTCCTAGTTAG